>WNFI01677873.1_pt1 | contig 20829 bp, 18 predicted proteins | sample 5400471 | NCBI WGS metagenome assembly WNFI01 (sample SAMN13153348, study PRJNA577476) | soil metagenome | isolation source: 100 cm saprolite on Douglas fir-dominated hillslope | place: USA:California | collected 2013-09-17
GTCGTCGGATTGTGGCTGCTGAGGAAGCCCGACAGCTATTTCGACGTCGCATGGCGGCGCGAGCCGGGCGGCGGTCCCATCCTCATCAATCTCGTGCACGATATCGACAATCTTCGCTTCATCTGCGGCGAAATCGTCGAGGTGCAGGCGCTGACCTCGAACAGCGCACGCGGTCTAGCGGTAGAAGACACCGCCGCGCTACTGCTGCGATTTGCGAATGGCGCGCTGGGCACCGTGACGCTGTCCGATGCCACCCCTGCGCCATGGAGCTGGGAACTCACGTCCGGCGAAAACGCCGCATATCCCAAACAAGACCAGCCCTGCTATCTGTTCGCCGGAACCAAAGGCTCGCTTGCCGTTCCTGATATGGAGCTGTGGTCCTACGCGGACGCCAGCGGATGGTACGCGCCACTGGAGCGCACAGAAGTCGCCGCGGCAACGCTCGATCCGCTGGTGGAACAGTTGCGGCATTTCCTTGCCGTGATCGCCGGTCGCGAGGCGCCGCTGATCACGGTCGAAGATGCCATGGGCACGCTCGCCGTCGTCGAAGCGGTCGGGGAGGCCGCGCGCACCGGCGGCCGCATCTCGCCGAGCCATATCGTGGAGCAGGCAGCATGACCAAACGATCGATCGCCACCGTCTCGCTCAGCGGCGCGCTTGACGAAAAGCTGCGCGCCATCGCCGCCGCCGGATTCGACGCCGTTGAAATCTTCGAGAATGATTTCCTGTCGTTCAGCGGAAGCCCGCGCGATGTCGGAAAACTCTGCCGCGATCTCGGCCTGGAAATCTGCGCGTTCCAGCCGTTTCGCGATTTCGAGGGCATGCCCGAACCGCAGCGCACCCGCAATTTTGCGCGAGCCGAACGCAAATTCGACGTGATGCAGGAATTGCAGACCGACCTGCTGCTGGTCTGCAGCAATGTTTCCCCGGCCTCGCTCGGGGGCATCGACCGCGCCGCCGACGATTTTCGCGAACTTGGCGAACTGGCCGCCCGGCGTGGGTTGCGCGTCGGCTTCGAGGCGCTCGCCTGGGGACGGCACGTCAACGATTATCGCGACGCATGGGAGATCGTGCGGCGCGCCGATCACAAATCGATCGGCGTCATTCTCGACAGCTTTCACGCGCTGGCGCCGTCATTCCCGCTTGCCCCCATTCAATCGATTCCAGCAGACAGGATTTTTCTGGTTCAACTGGCGGATGCGCCAAAACTCGGCCTCGACATCCTTTCCTGGAGCCGGCACTTCCGCTGCTTCCCCGGCCAGGGCGATCTGCCGGTACTCGATTTCATGGAATCCATCGTCGCCACCGGCTATGCCGGGCCGCTCTCGCTCGAAATCTTCAACGATCAGTTCCGCGCCGGCTCGGCGGCGCGCACCGCCACCGACGGGCTGCGGTCGCTGATCCTGCTGCAGGATCAGCTTGCGGCCAAAAGACCTGAGGGATCGCCAGATGTTCTGAAGCCGAAAGCGCGGAGCCGCGGCGTCGGATTTCTGGAATTCGCGGTCAATGAAGCGAAGGCGATCGATCTTGCCGACCTGTTCGGCCAACTCGGCTTTCGCAAGTCCGGCCAGCATCGCAGCAAGGCCGTGGAGCGATGGTCACAGGGCAAGGTCGAGCTCGTCATCAATTGCGAGCCGGATGGTTTCGCCCATTCGCACTATATCACCCATGGGCCGGGCGTCTGCGCCATTGCGCTCGACGTCGATAACGCCGGCAATACCATGGCGCGTGCGGAAGCGCTGAAGGCGCGCACATTCTATCAGCCGGTCGGACCGGGAGAACTGGAAATTCCCGCGATCCACGGCGTCGGCGGCAGCCTGCTGTATTTCCTGGATATTGCCGGAAAGAACTGGAACACCGACTTCGAGACGCTCAAAAGCGACGTCAGCACGGATCGCCTCCATGCGGTCGATCATATCTCGCAATCAATGCCCTACGATGAAATGTTGTCGTGGCTGTTGTTCTATACCGGAATTCTCGATCTGCAGCGCCTGCCGCAGATGGAAATCGCCGATCCGCTGGGACTGGTGCAGAGCCAGGCCATCATCAATATCGACCAGAGCCTGCGCGTCGTGCTCAACGGATCGGTAGCCACCAGGACGCTGTCGGCGCGCTTCATTTCGGAATTTTTCGGCTCGGGCGTCCAGCATATCGCGTTCTCCTGCGACGATATTTTCGCGTCCGTTGCGGAAATGCGCGCGCGCGGTGCCGGCTTCCTGAAAATCCCCGACAATTACTATGACGACATCGAAGCCAAATACGATCTGGATGCCAAGACGATGGCCGCGCTCCGCGACAACCAGATCCTGTACGACCGCGAGGGCGATGGCGAATTCTTCCAGATCTACACCCACATTTTCGACGAGCGGTTTTTCTTCGAGATCGTGGAGCGGCGCAATTACCAGGGATTCGGGGCCGCCAACGCCCCAATCAGGCTCGCGGCGCAAGCGCGCGAGGTGCGCCCGCTGAATATTCCGCGGATGTAGAAAATTCTCCGTCATGGCCGGGCTCGTCCCGGCCATCCACGTCTTCTCTTCGCTCAAGTTAAAGTAAAGACGTGGATGCCCGGGACGACAAGTCCGGGCATGACGAACTCAACCCAAGGCGAAATGCCCTCAGATCTGCGAGGCGACTTGTTCCAGCCCAATAATGCGGGCAAGCGAACGGACTTCCCGCTTCTGGTCCTCGCGCAACTGGAACAGCAGCGGCATCGCCGCCGCCTTCAGTTGCTGAACTTCGGCGCTGTCGGGATCGATCGGCGCGCCGCCGGCATTCGGCTTTGCCTGACGTTGCTCGTGGATCTTCTTGGCCACGCGACGCAACGCATCTTCAACCGCCGGCCAGTACGGCTCCTGGTCTGAGCTCAGATTGAGGCGACCCTTGATCGCGGCGATCTGCGCGTCGCTCAGCAATGCATAGGTCTTCTGCACCGGCGGCTTGGCAGCGAGTTTCGGCTTTTGCGGCGGGATGACGACAGGAGCGGCGACGTTTGAAGCCGTCGCGTCGACCGGACTGTCCGCGGCGAAAGCTTGCCGCAAAGGTTCGCTCAAAGGCGGCAGAGCCTGCTGCGGATCGGCAAGTGCAAGCGCCGCCACCGCAAGCCTGTCCTTTTTCGCTTCCTTGTTCGAGGTCGGGCCTTTGACCGAGGCGACTGGGGGCGGCGAGGCTTCAGATTGAAGCACCGGCACGCTGTCACGCACAAAAATACTCGCCGCGGCAGCGCCGACAACGAGGAAACATCCGACCACCAGAAGAATCAACGCCCTCGTCAATCAGATCTCCGTTCTCATGGCTAACCGGGGCCAGCGTCCTCAAAAATGGAGACCTAATTGAGGCCTAACCGTGCCACCATGAGGGCCGGCCGGCGGATCGGCGCGCCTGTGGACAACGGGACTGGCTCTGCCGGCGATCAGGCCGCCACGGCGAGGTCGTAGGCTTCCTGAATATCCGACACGATTTCAGAAGCCTCCCAGATCGCATCGGGAGCGATCGATCGCATACTGATGGTCCAGTTGCCGCCCCTCCTGGTGCGAGGCATGCTGACGATGTCGAACTGCACGTTGCGGCACAGCGGGTGACGCTCCAGTGCGAATGCGACCCGGGCCTTGATCTCGTCGATGGTCGCCGGCGTCTTTGCGAAAGTGGCATTGAGGTCCATGGGGCGCATTCCCTCAGCTTACGGTTTCGGCTCGGCCCATCACCGATGCGACGATCTGGCCTGCCATGATTGTAGGGGCGACAATGGTTAACGCGACGTTAAGGCCGGAACGGCTTCCTGCACGTGCCGTTCGGCGGCGATCTCAGAAAATTCTTCGAGTTCGAGGACAAGCCCCCGACCCAGCCTGTTCAACAATGCAAGGATTGGTACTTCGTCGCGAATTAGCGCGTTTTCGTTTGAGCCGCGAATCGCCAACCAGACAGCCATCATTCCGGGGCGCGAGCAAAGCGAGCGAGCCCGGAATCCATAATCACCACGGGGAGTCCGGCCTGCGCCAAGCGGCGCATCCCCGATGCGCAAATGCGCATCGGGGAATAACGAACTTTGGATCAATCCACTGAAACGGACTCTATTCTCGCACAACCATCAGCCCAGCAGTTGATCGAGCCGGTCGCGCAACGGAAGAGACCCCCACCAGCGATTTGATGCGGCCGTCCGGGGCGCGAACGGCGCGGGCCCGCACGTCGACCCAATGCAGCGATCCATCAGGCCAGATGGTGCGATATTCGATGCTGTAGTCGCGGCCGGTCGTGATGGTTTCCTGCAGCGCGCTCAATCGATGGGCACGATCGTCAAGATGAACCGACGCCAGCAGATCCTGATAGGAAAATCGATCGTCGGGCTTGCGCCCGAAGAATGATTTGCAGGTGTCGGAAGCTTCCAGTTCGAAGTCCGGCAGATGCAGCTCCAGCGCGCCGAGATGGCCGGCGCTCAGCGCGGTCTGCAGCAGACCCTCGCTTTCGGTCAGGTCTTCGAGAATCGCGCGGGTCTGGTATTGCCGGCGCCTGCCGCGGACCGCGGATCCGACAATGCTCAACAGCGTGGTCGGATGGAACGGACGCTCGATGAAGGTGACGTTGCCGAGCAGCTGGCCGAGACGCGCGGCGTCCGGATTGCGCTCGGGTCCACCGCCGTGATGGGGCAGCAGCACGTTCGGAAAATCCGAGCATGATGGCTGTTCGTTCAGCCAGCTCGCCAGCCGGCGCAAATCGACGTTCTTGATCGCCCGCTGCGCTGCATCTCTTCGAGATCGATGCCGAGGCCTTTCATGCGCTCGAACAGCAGACCGAGTTCTTCATCGAACACGAACACGGCCGCCTTTTCGCCCCTGGCAATCGCCGCGATGGCGAGACGATCGCGATCAGGGCTTTTCCGGTGCCGGCGGAAAAAGGTGCCCGCGCGAAAACCCGCCTGTCAGGATATTGTCCAGGCCCCAGATGCCGGTTTTTGCTTTGCTTTCGAGCTGTTCAATCAAACCCATACGACCCCTGACGCTCGATAACCAGGGGGTGGCGTCAGCGGTTCCATGACCGGCGGCAGATTCTTACGAACAACTTACGGCCATTGCGCGCGCCAGGCCTGAGCGAGGGTCCGTACATCGGAGGGCTGGGTCTCGTAACAAATGGCATCGGCCGCAGGGCTGACCCACGATTGCGCGCTGCGGGTATAAAAATGAGCGACCGGCACCAGCCAGGTGGTGTCGTCGAGCGTACCGGCCCGAATATTGACCCTTTCCGGGCGTCCCGCTCGTTCGCCGTAAATCCGATTGCCGCAATCGCCGCAAAACCACGAAGTGACTTCGACGCCCGCGGGCGACAGCCAGCGCCAGGCTTTCGGCGCCCTGCATGATGCGAAAATCCTTTGCCGCAACCGGCATCGTCATGCCGAACGCGCTGCCGGATTGCTTTTGGCAATTGGTGCAGTTGCAGGTGTAGAGCAGCAGCGGAAACGAGCCGATTTCATAACGGATCGCTCTGCACATGCAGCCGCCGGTGAGGGGAAGCGCGGGTCGCGTTGAAGTCATGGCAAGCTCCGATCAGCGTTGCATTCGGAGCCTATCAGGAATCATCGCCGCGAGGTTCAATCTTTCCGTGACCCAGCGCGGTTACGCGGATCACAGCACCGGGTCGACCGCTTCCTGATATTCCTTTTTGAATCGCGCAATCATTTCCGCCGCGGGCACGATTTTGCCGACGCTGCCGACGCCCTGACCGCTGCCCCAAATTTCCTTCCAGGCTTTCGGCTTGGCGCGTTCACCCGACGTGTCGGTGCCGAAGCTCATTTTCGATACATCGGACTCCGGAAGATTATCGGGATCGAGCCCGGCCGCGACGATCGAGGGTTTCAGGTAATTGCCGTGCACGCCGGTGAAGAGATTCGAATACACGATGTCCTCGGCGGTCGAGGTCGTGATCATGTCTTTGTAGCCCGGAACAGCGTTGGCCTCGGCGGTGGCGATGAAGGCAGAACCGATATAGGCGAAGTCCGCGCCGAGCATCCTGACCGCGCGGATCGCGCGGCCGTTGGCGATCGCGCCGGAGAGCGCGATTGGTCCGTCGAACCATTGCCGGGTCTCGGCCACGAAGGCGAAGGGCGAGATCTCGCCAGCATGGCCGCCCGCGCCGGCCGATACCAGAATCAAACCGTCGGCGCCCTTCTCGATCGCCTTGTGCGCGAATTTTTGATTGATGACGTCGTGAAACACGATGCCGCCCCAGCCATGCGCCGCCCGATTCAATCCTCCCGCGCACCGAGCGATGTGATGATCATTGGCACGCGATGCTTTTCGCAAACCGCGAGATCCTGATCGAGACGGTTGTTCGATTTATGCACGATCTGGTTCACGGCAAAGGGGGCCGAGAGCCGGTCGGGATGCGCCTTGTCGTGCGCCGCGAGTTCCTGCTTGATGCGCGCCAGCCATTCGTCCAACAGCGCCGGTGGCCGCGCATTCAACGCCGGAAAGGATCCGACGATGCCCGCCTTGCATTGGGCAATCACCAGTTCGGGCACGGAAATAATGAACAGCGGCGCACCGATCACGGGAATCGACAGACGACCTTTGAACAAGGCTGGCATGGACATTCAGAGATCCCCTCGTTACTCAACGAAGCCGTGATGCGGGCGCGAAAGAATGCGACGCGAAAGATGCAGGGCCTTGCCGCACCAAAGCAATTGCGGTGCGGGTATGCAAGTCGACCGTGCGGGCCGGGAGCAAACCGGAATCCACTTTGCCGAAAAACGTTTCTACTGGCACAGCGCGCGCGTGACATAATTGTTGGTTCGGCAGTTGCCCGGTTCGCGGTTACCACCCGATAGCAGGGCTGCTGCGGAGCAGGACTGCGCCGAATCCGTGTCGAGGCTCTTGCCCTCCTTGAAGCCCTTGGCCCGGCAAAGCTTGTCCGAGGCCGCCTTGCAGTCTGGCGCGCCGTTGGCGGCCACCGGACACGCCATGCGTCCTCTCACGATCAAAGGCGTGGTCAGGCGCGACAGACCGTCGGTGGCATCCTTTGCACGCGCGTTGAGATCATCGATGGTTTCCTGAGGGCTTTTCAGGGTGGGAAGGTCCGGAAAGACCAATGACGGGTTATCGAACAATTTTCCGATTTCGCCGAGGAGACCCGGATTCTCAATGTGGGGCGCGGAAGGCGGCGCAGGCTCGCCCGGCTGCCCTGCCGCCTGCTCCGGCGCAACTGGCGAGGCAGGCGCCTGAGCGGGATCGGTCTCAGACGACGCGGGCAGCGGCTTGAGCGCCTGTGGCCACGCCAGGCCTGTTGCGGCAACCAGCGTCAGGTACGCCATCGCGACGATGACGACAGGGGCGCGAGCGTCGGCGGGCAAGCGGGCTCTGAAATCAGACATGGCGTGATCGTATCCCGGCCAAGACAGCCCGCCAAGACAACCCGAAGACAACCCGAAGACAACCCGAAGACAACCAGCAAAGCGTTCCGCTCTAAAGCATTCTCTCTAAAGCATTCTAATGGCGATGATGAAGCCAAGCACCAGCACGCCGGCGCCAAGCGCGACCCATAGGCCGAGACGTTTCTCGATGGTCTCGCGAATCCATGCGCCGTAGCGGTTAAGCAAGATCGCGACCAGGAAGAAGCGGCCGCCGCGGCCGATCAGCGACAGCAGAACAAACAGCCAGATATTGTAATTGGCAAAACCCGACGTGATGGTGACCAGCTTGTAGGGAATCGGGGTCAATCCCTTCAGCAGGATGATCCACGCGCCATAGTGGGCGTAGCCGGCGCGGAATCCCTCGACCTTGTCGCCCAGACCATAAAAATTGATCAGCCACTGCCCTACCGAATCGTAGAGGAGGGCGCCAATTGCATATCCGAGGAGACCGCCCAGCACCGAGGTCAGGGTGCAAACGCCGGCATAGAGCCAGGCGCGTTCGGGGCGCGCCAGTGACATCGGAAGCAGCATCACGTCGGGCGGCACCGGAAAGAACGAGCTTTCCGCGAACGACACCGCGCCCAAAATCCATAGGGCATATGGCTTGTGCGCGGCGGCGATACACCAGTCGTAAATTCGTCTCAGCATGGCGCGATGAACCACCGTCCTGTGGATTTGTCCATGCCGGAAATACCGGGAATTTTTGACCGAAGCTCAGCGCCGCTTGCGTGCGCGATGTCCCTCGAGCGCGACAATTGGTCGCTGTTCAATTCCGGGAACGGTCGGAGGAGATAATTTCATCTTTGATTTCGGGAGCTTCTCGGCGATGCCGAGCGTGGCCTCGCGGTAATCCATCTCGGCCCAGACATCCTGGGGGCGCACACCGGCGGAGGCCCACAGCACCGTCAGATTATAGAGCAAGTCCGCGCTTTCTCTGATCACCGCCTGCGGGTCGCGGTTGACCGCGTCGATCACCACTTCGATGGCTTCTTCGGCAAGTTTCTTGGCCATCTTGGCCGGACCACGCTGAAACAGCCGAGCAGTGCGCGATACGGCCGGATCCAGGTCCCTGGCCGCGAGCACTGCCAAATAGAGCCGGTTGAGCGAATCACTCATATCGGCAGGTTAATCGAAACCGGTAGCCGGCGTGTTAACGGCGGGCGATGCAATCCAATCAACCTTAATCCCCGGTCGCCAAGCGACCGGGGAGGGCCGGATCAGAATCCGCCGCGACTGTAGCGATTGTAGTGATACGGGTCCGGCGCGCCGTAGTCGCCGTAATAGCCGTAGCCGGGGGCGTCGTAATACACGGGACCGCCGCCGTAATAGGCCGGGCCGCCGTAATAATAGTAGTCGCGGCGCTCCTGGGCTGCGGCAATGGCGCCGATCGTGCCGACGATTCCGGCAAAGGCGGCCATGGCAGCCGCGCCGCCGCCACGACCGTAATGCCGGCGTCGGGCGGCACTGATATCGGTATTGCCGCTTGCGCCATGGTCGGCCGACAGCCCCTTTGCAGCGGGCGTTGCGCTGCCTGCCATTGCGACGGATGGTTCGACCGCGGCCAGGGCCACCGCCACGCTAGCCAGTACGGCACCGCGGCTAAATGAAGAAAATACGCCCTTTCGTACCGACATTTTCATGTCCTCACTGGTGTCCGCCCCGAGGGGGCCTGGTGGCAAGATAACCATCAGCGCGACCCTAGGTTCCGGATCCGAATGCAAGCTGAACAATTGGTGGCGAAATCGTGACGGTGGCCGCTTCCCGGCGGCAAAACGAATTCCTCTTCGCCGGAAAATGCTCTAACCATCGTGTCGTCCGCGTGACAGTCGAGCGCCGCATCATGTCCCTTCTCCGCCTTTACACGCGCGTCCTGGAATTGCTCGGCAAAGAAGCGCGGCTGGGCTGGATCCTCGCTGGCGCCAATCTGCTGCTGGCCGCGGCGCAATTCGCCGAACCGGTCCTGTTCGGCCGCATCGTCGACGTGCTGTCGGGCAATCCGTCCGCCGGCGTGCTGGCGACGGCTTCGCCAACGTCACCCTGGCCATTGCTGGCGGCCTGGGTCGCCTTCGGACTGTTCACCATCGGCTGCGGCGCGGTCGTGGCCTTGCACGCAGATCGCCTGGCGCACCGCCGGCGCCAGGCGGTGCTGACGAATTATTTCGAACACATCATGCAGTTGCCGCTGACCTTTCACACCGGCACGCATTCCGGACGGCTGATGAAGGTGATGCTGCAGGGCACCGACGCGTTGTGGCGGTTGTGGCTTGGATTTTTCCGCGAGCATTTCGCCGCGATCATGTCGCTGATCGTGCTGCTTCCGCTGTCGCTGTACATCAACTGGCGCCTTGCCATTCTGCTGTTCGTTCTTTGCGTGGTGTTCACGGTGCTGACGACGCTGGTGGTGCGCAAAACCTACGGCATGCAAAGCGAGGTTGAGACCCAGTACAGCGATCTCTCGGCGCGGGCTTCCGACGCGCTCGGCAACGTCGCGCTGGTGCAAAGCTTCGTGCGCATCGATGCCGAGGTGCAGGGCCTGCGCTTCGTGGCCGACAAGCTGCTGGCGTTGCAAATGCCGGTGCTCTCATGGTGGGCGCTGGTCACGATGATGGCGCGGACGTCGACCACCATCACCGTGCTGGCGATCTTTACCGTCGGCATCGTCCTGCACCAGCAGGGCCTGACCAGCGTGGGCGAGATCGTGATGTTCGTGAGTTTTGCCACCCTGCTGATCCAGAAGCTCGAACAGGTTGTCAGCTTCATCAACAATGTGTTCATGGAAGCACCACGGCTGCAGGAATTCTTCAACGTGCTCGATGCGGTTCCCGCGGTACGCGACCGAATCGATGCCATCGATCCCGGCCGGCTGCAGGGAATGGTCGAGTTCAGCGACGTCTCGTTCTCCTATGACGGCAAGCGGCCCGCGGTGGAGGACCTCTCCTTCGTCGCGCTGCCGGGCCAGACCATTGCACTGGTCGGCGCAACCGGCGCCGGCAAATCAACCGCGATCGCGCTGCTGCATCGCGCCTTTGACCCGCAGTCGGGATTCATCAGGATCGACGGCATGGATGTCCGCGGCCTGACGCTGACGGCGCTGCGGCGGAACATCGGCGTGGTATTTCAGGAAGCGCTGCTGTTCAACCGCTCGATCGCTGAAAATCTGCGGGTCGGCAAGCCGGACGCCACCGACGAGGAATTGCGGATCGCGGCCATCCGCGCCCAGGCGCTGGAGTTCATCGAGCGCGGTGCTCTGAAGTTTGATGCCAATGCGGGCGAGCGCGGGCGCATGCTGTCCGGCGGCGAGCGGCAGCGGCTCTCGATCGCACGCGCGCTGTTGAAGGATCCACCGATCCTGATCCTCGACGAGGCGACCAGCGCACTGGATGCGGTGACCGAAGCCAAGGTCAACGCCGCGCTTGACGAGGTGATGAAGGGACGCACCACCTTCGTGATCGCTCACCGGCTTTCAACGATCCGAAACGCCACGCGAATCCTGGTGTTCGAGAACGGCCGCGTGATCGAAAGCGGGACTTTCGATGAACTCGTGGCACGCGGCGGTCATTTTGCGGAACTTGCGAAAGCCCAGTTCATGGTGCAGCAGAGTGCGCGCGCCGCCATGTCGCTGCCGAAGGCAAGCATTGCTCCCGTCAAGATGTAGAATCACCGAAATTTGGCCGCTTTCATCCACGATTTAATTGTCCGACCACTGTTCTGATCCTGCCAGCCGGTATAGGTTTGGCATCGCCGTAACCGATTGATGGCTGGAACGCATGACAACCCCAAACGTCGAATCCCATGACTTCCGCTGTGGCGACTTCCGCTGTGGCGACTTCCGCTGTGGTGACTTCCGCCGCAGTGACTTCCGCCGCAGTGGCGGGTCTCAAAGGACCGGAATCGGATAGTGCATTTTCTTCCTGCGTTGCCTCGTCAATCGTCGTTCAATTGGATCGTGCTCGTCACGGGGCTCGTACTTGCGACGGTTGCGCCCCGCGCGGCGCATGCCGAGGCGCTGCTCGTCGTGGAGGCCGATAGCGGCAAGGTTCTGCAGGCGGAGAACGCGACATATCCCTGGTATCCCGCATCAGTGACCAAGCTGATGACTGCCTATGTCACGCTCAAGGCCGTCAAGGACGGAAGGATCTCGCTGGACACCCTGCTGACGGTGTCGCCGGTCGCAACCGCGCAGTCGCCGTCGAAGATGGGCTTTCGATCCGGCACTCAGGTCACCGTCGATAATGCGCTGAAGATGATGCTGGTGAGGTCGGCCAATGACATGGCCGTGGTGCTCGCCGAAGGTGTCGGAGGCTCGATCGATGGCTTTTCCGCCGAGATGAACCAGACCGCGCAGCGGCTCGGCATGACTCAAACAAGCTATGTCAATCCGAACGGCCTGCCGGCCGAAGGACAGATCACTTCGGCCCGCGATCTTGCGATCCTTGCACGCGCGATCATTCACGATCTGCCGGAATATGAATATTTCGTTCACATTCCCTCGATCCGGTTTGGCCGCAAGGTGACGCAGAATTTCAACAAGCTGATCGGCCGTTTCCCCGGTGCCGACGGCATGAAGACCGGCTTCATCTGCGCGTCCGGGTACAATCTGGTGGCCTCGGCCACACGTAACGGAAGGCGCCTGATCGCCGTGGTGCTCGGCGCCTCGTCCGGCCAGATGCGCGCTGTGAGAGCCGCGCAATTGCTTGAGCGCGGCTTCGCCAATGACAGCCTGTCATGGCTGCGCCCGGCGCTGGGCACGGTCGATAATCTCGTCCCGATCGACGCCGCGCCACCCAATCTGCGCGACGAGATGTGCGGCGGAAAGCGCAAACGTCCGGCCAGCGATGAAGACGACACCGTCGCCAGTAATTCGAGCACCAGCGAAACCGGCTTCACATTTTTCGCCGCCGGATTGCAGCCGCCGCCTCTGAGACCATCGGAGATGCTGGCGGCAGCCCCGGCTGCCTCGGAGCCCGTGGTTGTCTATACCGGCCCGAAAAAGACCGGCACCGATCTGATCGCCGCGGTCGCCGTGGACTCGGAAAAGCAGACACCGCGACATCCGGGCCGGAAAGCGCGGGTAGCGGCCAAAAAGCCGGAGGCAAAGCCCGAGGCGTCAACCGAGACCAAGGACGCAAAGGCCGACGCCAAGGTCACTGCAGCCGCCGCGACCAAGCCCCCGGCAAAACCTGCGGCCAAGCCGGCCGCCGCTGGCACCAAACACGCCAGCGCCAAGCCGGACGTCGCGACCGCGACCCCGAAACCAGCTGAAAAGCCTGTAGCGCCCGCAGCGGCCAAGCCGGCAAGCAAGCCGAAAGCGGCGACCAAGCCGGCGACCAAGGACAGCACCACCGGCGACGCCAAGCCGGCGGGCGATCAAAAGCCCGCAGTCGCGCCGCGCACGTGATGCTGCTTTTGTGCAGCAGCAGTGGAGCTGGTGTGCGGACGCAGAAGGCGAGGATCGAGAGCGCGGCCTCTCCCTTTATCAAGGACAGCCGACAACGCTAATTCGTGAGGCGTAACGTCTTCTCCGATGGCGCCGGTTTCGAGGTTTTGGTCATGTCTGAGCCTGAGCCATGAACGGTACCTCGGTCTAGGGCTGGAGACGCGGCATCGGGTTCCGGCGTTGAAGCGTCCCCATCGCCTGTGACATTGGCGCAGAGATTGCCGACAGAATGGCGGCAATCAATCGGCTTGGTTTGAACATCTGACGACGCACCGGCATGGCGCTGCAGCCATAGTGCGGCTGCAAGGGCTAGCGCGAGCAGAATACCCGTGAAGCCCACGATTGCGGGCCAGCGTCCCGCTGCCCAGAACCAGCCGCCGATCGATCCCATGAGGCTCGAGCTGATATAATAAGCAAGCAGATAGAGCGATGCCGCGTGCCCCTTGGCGCCCAAGGCCATGCGTCCGACCCAACCGCTTGCGACCGAGTGGGCAATGAAGAAGCCGATCGTCAGGATGGCGATGCCGCCGATCGCGCCGGCCAGGCCCTGCTGGAGCGTCAGTCCCACGCCTATGGCGGCGATCACGATACCGGCGATCAGAACGGGACCACGGCCAAGCCGGTCAGCCAGCGCGCCGGCGACCGATGAGGCAACCATGCCGAACAGGTAGACCACGAAGATGAGACTGATTTGGGTTGGGCTCAGATTGTAGGGCGAGGCCGTCAGGCGGAAGCCCGCATAGTTGTAGACGGTGACAAAGGCGCCCATCGCAAGGCAGCCGATCAGGAACAGGAACGGCAGTCCGCGATGGCGCAAATGAGCGGACCACGCGGCCAGATGGTAGGCGGGATCCAGGCTCGGCCGCCGCGTGAAGTTGCGTGAAGCCGGCAGGAGCGCGAGGAACCCGATCGCCGCGAGGAGATCAATCGCGCCCATAACGCCGACGGCCATACGCCACGAGGTAAGCTCGGTCAGCGCACCGATGCCGACGCGGCCGAACATGCCGCCGAACGCTGTACCCCCGACATAAAGCCCCATCGAAAGGCCCAGGCCTTGCGGATGAATCTCCTCGGCGAGATAGGCCATAGCCACCGCCGGGACGCCACCCAATACAAAGCCCTCCAGCGCCCGGAGGATGAGCAAGGCGTGCCAGCTCGGCGCCACCGCGACCACCGCGTGTTGAGGATTGCCGCGCCGCCCATCGAGGCGAACATCAGACCACGGCGACCCAGCATCTCCGATCCTGCGCCGACACAGAGGATGGCGATCGCCAGAAAACCCGTCGTCAATGACAATGCCAGCGAACTCTCGGCGGCCCCGACATGAAAGTCCTGCGCAAAAGCCGGCAACAGGGGTTGTACGCAATAGATCAGCGAGAAAGTGGCGAAGCCCGCCAGGAACAGCGCGATGCTGATGCGGCGATACGCAGAGGAACCGCGCTCGGTCCAGGTAAGCTCATTGGGGGCAAACTGCAGATTCATCGTGATGGCCTTCCTGTGGGATTAATTGACCCCGAAGGCCTGATTAGTCCAATATATGGCACTGGCATTCTTGATAGGTTTCACCACTAGCCATGGAGCTACGCCATATCCGTTATTTCCTGGCTGTCGCGGAGGAACGCAATTTCACGCGCGCCGCCGCGCGCGTTGGCATCGGCCAGCCGCCGCTCAGCCAGCAAATCAGGGACCTGGAAAGCGAGGTCGGCGCGCAGCTGTTCCGTCGCATTCCACAAGGCGCCGAACTGACGGAAGCCGGCAAGGCGTTCCTGGAGAATGTCCAGGTCATCCCTCAGCAAGCAGAACGCGCGACGCGTGCGGCGCGCCGGGCGGAACGCGGCGAGATCGGCTCGCTCAGGGTCGGCTTCACCGGGTCAGCCCCGTTCAACCCCATCGTTACGGCAGCAATCCGCTCGTTCAAGCGAACCTATCCTGATGTCGACCTCTCTCTCGAAGAGGCCAATACTGCCCGTCTGGTCGCCGGGCTCAGGGAGAACATGCTGGACGCTGTGTTCCTGCGCTCGGAAGCCTTGGAAGGCGACGACTTGGAACTGCGCCCAATATCCGACGAGCCGATGCTGGTGGTGCTTCCGGCCAGCCATCCGGCGGCAAGATCCGCAAAGGTGGATCTGATCCGGTTGCGCGACGATGCGCTCATCCTTACGCCGCGCGGCGTTGGGCAGACGCTGTTTGATACGGTGATCTCGACGTGTCGCCAGGCAGGCTTTGAGCCGGTTCTCGGGCAATTGGCGCCGCAGCTGGGCTCGGTCATCAATCTGGTCGCGGCGGAACTTGGCTTCTCGATGGTGCCCGCCTCGATGCGCCAGCTTCGGGTCACTGGCGTCGCCTATCGTGAGGTCAAAGGCATGACTCCCATCGCGAAGCTGGCTCTTGCCCTTCGCCGCGGCGAGACCTCTGGCATCGTGCGCAACTTTATCACACGGGTGACGGAAGCAGGTATGGTTAACGCCTCCTAAGCTCGCGTCCTACAATGAGCTTGCGACCGGTCGTGCGTGGCCGAAAGCCGTGGGGCAAGATGATATTCGCGGACCGTTGGATCCGGCGCCTTCCCGAGCCAAAGCAGGGAGGCGCCTATCGCACTGTCGGGGAGACCTGCAGCGATCGGGGTTTTGGCACACCCTGCCCCACAGCCCTCCCAGGCACTCAAAACGCACTGCCGCTTGCTATCGGCCGCCGCTTTGCTCAATACTTGCAGCAACAAGACGTCCCGGCCCTGGTATGGTGGTTCAAGAAGTTCTCTTCACTCTCGTCACGCGTTCTTTACTCTCGTCACGAGTTCTTTAACAGAACCTCTGAACCAAAAACCACACTGGAATCATAGTTTCTAGTGTCCTTTCGAATCCGAAGTTTACCAAGGTCAAGCGAACCCTCGGATGCGGGACACAGGTACGGGGAGCTAAAGCAAGGGGGAGTACCATGGAGCGCATCTGGCTCAAGCAATATCCGGCCGGCGTGCCCGCCGATATCGATGTGACGCAATACCCGTCGCTGGTCGACCTGCTGGAAGAAAGCTTCGCGAAATTTCGCGACCGCAAGGCTTTCATCTGCATGGACAAGTCGATCAGCTATCGCGAACTCGACGAGATGTCGGTGGTGCTTGCGGCCTATTTGCAAAGCCGGGGCCTGCAGAAAGGCGCGCGCGTCGCACTGATGATGCCGAACGTGCTGCAATATCCTGTTTCGACCGCGGCGGTGCTGCGCGCCGGCTACGCCGTGGTGAACGTCAATCCGCTCTACACCCCACGCGAGCTGGAGCATCAGCTCAAGGATTCCGGCGCCGAGGCGATCGTGGTTCTTGAGAATTTTGCCCTCACCTTACAGCAGGTGATCGCCAAGACCGCCGTCAAGCACGTTATCATCGGCAGCATGGGCGACATGCTGGGACTCAAGGGCGTGATCGTCAATTTCGTGGTGCGACGCGTGAAGAAGATGGTGCCGCCGTTCTCGATTCCAGGCGCGGTCACTTTCAACGACGCGATCGCGGCAGGCCGCACCATGAAGCTCAACAAGCCGAAGCTCGGGCCTGACGATGTCGCCTTCCTGCAGTATACCGGCGGCACCACCGGCGTCTCGAAGGGCGCCACGCTGCTTCATCGCAACATTCTCGCCAACGTGTTGCAGAATGATGCGTGGCTGCAACCTGCGTTGAAGAAGCCGCCGCATGTCGATCAGCTCTTCATCGTGTGCGCGCTGCCGCTCTATCACATCTTCGCGCTGACGGCGTGTTTCCTGCTGGCGATGCGCGCGGGCGGCGTGAACCTGCTGATTCCGAATCCGCGCGACATGCCCGGCTTCGTCAAGGAACTGATGAAATTCCAGATCAACAGCTTCCCGGCGGTCAACACGCTCTACAACGCGCTGCTGCATACGCCCGGGTTCGACAAGGTCGATTTCTCCAAGCTGAAAACCTCGTTCGGCGGCGGCATGGCTACGCAGAGGGCCGTGGCGGAAGCCTGGCTGAAGACGACGGGCTGCCCGCTGTCCGAAGGCTACGGACTGTCGGAAACCTCGCCGACGCTGACCTGCAACCCGGCAGACATCGACCGGTTCACGGGCTCGATCGGCGTCCCGGTGCCGTCGACTTACATTTCGATCCGCGACGATGACGGCAACGAAGTGCCGCTCGGCGAAGCCGGCGAAATCTGCGCCAGGGGCCCGCAGGTGATGGTCGGCTACTGGAACAGGCCGGATGAAACCGCGAAGGTGATGACGGCTGACGGGTTTTTCCGCACCGGCGACATCGGCGTGATGACCCCGGACGGCTACACCAAAATCGTCGATCGCAAGAAGGATATGATCCTGGTATCGGGCTTCAACGTCTATCCGAACGAGATCGAGGAAGTGATCGCGAGCCATCCGGGCGTGCTGGAATGCGCCGTGATCGGCGTCGAGGACGCCCGCTCCGGCGAAGCGGTGAAGGCCTTTGTGGTGAAGAAGAATCCAAACGTCACCGCGGAGGACATCATCAAGTTCTGCGGCACGCAACTGACCAACTACAAGGTGCCGAAGCAGATCGAGTTCAGGACCGTTCTGCCGAAGACCAACGTCGGCAAGATCCTGCGCCGCGAATTGCGCGATGAAAAGAAGGCCGCTGCATGAGAAAACGATTCCCGGCCGTCATGGCGAGGAGCGATAGCGACGAAGCAATCCAGTCCAGCCTTGCTTTGCGGCCCTCGGGCGCGCATTGGCGCGACCCGGTGGCTCGCCATGACAGGGAAACAATTTAGGCGTCCAGGCGATCAAACGACGGTGAAGGGTTTCCTCCCGGCCGGAAAATGCTCTAAGACATTCCCGCACATCCAAGGAGACATTGAAGATGACCATCAAAGTTGGCGACCATCTGCCCGAGGCAAAATTTCGTGTCATGACGCCGGAGGGTCCGCAGGTGAAGACCACCGACGAGGTGTTCAAGGGCAAGAAAGTTGCGCTGTTCGCGGTGCCCGGAGCCTATACCGGCACCTGCCACAAGATGCACATGCCGAGCATTTTTCTCAACGCCTACGCCATCAAGGCCAAGGGCGTCGACACCATCGCCGTGGTGTCCGTCAATGACGCGTTCGTCATGAGCGCATGGAAGCGCGACACCGACCAGCGCGACGAGGCGATCTTCCTTGCCGACGGCAACGCCGAATTCGCCAAGGCGATCGGCATGGAACTGGACGCTTCCGGCAACGGACTCGGCATCCGCTCCAAGCGTTACTCGATGCTGGTGGAAGACGGCGTCGTGAAAAAATTCAACCTCGAGCCGTCGCCCGGCAAGGTCGAGGTCTCCGGCGGCGACACCCTGCTGACGCAGCTGTGAGCTGAGACAATCCCAGCCGTCATCGCTTGATCGGGCGACCCAGTATTCCAGGGCTGCGCCGTTTATCATGAGCGCTCTGGAATACTGGTTCACCCGCTTTCGCCGGTGACGACGGTTTACGGTGAAGCCACGGACCCCTGTAGCCCGCATGCGTAGCGATATGCGGGTGTGCAGGTCCCGGATATCGCGGAGTTTATCCTCGGGCCGTGCGAAGCGTAGACCCGGGGGCTCATCCGGGCTTGGTTTACTGTTGGGGCGCGACTGCATCCCAGACGCACGCTTCACTCTTCAAGCGACTGCTTCAATCGCGCCATGGTAACGCCTTCCCGCGCCAGCTGATCGGCACGCTCGTTTTCGTCGTGGCCGGCGTGACCTTTCACCCAGTGCCAGCGCACCTGATGCTGATGCAGCGCCGCGTCCAACCGCTGCCAAAGGTCGACGTTCTTGACCGGCTTCTTGTCGGAGGTGCGCCAGCCGTTCTTCTTCCATTTGTTGATCCAGCCGGTGATGCCCGAGCGCACATACTGGCTGTCGGTGTAGAGATCGACGATACAGGGCTTTTTCAGCGCCTCCAGCGCCGAGATCGCCGCCATCAGCTCCATCCGGTTGTTGGTGGTATGGACCTCGCCGCCCTTCAATTCCTTTTCGACATCGCCGAATTTCAGTATCGCGCCCCAGCCGCCCGGCCCGGGATTTCCCGAGCAGGCGCCGTCGGTGTGAATGATGACGGGAGTTGGACTCACGCCACCAGCCCTGACAGCTCGACGCCGTAGTCGCGCATGCTGGTAACGCCCTGCTGAAAGCGCAGCTTGCGGACGTATTCCAGCGGATCCTTGGGCTTGACCAGGGCCCCCGGCGGGACGTTGAGGAAATCGACCAGACGCGTCAGCAGGAACCGCAACGCCGCGCCGCGCGCCAGCAGCGGCAGCGCATCCTGTTCCGCCTGCGACAGTTTGCGCTCGCGGCCATAGGCGCCGAAAAAGGCACGGGCCTTGGTGACGTTGAAGGAATGATCGGGCTCGAAACACCAGGCGTTGAGGCAGATCGCCACGTCATAGGCGAGGATGTCGTTGCAGGCGAAGGGAAAGTCGATCAGCCCGGACAGTTTTTCGCCCAGAAAAAAAACATTGTCCGGAAACAGGTCCGCATGGATCACCCCGTCGGGAAGACAGTCCGGCCAGCGCGCCTCAAGTTGATCGAGCTCGCTATCAAGAAAATTGCGCAGGCCATGCTGGACGCTGTCCGCGCGCGGTGCCGCCCGCTCGAACAGCGCTCGCCAGCCCGCGACCGACAGTGGATTTTTGCGCACCAGCGGAAAATCGCGCCCGGCGATATGCAGCTTGGCGAGCGCCTCGCCGACGCCTGCGCAGTGCGCGGCGTTCGGGCGGCGCGGCCAGACGCCTTCGAGAAAATTGATGATCGCCGCCGGTCGGCCCGAGAGCGCCCCAAAGGCATCGCCCTTGCGGTTCTTCGCCGGCTGCGGGCAACGCACGCCACGCGCGGCAAGGTGCGCCATCAGCGACAGGAAGTAAGGCAGGTCGTCCGACGCCACGCGCTTCTCATAAAGCGTGAGGATGAAATATCCGGCGGTGGTGTGCAGCAGAAAATTGGAATTCTCGACGCCCTCGGCGATGCCCTTGTAGGACAGCAGTTCGCCGATATCGTAAGCCCCCAGAAATTCCGCAAGCTCGTCGGCGGCGACCTCGGTATAAACCGCCATCGCGGCTACTCCGCCGCGTCGGGCCGCAGCGAACGCGGCAGCGGAAAGAATTCGTTTTCTTCCGCGGCCGAGACCGTCTCCACATGCAGTTCGTAACGCTCTGCGAACGCACCCATGATCTCCTCGACGATCACTTCCGGCGCCGAGGCGCCCGCGGTGATGCCGAGGCTGGTAATCCCCTCGAACCTGGACCAGTCGAGATCGCTTGCGCGCTGCGCCAGCACCGCGATCGGGCAGCCTTCGCGCTCGGCCACTTCACGCAGCCGCTGCGAATTCGACGAGTTCGGCGCGCCGACCACGATCAGCGCGTCGACCACCGGCGCCACCTTCTTGACCGCGAGCTGGCGGTTGGTGGTGGCGTAGCAGATGTCTTCCTTGTGCGGCCCGGAGATGTTCGGGAAGCGCTGCTTCAGCATTGCGACGATTTCCGCGGTGTCGTCGATCGACAGCGTGGTCTGGGTCACGAAAGCGAGGTTGTTTGGATCCTTCGGCGTGAAGGTGGCGGCGTCGGCGGCGGTCTCGATCAGCATCACTGCACCGGGCGGCAACTGGCCGAGCGTGCCCACCACCTCCGGATGATGGGAATGCCCGATCAGCAGGATTTCGCGGCCACGCTTGAAATGGATCGCCGCCTCGCGGTGCACCTTGGTGACCAGCGGGCAGGTGGCGTCCAGCGAGAAGAAATTGCGTTGCTTGGCATCGGCGGGAACCGATTTCGGCACCCCGTGGGCGGAAAATACCACGGGCGCATTGGTATGATCGGGGATTTCGGCCAGTTCCTCGACAAAAATAGCGCCCTTGGCGCGCAGGCTGTCCACCACATAGCGGTTGTGGACGATCTCGTGGCGGACATAGACCGGGGCGCCATGAATGGTCAGCGCCCGCTCCACGGTGTCGATTGCCCTGACGACGCCGGCACAGAAGCCCCGCGGCGAACAAAGCACGATTTTCAGGGG
>WNFI01130935.1_pt2 | contig 20823 bp, 15 predicted proteins | sample 5400471 | NCBI WGS metagenome assembly WNFI01 (sample SAMN13153348, study PRJNA577476) | soil metagenome | isolation source: 100 cm saprolite on Douglas fir-dominated hillslope | place: USA:California | collected 2013-09-17
ACCAGAACGACACGGACAAATAGCCCGGCGAGGTATCCGAGCTGAAGGGCAATCGTCCACGCGATCATCCGGACGATGGTCGTTGCGATGACGCTCTCGTGCAGGACTGCGAAGACAGCAATGCCGACGACGCCAATGAAAATCACCGGAAGAATCACAAAAACCTTGAAGCGAAGCCCGAGCGTTGCTCCAAGGAGCGCACCGCCGATTATAAGTATGGTCATTTGAACCGACTCCCCTTGCGGGAAGTGTCTGTGGCAAAGACTAAGAATGCCTTAATGATTCGGGTGAACGGCTCCGCCCCCTGGACCTGACATCCAGAGGCTGCTCGCTGATGGTGCTCGCCCGATAGGCGGTTTACGCCGCATTTTCCAGCGCGGGCGGGTACAGAAGAGCTCTCCTGACAGACTCCAATACCTGGAAAATTCACATCAAATGCTTAACGAAAGCTGAACGGCTGGCGGTTTGTACCAGTTCATTTTCGGCGAGGCGCTCTTGCTTGGCAGGATGGGCTACTCGGCTCGTACCAGGGATCGCGACCTGCAAGGCTCTTGACCTGCAAGACTTTCACTGTGTGAACGAGACGTCCAAAGAAATATTTCGTCCTCGACCGCGCAGAAAATCCTGGTAGGTCAGGCGCAATCCGGCCTTCAGCGGCGTCTGGGCGTGCCAGCCGAGAACAGCGGATCGCGAAATGTCGAACAGCTTGCGTGGAGTTCCGTCGGGCTTGCTGGTGTCGAAGGTGATTTCGCCCTGATAGTCGACCGTCTCGGCAATCAGATCGGCGAAGTCGGCAATTGAAATGTCTTTTCCCGTCCCGACGTTGATTGGTCGGTCGTCCGAATAGTGCTGCAGCAGAAAAACGCAGGCATCCGCGAGGTCATCGACATAGAGAAACTCGCGCAGCGGCCGACCTGTACCCCAGACACTGACACCGGGCGCATTGGCCCGCTTTGCCTCGTGAAACCGCCGCAGCAATGCAGCAGGAACATGACTGTCATCGGGATGGTAGTTGTCACCTGGACCGAACAGGTTCGTCGGCATGACCGAAATGAAATCGTCGCCGAACTGCCGTCGAAAAGCCTGGCACATTTTCACGCCGGCAATCTTGGCGATTGCGTACCATTCATTGGTCGGCTCGAGTGGTCCGGTCAGGAGCTCGTCTTCACTGATCGGCTGCCTGGCCAACTTCGGATAGATGCAAGAGGAGCCCAGGAACAGAAGTTTCTCGACATTCAGGGCATGGCTCGCGCGGATGGCGTTGAGTTCGATCGCGAGATTGTCGCAAAGAAAGTCGACGGGCTGGGTGTTGTTTGCATGGATTCCACCGACGCGGGCCGCCGCGAGAATGACGGCGTTCGGCCGTTCCGCGTCGAACCAGCGCGCGGTGCTTTCCTGGTTTGAAAGGTCCAGGTCGCTCCGCTCGGCAGTCAGGATTGTACAATTCTCCCGCTCCAGCCGGCGGACGACGGCAGATCCGACCATACCCTTGTGGCCGGCGACAAAGATCCTTTTGCCGGCGATTTCGTAGCGGTAGGCGGTCATGCCGGCTGGACCTGCCCGGACCGGGTCTTCGGCGACGTGATGGCCCTTACAACCGATTGCGTCTCGCGACTGATGAGGTCCAGATCTGAGTCGACCATGTCTGCGACCAGCGTGTCGAACGATATTGTCGGTCGCCAACCAAGTGTGTTGCGAGCCTTCGTCGCGTCGCCGAGCAGGAGATCGACTTCCGTCGGACGAAAGTATCGGGGATCGATCTCGATCAGGACCTGACCGGAATCGGCGTCAATCCCCTTTTCGTCCACCCCGGATCCCTGCCAGCGGATGCGTCTGCCGACCCGTTGAAATGCGGCATCGACGAACTCGCGAACCGATCTGGTTTCCCCGGTTGCAAGAACAAAGTCGTCGGGTTCGGAGTGCTGCAGGATTCGCCACATCCCTTCGACAAAATCCCGTGCATGGCCCCAGTCGCGTTTGGCATCCAGATTGCCGAGATACAATTTGTCCTGCAGCCCGAGCTCAATCGAAGCCACCGCGCGTGTTATCTTGCGCGTGACGAACGTCTCGCCACGGGTCGGACCTTCGTGATTGAACAAGATTCCATTCGACGCAAACAGTCCGTAAGCCTCCCGATAGTTGATAGCTATCCAATAGGCATAGAGTTTGGCAGCCGCATACGGCGATCGCGGATAAAACGGCGTTTCCTCGTTCTGGGGTACGGCCTGTACCTTGCCGTAAAGCTCGGAGGTCGACGCCTGATAGAAGCGGGTGCGCTTTTCCAGACCCAATATCCGGATTGCTTCCAGCAGCCGCAGCGTCCCGATAGCAGCGGCATTGGCGGTATACTCTGGCGTCTCGAACGAGACCTGGACATGGCTCTGAGCAGCCAGGTTGTAGATCTCGTGGGGCTGGGTTTCCTGAACGATGCGTATGATATTCGTCGCATCGGTCAGATCGCCATGATGCATGACAAATCGCAGATCGTCTTCATGCCGGTCCTTATAGAGATGATCGACCCGGCCGGTATTGAAAGACGATGACCTCCGTTTGATCCCGTGGACGATGTATCCTTTTCTAAGCAGAAGTTCGGCGAGGAAAGCGCCGTCTTGACCTGTGACACCGGTAATTAACGCAACACGTTCGACCATATTTTTACCCGTTTGAGCGGCGCGGCAAGCCGAGCCCCGTACCTTGCTTAACTTTCCACAATAGTATCGCATGTGCTCAGTGACGTAAACGATGTCACCCTGGACAGCGCGCCGAGCCTCGCATTCATCAGTCTTTCACATTGACGCGGGCAGCTCACTCATAATCCAGCGCGACGCGCGCTCCATGCCATCGAGTATTGGAAGTCTCCTAGTAAGCCGTGGTTTGTCGCAAAGCCACGACGGTTGTCTGCAACATGATTCGCAAATCCAGCAACAAGCTCCAATTGTTTATATACCAAAGATCGTGATCTATCCGACGCTCCATCTGTTCGATGGTACGGGTTTCACCTCGATGGCCGTTGACTTGTGCCCATCCCGTCAGGCCCGGCTTGACGTGATGGCGGAACGCGTACTTGGAGATCAGTTTTTCGTATTTGGAGTTGTGCGACATGGCATGGGGGCGCGGACCGACGAGCGACATTTCTCCGCGAAGCACATTGAAGAGCTGCGGCAGTTCGTCGATGCTTGATTTGCGAAGCCAGCGGCCGAGGCGCGTCACGCGCGGATCGTTGCGCGTCGCCTGCTGGATCACAGGGCCGTCTTCAAGAACATGCATGGTTCTGAATTTAAAGATGTTGAAGGCGTGGCCGTTGAATCCGTTGCGTTTCTGCACGAAAAGAACCGGCCCGCGCGAATCCATCTTGATCAGCAGCGCCGTCACCAGCATCAGAGGGGCCAAGGCCGCGAGGCCAAAGGCAGCGAGAACAAGGTCGAGGCCGCGCTTGGCCGCCAGCTCGGCAGGGGTCAGCGGCGCCCTCTTGAGTTCCGCCGTCCATGTGGTGCCGATGCTTGCGATCGGATGGCTCAGAAACCGGGCGGCGGTTTCGTCGGGAACAAGGTGAACTGAAATTGGGAGAATGGCCAGCGCCTCCAGAATCCCGTCGATAAGGCGGTGATGGCGCCAAGCCACAAGCAGGTAAATATCCTCAATCCGCTCGCTTCGCGCCACTTTGATGACGTCCGCAAGCTTCGCGCGAAGCGATCCGGCTATACCGATTGACGCAATTTCTTCTCTGGAAACTTCGTAGGTTTTCACCGGATCATAGCCGTAGCGTCCGAGCTCAGTCAGCGATCGCGATGAAACGTTCTGATCCCGTTCGGCAATGATGATGACTTTCTTTTTCGCGAACGATCCGTCTGTCAGGGATCGAGAAATGACGTTTGCGACGAGGAAGCGCCAGCATAGTAGCGCCGCCAAGCCTCCGAAGAAGAACAGGATTATCGTGCCCCGAGAGAACTCGTTGCTGATCTTCATCGTGAAGCCCACGACGGCAAGCATTCCATAGACGCCGGACCAAACGAGCGTAGCCTCGAGGGCCTGCTTTGTGAACGGCGCGAGATGTTTGAGGCGATAGTTTTGCCGCGCGGCCATGATGACCGCAAAATTGGCGGCAACGACAATCCCGACGCTGACGAAGGTTGCAAACTTCGTTGCGTAGCCGCCGGTCATCCATTGGTAGCCGAAACTGCAGACAAGTCCGGTCGCGACGATGAGAATGAAATCGGCGGTTATGATTGCGTTCTCGACATGATGGGGGCGCAACAGTTTGCGCCATTTGCCATCTGATCTCTGTCCGGAAAGAGACCGAACATCAGAAGCAATTGCTGCTTCTTGCGAAGTGAATTGAGTAAGATCCGGCACGCCGTTCATGACCAATCCCAATCATGGGTCCGGGAAATCGATAGATTAAGACAGCGTTAAATTTCTATCGGCAGATCATGAACCTTTCGCAACAACTTTCGCCGTCTTTCGCAACAACTTTCGCCTGTCTAAAGAACAGCCTTTCGCAGCCCAAGGAATAGTCAGTGAGATCGAATGAAAGACAACTCTTCCGGTCGTAATCAGGCTTCGCTTCAATTGATGTCCGTCGTTGTCACAAAAAATTCTTCCGGTGTTGCGCCACTGAGATGATCTTCGAAAATCCTGCCGTAAGCGGTCTCGATGTTCCTCACCGCTTGATCGGTATCGAAGAGGGGCGAAGATGTGCGCGCTTCGAGGAGTTGGGATCTAAGACTGCGACGCTGTCCAGGCGACGTCGCGATTTCGACGGCGATGCGGATATAGTCGTCGACGTCGGAGGCAATCAGTTCGGGCAGGCCTGCCGCGCGCAACATGCTGCCGCTCACCCGAGAGGCAAAGTGGCCGCCCAGCACGGAAATCACCGGGATGCCGGCCCACAGCGCGTCGCTGGTGGTCGTATGACCATTGTAGGTCAGCGTATCCAGCGCGACGTCGGCCAAACCAATACGTTCGAGATGTTGCGCCTTGTCGTCAACCCGCCCTGCGAACACCAGCCTGCGAGGATCGACGTTTTGGCGAAGCGCCTCGCTCGCCAAATTATTCTCGGCAACCGATGACCCGCTGGAAAGCCACAGCACGCTGCCCGGAACCTGGGTGAGGATTCGCATCCAGGCCGAAAACACCTGCGCCTCTATCTTGTAACTCTGGTTGAAGGAACAAAATACGATGGCGTCATCGGGCAGGCCGCAATCACCGCGCCGCAGGCCGGTTTTTGCGATCACCTGGCTGGCGTCCGGCACAAAATAGCAGTGTGGCATATAGACCAGCGTTTCCGACCAGAACCGACGATGTTCCGGCGGAACGACGGTCTGATCGACAATGGCATAGTCATAAAACGGCGCCGCGCTCGTTCCCGGAAATCCAAGATACTGCAGCTGCACCGCGGCAGGCCTGGCGGCGCAGATCCGAGGACGGCTGCCGCGGGTCCAGAGCGTGAGGTCAACCAGAATGTCGATGCGATCATCCCGGATGCGCGCTACCGCCTTGGCGTCGTCCGTTGCTGTCAAATCGACGAAATGATCGCTGCTGCTTTCAATCCGGGAACGCCATCGGCTTTCGTCATCGGCACCATAGCTATAGGCGAAGATTTCAAACCGCTCGCGGTCGTGCCGGTCGATCACGCCGGCCATGACATGGGCGACCGCATGTTCGCGGAAATCAACGGACAGATAACCTATTTTCAGCTTGCGGCGTTTGGCGGCAGAGCCGCGACGCGACAATGCCGCAGCTTTCGGTGATCGGGTGAACTGGGCCGCGAAATCCGTCGCCACCCTGAAATTGCGTTCCGGATCGGCATCCCGGCTCAGGCTTTCCAAAGGGCCTTCGCGGCACTTATCGCCGCTGGCCCATGCCTGGTCCGTCGCCGCACGCACCATTGGTCCAAGTCGGCTCGTCTCCGTCCAGTCGCAGACGCTTTGCTGGATGTACAGGAGCAGACTTGTCGCGCCGCTGTGAGATGATTCGATTTCGAGGACGCGGTTGAACGCCGTAATCGCCTCGGGGTAGTCGAGAATCGCGAAGCGCACCATTCCTACTTCGTAGTGAAACTCGGCACGACCCGGCTCGAGGGTCGCGGCACAGATGAAATGCGTGAGGGCTTCGCGAAATTTATTCTGGGTCTTGTAGCAGTTTCCAAGATTGCAGTGGGTTTCGGCGTGATCGCCGCCGAACGCCAGGGCGCGCTGGTAGCACGACGCTGCCTCCTCGAACTGATGAAGACTATCAAGTGCGTTTCCAAGATTGAGATGCGCCTTGACGTAATCCGGCTTCAGGGCGATGGCCCGCCGGTAGGCCTGAACGGCCTCCTCCAGGCGCCCGACTTCCTGCAGCGTATTCGCAAGATTGAACTGCGACTGGGCGGATTGCGGATGATGGCGGACGGCCTTGCCCAGTCGTATCAATGCGACCTCGGGCCTGCCCAGCGCCTTAGCCACCAGCGCCGCGTTGTTGAGCGCGACGAGATCCTTGGGGTGGGTTGCCAGAAATCGGCGGTAGTGGGTTTCTGCAGCTTCGAAGTCACCGGAATTGAAAAGCGTCAGCGCTTTTTCCCGGTCGTTATCAGGCTGCGCGGAGCCGGCGTCGCTCGTAACGGCTCTGCCTGAGGCAATGTTTCCTGCTGTACTCGGACCGGAAGACAGTTGTCTCATCCATCAGCACTCCAGAACCTTCCGCCAGTTCCAAATCGAGCAGGCAACAAATGGCAGGCATATGCAATTCACACAAAAAGATGCATCCGGCAATACCGGATGCATCAGTTCAGTTCGTCAAACGCTGATCTTCAGTTTTGCGTTTGCCTTAGATGCCGGCCTTTCCGGCACAAGCGCCCGAATTGCCGCTAGCCATTGTCGAGGTCGAGGCAGAGATCACGTATGCGAGGGAGTTGATCCAGATAGACGGAACCGGAGCGAAGCCGTTCGCAGCGAGGATATTCTGGGCACTCGGGGTGGTGTAGTGCCACACGATGTAGTTGAAGACTACGGGGTATGTCTGATCCGCAGCCTTGTAGCACTGATAGAAGTCGAACCAGGTGAAGCCCGCGATCGGATAGGAGTTCGCCACGATCGGATTCGGCGTAATGCCCTGCCGGCTCCAGCTGAGCGGGTTCACGGCGGAGGTTGCGTCGAAGTTCGGGGTTACAGAGGCCACGGCGTTAGCAGCACCTGCAGCCGTCGGCGGCTGGAAGAGACCCGTCGAGTTGTCGATATCGTACTGCGACTGAATGTTCGCGGTCTTGAGGCCGCCGTTAGCAGCAGTAACAACCGGTTGAACGAAGTCAGGCGAAACGTAACCGATTGATCCGGAGGTGTTCGTCACGGCATTGACAACGCCGCTGCTGCCAGCGGCCCCCGTGTAAACACCGCCGCCCGCGTTCTTGGCAGCGATCGGCTGATTGCACTGGTCGTTGATCAGATCCGGCCAGTTGATGGTGTTGGCGCCCTGAACGGGGATAGCGTTGTTGCATTGCGAGGTGGCGGTGCCGCGATTCGTGTAGATGAACTCATAGAGCGCGGGCGAGGCATCGGTCTCGTTGTTCGGCCCGGTGACGCCGGCGCATTGCGCGACGAGCGCGTTTGTCATCAGGAACGTCGTGCCGCTTCCGTCGCTGCGATGAACAACGGTGATGTTTCCGGTTCCGAGAGCCGTCCCGCCGTTAAGCGCGGTCAGGATCGTATTGTTCCACTTGGTGATGTGGCCGGAGAAGATGCCGCACATCGCCTGACGCGACAGGTTCAAGCCGCTGCTGCCGTTTGCCGGAACCGGGTTGACGATGTTCAGCGCGGTGCCGCCGGCGTCTTTCCCGTTGATAGCGAGGGTCACTGTCGTCGCGAAGGCCGGGATCTGGATTATGGCGCCGGCAACCGCCGGGAGGCCGCTGGCGTTGTAAAGCGCAATATCGGTCGGCGTGAGCACGTCATCGCTGCCGGCAAAGTGGAAGTTCGGATAGCCGTAAGCCGGCAAGATCGCTGAGGTGTACGGAATGGTATTGGACGAGCTCGGCGTGCCGAGCCCAATGGTGGTGGAAGAGCTGCCGTTATGATTGCCGTACGCCCGCTTGCCGGCGCCGGAGCCAACCGGAGCATAGAGGATCTGGACGCTGAATCCGTTCGCATTGCCGGTCGGGCTCGAGCACCCCGGCGCTACCGCGATGATCGACGTGTTGACGGGCAGGCCCCAGCAGTCGAACAGCTGCCGGTACACCTTGCTCGCAAGCGTTCCGCCGCCTGAGTAAACCTGCGCGTTGGCAGATTCCGTGAGGCTGCAGCTGCCGATAATGGCCGCTCCCGCCAAAAGAGCCAGTTTCATTTTATTCATAACCTATCCTCTCCAAGTTATTTGAAATTCAATCGCCCCAAACCGAACGTCTGAACGACGGCCGATTTGTGCGCGGACCATATCGGCGCTGCATAATGAAAATGTGATGGATTAATTTTTTCATTGTGAAAGACACAGGCAACAGGTCGACACGCATTTGGACTCTTGTGATTTAGCGATCGATCGACCGAGGTGAGATCACTTGATGGATATCTGTGAACAGAGAGCACAACGATCTCGTGCCAAAAAAGAATTGGTCGACTACTCATCGGTTGACGAATCAGCATCACCTGAGTTTACGAATCAGCAGTTGAGGTGAATACGTGACGGCCAGAATCACCTCGCGCGTAACGCAAGGCCCACTCAAGAAGATTGCTTGAAAATTCCGGATCTGCCGCAAGAGCGACTAGCGACACAGAACCATGGATCGCGATTCGACGCGGTCGCGCTCTAGTGAGTTTGTTTTTCTTCGGAGAACTGCAATTCTTCCTCTAATTGAACGATATGGTGCATGGGACGGGCCGACTCGGAGGTTCGTCGGGCCTTTGAACGTGTTTGACGCTTCGCGTGAAATTCCTGAAGCCTCGACTCGAATTGGGACAAAACCACATCTCGATCCCAGCGCTGGCGCGCCAGTTGCAGGCCCTTATTTCCCAGGCTGTGTCGCAAATCTGGATCATCAGCCAGTTTCACCAATGCCGACTTCAGCGCCTCGACGTCTGCTGGCGGGATGATGATGCTGACATTCGCAAGTTCGGAAGCGAGTTGCGTCCCTTCTTGAGCCATTGCGATGATCGGACGCCCCGACGCCAGCATTCCTCCGAGCTTGGAGGGCAGCGCCAGATCCTGAATCTCATGACACTGAGGAAGCAGGTGAATATCGGTTGCGACCAACAATCGACTAAAAACTTCAGTCGGTTGCAGATCGAGAAACTTTACGTTCGATAGTCCTTCGGTCGATTGCTTCAACCGGTCCTTCATCACTCCCGATCCACAAAACAAGAACAGAATATCCGGCCGGCTATCGGCCAATGTCCTTGCCGCCTCGGTCAGGATCTCAAGCCCCTGCTTCGCCCCCATGCTGCCGGCATACATGGCAATGATGGAAGCGTGGGCCGGCAGCAAGGAGGAACGCAACGTGCTGGCGACGTTGCCGTCGATCGTGGGTATTGCCGAGGCATCGACCCAATTGCGGAATTCGGCAATGCTTGAACGGAGAACGCCTTTACTCTGCAAAATATCGACCATCTTGGCCGAAATCGCCGATACACCATCGACAGCCCTGAGAAGCTTGCTTTCGAGCCACAACGCCGCGCGTCGAAATCGACTTCCCGAGAGGAAATTCATATTGAAGGCTGCGTCGACTTCGAAGTCCTGAATATGCAGCCAAGTCCCTGCCCCGCTTAGCTTTCCTGCAACAACCGCGGCAGGCGTTCCCATCAGGGATGGAGCGATCGAAAGCACGATATCGGGACGAAATCTGAGAGCCTCGGCGATCAACACCGGGGCGCTGAAAAGTGCAAAGGACAAATGATGCAAAATACGGAATAACGCCCGGGGAGAATTGGGCACATAAAGCGGGCAACGAAGCACCTTGACGTTGTCGAGCAACTCACTGGTGTAGACGAAACCCTTGTGCGGCCGCCTGATTCGCCAGGCGGGATAATATGGCGGCGCCGTCACGACCCTGACGTCGTGGCCCTTCTTGCTCAAGTACAGGCACATTTCCGTGGTGTACTTGGCAATTCCAATCAGGTCCGGCGAATAGTTGATTCCGTATACTAGAATTTTCATTGCCAATCACAAAACAAAATGCAGCGACCAAAGCGTCAGCGCGCCTCGTTCAGTAATCAGCAACTATGAATGTGAATTAACAGATCCATGACTATCACCGGACAATGCCGGACCTGATTCGCGGACGAACACTGAGCGGCTGACGATCCCGATTGGATCCTCGGCTCGCGCCGGGCTCCCCTAGTGACTGAGCGGGTTGCGCTTTTCCCGCTCAACCGGGGCATTCAATGCGATCGATTGTCCGCGCCGCTGCGCGACTTGAAAGAGAGACTGATTTTTTTGCGCCGGCATTCTTTTCCGATGAATCGACGTCGCGCATCAGCCAGCCAATGAATTTGACGCTCCAGCGCCGGCCGTGGCGAACGTGGCAAGGAGGCGCGCCACGCCGGCGCCAATCTCCGGAGCGCCGCAGCCACCATCGGCTGCCGCCTGAAAAGACTTGCCAACGAGACGGATTCGACACTCACAGGTCATCAACCCTTCATCCCGAACCGGCAACGTGGGCGTGGGCTCATAGGGGGATATTTCGATGGCAAAAATTCTATTCACTGTCGCCGTTATTCTGTTTTCCGTTTTTCAAAATCCAGCGATAGCCCAAATATCCGGAACGCTGGATCCCACCGTGCTGCCATTCGACCGCCCGTCGCGCACCGCGCTAGCCGCAAGTTCGCACAAGGTCCTTGCCCATTGGCACTCATTCCCGTTCCGATACTATACTACTGACGGCTATGTGGGTTTGCTGAGCCCTACCGGAAGCCAGTTTTCTTATAGCGGCGGCTACCTGCGCGGCCGGCCTCTTCCGTTTGCGCCTCCGGCTACTGCGGCCACTCAAAGCAACGGTGACATTCGGGACGACATGACTACGGATATCACGTTTGCCGCTGAAATCGGTATCGACGCATTTCTAATGAACATCTGGTATGGTCCCTCAGGCAGCGCCGAGTCCTGGCGTTGGACTTACCAACTGCAACCGATATTCGACGCGGCCGAGCAGTACACTGCCACCAACGCGAGCAAGCAATTGCCCGGCTTTAGCATAGTGCCCAGCATCGACGCGCTCATCTTGAGTGGCAATCTCAATAACCCGACGGCCTGTGGCAGTCTGAGCGTCGCAGATCCTAATTCGCCAGAAACATTTGCCGACAACGTTTATGCGCTCAAGACGAGTTATCCGTTGTCGTTCATGCAACTGAACAACAAGTATGTTGTCGATATTTTTGCTCCCGAGCGGCTACCTCTGTGCTGGTATCAAAGATTTCTGACCCGCCTTTCGCAGAACAGCATGACTAACGTGTATCTCATGGGAATCTTTTTAGATCCGACCACGCGCCAAAACTACGTTACAATCTTTAATGCGTTTGGGCGATGGGACATACCCCATCATTACACGGCACTCGGACCTGAAACTGCCGACCAGAACTGGGCACATAGCAATAATATGAACTTCGTAAGCGATGTTAGCTTCAGCGCCGATGTCCCTCACTCTCAGGTGACCATTGAGACAGGTGGTTTTCAGACCCTGATCCGAACCTGGGCGAGGACCATCAACGACCAGCTCAATAGCCCGGCTGATCTGACGCATATCATCACCTGGAACGACCATTCCGAAGGAACGAATCTCAGACCGAATACGACGAGTCAATATGCGTATTACGATATCGCCGCGTATTATATCGCCTCGTACAAGATGGGCGCGGCGCCGCCGATCACCCGTGATGTGCTCTATTACAGCCACCGCATGCATCTCTCGACCGCAACGCGTGATCTCGGAAAACAACCGAACCCGACCCAAAGCTTGGATAATTACCCGTTCGACGACACAGTCTATTTGACGGGTTTTCTGAAGGCTCGCAGCACCATGTCGATCGTTTCGGGCGGAACTACCTACTCTTCGGTATTTGATCCCGGCGTGCAAACCATGTCTGCGCACCTCTTCCCCAACGATCAGCCGCGGTTCAGCCTGACGGTCAACGGCATCAACACCATCGACTTCTTAAGTGCGTTCCATACGCGTCCCAATCCGGTGTCCCCGCCTCCTGCTTTCGATGTGACGTGGCAGGACTTTCTTTATCGCGCCGAAGGATCCAACCGACCCGCGGTCACGGGCGTGCAAAACAACCTGCCCCAGGATCGCCAGTGAGCCTCTGATTGAAGTTCTGGATCGAGATGCGCGCCCGTTCAACAGCCGGCGCGCCTTCCTTGAAAGGTTCAGCCAGGAAGAGCCATCGCTCGTCCGCCGAAACGCCGCGAAAATAGGCGTTGCCATCTTGGGTGGCTTTGCGCCGTTGCTGTCGTCATTGCGAGGAGCGGAGCGACGAAGCAATCCAGTCTTCCGCTTCACAGCGCAGAGTGCTGGATTGCTTCGCTGCGCTCGCAATGACGTTGAGGGGTTGTTCGCCAAACGCTCAAGTTCGTCATTGCGAGGAGCGTCAGCGACGAAGCAATCCAGTTCTCCTGCGATGGTCTGGATTGCTTCGCGGAGTTTAGCATCGGGCGCATTCGCGCGACCCGGTGGCTCGCAATAACGCCAAAGTAGGTTCAACCTCGATTCATCATGCTCTAACGTCCAAAACGGATCTTTGCCCTGCCGCCGTTGCACAACCGCGATCCGGCCATGGCGATGGCGGCGCGGAGATGGGATTCTGATGTCCCTCGCTATTCCGCCAGAACCGGCGGGCGAGTGGATGAGCCGCCGTGGTAGAGCAGATCCTGGAATTCCGCGCGATCCTCGATCGCGTAGGCGCTGGCGAAATCGATAATGTTCTTGCCTCCGCGCTTCAGACGAAAGGACGGGCGGCCGACCGCCAGCGGCACGCGCATGGAAGTCATTCCGGCCGCAGCGCTCAATCGGTGGATTTCCGTGCCGATTTCGATCTCGAGCTCGCCGTCCTCAGCCAAAAACGCCAGGAGTTCGATCTCATTGACCGCGCGGCGCCCCCAGTGCAGCGCGAACGCCGCCGCCTGCGATGTTCCGAGCGCCTCGCCGTTGGTCGGCTGGATTCGATGGAAATAATACAAGACATCCCGCGTTATGTTCGGCTGCTGCCCGGTTTTGAACCACTCGATGTAATAGGCGGCGAGATCATAAAAGGAATACTGAATTCCGGTGGAGGGCCGCAGCGCGGAGGACTCCGAATAGTCGTTCCAGGTGATGAGTTGAACCCGTTCGGCCTCGCCGTTGATTGCCGCCATACATCCATCGCGAAATAGCCGGCTGTTTCCGGCTTCCCCATAAACGCTGTCCTTGGGGCGAAAGTCTTGCGTCCAGACCGGGGAGCACCAGGGTTTGCCGGACTCCTTGACGATGGCCCTTGACCCCTGATGATTTGCGACACCGTCGACATAATTGCCTGACCATTCCGAAACGGCGTCGGCAATTTTCCAATGACCGGGGGTAGCGCTCCTCACATTGAGAAATGTCGGCATGAACTCAATTTTGATGTCCGCCTTTGCAAGGTCGTCGAACAGCTCGATCCATTTTTCCGCCGGCCATGCCTCGGCGGCAAACGCGCCGAGAACGAGCTGTCCATCGCCACGTCGCAACAGCATGGGGTGACCGCTGACGGATTTGATCGCCTCTGAAATCTTCGCGACCGGCTGGTTCGCCAGCAAAGTGGCGTCGAGGTTCGGCACAACCCTGAAGGCGCTTCCCACCCGCGTGGCCGCCTCCAGCATGTAGAGCAGCATCTGCCAGTAATGCACTGCCGGATCGATGCTGATGACGTTGTACAGGAACGCGTCGATGCCGATCTCATGCGCCCATCGAATGTCCCGTTCCATATCGCCGACCGCCCACGCCGGCGAGTTGATGGATGGACGAGGCAACGGACGTTCGCGAAACAGGCTCCCGTAGTCGCTGTTTTTCCCGGAAGTGCTTTTGGGGCTCAGGAATTCGGTTGCGTAACAGTCATTCTTCGCTGGCCGGTTGTCGAGCGAGATCGGGAAAATATGCCAATGCGCGAACACCTCGCGGCCGGCCCTGGCGACTCCGCCGCGGGTAAAAGGCAGCAACGTGTCCAACGGCGGGTCGGTCTGCTTCCCGCCACTCTTCACCACGCCCATTCTCCCGAAGATCCTTTGGCCGAATTCGCGACCCCGATCTCTAAAGTACCCGAACAGACGACAATCGTATGAACGGAGTTCGCCAGTTGCTAAAAGTCTCTTTGCATCGGACAGTCGTTCTGATCGTCCAACATTTCAACCAAGCCTTCGCGACAAACGATTGAACGAGACGCTTTTCGCCGCGCTAAAACGGACAAGCACGGTGCCGACCGGCCACCGTCCCCACAAAGGATTCAGGGCTATCGCATATGATTTTTTTGGTGATATCCGCCCGGGCGATTGATTGTGGCTCTGTAACGCCTATCAACAAGTCGTCCCTGCGAAAGCAGAGACCCCAGCGTGAGCGCAATTGCGCTCATCGCACGCGGCGCGGACTGTCGTTTCGTCGCAGGGGCAGAGGCCTTTTTTTATTTTTGACGGCAGGGGTTATGGGTCCCTGCTTTCGCAGGGACGACTCGTGGAGAGGTTGGGCGGGTCACAACCTGAACATCGTGAGGCTCTAGTGAGCCATATGTGATAGCCCTACCCACAAGGGGAGAAGTCCAAAAGCCTCCCGCGATCAGCGCAAGATCCACAAGATTTTTCCTCAGCTTCGAATTCTCGCCGTCGAGCTGCTCCAACGCCGCGTCCCCGGCGGACTCATGCCGTCATACATCCTTCTTCTAGTTGAAGTAAAAATTCTTGCTAATTGCGCTTTCGGAGCGTCGGGCGCGAGACCGATCATGAACTGGTATTCTTGACTCGATCACCCCGATCGAGGTCCAGATGGATTTGACCAAATTCAAGGCACCAAATTCAAGTCTGGGTATCATCCGCATCGAACCGTATGCTCTGGCTTGAGATAAGTTCGAGATAACAATTAAGCCAACGTCCTTGCCGAAGGAGCTTCAAGAACATGAAATCAATTATGTCCTACGGGCGACGATTTGCGCACAGTACGCTGGATTTGGATGCGCCTGTGGTTTCGCTCGCGAGGTGGCCATCGTGGTTGACCGCGTGCCTGATTGGTCGCCCGGTCTTGACCAAATTCAAGACCGACGGATTACGCATGTTCCTCACTCCGAAGTTGCATACTTTCGGATCTACCTCGATTTACATCAGGCGCGACAATTACGAGCCTGAACTCAAGGCCATATCGCGATTTCTCAGGAATGGTGACGTCGCCCTGGATATCGGAGGAAGTTTCGGCATCTTCGCATTGTTCATGTCTTCTTATGTTGGGCCGACGGGTAAAGTATACTCGTTCGAACCCGGTCAATTTTCGTTCGCGCAACTTTCGGCCAATGTGCGGCTCAATAACCGAAGCGATCGCATCGTCCTGCACAATGTTGCCGCATCGAATGAAAAAGCTGCAATCCGCCTTGCTCATCTGCATGATTCTCCGGTCAATTTTTCCATTGGCGAAATAGCGGATGTTCAAGGCGAGACGGTCCAGGCGGATCGTATCGACGATATCGTGCCAGAGGGTGATCAAAATCGGGTCCGGTTTATCAAAATCGACGTCGAGGGGTATGAACTGACAGCATTGAAAGGTTGTCGGAATATCATCGAGAGGAATCGTCCCGTGATAATGTTTGAGGTCTCCTGCTCGGCCCTGGAACGACAGCGCCTCCGTCCCGATGATATCTATAATTTTTTAGCGGGTTTCGGATACGGCTTTGAAATTCTGGAAGATGGAAAATTTGTTTCGATCAACGACTTTCGAGAGGGCAATATTTTCGCGATTGCCAAAAACGAACGCGGTGTTGACAACCCCAAGCTTAACCGGAGTTGAGGCCCGGTGGCCGCCATTTCGGCTCATCCCGAGCTTTCCTGCGCTGGTGACGAACGCCGCAGCCGATGCGATCGGCTGCAGAATATTTTTTCTTCAAGCGCGCTCGTCTGTCATGATCGCAAGGTAATCAGCTGGTCTTTGGGAGCATTCCAGCTGCGCTAGCCCGGAGACTTTGTCGAGATGAGATCAATCCTGCTGACCACCATGGCCGGATGGCTTTCGAGAGTGCTGTCGATAGCGGTAAACGTCATTGGAATGCCGGTTGTCCTTCATGCCCTCGGCACCAACCGCTTCGGCATCATGCTCATCGCGTTGAGCATCGGCTCGTGGATCGGGCTCGGCAACGCCGGCTTTGGACGCGCCGTTGGGATCATAACGGCGCGGTATTATCAGAAGTCGCCCGCATTCGTAGCCCGTGTCGTTTCGCATCTCGTGATCGTATCGGCCAGATATCACGCCATTCTCTTCGTCGCCTGCAGCGCCGTCTTCCTGGTGTTTTTTCCCACCATTGATCTGGGCTCCGAAGGCGCGGGGTACAGCACCGAATTCGCCGTCAGCACCATTGCCGTGTTTTTCACGATGGCGTTGTGGTTCTTTCTCGCGGTGTTCGAAGGCGTCGATGCGGGTCGTCACCAGTTGTTTCGTCTCTACTGGTTTCACATCATCGCCTATACGACGACTCTGGCTCTGACGTTGACCGTGTTCAGAAAGCTGCCATCGCTGCTGTTTGCAACTTTGCTTTTGAACTCCGGTTTCGTTATCGGAAACCTGATGCATGCCATCGACGTCTGGAGACGACATCGGACGCTCTTCACGACGCCGGGCCGGGCGCAGCCCGCGCTCGCCCGTTCGTTGCTCTACAACAGCGTCGACTTCACCATCATCTCGATGGCCATCAGCATCATCTTCCAGTTCACGACCGGCATCGTCGGATTGATCGTCGGGCCCGGTGCAGTCATCAATCTCGGTGTCTTCATGCGCGTCATGGCCTCGGTTGGCGGAATCATCCTGACCGTTACCTATCCGATGTCGAACCTCATCGCCGGGCGGCTCGCGGAACAGGATCGACTGGGCGCCGTCAAGGTCGCATTGTGGACGGGAGCCGGTCTGTTGCTGTCGGTCGGCCTTGCGGCAATTGCGTTCGATGTATTCGGCGAACGGATCGTCTCATTGTGGCTGAAGACCCCGATCGACTACGATCCGGCATTCAGGATGCTCGCGTCATGTCTGATATTCTTGACCGCGATATACGCCTATGCGAGTGGCGTTGCTATCGGATTCGGCAATCTGAGACATGTCGCACGGGTTCACGCCGTGCTCGGCGCAGCCGTGTTGCCCCTGGCCTTCGTCTGCTTCCGCTATCAGGGTCAGGCCGGCATTCTGCTGGCGATCGACATCGTCCTGTTCGGTGGCGCTGCGGCCTGTCTGGCGACCGGGCCCAGATTCATCAACCTGCGGCACCTCAACCGTGCGTGACACGCCTCGTTGGGCCGTGAAATCCACCGATCCCGACCCAACGAATCTTTCAAATCAGCGAGGTGGCATTATGTCGCCATCCCTAACAGCTTTTGTCGATCATTTCGAATAGCAAGGAAATTCTTGCCGTCATATACCTCGCGTGAAAAATCGTAATGGAACTTGAGGAGTCTGTGCGGAAATATTTCGTAAACTACAAAATTATGCCCTTCGAAAAACAAGATAAAATCTCGTAACGTATGTCCCGACAAGACATGGCTCGGGCCATGTTCGAACTGGACCGCCTGAACAAGACCGCGGGCGAAAGACTCGGCGAATCCGCTCAAGACCTCCATCTCCATGCCCTCCACATCTATCTTGAGAAGGGCAATATCTGTGACGTTCTCTCTCTTTACGTACAAATCACCAGTGGTGATTTGCGCCATTATTACCCGCGGATTCGTATTTTGATAAATCAGGTCATACTTGCTTGAGATAGTATCTAACCTTGGATCGAAATTTATGCTTTCAAGCTTTTCTGCGGAGCCCAGCCCCATTCCATTGATCTTTACCCGCGCCATCGAAGACATCAATGTTTCAGTCAGAATTTTGCGGAGATCTGGAAGTATCTCGAAACAATGAATTATGTGTCCAGGGCGCAGGTGACGAAGAGCAGCAACCGACCAATCACCATGATTTCCGCCCACGTCAAATACATCGCCCTCCAACTTGCTGAGAAGCAGTGAAAGGACGTAATCCTCCCCGTTCAAAGGCAATTCCCAATTCGCTATATTATTGTAGGACCTTAGGTATTTTTCGGCAATTTTCGCCATCAAAGAGAATGGCATGCGCCCATGTTGGGCTGCAATCATTGCTCTGCACCTGGAAGCTACATTTTGCACCGACGAGTCTCCATCCTATGCTGCGCGACGCTGCATTGCCGTTCTGGGCATCGAAGCGACGCGTATTTTGATATGCAACAGTATCAGTGCGGCAAATAGCGCCGCATAATTTCCCCATAGTTCCGAGTAACCGACCAGGAACGGCCCACGGAGCACCATGATGGCATACATCGGCGTCAGACAGGCCATGAGCTGCAGCGGCGAGTCCTGCTCGGCCGACCGCGCACCACGTTCCAGCAGCACGAATCCAGCCCAGACACAGGCGCAAAACACGATCGCTCCGACCGTCCCGTAAGCAAAGTAGCCCTCGGCAAAAGGCGCCGATGATACATTGTCGGTCCAGACGTCCCGGTAATATCGAATCTGCGGCCAGATGTAGTGGCCGACATGCTCGGATTTTCCCGGCCAGATCGCGCGAGGCACGAAGAAAAACATGCCGGCAAGAATGTTCGCCCCGTAGCTGTAACCGTTGTTGCCGACATAATAGACGACATGCGCCATCATCGAAAAGCAGTCGAAATCCATATGCGCAAAGAACCCATTGAATTGACGCTCCGCCTGGTCGAAGCTATAGCTCTCCCGCATGCTCCCCCGGAAAGCATTGAGAAGCGGGGACACGGCAACGCCGGCGACGAGAAACCACCCAATCGCCCGCGTATTGTTCCAGCCGGTCAGGGTCAGTAACACAAACAACGTCAATGCCGACGTTCTAAAGCGGGGCACCACGATCGGGTTTATGCTGACCGCAGCTGCGAGCAGCAATGCGGCGAGGAATGCAAGGATCCAGAGCCGGTCAAGTCTGACGATTGCCCCCCTGAGACCGATGGCTGACCCGATCAGGACCAATGGGGCGAGAAAGGTCGTCAGCACCAGCGAGCCCGACTTGTTGACCAGCTCCATGACGGACGCGCCCAGTTCGCCCCGGCTCGTGAACAATTGGGGCCCGAGAACGGCCAGCATGGCGGCGGTGACGATCAGGATCGTCGTCAACAACACAGCCGGATAAAAGCCGGTCTTGTAAGGCGAACGCGCGAAAAAGCTGCGTGGCCGAACATTTCGGTACACCGGCCGTCCGGATGCATACAACGCGATCAAGCCGAACAGCGTAAACATCAGGCATGCGGCAATTGCGCTGTAAAACGCGTAGTCGTAGGAGAAAATCGGATCGAATTTGCGCTCGATCTGCTGGATCGGAGCCACCGCCAGGAATATGAAATCGAAATAAAAGCACGTCATCAGGATGGGACATTTCCGGCGCAATGCGATCGCAAAGCCGGTGCCGGCAAGGACGCCATTCAAACCAAGCAGCGTCGCCGCGTCCCACATTTCCGGTCGTTCGGCGATGCACGATGACAGGACCCACAGCAGCAGCGACGAGCCGGCGACAAACAATATCAGATCCAGGATGTCCCCGACGCCGACGTTCGGCCTCGCCGCGCCGTTCCCACCCTCGCCGCGCCCTGCGACCGATATCAATGACATGAGCGTGTCTTATTTTTTTGCTTGGGTGCGACGTTTTTCGACATGTCTAATCGATCGCGGGATCTGGGGATTAGTGCTTGCTATACGATATCATATATTGTTGCCGAGTACATCCATTGCGACATAGCCCCATCTCGACAAGCCCGGACGTCGCCGCAAACTAGATTCAACAAACCCGATTCAATCGTGGAGAACAGATGAGCCGCCCGGATATCAACGCAGGTTTCTTTCCCGAGATCGGTGGGGGGGCTTTTGCGTTTTGACGGAACGATTCAGTTCTATCAGCGCGTCAATTCGATTTTGCGTCCCGACGCGGTCGTGCTCGATTACGGTGCCGGCCGCGGGGTCGCACATATCGAAGATGCGGTTGCATTCCGTCGTCAGTTCCTTCGCATCCAGGGCAAGGTGCGCAAAGTCATTGGGCGCCGACGTCGACCCGATCGTTGCGACCAATCCGGCTATTGACGAGGCGGTTGTGCTTGACAAGTCAGGGCGCCTGCCGCTGGAAGACCGCTCGATCGACGTCATTCTGTCGGATCATACGTTTGAGCATCTCGAAGACCCGGCGAGCGTGGCACGCGAATTCGACCGCGTATTGGTGCCCGGCGGCTGGATTTGCGCCCGCACGCCAAATCGATTCGGGTACATCGCCTTTCTGAACCGGACCATCCCGGAAGGCTTTCGCAAGCGAACAGTCGCCATGGCGCAACAGGGCCGCAAGGAGCTCGATATCTTTCCGGCTTTCTATCGCCTGAATAGTCAAGGTGCGCTGCGCGAGCATTTCGATCCGGTTCGATACGACCACTCTTCTCATATACATGGGATTCAGAGCCGGCATATCACTTCTCATCACCCGTCTTTTATGGCCTGTTCCTTTTTGTTCATGCCATTTCGCCGCCACCGCTCAAGGCCATGCGCTACATTTTTTATGCGGAAAAAGCCGATCTGATCGAGCGGCCCATTGCGGCGCCGGCGGGACCGTTTCAGCACTTGATCGGCGCCTCGCTTGATCGAACTGTCCTTCACATG
>WNFI01580746.1_pt1 | contig 20822 bp, 23 predicted proteins | sample 5400471 | NCBI WGS metagenome assembly WNFI01 (sample SAMN13153348, study PRJNA577476) | soil metagenome | isolation source: 100 cm saprolite on Douglas fir-dominated hillslope | place: USA:California | collected 2013-09-17
CGGTCAGGAGTGGACTGGACCACAGGAGTTGGACGCCTCGCCAAGCACCACCGCGAGCGGGGTCTATAGCCGGGTTACCGGAAGGTTCGGCTACGAGATACCGGAGCTTCACGACCTGACGATCACCGCCAGTGGCATCTTCTATCCCGGCAGCCGAACGGATGAATTTGGATTTGTTCTAGCCGGCCGAACCTATGTCACCTCGCTTCCTGAGACGCGCATGTTGCTCAGTATCTCGGCCAAATTTTGAAGCGCGATGAATCATCCGTGCGGTTCGTCATCTTCAGAGCGCAGCTCGGGCGGGGTTCCTGTTTCGGATGAACAGAGCATTAATATCAACTGGACTTGTTCCTTTGCCATTAGGTGACATCGGGGATTTAAAATGGGAAATATTGAAGTAGATAGAGGAGTTCTCCTTGAGCAGGCATCCGCCCTTCACAAGCGAATAATAACCTTCGACGCTCATATCGATATTCCCAAGGCGTTTGGCACGAGCGAAATGCCGGCGGATGTCGACGGAGCGGGTCAGTTTGACATGGTCAAGGTCGGGCGGGGTGAGCTGTCAGGGGCGGCTCTGGTCGTTCACGCGACTGTGGCGCGTCAAACGGCTTCCGCGCTCGCCAAAGCCAGAGGCGAGTTGGAGCGAAGCTATGCGCAAATCAAAGGTCTCGCCAACGACTACCCGAAGGAAATTGGAATCGCCCTCTCGCCGTCGGAATTGCGGCAACTTCGGCGTGAGAGAAAATTCGCAGTTGTGGTCAGCTTCCAAAACTCGGCGCCGCTCGAGGACGACCTTTCGCGACTTGCGTTTTGGGCCGAGCGGGGTGTTCGCCTGTTCGCATTCAACTTCATTGGGAATAATAGCTGGTCGGACTCCGCAAGGCCCTATCCGTTCATCGCAGGGAATAACCATTGGAATGGTCTGAGTGAGATTGGAAAGCGCGCGGTGCCAATCTTGAATGACCTCGGGGTCATTATCGATGTATCCCAAATGTCGAGCATGGCTTTCGCACAAGTTCTATCTATAACACGATCACCAGTTGTCGCATCTCACTCAGCAGTTCGAGGCATCGTTGATGTCGATCGTAATCTCAGCGACGAGGAGCTTTTCGCGCTCAAGGCCAACGGCGGAGTTGTGCATATTGTTGGCTTCAGCCTGTACGTTCGTCCTTTGGAACCAATCATGCGGGCTAGACTGCGTGACCTATGGGAAAAGTATGGCCTAAAGCGCCCAGACGATGATCGCGACCTAGTGTCCGTAAATGATCCCACCACGTCTGGCTGGGACGATGATAAGTTTTGGGATTTCTTACATGAATTTCACGTTATACTTGAATTAGAGAAGCCAGGCGCTACCACACGTGACCTGGTTGACTCGATAGACTATGCGGTAGACCGAATCGGTATCGATCACGTTGGCATTTCCTCAGATTTCAACCATGCGGGAGGATTGGCCGACTGGGCTGACGTTGGGCAAAGCTTGAACGTCACGGCTGAGCTCATTTCTCGTGGCTACACGCACGAGGAGATTGAGAAGCTTTGGGGAGGAAATTTCTTTCGGATCTGGGATCAAGTTCTCGCCAGCAAACGTCCCTCGCCTTAATCTGATATATGGACTCCCCCTACTGACGTTCGCGTTGGCTGTCGCCAGGATGACTCGCAGGGAGGATTCGCGCAAATCCGGTCATAGCGAAAAAATCGTTAAATTTACCGGATATTACGAAGGCGCCTGTCGGGCACCGGCCCGTCGGCAAGATGCACGCACATGTTATTTCGTCGATGCTCCCCAATGGTAGTAGCAGATGAGGTAACGCCGTCTGGACCGTGAGATTGATATCGAAGTACCCGTGCGCTATTCAATTGCGCCGCCGGTTGTCTTTCATGTTGTCCGCCTCTCCTCCCACGATCGGATACCTTGATGTCCACGTGTCACGCCGACGCATCGCCGTGATCTCGCGCTCATAGGGGCAACCCCATGTCGACGGCATCGGTTCGGAGATTGGAAAAGGACATGAGCGGACTCTACTACCGTTAAGTACTAGACTCAGGTGTGCAGGATCTCCTCTTAATGCACAGCTCCGGATCATGCGCAGCTGAGACAACCGAAGCGCAAGATCTGTGCGAAATCATCGAAGAGCGATCCATCTGTGAACGGCGGTTCTCAACCGCCGTTCACACTCGTCTCCCTTATGCGACCGGAGGGCTAGCGCTAATGGATGATCTCGTGCCGGACGCCTGCGCGTCGACACTGAACTTTGCGCGGCTTTACGGCGGACGAGCGTGATTTTCGTAAGCGGTAGCTGATCCGTTACTCGATGTTACTCGATCGCTTACTGATTTACCGACTCGTCTGCTGAAGCGAATGCACGCGAACTGCTTGCGCCTTAAATTCGGGCACCGCGGGCTGGCGCCGTCGTCAGGCGATTACATGAGCACCCGGCGAAAGTCCCCGAGCAATCCCGACAGATGAACCAGGAAGCGGGCCGCCGCGACGCCGTCGACGACGCGATGATCCCACGAAAGCATCAACGGCAAAATGAGGCGTGGACGAAACTCCTCGCCGTCCCACACAGGTCGGGTTTGAGCGCGGGTAACACCCAGAATAGCAACTTCTGGAGCGTTGATGATGGGCGTGAAGCCTGTACCGCCGATCCCTCCCAGGGAGGAGATCGTAAAGCAGCTCCCCTGCATATTCGCCGGGTTGAGTTTTCCGTCCCGCGCCTGAGCCGCGAGATTGGCGGCCTCATTGGCGATTTGCGTAATACCCTTCGCATCGACGTCGCGGATCACCGGCACGACCAATCCGTTCGGTGTGTCAGCCGCGAATCCGACATGAAAGTAGCGCTTCAGAACGAGTTCGTCGCCGTTCAGTGAAGAATTAAACTCCACGTACTTCGCGAGCGTCACGGCCACTGCCTTGATGAGGAACGGCAGGATCGTCACCTTCAGGTCGGTCTTTCGCATCTCTAGATTCACTGTCTGGCGGAATGCGTCGAGGTCGGTAATGTCAGCGTCTTCGAAATTCGTGACATGCGGAATGACGACGGAATTGCGCGCGAGATTCGTTCCAGAGATCTTCCGTATTTTCGAGAGCGGCGCTCGCTCGACGCGACCGAATTTGGAAAAATCAATCTGCGGCCATGGGGCCAGCTTAAAACCGCCCAAGCTGTCGCCGCCAGCGCCAGCCGGCGTCGCGAGTGCCGCTTTCACAAACTTCTGAAGGTCCTCCCTGACAATGCGGCCCCGCGGTCCGGTCCCTTTCACTGTGCTTAGGTCGATACCGAATTCACGCGCGGTGCGGCGCATCGACGGTGACGCGTGGGCACTGCTCCGTGAGCCGATCGGGAGCGTCGGCTCGCCAATGCTTCGGGATGATGGTGAGGTTGAGGCAGCCGCTACGACTGGAGCGTTTGCCGAAACTATCGGAACGGGCGGGGTCGCGGGGCTTGCCGATGCGGCCGTTGATTCAGTCGAAGCCTCATCCAGCGTAAGAAGGATCGAGCCGTGGCTGACGCGGTCGCCGATCACGATCTTAAGCTCTTGGATCGTACCGCTTCCAGGAGACGGAATGTCGAGTGTCGCTTTGTCCGATTCCAGCACTACCAGGGGGGCTTCCTTCGCCACACGATCACCCGGCCTTACGAGTATATCAATAACGGGGATGTCTTTGAAGTCACCGATATCGGGCACCGTCACGTTTCTGATCGCGCTCATGACAAAAGCCTCAGCCTGCCGAGCCAGGCACGCTCATCGATTCAACCGATGCGTCAAACGGTCCAAGGGGCGCACCGATCAACATCGACTGCATAACGCGCGATTGCGGTCTGGAGGATGTCCCGATCCAGACGGCGGTCGCGGACGAGAACCGACAGCGCGGCGACGGCAATGTGGTGCCGGTCGACTTCGAAAAAGTCGCGTAGTGCTTCGCGAGTGTCACTTCGCCCAAACCCGTCGGTGCCAAGCACAACATAGGGAGCGCTTATGTAAGAGGCGATCATTTGCGGGTATGCACGAACATAGTCCGTGGCGGCAATGATCGGCGCATCACCCGACAAACATTCCTCCAGGTGACTTTCTTTCGGCTCGCGCGTTGGCTGAAGACGATTGTGACGCTCCGCGAGGCGCGCATCACGCGCGAGCTCGCTGAAGCTAGTGATGCTGAAAATATCGCTGCCAATGCCAAAATCGGCGAATAGTAGGTCCGCTGCGGCAATCACTTCCCGCAGTATAGAGCCTGATCCCAACAATCTCACGCGATGAGCAGCGTCCACCGAGCCCCGTCCTTCCAACCGATACATGCCTTTGACTACGGATTCCTCGATCCCGGGCGGCATTGACGGCTGCGCATAGTTCTCATTCATCAAAGTGATGTAGTAAAACTCGTCCGTATGCTTCTCCATCATTGCGCGCATGCCGTGATCCATGATCACGGCGAGTTCATAGGCGTATGCCGGATCGTACGCGCGGCAATTCGGGATCGTTGCGGCGATCACATGACTGGTGCCGTCCTGATGTTGCAATCCCTCACCGCCGAGTGTCGTTCTTCCTGCGGTTGCGCCCAGCAGAAACCCGCGGGCGCGTTGATCAGCCGCGGCCCAGATTAGATCGCCGACGCGCTGAAAGCCGAACATCGAGTAGTAGATGTAGAACGGCAGCATGGGCAGACCGTGCACACTGTACGAAGTCGCGGCGGCCACCCAGGAGGAGAGTGCTCCGGCCTCGGTGATGCCTTCTTCGAGCAGCTGGCCCGATCGCGCCTCGTGATACGAGAGCATTGATTTCGAGTCTTCGGGTTCATACAGCTGCCCGATCGGAGAATAAATCCCGATCTGCCTGAAGAGGTTTGCCATCCCGAAAGTTCGTGCCTCATCGGCAACGATCGGCACGATCCGCGGTCCCAGCGTCTTGTCCCGCAATAACGCGCCTAGCATTCGCACAGCCGCCATGGTGGTTGACATCTCCTTGCTATCAGCTTTGACTGCAAATTGCCCGTAGCTGTCGATGGGCGGCACAGGTAGCCAATCAGCGGTTCGCCGTCGGGTTGGCATGCAGCCGCCGAGTGCGCTCCGTCGAGCGTGCAAGTAAGTCATCTCCGGGCTGTCTTGCGCGGGCTTGTAGAAATCGAGCTTAGCCAACGCCTCGTCGGTGAGCGGCAGGTTGAAGCGATCGCGGAACGCCTTGACGGCATCCACGTCGAGCTTTTTTGCCTGATGGGAGGTCATGCGGGACTCACCGGCGTCCCCCATCCCATAGCCTTTTTTGGTCTTCGCGAGAATGACGGTAGGTCGTCCCTTGTGGGCACGCGCTGACGCGAACGCCGCGTAGAGCTTACGGAAATCGTGACCGCCCCGTTTCAACGCGTTGATATCGGCGTCGGACATGTGTTCAACCAGAGTGCTCGATTTCGGATCCAACTGAAAAAACTTGGCGCGGTTGTAGTCGCCGTCCTTGGCGCCGAGATTCTGGTACTGGCCATCGACGGTCTCTGCAAACCGGCGCAGCAGCACGTGATTCGTGTCCCGCGCGAAAAGAGCATCCCACTCGGAACCCCATAGCACCTTGATGACATTCCATCCCGCGCCGGTGAATAGGGATTCTAGTTCCTGGATGATTTGCCCATTGCCGCGCACCGGTCCGTCCAAGCGTTGCAGATTGCAGTTGATGATGAAGGTGAGATTATCGAGGCCCTCCCGCGCAGCAAGCGTCAGGCCGCCGATCGACTCTGGCTCGTCCATCTCTCCATCACCGAATACGCCCCAGACCTGTCGACCTGCGGTATTCTGCAGGCCGCGGTGCTCGAGGTAGCGCATAAACCGCGCCTGGTAAATGGCACTAATCGGTCCGATGCCCATCGAACCCGTGGGGAACTGCCAGAACTCCGGCATGAGCCACGGATGACAATAAGAGCACAGCCCTTGACCCCCTACCTCTTGACGGTAGTGCGCCAGGTGCTCCTCGTTCAGACGCCCCTCCAGAAATGCGCGTGCGTAGATTCCGGGAGCCGAGTGGGGCTGATAGAACACGAGATCACCACCTGATTCCGCCGACGGCGCTCGAAAGAAATGATTGAAGCCGACCTCAAAAATTTCCGCCGCCGAGGCATAACTCGCAATATGACCCCCGAGTTCCCCATATGCCTGATTCGCCCTGACCACCATGGCCAAGGCGTTCCAGCGCATCACCGATGTGATCCTCTCTTCAATGTCCAAATCACCCGGGTACGCGCCTTGCCGCTCGACCGGAATCGTATTGCGGTAGGCGGAAAATAGCTGAATCGAGGAGCGCAGACCCTTCTCCCGCATCTGCTCCTCGAGTTCATTGAGCAAAAATAGTGCGCGCTCGGGACCCTCCTCACGAATCACACTCTCCAGCGACTCCACCCAGTCCCGAGTCTCTGCAGGATCCGCATCGACGCCAGGGTTCGTCCGACCGAAATTGCTCTGAATATTTGCGCTCAATCGAATCCCCACCTGATGGAATCACTGATGTCAGGGCAACTGTCCGGCTCGCTCACTCACAAAAGCACGTGTCGTGGGGCGATCTGTCAATGCACAAACGGTCACCAAAAAAGGCATTCAGTTTCATTCGACATCATCCCAGCTTCCGGGCGTCTTCTGGCATCGCTCGTGCGACGACGTTCAAAAGGAAGCATAACAGCGCAGAGAGCGCGTATATGATGACCATCCCCTTTAGGGAGGCTGCCGCTCTTGCCGGCGCGATCTCCAACGCAGTATCCATGTTCCCCTCCTTCGCTGCTGAGGTGTTCGCCGCAATGCGTCGGCGTACCCCTAGTCGTTAATATTGGTGTCCTGTGCAATGGCTCGCGCCCATAAGGGCGCGTGCCACCATGATGCTAAAGGACCGACCAGCCGCCGCTGATCTGTAGCGATATCGAACTAACGTACCGGCTCTCGTCCGATGCCAGATACACTGCGCCCATGGCGATGTCATACGGGGTGCCGAGTGCTCCCAGAGGAATCAGGCCGGTGAAGGTCTCTCTCGCGGCGTCTGGGCACGCCTGCTCGCCGCGCGCCGCTTTCCCCTTGAAGATGGTGTCCATCATGCCACCATGTCCGGTCTCGATCTGACCCGGCATGATCGAATTGCATCGGATGCCGAAAGGCGCGCAATGTGCGGCTACGGACCAGCTCAAATGCCGAACCGCGGCCTTGCTGATACCGTAGGCGACCTCGAACGGCGTTGCGATCGCCGCAGCGATCGAAGAGATATTGATAATCGAGCCGCCGCCGGCCCTCTTCATCGCGGGATCCCTGCCCTGCAGCCGAGCATCACCGACTCTACGTTGATCAGCTGCAAACGTCGGAAGTCATCCACTTGAGTGGTCTCCGGGTTGACATTCTCTATCGAGCCGAGGATGCCGGCATTGTTGACAAGGACGTGAAGGCGGCCGTGTCGCTTCTCGACTTCGGCGATGATCTCGTCCCATTGCGCTTCATTCGTGACGTCCTGAACGATGCCCTCGCTGCCAGAGGCCTTCACCGAGGCGTTCAGCAGATCCTGTTTGATGTCAGTTCCGACAACGATCGCTCCTTCGTCCTTGAAGGCTTTGACCGTAGCCTGCCCGATTGCGCCACCGGCGCCGGTTACCAGGCAGACTTTGTTCTGTAAGCGGTTCATTTTTCTCTCCTCCGATCATGTTTCGATGATTGAACCCATACCGAATAACGGCACGGCGTATCGCTGCCATCAATGCGCACTAGCGCTCTCGAGCAGTTCATGCCACGAAAGCGGCGGGACCAGCGACGTCAACAACCTCGCCCTATCGCTTGAGCTGGACGCCCTAGGTGAACATCTCGTGGAAGTTTGTTTCGTCGAGTCAAAGCACGCGTCAACACTGTCTTCGCTGTTGAGCAGATCCCGCACACGCGGACTTTGTTCCGACCATACTCGATGGCAAAGCCCCCCTTTAAACATGTGAAGGAGCGAGCGAACTCGAGAGATATAGCGATTTTTAGTTAGTACGGCGCGGCACCCTAGCTCGTCAATTGCGTCCTGTGCCAGCGCAGCGAGCGGGTCATGTTCGCTTAAGTGGCAGGTGTAGTAGGCCACATATCTGCGACGCCCGTCGATGATCTGCGCCCTCGCAAGCTTGAGCTTGCGGTCGAAACGAAATGAGCGCCATTGTCTTTGAGTATCGTCGTCGGCCGACGGCTGCGCAGTAGCCACAATGATCTCCCCTCATTACTTACTGGAGAATTGCCTTTCCGACCCGCTTCGGCGGCTCTCCGATGGTCCAGATGTTAGGGAGCGATTGTTGCTCGGGCATATCCCGCAATGCACATTGATGCGACCGTCAGTGCATGTTGCATGCTATACAGGCGGGGACGGTTGATCGAAATTGTCAAAGGGACAAGAACTTTAAATCATAACGTCGAAGACCCATCGATTTGATCCCGACTTCAACTTCGCAAAGAGAAAGCGCCTTATGCTGGGATCAACGGACCACCACTTGAAGGGCCGGCTTAGTCGATTTGCCGGTATCCGCAACACGCGATCTCGGCTCACGATCCGCCTCGAGGGTTCGATTGCCACTATGCAGGACGCGAGTCGAGTACTCATCAGGGAGGTCGAAAAAAGGAGGCGAAGCGCGATTGCCGTGCTGGATATATCGGACGATCGAGTTTGGGGTGAGCGCACATCTAGATAGACGGCCGAGGAGACGTTGCGCGCGGGTTCCTGGAAAGCATACCAAGTCCTATCAACGTCTGAAGGCGAGCACTAGCTTCCGTAGGGAACTCCAAGGATCTTTCATTAATTGGTTGAGTCAACCACCGGCACTAGAGCGATTAGTACGAATGCTTCGCACGCCGCGATTTGGATACATAAAGACGGCCGAATACGTCTCCCACCTCGAGAGCGCTCATAAGACGTTTACCACGGTTCGCCAGTCAGGCATTAAAGGCGAATGGTTACCCGCTTATCAAGGCGAGCGGACTAAGCGCGGCTATGATGACGCGCATCGCGTCGAATGCTATACACGTGGGAGGACGCGCACCGAGCGGCGGGGGCTTTATGGATTAACTATCCACATTCATCTCCGTTGCTGACGCGCGGCTATCAGCGGCGTCCGGTTAGATCAAATCGTTCCCAGCGTTTTAAAACTTAAATACCAAACCCAAATCAATGCCGTCAGTTCCATATCCGCCGGCGTCGCCAGACCCGAGATCGATCGATGTCTGTTCGTTTGTGTAGGCGATCGTGCAGGTACCGCCGCTATCGATGTGAATGTGTGCGATATCACCGTACACGTACACCTGTTTCGTAAAGTTATGCTGATATCCAAGCGCATACTTGTCGCATGAGTTATTTATAGAACGAGAGTCACGTCGGCTCCAAGCGGCCTTAATTAGGCCGTTCGTAAAGACAGGAACTGATGTGCCGACCGCAAAATCCATCGTGGTCTCCGAAGAATCCCACTTTCGAAGGATCGTAGCCGGCAGCAACAGTAACGCGATCGTACAGACCGAATAGCTTGAACAGTCCGAAATCGTAGGTAATACCGGTGTCATTAACGTACAAGCGAGTAAGCCCCGGTAGACGATGCCACGATTCCTCCTCGTGATCGAAGGTGATCTTGAGTCCCCCAAGTACATATGTGACAGGCCCCACTATGACTGGACTGTGAGCCGAATGATCATGAGCGCCGTAAAGATTAGAGGTGTACGCTAGAAGCACACTCAATCCCTTGAATGCCGGCGTAACGTAAGCGACCGCATCGTCCGCGCGAGTCGCAAGACTTTGAAGCGATCCGGCGTTGCCAACGCCGGCGCCTTGAAATACATCAAAGTCACGTACGACAGAAGCTCGTGCGCCATCGATCTTGCCGGCAATCAAGGTGCCATAGGCCGGATTGGTGACTCCGACCCAGCTGTGGCGGTTGTAGAACTTTGCCTGTCCCATTGCGTCGTCGTCACCGCCTTGCTGGTTATATCCAAATTCCGCTTCCCCTATAGCAATGAAGCCGGCGCCTAATGCCTGGGAGACATTTAGGCCGAATCGACTACCGCCGGATCCGGCGCCGCTTTGGACATCGTTCTTGATTGCTTCTCCTGGCACACGACGATTGCCACCCTTGCGCCCAACGTAACCTACGTCGAATAACCCGTAAAACTTAACGGTGGGTGTAGTTATCGTGGGCGCTACATCGCTCGCGGCGGCGGATTGCGAGCTCACCCCGTTGGGGCGTCCTTCGGCGTCGGCTCGTCTGCATAGGCAAACGGCGACGCACGAAGAGTAGCACGAGCGTGCAAGGATTTATTTTATTCATGTCTCCCCCTTATAGTTATTCCGATCGCCTTTACGTGTTTCTGAAGCCAAACAGAGCACGTGATCGATGATCGCGCATGAGGCGCCGGCATCTCGGCTACCGCCGGCGGCGTTCGACTTAGGCGGTTTCTGTATGCGCCTTATTCGAACGTGACTGGAGGAAGGCATCCCACGCTTTCTGCACGTCGTCCCAACCAACCAGTGCGATTGGGGTGCCGTCGGGTTTTATGAACGCGAGAGGCCCCAGGAACGTCATGTAGAATTCACTGTCGACAGAGAAAAAGGTTTTGTCGTGTCGTGCATTTGACGACTCATAACCGTATCCAGGTGCGACCGCGGTTGCACCGCCTTCGTCGTGGCCGCCGCGCACATCCATGCGACCTTTGGTTAAAATGTATTCGCCGGGGCCTATGTGGTAGTGCGCATTGAAGGAAGAGTTGGCCGGGCAATCGAAAACAGCGGACCAAGAGCCCATTTCGGGCGAGACATGTAAAAGCTTCCAGCGAATGCCTCCTTCGGATAGCGCTTCGGGGAAAGGCGCCCACTCTTGAGCATCAATCTGCACATATTCTTCAGGTGTCTTTGGTTTCATGAATGATCCCCCAGGTGACATAGGAACGAGCCGAGGGACCTGCATTATTTGGCAAGCGACTGATCTATAGTCGGCTCGCAATTCCCCCAGTGCTGTAGAAGATCTTAATCATCTCGACGTAGCCTCGATTGCCGCCAGTGCAACGGGCAACGACTCCCAGTGCGGAGTCGGTATCGGTCGTGCAAGCTGCATCCACTGCCAGTGCAGGCTGGCGAGCGAGCGCGTTATCGTGCACCAACAGTGACGATTGACAAACGAATTGATGTTGTGTGCCAGTTCAGAGGTTTCGTTTACGACAAGCGTTTGCGTGAGAGCGCCAAAAACAAATGGCGACATGCTCAGGTCAATCAAGCTTGCGCGACTTTGCGTGCAATACGGGCTGCCTGGGAGTGCATGCCCTATTCGTCATTTAAGCGGTAGTTAACGTAAAACGGTTGTGTTAGCTCACAAATTTGCCACAGGCACGGCAAGTGCTATTATCACGAAAACGACACCGTGACGAGTGTCAAGATTGATTAAACGGGGCGCAAGAACGCTATGGCTGGCGAGAAATGGCAGACCATCGATTACGAAGCTTCCGACCAGCTAGATGCATGGCGGGAAAAGCTTAGCTCCGTTTATGGATTATGGAACTTAACGACTCCTGGCGCCGACCGGTTTCACGCAGAGGTGACTGTGCACGCAGCTGGTAAGCTACAAGTCGTAAATTGTCTATGCGATCCATGCGGGGCCGTCAAAAAGCGTACAACGGCATCCGACCGCGATATTCTCGCAATTCAAGTAGTCGTCTCTGGTCGCGAGCACTTCACCATTGATGATGGTAAAAAAGTTCTTGGCCCTGGTGACGTGCTCATCTGGAATACCACACGTCCAATGGCATTCGAAGTCATCGAAAAAATGCACAAGATCTCCTTGCTGATGCCGCTGGCGCGGCTGCGCCATTGGCTCCCGCAGTCTTGGTATTCAATCGAAAATATGGCTCCCAGCGGTTCATCAGCTGCACGGTTATTAGGTTCGTTCGTCAATTCGATGCGGCCCGAAGATGGAACCGACATCCTTGGGGATAGTGACGCCCTCACTGAGGCGGCGATCGGGATCATCGTTGGAGCATTAGGTGGGGAGAAACGTCCCGCAGATCCAGCGTCATTGAAAGACGTCCAATTGTTGCGCGTTAAGCGATATATCAACGGCCATCTGGATGATCCCGAACTATCGCCGGCACAAATAGCGAACGCGAATCGCATCTCGCTTCGATATCTACACTGGCTGTTTGCCACCGCCGAGATTTCGGTGCTTCAGTATGTAATTCGAGAACGTTTATTGAGATGTCGACGCGAGTTGCTAAACCCAATGATGGCTAAGCGTACGATCACCGAAATCGCTTACTCGTGGGGATTTCAGAATAGCACTCATTTCAGCCGACGATTCAAAGGCGAGTTTGGAGTCTCACCGCACGAGCTTCGAACTGAAAGCGGCGCGAACGAACAACAAAGAGCATCATCGTCTGCTATAAAGTGAGATGGCTCGACAATTTCGGACACGGGGATAAGTGGATTGGACTGCTGTAAATTCCGAACTGGAAGGAGCGGATCCGATGCGAAGACCCCGACGAAACCATTCCCCTGCGTTCAAGGCCAGAGTGGCCCTGGAAGCATTGAAAGGCGAGAAGACAACCGCCGAGCTTGCTGCCCAGTATGAGATAGATGCTACCCAGATCACCAGCTGGAAGAACGAGCTGCTGCAACGGGCCACCGAGGTGTTTGGCGGCGCTGCCGCCGACGAGAGCGCTGCGGATCGCGAGAAGGTCCACGAGTTGCACGCGAAGATCGGCGAGCTCACGGTGGATCGGGATTTTTTAGCGCACGCGCTCGGTTGCTTTCCCGGACCGAGCGGACGCAAATGATCGACTGGGAAGGGAAGCTGTCTGTGAAGCGCCAGTGTGAGCTCTTGGACCCCATCTTTTGAGCGGCACGCTCTCGATGAACATCTTGTCAAACTCTTTGTCGTCCGCCAACGCTCGAGTAAGTGCTGTCTTCGCGTAAGTCGGGCATATCCCGTTCACGCGGATCTTCTCCTGACCATATTCGATAGCAAGACACCGCGTAAGGTTCGCAGCGGCGCCCTTTGATATGTTGTATACCGATTGTCGGGGATGACCTTGCAGACCTGCGGTCGACACCAGATTGATGATGTTTCCGCCTCCACCCTGCTTACGGAATTGCTTCACCGCTTCTTGCGCGCCAAAGAACGAACCTTTGACGTTCACTTCATAGCAGAGATCGAGATCGGCTTCCTCGAATTCATGAAAGAGTTTTCCGCCGCGATAGACGCCGGCGTTATTAACCATGATGTCGAGCCGCCCGAACGCGCTCACAGCTGCGGCAATCAAAGCCGCGACCTGGTCCCGCTTTATGACATTGCACTTCTGGTAGATCGCCTTCCCGCCCCGCTTCTCGATCAACTGTGCAGTGGTGAGCGAAGGCTCCTCGTCGAAGCCCGTGGGGCTGGCGGCCTCCTGGATGTCGCTCACGACAATCAGCGCGCCCTCGGCCGCTAAAGCTGTGGCAATTCCGCGCCCAAAACCGGTGCTCGCGCCCGTGATAACGGCGACTTTGCCTATAAGGTCAGTCTTGTTTCACGATCCTTCCGAGTGAGTTATTTGGTAAATCGGCTCCCCAATGGTAAGCCGCTTGCAACCGACACAGCAAAGTGTTCCATACATTCCTCTTCTGTTTATTTCGCTGATTCCAATTAACGCCCCTAGCGCCAGCCGGGGACCCTTTCGTATACGTTTATGTGGCTTTGTCATTCGTCACATTTGCCGAAGTGCACCGGAAGTTCACTCGACCGCACAGATCTATCATTTATGATAAGCAAGAGATAAAGGCGGCGTCGTTTTAAGTTGTTCCATCGTACGTACTTACGGTTCCCGAACGTCCTGCATCTTTCAATCCGGCACACTCCTGACTCAACATACTAAAGAGGAGGCGGCCTTTCATCGAACTTCGGCGTCCTATTCATCCCTTACGCCCTATGAGTACAAAGCAGTCGTGATAATCGCCTCGAGCTAAGACTTGCTAGGTGTGCAATATCTGACGACTGCCCGCGCGCGAGGCCATCAGCAGTGCAACCTGACCCCACTGCGCGTGCAGCTAGCAGCTCGGTAGGGCGCGTTCAGTCATTTGGACTATTCAGCGGCTTTAGAGCTTTAGATTCGCCGGCCTGTGATCGTACACGTCATTGCACGTTGCCTCCGCAATGCCTATCGCGATTGTCTACAAGACTGCTCGCGTGGATTCTATAAACGCCGAAGCGCGGAGCTAAGAAGCGCTAGGGAAAGTGGAGGGTTTGCCGTCGCTCGTGAAGCGCTGTCGCGCCAAGGACAACGCCGCGGTCGACCCCCGCATTTGACTAGGTGCTACCGGGACCATTATGGGAATCGTTTAAATGCAGCGCTTCTTAAAGGCGCCGACTTTAGACGACAACTCAAAACGGATATCTTGCATTCTGCGCACGATCTTCGTGCAGAACGCTACATTATCGTCCATCAAGAATCATCGCCGTCTACGATCGCTCTAAGAATCGAAAGCTAGCCGTTGACGATCATCTCCGCCAAGGATCTTGCGGACAAGATCTCGATCCAATAGCCATCGGGGTCTAGAATAAACGCGAGACCTTTCATTTTGCCCTCATCGGGTTTCTTGACAAATTCGACGCCTAAGGATTCGAAGCGCTTACATGCTTCGTAAACGTCGGGCACCGTGATTCCTATGTGCCCAAAGCCTCGCGGATCGGTGTTGCCGTTGTGATAGCCGCCAAATTCCGGATTGCTTTCTGTTCCCCAATTGTGGGTGAGTTCAAGCACCGCCTTTTGGCGAAAAACAAATTCTGTCGCCGCCCGCTCGTCGTTAGACGGTGGCTGTTCGTCGTGCTCTGTGATGTAGGCTAGAAAATACAGAGAAAAGCTCATTGCGGGGAAGTCAAAGCTCTTCAGAAGCTTCATTCCGAGTACATCCGTGTAGAAAGCTACAGAGCGCGCGGGATTGCGCACGCGAAGCATAGTTTGATTGAGGATAAAATCGGCGCATGATCCACTTTGGACGGATTTATTTGCTTGGGGGCTCGTCGGGTTGGTCATTATCCACCTTCAAGAAAATCGAAACGATCGCAGATGTACTCGCAGTGCGAGCGGCTTTGGTGAAACTCTAGCAGGGAATTATCCCGCATCAATACTAATCGTTCCGCTTGCACCAGCAGGCATTTAAGTTTGCACGCAGAGTACACGGGATCGTCGGCATGGAGTCGACAATCGCGGAAGGGCTCTTATCTGTGGCGTCCATATCATGGCGCATAGCGGACGAGGGTAGGGACAATAAATGACTAATACAGGTAATTCGGACTAGGGAGTTTTAGCTGATGAGTAATTCAGGGTCTGTCAGGAACGTAGAGCAAGTGTTCGGTCATCACCTATCGGCTTTTGCGGAAGGAATTGAGTCGATTTTGAGCGACTATACTGAGTCATCGACCCTGATCACGCCGGATCGCACCTACGTGGGCCTAGCGGAAATCCGGCAGTTCTTCCAGGCGTTTCTTCAAAACGCGTCGAGCGAGTTTTGGAGCGCCTTCAAAGTCCTAAAACGTGAAGTGGCTGGGGAGATCGCCTACCTGACATGGTCCGCTCCCCCATTTGTGGTCATGGCAACGGATACCTTTTGGATTCCCCGTGGCGTAATTGTGACACAAACCTACACGCCCTTCGCGAAATAGAGCAGGGCATTTTCGTGCGCACCGCTGATCAAAGACCGGATTCTTGAGGTACGGGTGTCGCTCTTTTGTACATACCGAAGGCACCGTGAGACTTTGGGGACGTCAGCCACGAGGCGGAACTCCCAGCCGTTCGGTGTTTTGAGTGCACATCTGGAATGACCGCATGGATGTAAATCAATCGACGAGAATTACCGCCGTGGTTGACCCGACGCTAGTGGAGCAACTCAAGCTTGTCGTTGGCTCTCGTTACGTGCTTACCTCGCTGTCCTCGACACGACGGTATCGAACAGGATACCGCTCCGGGAGCGGTCCTGTCGCTGCGGTAGTGCGACCGCGAACATTAGCTGAACAGTGGCAGGTCCTATCGATTTGTGTCGCGGCCGGTGTGATAGTTATTATTCAAGCGGCGAATACCGGTCTGACAGGAGGGTCCACACCCCCGGCACCACTCTCTACGAGCTCGAGAGGGTCTTGAGGACTGTCGGGCGAGAGCCGCACTCTGTCATTGGCTCATCATGCATCGGAGCATCGGTTGTTGGCGGGGTGTGTAATAACTCCGGTGGGTCGTTGATTTCGCGTGGCCCTGCTTACACTGAGCTTGCTCTGTATGCTCAGTTAGATTTGGCGGGGCGCCTGCGGCTCGTTAATCACCTCGATATCAATCTGGGAGGAGATCCGCTAACCATTCTCTCGCGACTGGACCATCGCGAATTTAGCGAGTCGGATGTTCATAATCGCAGCAACGGCAAGGCGCACGCCACCGATTACGTTGAGCATGTTCGGAAGATCGATTCGTCCAGTCCGGCGCGGTTCAACGCGGATCCGCGGCGGCTCCACGAGGCCTCGGGATGTGCGGGCCGGCTGGCGCTGTTCGCGGTTCGCCTCGATACATTTCCGTCGGAGCGAGGGAGTACCGTCTTTTACATCGGCACGAATCAACCAGACGACCTTGCAAGACTTCGCCGTCACGTCCTCGGCTCGTTTAGCGTTTTGCCCATTGCCGCGGAGTACTTGCATCGCGACGCGTTCAATATTGCCGAAAGGTATGGCAAGGATACATTCGTTGCCATTCGACTCTTGGGAACAGACCGACTTCCTTATCTGTTCAAGATAAAAGAGTGGTTGGACACCTGGACCCGCGCCATTGGCATGCGGGCCGGATTCAGTGACCGCCTATTGCAGCGCATGAGTCGTTTGTTTCCCTCTCATCTGCCGCCTCGGATGAGATCATTCCGCGATCGCTATGAACATCATCTGCTGCTCAAGGTGCCCGCTGCGGGAATTCGTGAGACAAGAGAGTATCTGAGCGAGACGATGCAATCGAATGCCGCCGACTTTTATGAGTGCTCGCCCGCAGAGGCGGCAAAGGCATTTCTGCACCGATTTGCTACAGCAGGAGCGGCTGTGCGATATGCCGCTATTCATACGAAAACGTCGGAAGGGATCGTTGCTCTGGATGTGGCATTGCCTAGAAATACGATAGCGTGGGAGGAGAAGCTGCCACCGGAAATCGAGACACGCGTTCTGCACAAGCTTTACTATGGGCATTTATTTTGCCACGTCTTCCACCAAGACTATATTGTCGCAAAAGGTCATGATCTACTAACTCTTGAGCACGAAATGTGGGAGCTTCTTGATGAACGAAATGCCGAGTACCCGGCCGAGCACAATGTTGGCCACTTGTATAAAGCAAAGGAGCCCCTCGTTAAATTCTATAAATCGCTGGATCCGAGGAACCAGTTCAATCCCGGATTAGGCCAGACGACAAAAGCAAGATATTGGAGCGTGGCAGAAGCCAATGTAGGCGCGGAACCAAAAATTAGCCCGCAGTCCTCGAATTGACGCACAATTGGGGAACGGAGGCCGATACGACATTTCCCGGCTATCACAACGGCAACACCGATCCGCGAGGCTTTGGCCATATCGCCATCAACGTTTCGGACGTCTATGAGGCGTGTCACCGGTTCAAGGCTCTGGGCGTGGAATTTGCGAAAGAACCCGACCAGGGCAAGATGAAGGGTCTCGCACTCATCAAAGATCCCGATGGCTACTGGATCGAGATTCTTTCGGCATCGACTTTGGCGCCGATGCTCGCCGATCGGTAGACGCAGCTACCTCGGCGGCCGAACTGCGGCCGAATCTGAAGTCAAGGTGCGTTCACCGACTTCAGATCGACCGGCGCTATGCGCGGACGGCTTGTGGCACTTCGACGCGAGGGCGTTCTTTGATTGCTCGATCCATGGCTTTGATGCGTTGTTCGCTCAGCCCAAGCGTCTGGGCCGCGAAGACGCTGGTCCAGATTTTGCCATCGACGCTCCAGCTCCCACTTTCTATCTCCTCGAGTATGTAAAATACCCGCGGCCCGGTGCCGTCGCCCGCGCCGCCATCGGCCGCCAGAATCGCATCGGTCAGCTCTTGCGCCATGCCATTGATACGCACCTGGTCCATGAACCCAACCATTACCCGCACGTTGATACGATAGACGTTTTGAGTCATCTCGTGCCCGCCGACGCCGATGCGGCGCCGGGGACGCTCGTCGAGATAGACCCAGGCGACGGATGCCGCACCCGCAGTCCTTTCGATTCCTTCCCAGCGCAGCGCAGTCGACCAAAGGCTGTCGCGCAATTCCTGCTGAGACTTGGGGGTCAAAGCCCCTTCCGGATATATGACATCGATCAGTGGCATAGGGCACCTCGTGTTTGTTTGGATGAGCTGCCCCGGGGCAGCTACTCAGCCGACGATGAACGCACACCCACCTTATGGACTATTATTCTTGGGCGATAGCCTGTGTGTGCAGGCCGCCTTGCTCGACAGTGCAGTTTGTCGAAAGCGTAAACCCAGGATGCTATACTCAGCGAGGCAGATCGCGTCCGGGCTGCCTCTTTACGAAGATTCTCTCGGGGGAGAGATGGCACAGGCAATTGACCCACGTTGGCGCAGTGCCTCCTATGCGCCAAGAGATCGATATGACGCATGGCGCCATGAACTGAATGACGTCTACGGCTCATGGAACTTGAGTGAGTCGACAGAGCCGGAATTCCAAGCCGAAGTCGTTCGTCACACGATACAAAACTTGCGAGTCGTACACTGCGTCTGTGACCCGTGCGGCGCCACGCGCCGTCGCGCCGAGATCAATCGTGATGATCGAGAAACGCTGGCAGTGCAGCTGGTCACCTCCGGCCGCGAGCATTTCACCCTGGATGGCATACAGGTGGTTCTCGGTCCGGGTGACGTGCTGATTTGGAACTCCGTCCGGCCGATGGACTTCGAGATCGTCGAGCGGCTCGAAAAGTTCTCCGTGTTGATGCCCCTCGATAGATTGAGAGACTGGCTGCCCAAGTCATGGCATTCGATCGAGCGCGCACTTCCCACTGGCACGACCGGCGCCAACCTCCTATCGTCATTTATCAAATCGATGTCATTGGAATGTCTATCTGGTAATCTGCGGCACGGCGCGGCACTGACCGAAGCGCTGATAGGCATCATCATCGGTGCCCTTGATGCGGAGAGTTCCGTCCTCGAACAGTCCACTTTGCGCGACGCCCGCTTGTTTCGCGTCAAACAATACATCGATGCGCATCTCGACGATCCCGAGCTATCGCCCACCCTCATCGCGCAGGCGAACTGCATCTCCGTGCGCTATTTGCACAGTCTCTTCGAACCGCAAGGAACGACGGTATTCCAGTACGTCATCAAAGAGCGTCTGCTGCACTGCCGGCGCGATCTTTCCAATCCGCTGATGTCGCGCCGGACAATCACGGATATCGCATTCTCGTGGGGTTTTCAGAGCTCCACGCATTTCAGCCGTCGGTTTAGAGACGAGTTCGGGATGTCCCCGGTGGATTGCCGAAACATCGAAGTTTGAGCTCAGCCTTGCGGTGGAGAACTCGTGCCGCTGCGCACTGCCGCGTCGGTTTCTGTTAAAACATGCCTCAATATCAACGCTAGCACGACGATCGATATTCAGCGATTGTTTCATCGCTGCCACCGATCTGCTATCGCGAATGTCAGCACTCGTGTGGTTCGACATGTACGTGTTGGAGCAAGCGCTCGGTGTAAGTCCACGTGCCTAACTCCGTCTCGAATCTGGAAGCGGGTGAGCCGCCAAGCGGCATCAAGGCCGCCACCCAATTCAACAACCTGCCGCTAAAGGGGCTCTGGCACAAACACTACTTCGGCACACTTCCGCGTAAAAAATATTATTCTAGGAGTGGGAAAAAACGGCATATCAAAACTTGTCAACGAAGTGACGGACCCTCAAAAGGCCAGTGTCATCACAGAAGAAATGACAAAAGAGCTTTCGCGCCGCGTTGCTGTGGAAGAGCAAGGAGAGGGCGGCGAAAAATTAAATTTCCCCCCTCGATGCGGCTTCAGGAACCGCGGAATGGCGACATCCATTACTGATAAAACGGATGTTCGCGACAACCATTCCTGAAATATAAAACGCGCGGTCCGTCAACCATCTGTGGAGCCAAATCGAGAGGTGCCAAAAACCCTTGTAAAAACAGTGTTCTACGGGCGACCAAAATCCTCAGCGACAGCGACGACTGAAATTAGGTGACATAGAAATGTGATGTCGACACCAACCTTGATGTTCGGGGACTCTTTTATGCCGCGTGCATAGTCACCGAGGGGTCTTGAAAACCGGACGTCCTAGGTTTCGATTCTTTGTATCAGCGTGCGTAATGGGTGAAGACAAAATCGCGAGTTTTGACGGGCACGTGACAGGCAAAGCACGTGTTGTGCAGCGCCTCATCGGCGGGTTTACCGTCGTTAAATTGGGCGAACCCCCAGCCGCCCGTCGAGGCGTATTTTATGGAGTCCTTGACCATAAACTGAATGTTTGTGGCGGGCCTGGCCACGAAAGATTGGGGCGGCCAAAGACTTTGTTGTTCTCCTCCGACGGAATGTAACTCCAGGCGAGCCGGGCAATGATTGTGCCGTCCGGGAACGGAAGCTTTCCTTCCCGGTAAGCCTTGATCGCTATGTCATTGCCCAAAATGGCCCGCAAATCGTTGAGTTTGCCTTCTTCGTGGGCCACGGAGATCAACCTCCAGTCGCGGTATCCGGAGGGAATTTTGACTCCGAAGATCGGGGCAGCCTCTCCATCGGCGTGTCCAGTTGGGTGGGCCTTGTAGACGACCACGACGGTCAGCGCTACAACTGCACCCAACAA
>WNFI01678440.1_pt1 | contig 20818 bp, 18 predicted proteins | sample 5400471 | NCBI WGS metagenome assembly WNFI01 (sample SAMN13153348, study PRJNA577476) | soil metagenome | isolation source: 100 cm saprolite on Douglas fir-dominated hillslope | place: USA:California | collected 2013-09-17
GGCAATCGAGACGTCCCTGCGGGGCTTCGTCCAAAGCGGCGCGGGGGAACCGAATTCGGAATCCGTTTCCAACCGTCGGAAAAGTGCTGGCTGACACCACCATGGACTCGGATCGATGTGCGGGACCACCGATCTCGCCGGCGACAATTTGACATGGAACGTGAAGTTCTGCCGCACGACGAGTGCAGGGAAGTATGACAACTGCATAAAGCGTGCTTCAATTCGGCAATGTGGAGAACACGACATGGAACACCTACAACACACTCCCCGCGGGGCGAATTGCGGGAGTTCCGTACGACGTTGTTCGGGCGCCGTGCTGCTATTGGCAATCGCCAGCCTGTTGATTGCTTGTGGCGGCGCCAGTGGTGGGTCGGGTTCCACTGTCCCGACGACGCCCAACACCGCTACGCTGACGTGGAATGCCGTGACGGTCGCCGTGGGTTACAACGTCTACTACGGCACGGCTTCTGCTCCTGGAACGTATGCCCAACCGGTTTACGTAGGAAATATCACTACCCATACGCTGATGGGACTGAGCAGCGGGAACACCTACTTTATGGTGGTGACCGCTGTCGACGGCTCGAGCAATGAGAGTGGTCCTTCGAACGAAGTGTCCAAGCTCATTCCCTAGCCGGATCGACTAGGAGGGGGCCTTTCATGAGTATCGCAACTTCGTTTTGGCGACTCCTCAGCAGTGGAAAGCTCTTTATGACTAAAATGAAGAAGTCGTTCCATTGGGTCGCTATAAACCGGAAAATACCCTCGTATGTACTGGCGGCATTCGGGTTTCTTCCAGTTCTTGCCTTTGCTCTCACCACGATCATCACTCCTACGATTACCGGCGTTGTAGGAGCAGTACAAACGGGACAGACGCTGACCATCACCGGAAGTTCGATGATCCAGGAGGACCGAACGAACTGGGACCCCTTTTTCATCAACAATCCGAACGCCTCTGGTTTTGAAGGGGCAAGCGTCATAGCGGATGGCTATGACACCAGTTGTGGCTCCAACATCAGCTACGATTCCACCTTGAAACTGATGGGTTTACAGTCGGTAAGAATGCACGACTCCGGCCAGCATATACATGATTTTACAACTGGCGGGGGAAATGGAAGCTGCATGTTTGGATGGCAGGTACAAGGCAGCTTAGGGCTGGGCCTAGCGGATATCTATCTCCGCACGTACTCGAGGTGGAACAACAATTCGTGGCCCAACAGTGCTATCAAGTATTGGTGGATGGCTGGCAATGGAACCAACTACGCGTACTATAACTTTGATGCTCAAGGCGATGGTTCTCCTCCTTCGCGATGGGGAGTTTCCACCTCAGGAGGAAGTGGCGGGGATGCCTTTCAATGGGGAAATATACCCGGGGGGCCAATTCAGAATAACAAATGGTATTTATTTGAAGCCCACTTTCGCAGGGCAGGGTCGTCGGCCAGCTATATTTTTGAAGGATGGATAGACAACCAACTCGTGCTCAGTGTGCCGTCCAGCGACGGGCCTGGCCCAGCAGACACCAAAGAATGGGAATCGAATGTGAATTATTGGGATACGACCGCCAGTTTCGTATCTGACCAGTGGCAGGACGGCTTCGCGGTGTCGAGCACGCGTGTTGGTCCGGCATCGTTGATAGAAATCGGCAATTGTTTGACATACGGTTCGGGTGCGAAACTCTATCAGGAGCCGCTGTCTCTCTCCGACGTGTTGTCCCAGGTAAAGGTAAACCTGTCGGGCCTTGGATCGGGACCTTATGTTCTTTGGGTGACTAACAATGGAAAAGCGCGGAGCTTGGGTTTTCAACTGCCGGGGACTGGCACTGGCAATCCCTCCTGTGCGCCCGCGCTTCTTCCTCCTGCAAACCTTAGGGTGCAGTAGGCTGAAAACTACCGAAGCGAAGCGCTGAGAGGAATCGCCTTGGCCAAAGCTGTTTCTCCCTGCGACATTCTTCGAAGTCTTTCTTTGATCGCGACCGCGATCTTCACAGGGCTTACGAGCACGGCCAGCGCGCAGACCATCCTCTTCACAGAGAACTTCGACGATACGAGCTTTGCCGCGCGTGGCTGGTATGACATCGCGCGCACAGGCGGGACGATTGACGCTGCCAACCACAGCCCCGGTAGCAGCGCGTCGTTAGACCTTCATTTTGATCTTGGAGGAACGACACCCACTGCTGGGTATCCAGGCCGTGTTCTGTTCACCGCCTCTCCCACCGTTTATATGAGCTTCTGGATGAAGCTTGGTTCTGCGGCGGTAACGTGGCAGGGATCGGGCAAGCCTTATCATCCGCACCTTTTTCGGCTATTTTCAGATGCGGACGATCCATTTGTCGGCCCCAATACGTGCCATCTAAGCGTATTGGTCGAGGTGAGCCTCTTCACGCCACGGATTGCTGCGCTCGACAGCTTAGACATCAACATCAATTTTCTCGGCGTGGACTTACTGACGAGCGCTACGCCTCACGCCCTTATGGGCGGGAATGGGAACCAAAACGCCACCGCGACCTACTACGCCGATCCAACGCCGCCGAACTACGCCAATGGCACCTTTTGGGACGCAGCTTCCCCAGCATACGTCAACAATCAGTGGCATCACGTCGAGTTCTTTGTCGCGATGAATTCGACCTCCGGAGGAATCGCGAACCCGGATGGCGTGTTCAAGCACTGGATTGATGGAAACTTGGTAGTTAACTACACCAACGTCTACCTTCGCACGGGAGGTAACCCTAACCGTAAATTCAACCAACTAGCGCTGCTTCCTTATATGGGGGATGGATCACCTATCGCGCAAGACTTATGGATTGATAACCTAATAGTGGCGGATCAGAGAATATCCAGTGCACCGCCGGCCCCCAAGAATCTGAGAGTGATCCAGTAGCGGTGTTTTCCTGGCTCAAGAGACCGCGGAAGCGTTAGCAAGGGAAAGAAACAATTGCTCATATTCACGAACACATCGTTGAAGTGAGTACTTCCGCATTACCTTTTCATGGCCCGCGCGGCCGAGTTTATTCCTCAAGCGTTCGTCCCCGATCAAACCGACTAGTGCATTCTTCAATGCAGTAACGTCGCCTAGTTCCACCAAGATGCCGTCGACGTTCGGCGTTATCACGTCTCTGATACCCTCCACATTCGTTCCAACCACTGGCAAACCCGCAGCCATCGCTTCCATGAGACCGATCGGCAGACCTTCTCTCAGCGAACTAAGGCAAAAGACATCCATCACCTGCAGGAGCTCGGGAATGTCGGTTCGATAACCCAGGAACAACACTCTCTCGGCGAGACGATGATTGTTGACGAACAGGCGAACATCGTCCTCTGTATCGTCGGATTCCCCCATGGATCCCCGCCCCACGATCAGAAGCTTGACGTTCTCGAGTTCCTCAGCAACTCTAGCAAAGGCCTGGAGAAGTAGCAGATGGTTCTTGACTTCCTTGAGATTCGCAACAATGCCGATGACCGTGTCCTGCTCGGTTAGTCCCAGCTGGGTTCTTAACCCCGCCGCGTTTTTCCTGGGGGCAAATACGTCAATATCCACGCCATTTTCGATCGTCACAGTTTGAGACGCTTTGGTTTCGAATACGCGCCGGATGGCACTCGAAACCTCCGGTGCCACTCCCACCGACGCGTCTATGCGCCTCAGTAGATAACCTCCAGCCACCCTCCACTTCAAAGGGATATCTTCTATTTCCCATTTTGAGTGAGCCGTGTAGACCAGCACCTTCTTCGAAGCCAGTTTGCAGCCGTAATATGCGTAGAATGTGGGCATGAAATGCTGGGCATTGACGATATCGATGCTCTCGCTTTCGATAATTCTCGCGAATTTCTGCATCGTGGAGAAATCCACTCGTTTTATCTTCGGCACGTAATATAGAGGCACCTGAAGATCCTCAAACTCTTTTAGCGCTTCGCGACCAATAAGCCAGGCCACCGAAGGATTGAATCGATCTCTATCCAGCCGGAGAGCGAGATTGTGCACGAGACGCTCCGATCCGCCCATTCCCATCTCGCCAATAACAAACAAAATATTCACTCTTCTCATTGAGCGCGGTTCAAAACCTTACCGGACGTGACGCGGAGACGAGCTCGCCGACGAGAGACGATTTGCGAGCAGCGTGGTCAAGAACTCCGCTATGAGGCGGTGCAGTCTCGCATTTGCGTGCGGGTCGTATCCGAGCGTGAATTGCTCTCGGTACTGTTTGCGTCTTGTGATGTCGTCATGCGTGGAAAGGCCGATTTCGCGTGCTCCGAACAAGACCACCGAAACGTCGCTGCGATCCTGAAATTCATGCGAGAGCAGCTCGCTTAGTCGCTCCGCGCTCGCCGCTCCGTCCGCACCGTCCACTAAGAAGAGGACCGGCACACCGGACTGCGTAGCGCGAGAAGCGATGTCCTTCCAGAAACTGGCATTGGCGTGCCACATTGCATCGGCAACGGCCGGCGCCTCGTGCGCTCCGGTGGCTTGCGTGACCTTGCGAATCGGTGCAAATGCGTCTTGAATCGCAATGACCTGCGCCTGGATCTTGTTGACAAGAAACGGTAAAAACTCCGAGTAGCGCTTGATTCGTCTACTCAGCGCGTTGTATTTGCGGGCCGCGTCCAGCTCGGCCGCGTTGGGTCGCACGAAGAAGCGGTCGCTTACCGAAACTCTAACGAGCACCAAGAGGGGAAGGGGATACTTCTCGAGGAACCTGCGCACCTGGACGGCGTGATGATAAGGTCCGTGGCCACCGGACCCGGCGTTGACGACTGTGATCCATTCGCCCTTAGCGATTGACAGGCGTTCGCTGACGATCGAGGTCCACACCTCGTTGTCCTCGACACCAGGTCCGAGAAGCTCAGAGCTGCCGACGGCTAGAATCGTCGGCAAGGTCCAATCGATTTCGCTATTGCGAAAACCGTCTCTATTGATGCCCATCGGCGGGGAGACGGCAGAGAAGTTACCCAGGCCAATCCCTCGTGACTGCGACGCCGAGAGTCTCGAGACGAGTTCCTCATCGAACTCCCACACGACGAGCTTAGTTGTCCATGGAAGTCGGAACCACAACTCGCCAACTAGCAGGAAAACAAGGCCCACCAGAAGCAGATGCCAGGCGAATCGCCTCAACGCACCCACCCAGTCCACTTGCGACTCAAAACTGGAAGTAAATGAAAGCACTGGCGTTTTGGACTCCATATCGCACTATGAAGAATGCCACCACAGCTTGCACGGGAACTGCCACCCAAGTTGGCCTGTCGTACAGACCACGATCTTCCCGTTTGGGATCGATCAACCATTCGATCACGGCGAGCGGCACGACGAACAGCGCCAACGTTGTGACGATTGCCGTGGCGTCGGCGCTCCACGAGAAGCCTCGAACGGGTGCAGTCAGAAACTCGGTGATCTGCTGAAAGCTCTGATCAACCCGGATCCCGTCCACAAGTTCGCGGCGCGTGCAGCGAAATAACAGCCACCCGAGGAGCGTAAGATGAAACATCGCTGCGATCGCGAGACTCCGCGGGGGCCGCCAGCGATCCCGCCACTGCGACCACAACTGAAATCCGACCAACAGAAGGCCATGGTAGATACCCCACCACACGAAATTCCATGCGGCACCGTGCCATAGCCCGCCAAGAACCATGGTAATCATCAGATTTCGATAGGTAAGCCACTTGCCGAAACGACTGCCGCCAAGAGGGATGTAGAGGTAGTCGCGCAACCAACTGGACAGGCTGATGTGCCAACGCCGCCAAAAATCCTGGGGGTTGATCGCGGAATACGGTCGGTGGAAGTTATGCAGGATATCAAACCCCATAAGCTTCGCGGTCCCACGCGCGATATCCGTGTAACCCGAAAAATCGCAGTAAATCTGATACGCAAAGGCCACTACCGTCAAATAGGCCACGGGCGCATTCAGTTCGCCACTTCGCGCGAAGTTCTGATCGACGAGGCGAGCCAGATTATCCGCGACACACACCTTCTTGAATAACCCCCACAGAATGAGCCACAACCCCTCACGCACGCCCTCAAGCGTGATGCATCGTTCCTCGAGATACTGCCGCAACTGGTGTGTGGCGCGACCAATAGGACCGGCGACGAGCTGCGGGAAGAACATGACGAACAGTGCAAAGTCTTTGAAGCTTCGTGTCGCGCGCAGATGACCGCGGTACACATCGATGGTGTAGGAAAGCGCATGGAACGTGTAGAACGAAATTCCGACCGGCAAGAGTATGTCCGTGTGCCAGAAGTGGGCATCCAATCGGAAGGTGGCGAGGAGCGCATTGAGGCTGTCCGTGAAGAAGTTAAAGTACTTGAAGAACCCGAGAATCGTTAGGTTGGAAACTACGCTGATCAGAAGGAATCGCTTCCGTCGACGCGGCTCGGTGGTGTCCTCCATCTTCAGGGCCATCAAGTAGTCGATCGCGGTCGAGAAGCTCACTAAGAACAGGAACCGCCAATCCCACCAGCCATAGAAGAAACAGCTGGCACAAAGCAGCATCGTATTTTGAGTCGGCCGGCGCATGTTGACGTACAACGCCAGCACGATCGTGAGGAAGAAGAAAAAGATCCAGGTGTTAAATACCATCGTTCGGAAGAAGAATCCGGATGCTTGTGAGGCCTACGGCCTTGGCCGAGAGGTCGGATCGTGACGACCGAAGGTCCGCGGACTCCGCGAAGTCCAAGAGCGTTTCGGTGCCCGAAATGAACGCGTCGATGCCGGCGGGTGTCCTCGTGAAGGGAGAGTAGTCTTCGAGCGGCGTTGGTGAATGGAAAAACATGCTGATGATCGCTGTGCCACGTTTGAGAAGCGCCTTAGCAAGGCGAATCATGTCGGACGGCTCGTTAATCTCAGGAGGCATGCACACGTGATTCAACAGTTCAAGTTCGCCGAATGCCGCGTCGACCGTTTTGGTGAGCAGCAAGCGCAAAACGGGCCGCGACCAAGCGCGCCAAACTCACCGAGCAAATCGGTGGCACTTCGAGAAGTGACCCACCGATGTGGTCGGCGCTCGCAGTCAAGCGATGGTCCGGGTGTGTAGTAAGAAAATCTAAACCTTCGTACGGCTGCCAATTCCAAGTCTGTGAGAATACCACAGCAAGCTGCGTCTGGACCCGCCCGCTAGGTGAGTTAGTCGCCCCAGCCTGCTTCCGCCTCTCGCGCGCGGGAGCGGCGGTACCTCGCTGGGACGCATCGCCCTGCGCCTTTCAAAACGCTGCACCGTATCGCCGGCGACGTGGCACATCGAGCGGCTCTAGAAGTCGATCAAGTGCGAGGACATCCATTCACATGCCTGCAACACGGTCAGCAATGCGTGAGCCGGCCTAGGAAAGTTACTTCATATTTCTACAATCAACGCCGCCGTATTCGGAGATCGACTTCGTATTGCAGCGTGACGGCAACGCGTACATATGCGAGGTAAAATGATGCGTATTTCGCAAGCACCACAGAAGGCACGGAGGCAATCCCTTGTCGGTCTACGGTATGACTAGATCCTTGACTTACACTCTCGCCGGATGCGCTGGCGTGCCACGCTTGTTCCAGCGAATGTTTGCTCGAGATGGGATCGCTATTCTGATGTACCACGCGGTCACCAAGGGACCGCTCGCCGTTCCGGATTGGTGTTTTGTTCAAGAGAGCACTTTTCAAGAGCAAATGGCCTATCTAAAGAATTATTGCGACGTCATTCCCCTCAAGGAAGTGCCGTCTGTAGTCAAGGAAAACAATGGACGCCCGAAAGTGGCCATTACTTTCGATGACGGTTTCCAAAGTAATTACGACATAGCTTGGCCCATTCTGAAGAAATTTGACCTCCCAGCCACCATTTTTCTCGCGACAAACTTTATTGGATCCGACAACACGATCTGGTTCTGTCGCATTAACGACGCTTTGAGCAAGACCTCGTTGACCAATCTTGAGTGGGACGGAACAACCTATGATTTGTCTACTCGACGTTCCCGAGGCGAAGCCCACGCCGCGCTCCAGGAACGCTTGAAAACACATCAACATTCTCTGCTTCTAACGAAAGTTTTCCAGTTGATTCAGATTCTTGGCGACCGTCCTGAAGCTCCAATACTTCCCGGATCCCCTTACAGAATGCTTGGCGCCAATGAAGTTCGAGATATGGCAGCTTCTGGGCTTATCGATTTCGGTGCGCATACCTGTTCGCACGCGATCCTGAACGGCCTGTCTCAGTCCGAGCGCGAGCGAGAAATTACAGATTCTCTTGCTGCCGTTGAACGCTTAGCCGGTTCTCCATGCACGCTTTTCGCGTTCCCTAACGGCCGCGTGAGTGACTTTGGACCTTGCGACCTTGAAGTACTCGAGGGAAATAAGGTATCCGTTGCAGTAACTACGGTCGAGGGACCCAATGATCGAGCCGCTTCTGCTCTTCAGATGCGCCGTTACGGGATCGGATCCGATACCTCTATGGCGTTGTTTAAACTGCTGACCCACCATGTCCTGTGGGTGTTGAGAAAATAATATGCGGATTCTTGTTACTGATGCGCAGGAACTCGCTGGCTTAGGAGCGATTCGATCCTTGGGTAGAGCTGGCCATCACGTTACCGCCGGGTTTCCCAGCAATCTGAAACGACCGGGGAGCACCTACTCTGGATATTGTTCAGGTCGGCGAATCTATCCCGATCCGTGGGCTTCTCAACTCGAATTTCGCCAGTGGCTGGTCCGAAATAGCGCAGAGTTCGATCTTGTCCTTCCGATTTCTGAGGCGGCGCTCCTTGCCGCTTCATGTTGCCGATCTGAGATGACCCCATCCACAAAGATTGCAGTTCCCCCGGGGCCGTCCCTGAAGTACACGCTGAGCAAACGCAGAGCGACCGAGAAAGCGATAGCCATCGGTATCCCGTGTCCTGCGACCGCGATCTCCATCAAGGATGCGCAACGGATACCATCTCCCTACCTGGTAAGAACGGACAACAGACTGATGCCCGATGGTTCTTATAAAAAGGGGCAAACTTGGTACTTAGAGGACTCACAGGAGCTGATTGAGTTGTTGCTTGAACTCGATGAAAGTGGTGAAGAATGGGTCTTACAGGAATACATAGGCGGGAAAGGTGCGGGGGCGTTCCTGTTGCGATGGGGCAGCCAGATTCTGTTGAAATTCTCCCATGACAGAATCCACGAAGTTCCTTTTTATGGTGGCTGGTCTTCATTACGAAAGAGCGCGAACCACCCTATGTTGGTCGAGGCCGCATCGAAATTGCTGTCTTCCATCGGGTACCAAGGTGTTGCGATGGTCGAGTTTCGACGATCCAACAATAATCGGGCAGCGTATTTTGTCGAGATCAACGGACGTCTCTGGGGATCGCTGGCGCTTGCCTTGCACGCAGGCATCGATTTTCCAAGGGCGATGCTTGAATGCTACGCAGGCAGCCCGCCGCAGCCTGTAACATCGGACTACCCATTGGGTATTGTTTGCAGAAACGTTTTCCCAGGAGAAGTCGGTTACCTGTGCTCCATTTTGAAGGCCAAGGGAAAAATCCGTGGCACACGCCCGCCCAGTAAGGTCCGCGCCGTCTTTGAATTCTTCGGATGGTTTTTCTCTCCGCGTGTCAGGTACGATTTCTTCTGGCCTCGTGATCCGATGCCTTGGATTTGGCAATCCATTCACGCTTGCGTGCACGTGCTCAGATCCCAACTACAGAAAGTGATCGTCAGGGTACGTCGACGCCGATTGCTAAGGACATTCTACGGAAAGCCTCAGACCGCAGAACTGGATCTTCGCACAGTCCTTTTCCTCTGCTATGGGAATATCTGTCGCAGCGCTTTTGCGGAAGCTGTCTGGAATTCTAGCAGGAGAAACATTCCTTCCGCTCGATCCGCTGGCTTCCACGCCGGCGCGAATCGACGATCGCCGGCCAGCATTCGTCTCTTGGCCAGGCGTTTAGGTAGCGAGTTGGAGGACCATCGTTCAAAAGTGATCGACACAGCAGACATTGAGGAAGCCTCAGCCATCTTTGTGATGGACGGCGAAAACATTGAGGACCTGTTGGAGGCATTTCCTCAAGCACGATCCAAAATCTGGTTGTTAGGGTCATTCGTGGGAGTTCCAGAAATACGCGATCCGTACCTATTGCCGGAGATCGAAGCCGTACAATCGTTGCAGCAGATCATGGAAAGTGTTAAGACAATATTGCATTCCAATGATCGGTCGCCAACCGGGTCAGGCCCTCAAAGTGCAGTGAATTCGTGAGCGGGATGCGCGGTTTGCTGGTCGATGCCTCGCTTGCTTGCGCTCGACGTCCGTGATCGCAACACGCTGCCAAGATCAGGCTGGCGCCCTGTAGGACGGCGAACACGAATTTCAACACGGCGCGCTCGCCAAAGGCATGCGAAATCGGTGCGTGTGCGCCGTCGGTCTTCGAGGAACAATCGTTCAAATGCCGCGTCATTGCCGGCATTGGGGTCCGCATCCGGATGACGTGGGAAAGATCGCCAAACGGTGTCAGCTCCTCGTCCCAGTAATCAGTTGCGTAACGGCCTGCTCGAACCTCACGCGCGAGTGCCACCCGATCGCCTTCTCGATCCTAGATGTGCTATACCTGACGCGTTTCTGTGATGACACCAGTCTATATACAGTGAGGAACGGCTGTTTTCCGAAGATCGCAATTATTTTTTCCTGTAGCCATGTCAAAGTAAGAAGTAAGGACATCGGACAGTAAATCACGACCGCTTTCGGGCACAACGCCCTAACTACCCGTTCCATATACATCTTCTTCGTGACCAGATCATGGTCCACCACGTTAAACACCTGATTGTCTGCCGCGCCATTGACTATGCATTCGACGATTGCATCCACACTATTTTCCACATGGACGAGGGGCAACTCACCTTTCCCATTGCCGAAGACAACGAAGACACGTCGGGCGAATGAGACGCCCATCATTTTCGTATATAGCTCGGCTCCAGGACCATATAAGGTCCCAAGCCTTAGCACAACGGTAGGAAAACCTCCAAGGTTCATGGCCTCAGTCACCAAGGCCTCGGCCTGCAGTTTAGCGGCGGAATAGTGTCCACGACGCCGAGGAAATCGCTCGAGTTGTGCCTCCTCAGTCACCATCTGATTCTCGCTGTACCCCGCAACGCCATAGACATTGCATGAGCTGATGTATATCAGCTTCCTGATGCCGGTTGTTCTGCAAGCAGTGAGAACGTTGCGCGTGCCTTGAATCGTTCCCCTGTCAGAGTCTTTCTCCGTGCCGCTCGTTCCCGCAGCCGCATGCACTACGACATCAGCGTCTTGCATGGCGCCTTCAACCGAGGATTCGTCCCCTACGTCGCCATACACGATCTCCACCCCCAATCCCTTCAGCGCACTCACATCAGATCCCTTTCGCACCAGGGCCCGAATTGGATACCCCTGGTCGACCAAGCGCTTCGCAATCCTTTTCCCAAGGAAGCCCGTCGCGCCCGTTATGAGCACATTGGTCTCTTTCGTTGTCGGGTATGGGTACTGTTTCCAAAACATAAAGATTTGACCTAACCATTGTGTGCCGCATCGCAGCATTTGAGTGCAAGCGCTGCGATGGTTAGGCCGGTGTTCGCATGACCTGAATAGGCCAGTGCGGAACCGTCAGCTACAAACAGGTTATCGATCCCAAACACCCGCAGGTCGGCGTCCACAACGCCCTCTGAGGCATTTATTGCCATCCGACATGCGCCCGAGTGATGTCCCGCGCTGTCTAATCTAGTGCTCATGTCTGGAAATATCTTGAAACTCTCGAACTGTTCCGAATAGTTCTTAAAAAACATGGCGAGAAACTTCTCTAGTGAACGGCAGTCCTTATCCGACACGCTCCAATTGATCGTGAACTTCCCAGCGTCAGCTTGACATATTCTGGAATATTCGTCCGGGAATTGCTCAGCAAACACTAGTCCCGATACGTAGCTTGTCGAATAAGACAATCCGTATTTGAAGTTGATCGCGTCAAATAGCAGGTCCGCGTGCCGGGCGAGATAAACGATATCAAGTGGGCTCAAGGATTTTCCCCTGTAGGCAACAAGTTTTCTCTTCAGGAAATCGTATGTGCCGGGATCCTTCATGGAGACCGCTGGGCGCAGATAGAGAATGTGGTTACGGGAGTCTGCGCCGTCCAAACGGTCCGCATTAAGTACAAAACCGTACCGCAGCTTATATCCCCTGCGAGCTACACCGAACAGTGGCCCTAGGTCCATGCGCCGCCGTAGTTTCGCCTTGAATACAAATCCGGTCGGATGGTCTATGATGAATTTTCCGATCGGTAGCCGCCCGAGCGGAGGACACTCCGCAGTGGAGCGAAGAAGTATCTTTGGAGATCCTAACCCTCCCGCACTCACAATAAATATGTCGGCAGGAAATCTCCTCAAAACTCCGCTTGCGACGTCAACGCCTTCAGCGCAGGCGACACGCCGCGGCCCGGCGCTGACGAGCCGCCTTATTTCGATGTTGGGGACTACCTGCAGGCCGTGTAACTCTCTAGCCCGCTCAATTAACACTCGGGTAGAAAATGGCCTGTCTGGGTATAGAAGCGCCTTCAGTCTAAACATCTCCGCGGTGTCGCCGAAACCACAAAGGGGCACGTCCAGCGGTGTCTCAATGTCGTCGAGCGAGTATGGCTTCCCATCTCGGATGAGAGCCACGGCCTGCGCGTAATATTCGCGAAGCTGGCCATACGCGATCGGAGCTCGCGGACGCCGATGATGATCGGGCATACCGTCGACGTCTGTTCTATCGAGAATCGCGAGCCCGCCATGCCAGAAGTTGGAAGTTCCACCAATACCGCTGCCTCTGGTGAAGAGCGTCTTCACGCCCGTCCCCTCCCAGATTTCACTGCTGGGGACCAAAGGTGCCGGGGCGTCTCCAAGTTCCACAAGCGTAACGGAGTGCCCTCTTGCAGCCAGAGTCGACGCTACTATGCCTCCCGCCAGACCTCCGCCTATGATACAGACTGATCTTCGCATCTCGGCTGGAACACCTACTTGAGGAAGGTCAACGCTTGACCTCACTCTCTTGAAGAGCCGTAGCGGTTCCTATTGATCCTCCTCATATCTTGCGCTCAGTCCTTACCCACTTCTTTCTGCCGACCCCCAAAATGGATAGTGCATCTATGCCCAACTTCCAAGCCAAGAAGGCGGGCGCAATGAAGATCGCCAGGAACTTGCTTAGCTTGTTTTTTGTGTAGAAAACTCCCACTACAAAAATTCCCAGTTGAGCCAATGCCAAAAAAAAGAACCATAATGTTATAGCGGTTCCGTGGCTGGCCTTGGTCAGGAGCGCAACTCCAAGACACAGCAACGTAACATTCATTCCAAGAGAAGGATTTGGAAGGATAAGAGACAGACCTGCATCGAATTTCAAGACATTCCGCTGTACCACTCCCACGGATAAGAGACGGAAGCCGTACCTCCAAACAACCGCGAATCTCCCGCTCGACCAACGCATTCTTTGGCTCGTTGCCTGCTTGAGTGATGACGATTCCTCATGGTAGACCCTTGCGTTCGAATCAAACCCGATAACCTCCCCGTTCTGAATGAGTTTTGCATAGTACTCCCAGTCTTCTCCGACCGTAAACGCGTCCCATCCATATTTTCTGAGTATCCGAGTCGCAAAGCACATGCCGGTCCCCGTAAGCTGGGATGAAAGTCCGAGCCGCTGTCTTGCAGGATGATAAATTTCGTTGTTGATCACTCTTGAGACGTCGAGTAGTCGAGTAAACCAGCTGTCATCTGGATTTGCGACGCCGTTGTAGCACTGGACAACTTGTTTTTCCTGAATAGCTCCGTCGAGATGCTTAAGGGCATTCGTGCTTATAATGCAGTCGGCGTCGACAATTAAGACGGCATCGTACTTATCCAGATCGATCGTCTCGAGAGCCCACTGGATGGCGTATCCCTTGCCCCGGTTCCCTCCGTCGGCTCGCTCGAGAACGGTAGCTCCTTGATGGCGTGCAACCTCCGCTGTGCTATCGGTGCAGTTGTCGGCTACCACGATCGTGTCAAAGAGTTCTTCGGGATAATCTTGGTTTCGGCTGCTTGCAAGCAGCCTTGGGAGAAATAGTTCCTCGTTATGCGCCGGAATCACGATTGCGAACCTCGTCAACGATGCACCCGTTGCCGAAGGGCGTACCGACGAGAAAAAATGGGTGACGAGCACAATTAACCAGCAAGCCACATAACAGCTCAGGTAGATTCCGGAAAGGACTAGAACGCTCGAGATGACGATCATGTCGGCCTCCACGCCAGCATCGCCTTCAGCTCGTTCGTCACGTCGCCGGGCTCGCGGCCGTCCAGGTACAGACGCGACCAGATCTCCAGGTTGAGCAGCGCCAGCAGCCGGTCGGTACCATCGATGCGGTTGGTCTCGTGTAATGCGATCAGCTCCTGCACCGCCGGAAAATGGAACAGGCCACGGCTCTTGACCACCGAATCCGACAGCAGGCCCCGGACAAGCGGCGCGAGATCCTCCTTGATCCAAGCGCCCATTGGCATGCCAAAGCCGCGCTTCTTGCGTTCCAGGATGTCGCGAGGCAGGAGGCCGGAGACGGCCTCCTTCATGGCGTGCTTCAGCCTGCCGCCGCGTGTCTTCACCCCCTCCGGCATGCGTGCGGCTAGATCCAACAGCTCGTGATCGAGCAGCGGCACTCGGCATTCGAGCGATGTCGCCATACTCATCTTGTCCGTGAGCATCAGCAGATCGTCGGGCAACTGCGTCTCCGCGTCCACGGCCAGTAGGCGGTTGAGGGAATCACCGCCACCGGCGTGACGGAACGCGGCCGCGATCATGTCCGGCCGCGGCGCGCCGTCGGAGCGAAGCATCTGCTGCAGCTCGAGCAGAGGAAACACCTGAACGTATGCACGATAGCGTTCTTCGAACGGCAGGCCCGCGCTCTCCAGGAACCCTTTTGCCAGCCTCGAGAGGTTGAGTAGCGGCGAATGCCGGTCGCTTGGCAGGCGCTCGCCTACCGCTAAGGCCGCCCGCCGCGCCCACCTGGGTAGTCGGTCGAAGTAGGCGTGGTAATGATTCCCGAGGTAACGCCGGTAGCCGCCGAACAATTCGTCGCCGCCCACGCCCGACAGGATCACGGTCACGTCGCGGCGGGCAAACTGTGATACGAGGTAGGTCGTGACGAAGGCCGTATCGCAGAGCGGCTCGTCCATGTGCCAGAGCAGACGCGGCAGGAGCGTGACGACGTCCGGTCGCACCACGATCTCCTGGTGTTTCGTGTGGAATAGACCGGCCACCCTGCGCGCATAGGGTAGCTCGTTGTAATAGTCGTCCGCGTCCGTTCCCTTGAACCCGATAGCATAGGTCCGTATCGGCTGGTCGCTGTGCGCCGCCATCAGGCCGACCACGGTGCTGGAATCTATGCCGCCGGAGAGGAACGCGCCGATCGGCACATCGCTCACCATTTGCATGCGCACCGACTCGTCGAGACGGGCGCGTATCCGTTCTACCCACTCGCCCTCCGGAATTCCCTGGTCAGTCGTCCCGGAAACACGCCAGTAGCGGCGCTCTTCTGCGCGCCCGCCTTCGACGATAAGCATGCTCGCAGGCGGGAGCTTGCTGATGCCGCGGAAGATCGACAGCGGCGCGGCCACGTAGCCGAGATTGAGGTAGCAGTGCAGCGCCGAGGGATCGATTTCCGCCGAGATTCCCGGCAGCGTAAGTAGCGCTTTTGCCTCGGAGGCGAACGCGAGCCGGCGCGAGTCGCGGTAAAGGTAGATCGGCTTGACGCCTAGGCGGTCGCGGCCGACGATCAGCCGTCGGCGCCGCGTGTCCCACAGCGCGAAGCCGAACATGCCGTTCAGCCGGTGGATGAATTCGTCGCCGTACTGCGCGTAGCTGTGGAGGATGACCTCGCTGTCCGACGCGGTCTTGAACCGATGGCCGAGTTGCTCGAGCTCGCGGCGCAGCTCACGAAAGTTGTAAATTTCACCGTTGCACACGAGCCACAGCGTGTCGTCGGCGTTCGACAGGGGTTGGTGCCCGCCCGCGAGATCGATGATCGAGAGGCGCCGCATGCCAATTGCGCACGGGCCGTCCACGTGATGACCCTCGTCGTCTGGTCCGCGGTGCACAACGACGCGGCCCATGGGAGGTATCAGAGCCGGGTCCACAGGGACGCCGTCAAGCTGGAGGATGCCGTAGATGCCGCACACTGTTGGATTCTATGAGCCTCAACGATCAAGATGGCATCATACTAGTTCAGGCTGAACGTCTCGACGAGAGTCTGATATTCGGTTTCTATCCGAGTAATCCATTGTTCGACGCTGTAGCGCGCTCTTGCGAGTATGAGGGCATTTTTAGCCAGCTTCTGCCTTGTCGCCGGATCACCTAACAACGCTAGTATGGCATTGCTTATTTCTTCCGCCTTGCCAGGTGAAACAAGTATCCCGGTTTCACCGTGTTTGATCACCTGCGGGACGCCACCGACCGCAGACGCGATCGTAGGGACGCCGTAGGCCATCGCCTCTAGTAACGACATCGGAGTTCCTTCCGTAAGCGATGGAAGAATAAAAACGTCCATGCACGGAATCCATTCGGCGATATCTTCCTGGAACCCAGCAAAGAGGACTCGATTCCCAAGGCCAAGCTCTAGCGACAATTTCTCCAGCTCGTTCCTTTGCGGACCGTCGCCGACGATTAGAACTCTTAAGGGCACTCCGTTCCTCAAAAGTTGAGCGCACGCTGCAAAAAGATGGATCAACCCCTTTTCGCTGCTCAGGCGGCCCATGTAACCAACGATGAAGTCGTCCTGGCCTACACCAAGGCTTCCTCTTTTGGCATAACGACTTGTATGAGTCGACCCGTCACTCTTCGGGAAGTCCACCGCATTCGCGATGACTCGCACCCGGCTCGGACTTAACCCAGAATCCAGGAGATTCTGCTTTAATCCTTCCGATACTGCCAGTACCCGCGTTGCGAACTTCAGGACGAGACGATCGATGACGTTGTATAGTCGCAAATTCCATGTGGTAGAGATATAACCGTGACACGTCGACACGCTAGGCAATCGATTCAAGCGGGCCACCGGGATCCCAACTATGTCGGCAAAGTATCCATTTGTGTGAAGAAGGTCAAAACTTCCATTTTTCAGCAGCCTCCATACAAGCTTGAAACACCTCGCCACTCTCAAATAGTCACCCGCTTCCCGCAGCGCCTCGGGAATCTCACAGCAGTCGTACCCTTCTTTTCTAAGATCGCGAACAAACATGTTCTCGCGTTCCCACGGACGTGTTAGCAGTATCGGAACAACCTCAAATCGCTTACGGTCGATATGCTTTAGCAATGTCATACAAACCCGCTCCGCCCCGCCGAATTCGACTGGTGTCAACATGAAGGCAACCCGGATTTTCTTCTCCACAACAGCTTCCTGTGAATTACTATGCAAACTAAAATTGATCAACTTGCTTTGCTTGCAGCCATTTGTGATGCGCTGTGGCCTGCGTTACACGTATTCCAGACGATCCCCTTCGCGGCGGCGCCTGCTTCGCTGATAGGGCGAAGCACAGGTTGGTCAGTTCACGCCGGTGACGCCCCTTCCGGTGCGTCCTTCGACGACCGAGAGCCAATACCAGCCTGAAGTCGCCCCATTGCCGCAGCTAGGGCAAAGTAAAGCGTGGAGAAGATCGAATACCCTTGCGACAGAAAAAATCCAGATACCAAGAGGCCCGCGAAGCCGAGGAGCATGAGACCGCCCAGAGCACTAATCTCGCTGGTCTCGGGCGCTTGCGGCAGTGGCTGAATCCTGCTTAGCCGGAAAAACGTAAAGGCACTTAGCAGGTTGATGAGCATAAATATTCCGAAACCGATTAATCCGATCTCGGCTGCAACCTGCAGAAAGGAATTATGAGTGGTCTGCCACCGAAGATACGACTCCCCGGCGAGTTCTCTGGAAAAGAAGTGTGCAAAAGGGTAGCATCCGAAACCGACACCGGTAATAGGATTGGCAAAGCTAAGGTCAATTGCCGCTTGCCACAACTCAAATCTCCCTCCCGCCGACGACACGTTGTAGTCCGAGGAGATGTCTGAGAGCGTCATATACCGCCCCAAGTCAATCCTATCTCCTATAAGTAACCAAGTCGACGTAAGCATCACGATGACTATGATCTTGTGACTCTTCTTGACGCCCCCCGTTTTCGTAAGAAGCAGGATTAGCAGTATTGTTCCAAGCGCCAAGATACCGCCTCTCGATCCTGTTAGCAGTATTGTCGCTATGGCGCCGCAAATCGCGGCAACCGCGACGAGCTTCCTCAACAGCCCTTCGTCGAATCGAATGAAATACAGGCACAACGGAAAAAGTGACAAAAGCAGATAGGCCGTATCGTTCGGGTCAAAACCCCCGCTGAGAATCTGGAATCGCTCGCCGCCAGACCCTCCACTCTGGAGAAGTCCACCGAAAACGCCGTACATCAAGGTGGAAAGGCAAAGCACCCAGAGGAGGCTCTTGAGTCGGTGCAATGAGTTGACTTGGGAAACCAAAAGGACGAAGAAAAGCACATTTACAACGTACTCCCCAAGGACACCCTCAAAGGCAACTCTCCTGTGAGACGCAAATGGGATGCCGAGAATCATGACGAGATAAAAGAGCATATAGCGTTTCGATTCGGGCATAGAGAGCGCAGCCGAGAGTTCCTGTCGGCGACCGCCGAACACCATGGCTCCCATCGCCAGGAGAGTCAGAACGAGAGCCGGTCGCAATGGCTGCAAAAAGGTCAGAATATCTTGGGGCCTTCCGAGCAGGACAAAACTGCACACGAGAAAGAGTCTGAACGACATCGTGATAGCGTGGGGGTTTATCGTTTTGTCGGAGACCATGTGGTATAAGTCTCCCCTTGAAAGTACTTGACCCACCCCAGTGCTATGGCTGCGTTGACCACCACGAAGACTCTCGCGGCTTCGGCCATGCGAGACAACAAACTTTTCTTCGATACGAGCGCGCCCGCGCCTGCCACAAAGTAGAAGATGCCTTGAGCTATGAGCGCCATCAGAAAGAAGCCTCCGCGCGCCGCCAGAAACAGGCTTGATACGAATAGCGCAATCACGAAAAGTGGTACAAGAAATTTGCACACCTTATGCGAGAGGAGTTCCAACGATAACACGCCAAACTTAAAAGGATTCAGAAGTTGGCGATAATTCATGATCGCCCTGATAGTTCGGTTTGTGATGCGGACTTGTCGGTGGAACTCTCCCTTGGGGCTTCCAGCGTCCTTCTCAACACAGATCGCTTCTCGCTGTAGAACTCCTCGGTAGCCTTGTTGATTTATCGAGAGTGGTATGACGAAATCATTGATATCGTAATCCTTGAGTGGTAAATACAGCTCTTTTCGAATTGCGAAGATTGCACCATCTGCGCCAATGCACGACCCCAAACGGCTCTCGAGATCTTTAGTTATCAATTCGAGCTTCGAATAGAGTCCGAGGGAATTCGGAGCGGATATGTCCTCGCCCGAACCATATCTCGTCCAGCCGGTGACGAAGCCCACGGTGCTTTCCTGGAACGGGCGCAACAGCGCTCTCAGTGCGCCCTTTTCGTAATTGGAGTTGGCGTCGGAGAACACGACAATTCCGCCTGCCGCCAAAGGCAAGGCCCGATTTAGACATGCCGTCTTTCCTATCCGCCCTTCGTAGTGTCGCAGTACCACACCCTTGCTCGCGAATTGCAAGACGATCTCGCCGGTACGGTCACTCGAGCCGTCCGAGACGACGACGATCTCCAATAGTTCTTGCGGATAGTCGAGTGAAAGTGCGTTTTCGATCTTCTCAGCTATGACCTCTTCTTCGTTGTAAGCGGAAACGATCATGGTGACGGAAGGCAGATGCGTGCCTTGTCCTGTGCCGCTCCTTTCACTAAGCCATCCGAATCGCGACACCAGCCAGAGAATGGCGGGGTACCCGACGTAGGCATACGATATGGCGAGCAGCGACACCCAGAAGGTGGCTGCGATTCCGATCACTCACACACCCTGGTTCGAATCGGTCTTGCTTCGACACATATCAGCTTCGTTCCGTACCAGGTCATCAGAAGTCCTTCGTCCCGTTCAGGCAACTTCCGTACCAGATACAACTCCGCTGGATCGCGCCGAGCGGATCACTTCATCAAGCGCGTCAAAGAGTAGCGCCGCCTGCGCGCGTCTGCTAGCGAACGACATGCTATCCGAGAGGCGGACGGGTCTGGCTCCGTGCTGGTGTTGCCGAAATCTTGACATCAGCGCTTCGGTCATACCCTCCAAATCATCAGGCGCCACGACGTTCGCTTCGCTATCACGGAGAAGAAGCTCCGTGGCGCTGCCGCGCTGCGCGATCGCCAATATCCATGCATTGAACTGCATGTACTCAAAGATTTTTGATGGTATCGCCATATCGCTGTCTTGCGGAAGGCTCACCAGGACCGACGCATGAGACAGAAACTCCAGCGCGGCGTCCCTCGGTCCGGGACCTAGAACCCGGACGTAGTCTCCAATTCCTTCTGCATCGGCAAGGCTGCGCAAAGAGAGGTTTTGAAAACTCTCGACGTGACCCATGAATTCGATTCCGATGTCGCTTGGCGTCAGCTCCAGGGAGCTGACAACCCGCGCCATCGCCCTAAGAAGCAGCGTCGGATCGCGATCGAGATAAACCACTCCGGCGTAGGCGACCGTGAACTTTCGCTTTTCTTGAGCGAACCGCCAGGCTTCCTCGTCGTACCCATTCATGACTGAAATTATTTGAGCCCGTCTCTTGGGATAAATAGCCCGCATCGCGTTCTGTGCCCGCGTCGTGTTCATCACGATGAGAGACGCTTTCGCGACAACGCGGCGCTCGTAAAATCCCGCCAGCCTGTACCAGAGCGCACTGTCGAAAACATC
>WNFI01007541.1_pt1 | contig 20814 bp, 18 predicted proteins | sample 5400471 | NCBI WGS metagenome assembly WNFI01 (sample SAMN13153348, study PRJNA577476) | soil metagenome | isolation source: 100 cm saprolite on Douglas fir-dominated hillslope | place: USA:California | collected 2013-09-17
CGCGGAGCAGACGGCGCCCGCGGGGTCCGGCCCGGTCGTGACGCCTCTTGTCTACACGCCGAACGTCCAGAGCGGGCGCGACCTCAGCGCCGCGGTGGCGGGCTTCGCTTCCGAAACCTCCGGCATGCTGACGGTGGTCGAGATCGACGTGCTTCCGGAGGAGCTGCGCATCCTGGCGGACGCGTGCGCCGCGGCGGTGACCAGGAATGGCGCGGCGTACTTCCCCAACCACCTGTCGAACATCGCCAGCCTGGCCCAGAACGCCGTCCTCGGCAACGGTAGCGCCTTCCAGCCTGAGGCATTGCAGCCGATCGTCACGGCGGTCCAGCAACAGATCCTTGCCGGCGCCGCCGACCTGAACACCTTGGCGGATAAGTCTCGCGGCGTGATCATAGATACCGGCAAACGGTTCTCCGTGCGCGGCCTGCGTCCGTTCGCTCCCGGCCTCGGCGCCGTGGCGCCGCCGGCAGTGACCGAAATCATTCCGCCGAACGGCCCATCGCAGTTCATCCAGTTCCGGGTCGCCTCGACCCGCCCGGTGCCGACGGTGACGATCAACGGATTGCAGCTGTACATGTCGCGGGCCGGCACCGACGCCCTGGCGGCGTGGAGCAGCGCCGACAACAACACCATCTTCTACACCAGCAGCCAGCCCGACGGGACCTGGAGCAGCCCCCTCAAGCTGGTGCTCTCGCCGACGCTGGACCTGCAGCACGCCCAGCTGGTGCTGCAGCAGCGCATCCAGTAGCGGAGAACTCCGCAGCGGGGAGATGACCCGGCCGGCCGGATGCAGCCGGCCGGGTCATGCTGCGAGCGCCTCTTAGCCGGTTTCGATGACCGTGGCTCTGGCGCCGGCCTTCAGGTGGGTCTTGACCTTCATTGCTGTCCTCCTGGGCATAGTGGTTGATTACTGATCCGTCGGCCTTCCTAGCCGGTGTCGACGATGGTGGCCCTGACTCCGGCCTTCACATGGGTCTGTACCTTCATCTGCGATCGGTCTGTACCTTCATTGCGTCTCTCCTTATACAAAACAGCAGGTTGCGGGGTTGCCGGCCGTGTCTAGCCGATGTCGATGATGATGGCCCTCTCTCCAGCCTTCACGTGGGTCTGCACCTTCATCCGCGATCACCTCCCTTCTCCGCTCCGGGCAATTTGACGTAGGCAGCCTCTTATGTATCATACGTTGCGGCTTTGCCATACGTTGCAGCTTCGTCAATCATCAAGGGTGCGCGATCACCATCAGCGCTGGGCTGCGGCGCAGCGCACACGCGAGAGCTTGGTCGAGGTTCTCCGGATCGAGCGCCGCGAGGCTCTCGTCGAGGATGACGACCTCGCCTCCCTGCAGCAGCGCGCGGGCCATGAACAGGCGGCTGCATTCGCCGTGGGAGAGCTGCCAGCCGCCGTCTCCCACGAGCTGGTGCAGACCGGACGGCATCCTCTCCAGCAGCGGCCCGAGCCCGAGCTCGCCGCAGATCTCCGCCGCCTCCAGCAGGTCGTCCGCCGACGGCGGCCATCGCCGCCCCATCAGCAGGTTGAACGCCAGGGTCTCGGTGAAGACGTGGTTCTCGTGGAACTGGGGCGCCAGGACGACCCGTTTCCGCCAGCGCTCACCGCCGATCGAGACGCGATCGAGGCCGCCCAGCAGGACGAGCCCGGAGTCCGGCTCCCGCAAGCCGGAGAGCACCGCGGCGAGCGTCGATTTGCCTCCGCCTGACGGACCTCCGAGCAGCACGCGATCGCCGGCGAAGACCCGCAGGCTCACGCGGTCGAGGGTCGCCTGGCTCCGCCCCTGGTGCCGGTAGCTAAGATCCTGGGCCTCCAGCACCACGTGCCCATGGCCTCCTCCCGCCGGTGGCGGCCCGGACGCGGACGCGGGCGCCGTCTCGCGGCTGTAGCCGGCGGCTCCCGATTCGGTTCGACTTGCCGCCTGGAAGAGCGGCGCCGCCTGCGACCAGCTGAGCGAGGCACCTGCCAGGTGAGACACTCCTTCGACGGCCTTGGCAAGACCGCGATAGGCGGCCAGCAATCCGCCCACGGCCAGTGCCAGGCCGGCTCCGGAGCTCCTGCCGCCCATGAACGCGGGCAGGATGCCGCAGGCGCCGACCAGCAGCCAGCCGCGGGGCACGAGTGCGAGCAGCAGCACCCGGCTGCGGTCGAAGCGGCGCGATTCCCGCAGGTAGAGATCGACGCTCCGGTCGTCCGCGGCGTGCCAGCCCTCCGGCGGTTCCTGCGCCAGCCTTGTGCGGTGGCCGACCAGGCTCTCGACCAGGTCATGGGTCATCGCCAGGCGCTGGGTGGTCCAGCCCCGCCGCGCCCGCAGCGACCACCAGCTGAGAGCGGCGGCGACCAGCAGCCAGCCGGCGAGGAGCAGCGCGTGCCGGACGCCGCCGGCGCCGGCGGCGAGCACGCCGATCGCCATCAGGCTCTCGACCATGCCGCTCACCCCCAAGAAGGCGCCGAGGAGAGCCAGGGTCTCGACGGCTTCCGATTCGATCACCCGGCCGAGCAGCTGCCCGGCGCCCTGCGTGCGGATCTCCTCCGGCCGCAGCTCGAGCGCCCCCGCGAGCAGCCGGCGCTTGAGCAGCGCGCCGCCGCCGATCGCCAACCGCGACCTGGACCAGACGCTGACCTGCCGGAAGGGGATGAGGGTGACCAGGAGGAGGACCCAGGCCGCCAGCCAACCCCTGACCAGGCGCCCCTGGAGGATGCCGATCCCCAGGGCCCACCAGGAGCCCAGCAACAGGGAGTAGGAGACGGCATACGCCAGGATGAAGCTGCCGAGCCTGCGCAGGGAACCTGCCGCCATCGCCTGCCGGCCGAAGCTCGCGCCGGGCCGGCGGCGCAGCAGCCAGCAGCCGCTCCACCAGACACCTTGCAGGCGATCCGCGACCAGCGACCGCCGCACCGCCTCGCGGCGCCTTCCGGTCAGCTCGGTGAGGGCCAGCAGGCCCTCGATCTCGCCGGCGACGGCCGCCGCCAGCGGTTCGGCCAGGGCCGCTGCGAGATGATCGAGGGAGACGCGGTGAGTGCGGAGATCGGAGCCGGCGACGAGCAGGCAGGCGCCGCTGCGGCGGATCACCGCCAGCAGCCTATCGCCGGTGTCGCCGGTGTCGCCGGTGTCACCGGTGTCACCGGCGCGCGGGCCCAGCCGCAGCAGCCGCCGGGCGGATTCCGGCGCGACATCCCGGCGGCGGCGGCGGCGGCCTCGAGGGCCTCCGCCGCGCGGGCGAGAGGCCAGGACGCCGCGGCCGCCAGCAGGGCGGGCCGCCCGGGGTCAGCGGCCATGGGCACCGGGATCTCCACCTGCCTCCAGGCGTCCGCCGCCTGCCTCCAGGCTTCCGGCGCCTGTCTCCAGGCGTCCGTCGCCTTCCTTCAGCCGTCCGGCGGCGAGGTCGAAGCGGCGCCAGAGAGCGCCGTCCTGGAAACGCGCCCGCGTGGCGGCCTCCCCCTCCAGCAGGGCGCGATAGCGGGAGCCGGGCCGGTCCGCCAGCTGGCGTGGGCAGCCGGCCTCGACCACCGCGCCGCGCTCGAGCACCGCCACGCGATCGAAGGTCAGCGTCGCAGCAATATCGTGCGTGACGCAGAGCAAGGTGGCGCCGCCCCACCAGGCGCGCGCGCGATCCAGGAGGACGCCCCGGGTCTCCCGGTCGAGGCCGCGGAAGGGCTCGTCGAGGATGGCGAGGCGCGCCTCCCGCCGCACCAGCGCGCGCCCGAGGCGCACCCGCTGGCCCTCTCCACCGGACACCAGCGCGCCGCCTTCCCCGAGGGGGGTCTGCAGACCGCGGGGTAGCGCCTCGAGCAGCGGGCGCAGGATCGCCGTATCGACGATCGGGGCGAGGCGCGTGCCCGGCAGGGTCGAACCGAAGAGGAGGTTGCGGTCGAGCTGCCGATTCCAGAGCTGGATCGACGGATCGACCCAGGCGGTCCGGCGGCGCAGGCGGGCCTGGGCCGCGGGGTCGAGCGGAGCCGCAAGATGTCGTGCCCCGCCGCCGTCACCGCCACCCGCTCGAAACGGATGCCGACTCCGCGACGCCCACCGCCGCTTGCGGCCACCGGCTCTTCCTCATCCGCCGCGGCAGTCCCGGCCGCCGCCGCCGCGATCCCTTCGTCTCCGTCGGGCCTCCGATCCTCTTCGATCCGCAACGGTTCCATGACTCGCAGCGCCGTGCTGCGCAGCAGCGGGTACTGGCGCGCCGCGAGGTCGGCCTGCTGCGCCAGCTGCGGCAACTGCAGCGCCCAGTAGCCGAGCAGCAGGACTTGCGAGAGGTCGTGATGCGCCGCGCCGAGATGCCGGAGCACCAGCCAGACCGCCAGCCCGTAGCCCGCGATCGACTGCAGGAGGTCGAGATCGAGCGCCGCCCGTTCCAGGCGCAAGGCGGACCGCACCCACTCGACCAGCAGGCCCTCGTGCTCCCGGCGCAGGCAGCGCTCGGCGCCGTGGTTGCGCGCCGGCACCAGGCCGAGCAGGCCGTCGAGGTGCACGCGGGCGAGAGCGCCGACGTGGCTCCTCACCTTCATGTCGCGCTCGGTCAGCAGCGGCTGCGCGGCGATCGGCAGCAGCAGGCCGAGGCCGGCGGCCAGGGCTGCCAGCGGCGCCACCGCGGGATCGAGCCAGGCCATGGCGCCGGCGGTCAGCACGAGCTGAAACACGTTGCGCAGGAAATTGGACGCCACCTCGGGCAGGCTGCGCAGACGGTGGGCGCTGTGGCAGCGCTCGGCCAGATCGGAGACCAGCCGGCTGCGGAAGTAGCGGTCGGACAGGCCGGCGATCGTCTCGAGGAGCCTGAGGCGCAGCCGGACCTCGAGCCGCCGGCCGGCGGACAGGATCTGGGACACCAGCGCCACCTCGAGGCCCAGCTGGATGGCGAACAGCGCCAGCAGCGCGAACGCGGCGGCGGCCCGCTGGTCCTGGCGTCCCAGCTTGGCGGCGACGTCGAGCAGGCCGCGCAGCAGCATCGCTTCGAGCACCGCCGCCGCGGCGGCGACCGCGAGCGCCGCGAGCAGCAGCGGCAGCGACAGCCGGCCATCGGCGGCCAGCATCCTGAACAGCGAGCGCACCGGCCCCGTCCGCGCCGGGAGGAGACGTTTTCGCAGACCGGCGGCCCGCTCCGCCTCCGGCCCGCTCCCGGCGGCCCGCTCCGCCGCCGGCCCTCCCCCGGCTGCCTGGCGGGCCTCCGCCGCGGCCGCCTCCGGAGGCTCCAGGCCGAGCACCCGCACGAGCACCGCGCCGCGCAGCAGCAGCTCGTCCCCGGCGCCGCCGGCCGGACGCACCGACCAGTAGCGCAGGGGAATCGCCGTCCCGTCCGGCGCTTCCTGGTCGCGCCGGCAGCACGCCGCGAGGAGCTGGGCGGCGTCGCGCCCGCCGCGCATCGCCGCGGCGCGGTGGAGCGACGATGCCATGCGGAGCGCCGCGTCGAGGGCCCCCAGGCGCCGCCAGCCGGCCTCGGCGAGAGCGGGCGCCAGCAGCCGCTCCGCGGCGGCGCTCCCGATCCCCAGCGAGCGCATGCGCGCCCGCGCCACCGCCAGGAACTCTGCCGATGCTGCCCACTCCCGCCAGGCGGGCGCCGGCACTCGCAAGCCGTGAACGTAGGCCCGCGACAGCAGCTCCGCCGCCGGCACCCAGCGCCTGCCGAACGCCGGATCCATGATCTGAAGCCAGCCCCCGCGCCGGTTCCAGACGACCACGAAGTGGGTGGCGCCGATCGGGCTGACGACGACCAGCAGCGCGGGAAACGCCCGTGCCTCCGCCACCAGGAGATGATCGACCGGCAGCATCACCTGCTCGGCGGCGAGTCCCAGCTCGACCGCCAGCCGCTCCAAGGTGTCGATCGAGGTGCCGTCGAGATCGGTGCGGCAGAGCTCCCGGAGGCGCTCGTAGCTGACCCGGCGCCCGAAGCCTTCGAGCAGGCACTTGAGCGCCGCCGGCCCGCAGTCCATGGCGGAGCTCTGGACGACCTCGGGCGCCAGCCAGCGTGCGGTCGGCCTGCCCCAGCCCCGGCCCCGCCGGCGGCCGCTCATCCGCCCCTGCTGGGGGAGTTGGCCGCGGCGGCCCGGCCCAGGGTGCGCAACAACAGCTTGAACGGCGACAGGCGCTCGGTCTCGATCGCCACCGAGCCCGGCAGGCCGTGCTGCAGCGGGATGCGCGAACGGACCGCCGGCCGCAGCACGAGATCCACCCACACTTTTCCATCCCGCAGCTCCGTGCCCACCCGCTGCACGCTGGCGGCCAGGGTGCCGTACTCGGTCCAGGGATAGCCGTCGAGCCGCACCTCCGCCGGCTGACCCGGGCGGATGTGGCCCAGCGCCGCCGTGGGAGTGAAGGCGCTCAGCACCTTGAGGGTGTCGGTCGGGATCACCGAGCCGAGGCGCTGCCCCGCCTGCACCATGGCGCCGGCGTCGAGGCGCGCCAGGTCGCCGATCGTTCCCGCCACCGGCGCGCGGATCTGGCGCCAGCGCAGCTCGGTTTCCAGGCGCGCCACGACGGCCCGGCTCGCCGCCGCCTCGCCCTCGAGCTCGGCGATCTGGCTGGTGCCCTGGCGCAGCAGCGCGTCCCGATCGCCCTGGTCGCGGCCTCGCTCCACGGTCGTTCGGCTGACCGACAGCCGGCGCTCGTCGAGCTCGGCATGGCGCTGGCGCGCCTCGGCCCGCGAGCGCACGACGTCGCTCTCCGGAACCAGGCCGGCGGCTCGCAGGCGCTCCTTCCTTTCCAGGTCATCGTCCGCCGCTTGCGCCGCCGCCTCGCCGCTCGATACCCGGGCGCGCGCCTCGGCGACTCCGAGGGTGTCGGCGCGGCGCGTGGCGGCAAGCGCGGCGATGCGGCCCGAGCGCTCGCCGCGAACGCTGGCAGACCGCGCCGCGATCGACGCCAGCCTTGCCCTTTCCTCCTCCAGCCGGCGCTGCTCGACCTCGCTCTCGAGCTCCAGGATCAGCTCGCCCTCCCGCACGCGCTGGCCGACCGCGACCGCCACCTTGAGAATCCTGCCGCTGCTTCTCGCGGTCAAGGTGTGCACGGCCCGGCGTGCCTCGAGGCGAGCGGTTTCGCTGACCACGTACACCGGCAGCTCGGACATGACGAACCAGGCGAGCCAGGCGCCGGTGAGCACGAGCATCGCCACCAGCAGGGCCACGGTCATGGCCGGCTCGCCCCTCTCGAGGGAGCGCAGGGTGCGGGAGAAGGGATGGGCCATCAGCGGTTGGAACGAGGCTCACTCGCGAAATAACGTGGTTGCCTCGACAAACTATATATGGATTGCGATCGAGATCGCAATCCGGTTGGGAGGCTTGGCTGGGCCTGCCGGCGGCCTGGGAGGCCGGGGGCCGAGGGGGCCTGCCGAGCACGCGGCAAGGGTGGTTCGCCAGGCCAGGCTAGGTCACGGCCAGCGGCCCTGCGACGGGCCGGGCGGGCAGGATCTGCCCTCCGGCGCCGGCCAGGCGTGTGGCGAGGTCCGCCTTGCGCTCGGCAGGGCAGAGGACCGCGATGCAGCCGCCGCCGCCGGCGCCGCAAGCCTTGCCGCCCCAGGCGCCGCCGGCGGCGGCCAGGTCGAGCAGGGTTTCGATCGCCGGCGTCGAGATGCCCTCGGCGAGCCGGCGGCGCAGCCGCCATTCCTCGGCCATCCGCGCCCCGACGCCCGGCAGGTCGCCCGCGGCGAACGCGCCGGCCAGCTCGCCCGCCACCCGCGCGATCTGCTCGAACAGGGCCGCGGTCGCGCCGTCCCCGTCCAGGCGCCGGCGCACCACCTGCCAGTTCTGTCCCGCCGAGAAGTGGCTCTGGCCGGTGTAGACCACGAGCAGGCTCGCCGCCAGCGCCTCGAGATCCACGTCCAGGCGGCGCACCTCCTCGCCGCCGGGGAGGTGGCGGATCTCGAGCGCGCCGCCGAGCAGCGCCGCATAGTGGTCCTGGATGCCGGTCGGCAGATGCATCAGGCGCGCCTCGACGTCGCGCGCCAGGGCGACCCGCCGCGCGGCCGACGACCGCGGCCGGCCGAAGGCGTCCTCGGCCGCGGCGATCAGCGCCACGGTCATCGCGGAGGAGGCGCCGAGACCGCCGCCGCGCGGCGAGCCGCTGTCAAGGGTGGCGGCCAGTGGCGGCAGCTCGAGAGCCGCGGCGACCCGTCCGACCAGCGCGGCCTCGGGTTGTGCCGCCAGCTCGGCCGCCGACGCCGCATGCGCCAGGAGCTCGCCCTGGCGCACGCTGTAGCGTCCGTCCGCCGGCTCGACGCCGACCTGGACCGCGACGTCGATCGCCACGTTGACGGTGACGGCGCCGGCATGCAGGAGCCCGAGAGGCCAGATGTCGAGAGTGCCGCCGCCCAGGTCGACGCGGCACCAGGCGCGCGCGGTGGACATCGGAGAGGGGCGCCGGTGGAGTCTCGCGCCCGGATCGAGATCAGCGGGCGGCCGCCACCACCCCGATCCAGGCTCGACCGGAGGCTGTCGCGCCAGGCGTGGAACGACGCCAGGCGGGTCTGCGGGATCGGTTCGTCGCGGACGCCGCCGAGGGTCTGCGGGTCGATCCAGTCGCCGCGGTACTTGACGCGATAGTCGAGATGCGGGCCGGTCGCCAGGCCGGTCGCGCCGGTGAAGGCGATGACCTCGCCCTGGCGCACGCGCGCGCCGGGGCGGACGCCCGGCATGAAGCGCGACAGGTGGAGGTACGCGGTCAGGTAGTCGGCGCCGTGCTGGACCCTCACCACGTTGCCGCCGCCGCCGTCCCAGCCGGTGAAGGTCACCACGCCGCCGGCGGTCACCTCGACCGGCGTTCCCACCGGCGCGCTGTAGTCGACGCCGTTGTGGGGCCGGACCTCGTTGAGGACCGGATGCAGGCGGTGCAGGGAGAACGCCGAGGTGACGTGGGCGTAGCGCAGGGGAGAGCGCAGGAACATCTTCTCGAGCGGACGGCCCTCGCCGTCGTAGAAGACCTCGCCGCCGCCGAAGCGGTAGGCCTCGTGCCGCCGGCCGTGGTTGTCGTAGACCATCGCCAGGAGGTTGCCGGCCGCATGGTCCTTGCCGTCCAGCTGGACGGCCTCGTACATGACCTGGAAGCGGTCGCCGCGGCGCAGATCGCGGGCGAAGTCGAGGTCCCAGCGCAGGACGTCGGCCATGCGGAAGGCGAGGCCCGGAGGGCCGCCCGCCCGGTGAACGGCGGCCTCGAGGGAGGTGGAGCCGTCGAGCGTGCCCTGGATGGCGCGCACCTCGCTGGTGCGCTGGAACGGCTGCCAGTCCACGCGCCACTGGCCGTCGGGGCCGTGATTCATCGCCACCCGGCCGTCGCCCGCCAGGGTCAGATCGAACGCGGCGAGGGTGGAGTCGGGATTGAAGAACGCCGAGTAGCGGTTGCCGGCCTTGATGCGGCGCAGCGAGACGTGCTCGGCGAGCGCCGCCGTGGCGCGGTGCGCGTCGCCGCCGTTCAGCCCCAGGCGCCCCAGCACCTGGGCGAGGGTCTCGCCGCGCCGCAAGGTGTACTCGACCGGCACCCGGGCTTCGCCGAGGCGGGCGCTGCACTCGGTGGGCAGGACGGCGCGCGGGCTGTAGCGGGCGATCGGGCCGATCTCGACGAGCAGGCCGTGCTGGCTGCGGTTGCGGGCTTCGAGCTGGCGGGTGCTGAGCAGGAGGGCGGCGGCGAGGCAGACCAGGCCGAGGGGAACCGCGAGACGGATGAGACACGGACCCAGGGAATACCGCTCAACTGACTGCATGCGCACAGACCTCCCCTACGGTAAAGCTCGAGGCGAACACGAAATGTTGGCTCGAAAGCCAGGGCGGGACTCTACCACAAGGCGCTCGCGGATGGTCGGTCCGGGAGGAACAGACTTGGGCTGCTCGGAGAGGGTGCTTATCGGGGCGGTTTGGGGGTCCGGAATCGCGGTGCGGAGGCCCACGCGGCGCGACGGCCGCCCGCGGCGGTTAGGACTGCGGGGCGCGCCGCAATGGGCCTCCGCACCGCGTTCCGGCCCCCCACATCTGCGGGGGCTCTCCTCGCGGGGCTACACCGGTGAATGCGACCGACGACCCGCTCGCTGGAGACGGGGTTGATGGAGCGGTTGAGGCCCACTCGCTGGAGACGGGGTTGGATCGTGAGGTCGGGGGTGAAGCGAGCCTGACCAGGGTAGAGCGGGCCTGGATCGGGGTGGGCCTTCAGTGGATCAGGGTGGCCAGGAGGCGGTCGGGGTCTTCGGGGAGCTTGCCGTGGTAGAGGGTCTTGCCTTCCTTGACGACCAGGAGGCCGGGGAGGGTCGCTACGGCGTACTTCTTCGAGAAGGCGCCTTCGGTGTCGAGGAAAACCGGGAGACCCAGGGTCTTGCCGGCGAGGAAAGCCTCGACCACCTTGCGGTCCTCTTCGAAATCCACGGTCATGATCTTCGCCTGGGCTCGCCAGCGGCCGGCCAGCGGCTGCATGCGCTCGACGATGTCGTGCGAACGCGGCGACCAGGAGGCCCATACCACCACGATCGTCGTTCCCTGCGCCAGGTCGGCGTCGCTCAGGCGCTCGCCGGCGAGACCCGTCAGGTGGATTTCTTGGGCACCGGCCGCAAAAGCGTTGGAGAGGAGGACCAGGAGGAGCGCGGCCGTCGACGGGAGGCGGCCCGGGCTTGGCGGACGCCAGGCTGGCTTCATCGGGGTCAGAGGACGAGAGGGTCGCGGCGGCGGTGCGGCAGCTGGGTCAGGATGCGGACGCGGAGGGTCTGGGGGGCGGTACAGCGGATGCATCTCTCGCGCACCAGCCAGAGGAGCTTGCGCGTGTAGTCCATCCGCTGGGCGCAACCGGGGCACTTCTCGACGTGATCCCTGAAAGGGGGCAGCAGGGCCGAGTCCATCTCGTTGTCGACGAAAAGGAACAACGTCTCGCTGACCTCTTTACAGTCCATCCTTCGTACCTCCGCGGAGCCCCGTCGGCAGCGCCGTTTCCGCTCCTGCGCTAATCAACTCCCGAACTCGCCGAGGTATTTCCGCAACTTGAGGTCGGCGCGGCCGGGCGGAGCGCCGCGCCGAGCGCATCACCCCGAGGTGCGGGCGGCGGTCTTGCTGCGCATCTTGAGGGGTTCGCGCTCTCGCAGGTAGCCGTGCTCGCGTGCGAACTCCAGCATCGACGCCTCCATCAGGCGGCGCCCGCGGTAGAGCCGGCTCATGACGGTGCCCACCGGCACCTCCAGGATGTCGGCGATCTCCTTGTAGGAGAAGCCTTCAAGATCCGCCAGCAGCACCACCATCCGGTAATCGGGAGGAAGCTTGTCGATGGCCTGCTGGACGTCCTCGTCCAGGACGTTCTCGAGCAGCTCCTGCTCGGGGTTCTTGATCTGGCGCGAGGCGTCCTCGCTCACCTTGGTCTCGAACGACTCTTCGATGTCGGCGAAGTCGCTGAGCGCGGGGATCTGCTGCTTCTTGCGGTAGTTGTTGATGAAGGTGTTCTTCATGATCTTGAACAACCACGCCTTGAAGTTGGTCCCCTCTTCGAACTTGTCGTAATAGCGGTAGGCCTTCAGATAGGTTTCCTGGACGAGGTCTTCCGCGTCCTCGGCGTTGCGAGTCATCCGGTAGGCGGTATTGTAAAGCGCATCCACGAACGGCATCGCCGCCGCTTCGAAATCCCACCCTTTCTGGTGGTTTGCGCCTGCTGCTCTGGGCATCCTTACCCCTTTCACCGTTCCAGGGAGACACCGCCCCCCTGAAGACCTTACGCACATGTAATGCCAGTCGGATCGCCGGAGGGTGCGGCCCCGGCAATCGTCCGGCCCGGAGGTCGGCGGGCGTCCTCCGGTCGAGGCGGAACGGGCGCCGTCGTCCGGCGGCGCCCAACCCTAATACGCCGTCAGACGCCCCGGCGTTGCACCCGCTGGCCGCCGTTTCGGCACGCGCCGCGATGCCAGAAAGGGAGTGCCCTGAGCATGAGCCGCGGGTTCGGAGACCGCCCGTGAGGCGCTCCGCTGCTCGCCGTCGGCCGCCGGCGGTCCCTGTTGAATGAGTGGCGTCTTGACCTCCGCGAGTTCATTATAACCGGCTTACCTTACACTGTAAAGTGGAGGGAGTGGACGGGGGTGGGCGAGTGGGACGGCGAGTGGGACGGCGCCCGCGGCACCCGGCCCGCGCGGGGTGCTATCCTCGACGCTATGGCCGGACACGACAAGGCGTCGGGCATGAAGTCCGCCTACGAGCTCGCGCTGGAGAGGCTCGAGCGGCAGGGTCCGCCGGCAGGCCGAGGCCAAGCTCGCCGAGCTCGAGATCCTCCATCGCGACCGTCTGAAGAGCCTCTACGAGCCGGGACAGCGCCGCGAGGAAGAGGAGGAGTACGTGCGGGAGCGCGCCCGCATCGACTCCGACCGCGAGCGGAAGGTCGCACAGCTGCGGTCGCCGTAGCTCGCGCTCTCGCGGCCCCGTCCTGCCGCCGCCGGCCCGCGATCAGCTCCGCCGGCACGCCGGCGGGTTCCCGGCGCCCGCCTGCCGCTCCGCCACCCTCCCGCTCACGCCGCCGGCAACCGGAACAGCTCGCCGAAGCGGCGCACGGCGTCACCGCTGCCGCAGACGTAGACCGTGTCGTCCCGCTCGAAGCGGAAGTCCGGACCCAGATCCACCAGCACGTCCTCGCCGCGCTCGACCGCCGCCACCGTGCAGCGGGTCCGGGCGCGGAGGTGCAGCTCGGACGGATGGCGGCCGGCCAGCGGTCCCGCGCCGAGCTTCAGAACCTTCAGCTGCGGGTCGATGGCGAAGGACTCCTGGCCGAGCAGCTTCTTGGCCAGCATCTGCCCGGAGATCTGGCTGATCGACAGGGCGAAGTAGGCGCCGGCGCGGTGAATGCGGTCGACGTTCTCGGCCTGGTTGACGCGGGCGATGACCGGCACCTCCGGAGCCAGGTCCTTGAGGATCACGGTCGCGAAGAGGGTCGCGCTGTCGGTGTCGAGGGCGAGCACCACCGCCTGCGCGTCGCGCACCCCGGCGGCTTCGAGCACGGGCAGCTCCAGGACGTTGCCGGCGACGTCCACCTCGGCGGACCCGTCGGCCGGAGCTGCCGGGCCGCCGGTCGGCGCGGCCGCGCCGGCAGAGGGGCGCCGATCGATCACCCGCACGTCCTCGCCGACCGTGCGCAGCAGCTCGACGACCTTGCGCCCCACTTCGCCGTAGCCGCCGACCACGAAATGCCCCGTCCGTGGCCGCAAGGTGCCGCCGCTGCCGGCGAGGTCGGTGAGCCGCGCGATGCTGTCATGGGCGCCGACCGCCACCAGGATGCCGCCCGGCTGGATGCGCCACTCGTCGTCGGCCCGCGGCAGGGTCAGCTCGCCGCCGAGCCACTGGCCGATCACCTTGGCGCCGGTGCGCGTCCCGATCGCCGCCGCCGCCGGGCTCATGCCGGCCAGCGGGCTGTGGGCGGCCACCCGCATCTCGGCCACTTCCAGCTTGCGGCCCAGCTGCTGCACACCGGCAAGGCGCGGATTGATGCGCGCCGAGGCCCGCGCCGCCAGCGCCGCCCCCAGGATGTGCCGCGGCGTGAAGACCGCGGTGGCCCCGGCGAGCATCATCGGCTGGCGGTGAAAGGGATCCTCGACCAGCGCCAGGATGGGGCCGCCGAAGCCCAGCTGGCGCGCCGACAGGATGACCGCCGCGTTCTCGTCGTCGCTGCCGTTGGCGATCAGCGCCCGCGCCTGGCCGAGGCGCGCCGCCCGCAGCGCGCCGTCGGCCTGCCCGCGGTGGACGACGCGATGTCACCGCATGGTCCGCCATGTCGCCGGGGCTCTCTTGCGGCAGGCGCACCTCGAAGCGCTCCTCGAGGAACGGGATGAGATAGATCGGGAAGATCAGGTAGACCATGAACAGGCCGAGGAACTGCACGACCGTGACGTACACCACCATCGCCGGGTGACGCCAGTGGTGATCGGCGCCGTAGCCGGTGGTCGTGAGGGTCGACGCCGCCCACTCGACGCTGTCCCAGAAACCGCGGCCGCGTCCCTCGAGCTCCGCCATGCCCAGCTGGTACAGCAGAGCCAGCACCGCCACCAGGATCGGCACGGCGGCAAGCAGCGACACCAGCCGCTTGCGGGAACGTCGCACTGGCGCATTCTACGCGCCGGCCGCGGCGGCGCGCGCCCGGAGGCCGGCCCGCCGGCCGGCGATGGGCATCAGTAGGGCATGTCGTCTTCGTCGAGCCCGAAGTGGTGGCCCAGCTCGTGGACGACGGTGTCGCGGACCTCGCGGATCACTTCGCGGCGGTTGCGGCAGAAGCGCAAGATGGGGCCGCGGTAGATCGCGATGCGGTCCGGCAGCGCCGAGTAGGCGCCGGCGCGCTCGGAGAGCGGCACGCCCTGGTAGAGTCCGAACAGCTCTTCGTCCGGCTCCATGCCCAGCTCCTCGAGGTCGTCGGGGTCGGGTTCCTCCTCGACCACCACGGCGACGTTCTCGAGCATCTCGGCGAAGTCCTCGGGCAGGCCGTCGAGAGCGCGAGCCACCAGCTGTTCGAACTCCTCGCCGGGCACTCGCATGCGTGAAGCTTATGTCAGGGTGCGGCGCCGGCAGAACGCGCCGGCAGAACGCCGGCAAACTGCGCGGCAGAACGCCGGCCCGCGCCCGCGAGATCGGCGCCCGCTCGCTGCTAGACTGGCGCCGTGCCCGTTCGCCTCGACAAGTGGCTGCAGGTGGCGCGGATGTTCAAGACCCGCACCCAGGCCACGCATGCCTGCGACCTCGGCAGGGTGAGGGTCAACGGCATGCCGGCGAAGCCGCACCGCCAGCTGGCCGTGGGCGACCGCGTCGAGCTGGAGCAGGGCGATTGGGAGCGGGTGCTGACCGTGCGCGAGCTGCGCGACCGGCCGGTGCCCAAGGCCGACGCCGCCGGCCTCTACGACGACCAGAGCCCGCCGCGGCCGGCGCCCGATCCGCTGCGCCGGCTGATGCGCCGCCCTCCGGCGCCGCGCGCCGCCGGCGCCGGCCGGCCCACCAAGAAGGAGCGGCGCGATATCGAGCGCTGGCGGGCGGAGGAAAGCTGACCGGCCTGGTGTCCCGCTCTGGCCACTAGTCGCCGAGGAACTCGCCGATCGGCGCCAGCGGCTCGATGTGATCGCAGAAGATCTTGAACACCGCCAGGATCGGGACTGCCAGGATCGCTCCCACGATGCCCCACATCCAGCCCCAGAACGTCAGCCCGATGAAGAGCACCACCGGATTGAGGGTCAGCCGGCGCCCCAGGATCAGCGGGCTGAGGACATAGGACTCGAGCACGTTGAGCACCAGGAAGACGCCGGCCGGCGCGAGCATGTGCGGCACGGTGTTGAAGGTCAGCAGGCCCACCATTAGCAGGACGCCGTAGTTGATGGCCGGCCCCAGGTAGGGGACGAAGTTGGTGATGGTGACCATCGCGCCGAACAGCAGCGGGTTCGGCACGCCGATCAGCGTGAAGGCCAACGCCGCCGCGGCGCCGAGAGTGAGGTTGAGCAGCGTGATCGTGCCGAGGTAGGTGGAGATGTCGCGCTCCACCTGGCGGGCGATGTCGACCGCCCGGCGCTTGTCCTCGAGCCGCGGCAGCACGCGGATCAGCTTGCGCAGGAAGAGATCGCCCGAGGCGAGCAGGAAGAAGAGCAGGATCAGCATCACCACGCCGTCGGTGACCAGGTCGGTCGCCTGGTTGAACAGGCGCTCGCGCAGGGTGGGCGACGAGTGCACGGACACGGCCATCGACGGCGGCCGGGAGCCGGCCGCGCCGTCCACGTTGGCGATGTTCTCGACCTGCTCGGTCGCGCGTCCCAGCCTCTGCATCGAGCGCTTGAGATCCCGCAGCTTCACCTCGGCGGCGCGCATGCTCTGCGGCGCCCGCTGCATCCAGTCGGCGGCCGGACCGGAGAGCTCGTAGACGCCGAACCCCACGGCGCCGAGCAGCGTCAGCAGCACCAGGCCGGCGCCCAGCGGCTCGGGGACGTGCAGCCGCTTGAGGAAGCGCACCGCTGGCGAGAGCAGCAGCGACAGCAGCACCGCGAAGACCAGCGGCAGCAGCAGGGAACGGCAGAAGTAGAGGGTATAGAAGGACGCCAGGACGAAGAGCCCGGTGATGGCCAACGACCGGCCCGGCCGCTTCAGCGAGTTGCCCAGCCGGCGCAGGTCCGGCGGCAGTGCCTCGTTGTCATGGCCGTCGTGCCGATCCTGCGGCTCGTCGCCGGCGCGGCCGGCGCCACGTTCCATGGCGGGGCCACCTGCATCCGGGGCGGCGACCGCCAGGCCTTCCACGGAGCGGCGCCGCGGACCGCGCAAGATTCTATGCCCTGCCATGTTCGAGCCTCGGGTCGCGAGAAAGGGCCCAAGGCGCCACCCTGGGGAGCCTTACCTGAGCTACTGCGCCCGGGCCCTGCCGCGATGACAAGCAAGGCTGATGCCACAGCCGCGCGGCCGGCGCGAGCACGCTCGACATCACAGCTTACGACGTCTACTTTGTCCCCGCTCCCAGCCGTAGTCTCTCCGCAAGGGTGGCTACAACCCGGGCTCCGCCTCCGCCGTCGATGCGCCGCCGTCGAACAGTTGCAGCTGCGCCGCCGGCCCATGGACCAGGTTGGAGGCGGTGACGCCGAGCAGCCGGACGGGACGGCGCGGCGCCTCGGTCTTCCCCAGCAGCTCCAGGGCGCTGGCGGCGATGCCCTGGGCATCCCGCAGCGGCGCCGCCAGGGTGCGAGAGCGGGTGATGGTGGTGAAATCGCCGTAGCGCACCTTGAGGGTCACCGTGCAACAGGCGAGCTCGCGCCGGGCGAGCGCCGCCGCCACCTCCGCCGCCAGCCGCTCGACCTCCGGCTCGACGGTCTCGCGGCCCGCGAGATCCCGCACGTAGGTGGTCTCGCTCCCCAGGCTCTTGCGCTCGCGGTGGGTCTCCACCGGCCGCTCGTCGATGCCGCGCGCGTACTCGAACAGGCTGCGTCCTTGGCGCCCGAAGCGCCCCGTCAGCAGCTCGAGCGCCTGGCCGCGCAGCTCGGCGACCGTCTGCACCCCCATCTCGGCCAGGGCGCGCTCCGTGGCCGGCCCGACGCCGTGCAGCCGCCGCACCGGCAGCGGGTCCAGGAACTGCTGCACCCGCGGCGGCGGCACCACCGTCAAGCCGTCGGGCTTCTGGAAATCAGACGCGATCTTGGCGATCAGCCGGTTCGGGCCGACGCCGACACTCACCGTCAGGCCGCGCTCGGCGGCCACCCGGCGGCGGATCTCCCGCGCCAGGGCGGTGGCGGTGGCGAACGCCTCCAACCGGCCGGTGACGTCGAGGTAGGCCTCGTCGATCGACACCTCCTGGACGAGCGGCGTGTAGTCGCGGTAGATGGCGAAGATCTTCGCCGACTCGCGATGGTAGCGCGGGAAATCGGGGGGCACGAAGATGACGCCGGCGCAGAGGCGCCGGGCCTGCGACGACGGCATCGCCGAATGGATGCCGAAGCGCCGCGCCTCGTAGCTGGCCGCCGCGACCACGCCCCTCCCCTCCGGCCGGCCGCCGATCACCACCGGCTTGCCGGCCAGGGACGGGTCGTCGCGCATGTGCACCGCGGCATAGAAGCAGTCCATGTCGCAGTGCAGGACGCGCCGCCCGGGCGGCTCCCCGCCGCTAGCCTCCGCCACCCCCGCCGCCGGCGTGGATACCGCCTTCAGTCATCGACCAGGGATCGAGCGCTTCGTCGAGCTCCGCCTCCGGCAGCACCTGCTTCTCGCGGCAGAGCTCGCGCACCGTGCGGCCGGTCCGCATCGCCTCCTTGGCGATCTCGGCGGCGGCGTCGTAGCCGATCCGGGGCACCAGCGAGGTCACCATCGCCAGCGAGCGCTCGACCAGCTCGGCGCAGCGCTCGCGGTTCGCCTCGATGCCGGCGACGCAGCGGTCGGCCAGCAGGCGCGCCGCCGCCGCGAGGAGCGCGATCGACTGCAGCAGGTTGTAGGCGATCACCGGCATCATCACGTTGAGCTCGAAATTGCCGCCCATGCCGGCGATGGTGATGGCGGCGTCGTTGCCGACCACCTGCGCCGCGACCATCAGCACCGCCTCGGGAATCACCGGGTTGACCTTGCCGGGCATGATCGAGCTGCCGGGCTGCAAGCTCGGGATGGCGATCTCGCCGATGCCGCAGCGCGGGCCCGAGGCCAGCCAGCGGATGTCGTTGGCGATCTTGGTCAGCGAGGCGGCGATGGTCTTGAGCGCGCCGGAGGTCTCGACGGCGGCGTCCTTCGCGGCCATCGCCTCGAAGCGGTTCGCCGCCGGCACGAACGGGCAGCCGGTGCGCTCGGCCAGGCGCGCGATGACCTGTGGCCCGAACCGCGGCGGCGCGTTGAGGCCGGTGCCGACCGCGGTGCCGCCCAGCGGCAATTCGGCGAGGCGCGGCTGGACCGCCGCCAGGCGCGCCAGACCGTGGCGGGCCTGCTGTGCGTAGCCGCCGAACTCCTGGCCGAGGCGCACCGGCACCGCGTCCTGCAGGTGGGTGCGGCCGATCTTGACCACCGAATCGAGCGCCGCGGCCTGGCGCTCGAGCGCGGCGGCCAGCCGCTCCAGCGCCGGCTCCAGCTCCTCGCGCAGCGCGACGAAGGCGGCGACGTGCAGGGCCGTCGGGATCACGTCGTTGCTCGACTGGCTGGCGTTGACGTGATCGTTGGGGTGGACGCGCTTCTCGCCCCGCCGGCCGCCCAGCAGCTCGGCCGCGCGGTTGGCGATCACCTCGTTGGCGTTCATGTTGGTCGAGGTCCCCGAGCCGGTCTGGAAGACGTCGAGCGGGAACTGCTCGTCATGGGCGCCTGCTGCGACCTCGTCCGCCGCGCGGCCGATGGCGGCGGCGAGCTCGCCCGGCACCAGGCCGAGCTCGCCGTTGACCGCCGCCGCCTCGCGCTTGATCGCGCCGAGCGCCGCGATGAAACGCCGTGGGAAGCGCAGGCCCGACACTGGGAAGTTGCGCCGCGCCCGCTCGGTCTGCGCGCCGTAGTAGGCGTCCGCGGGCACCTCCACCTCGCCCAGGCTGTCCTGCTCCATCCGGGTCTCCGCCATTTCGCTCTCCGTATCGATATCCCCGCTGCTCTGCTGGGCTATGGCCGGGCTATGGTACCGGAGTGAGCGGCCGGGGTCCTACCCGCCACCACGTTAGGTAGTGTCCTGACTCTTCTGACACCACCCCACAATACCCGCTGCTATCCTCCCCGGGTGCTGCTGAAGCTCTACATGGTGGCGACCACCCTCTACCTGCTGGCGACCGGCGCGCGTCGGCGGCGCCTGAGCGACGGCGAGGTCACGCTGGTCTACTACCGGATCGGCCCGCTGCCCTGGCACCGGGCGCGGCTCCGCCGCCACGCCGCGCCGGCCGAGCCGTGGCTCCTGCTGCATGGCCTCGGATCCGTCGCCGCCACCTGGGGACTGGTGTTGCACTCGCTGCGGCGCGACTGCGTGCTGATCGTGCCCGAGCTCTCGGCGCTGGGCGGCACCAGCGCGCCAGGCGGCGCGTTGAGCATCGAGCAGGGGGCGAGGCTGGCGGCGCTCCTCGTCGAGCGGGAGCTGGGCGGCGGTCCGGCGACCGTCGCGGGGATCAGCCTCGGCGCCTGGATGGCAGTGCGGCTCGCCCAGCGGCGCCCCGAGCTGATCGGGCGGCTGGTGCTGATCGACGCCGCCGGCTACCGTCACCAGGATTGGGAGCGCATCGACCGCCTGGTGAAGGTGCGGGACCTGGCGAGCGTCGACCTGCTCTACGGCGCCCTGTTCCGCGCCACGCCCTGGGTCATGCGCCATTCGCGCCGCGGCTTCCTGCGCGCCTACACCTCGCCGAGCGTGCGCAACCTGCTCGACGGCCTGACCGAGCACGATACCTATCGCAAGCGGGACCTGGCGCGCCTGACCATGCCGGTGGGGCTCGTCTGGGGCGAGCACGACGGCCTGTTCACCCTCGCAACCGCTCGCGCCATGGCGGCGGCGCTGCCCCCGGAGGCCGAGGCCCGCCTCTACGTGCTGCGCGGCTGCGGCCACGCCGTCCACCTCGAGTGCCCGCGCGCCCTCGTCGGAGCCCTCCAGCAGGTCCGGCGAGCGATCTCGCCCGCCTAGCCGTATTCCTCGATGTCCTCGGGCAACGCGAACTGCTCGGGATCGTCGGCGCCGCAGGTGTGGCAGAGGACCTCCGAGATCTTGCCGTCCTCCCACTCGAAGTCGTAACACGGGGTCTCGCACTCGAGGCACACTAGGTACTCAGGACTCGACATCGGGGTCCCTCCAGCCGCCATCCCGTCGGCCTGGCCGGTAGTGTACCTTGACCGGCGCTCCGATGTGAATTGAGGCTAGTAGACTAAGATTTCATGCCGAAGCCCAGATCCGTACTTGACAAGACCTTAGCTGTCAACTATCATGTCCTTGAAGATGAGCGACAGACGCTAAGAAAGTCGCTCGCACCTACCCAATCAAGGAGGATTGAAACCATGGCCACCCCCAACGTATTGGCTCGCTGGAACCCGTCGCAGCAGGCGGCCGCCGCCGGCCAGCCCCTTTTCCGGCTCTTCGACACCTTCTTCGGCGATGGCGGCGAGGATCTCGCCACCCGCACCTGGACGCCGGCCGTCGACATCCAGGAGACGGACGACGGCTACCGCCTCCAGGTCGAGCTTCCCGGCCTGAGCAAGGACGACGTTCAGATCACGCTCGAGAACAACGTCCTCCGCCTGTCGGGCGAGCGCAAGTTCGAGAAGGAGACCAAGAAGGAGAACTACCACCGCATCGAGCGCACGTACGGCACCTTCTCGCGTTCGTTCGCCCTGCCGACGCAGGTGAGCTCCGACAAGGTCGAGGCGACGTTCAAGGACGGCGTGCTGTCGATCCTCGTGCCGAAGGCCGAGCAGGCCAAGCCGCGCCGGATC
>WNFI01564309.1_pt2 | contig 20814 bp, 22 predicted proteins | sample 5400471 | NCBI WGS metagenome assembly WNFI01 (sample SAMN13153348, study PRJNA577476) | soil metagenome | isolation source: 100 cm saprolite on Douglas fir-dominated hillslope | place: USA:California | collected 2013-09-17
CCAACTCCTTGGCGTGATCGGCGTAATTCCGGCCTACACAGACTATCTTTGTAGGGACAACCGGCGCCAACAGCTTTGCGGAAGCCAGTGGCATAGGCGTCATTTTCTGAGCATTGAGGAAGTCTGGGATATCTCCGTCCAGGGCCGAGTGAGTGATCTGGTCAGCTCCGCTGACGGACTCAATTAGGCCGTATCTCGGGCCATCGGAAGAGTTAAAGCGGCAGTATTTCATTTTTCCTCGTGTCGAATGAAGTGAGATCTTCTCTTAGCAAATGGCAATTAGCAATTAGCCGGATCCGCTCGTTTTGCAGGATCGTTACGATAACTTCCTGGCATGTTTTCCCCGATGAGTCTCGTATTTATAGGGATCCCTCGCTTGCGCTCGGGATGTTTAAAAAGGCACCGTCTCCGACGTTTCCTGCGACTTCCCGCTTTCATTTCCACGAAGGTCAACTGCCGAAACGGAGTAAAAATATTTCATTCCGCGACGAACAGCCGCGTCCCGGAACGCCGATGTCTTGACCAGCTCTGTGTTGATCTTGACTGGTTGTTCGTCCGCGCCGTGGCGATAGACATTGTATCCAGCAAGGTCAGGCTCAGTATTGGGAGTCCAGGTCAGGTCGATGAAGGGTTGTTGTGGCGCTTCGGAAAAGACCGCCTGGAGCGCGGTGGGCGCGGCGGGAGGAAAGACGTCATGGGCGAACACGGCGACTACGGGCGAATCGTCGCCTTCAACTTCTCCCTTGTTCGCTCCGCCTGCCTGCCACAGAGTCACTGGGGTAATCCAATACTCATAGTGCTTCTCCCAATCAATGCTGCTGTCGACAAACAATACGGCTTCATTGCCAACGGTCACCTGCGCGACCTTGGCGGCCGTATTCGAGCCTTCCAGCCGGCGCATGATGCGGTAAGCGTATTGCGTGGTCAAGTGCGATTGGCTCTGCGGCGGCCACGCCTGGTCCCAAGAAATACTGATGCCCAGAGGCGCCGCGGTTGCCTGGACGCGCTGCGGCGTGCGCGGCGTTAGCACCAGAGGAACAGACACTTGGTTGGAAGGCCCTGCCGACTTTCCTGAGCGCGTTTGTGCCAGCACGGTGTACACGGCGAAATCGCCGCCAGCGGTTTGCTGAAGAGAAGAGAGAGAGTCCTTAGCCGTGGGCGCTGCTGCCTGTTGCTCTTTCAAAGTCGGCGGCAACGGCAGTTCGGTGATGACCTGAGGTGTTCCTGAGATGGTGCGTGAGAGCTGCATCTTTCCCGGCTTGCGGATGAGCTCTCCGTCCGTGGTTTCCGTGGGCGCGGACCAGGTCAGCGTGATGGTGTCGCCTTTGCGCACTGCTTGCAGGTCGCTCACAGGCTTGGGAATTCCCATGGAAGGCGGAAGAGGCGCGCCGGGAGTACCACAGCCGATCAGCGCTACCGCCATCAGCAGCAAAGAGAAAACAGATGTTCGCATGAAGGGAAAAGGTTAGCACAATTTTCTAGAATCACGAGCGGCAGAGAGCGAGACATAAAAATAAGTAACTGAAACGAAATGAATTCGTTGCGAATGCAACCGTCGTTCCAGCCGCATCAGCCCTGCGCCAGGTTGCCTGGCGCGTCACCTGACGTAGAATTTAATGTCAGCACTGAACCTTTGCGGCTTACCGTTCAGTTTGTAAGGTTTGAAAAGCCACATGCGCAACGCAGACTCGGCTCCGCCAAACAGGCCGGTGTCCACATGGTTTGAGTTCTCAACCCCGACTACATGTCCCTGCTCGTCTACCGTGGCGCGTATTACAAACTCAGTTCCTTTAGGAAATTTGGTCTGCAAGAATTTTGGATCCGACTTACTTATAGTCATCTTTCGCGCTTCAGCGTCAGAGAAAAGCGGGACCGGGTCGACGATAGTAGTTTGGAATGGAAAGGTGAGAAGCATTTCCATCTGTACCGCCACGCCCTCTCGTTCTTGAGGCTTGAAGCGCCACTTTGATACTTCTTTACGGGCTTGCGCGAGTGGAAAGGGATTATCTGCATTTAATGGCCATGTTTCGCGAACGCGGCCATCCTTGTCCACATAGACCATCATGCTGAGCACGCCGCTGGATCTACCATCGTGCACAGGAGACCACTCGATCTCCTGGCCATTTAGAACTAGTTTTCGCCCGTCTTCATCTCTAAGTCGAACCGAGTGGATGCGCTCCTGGTCCGGCTTGGGCTGTTGTATGGAGAAGAGCGACTCTTCCGGTTTGTGCAGTTCTCCGAGCTCCGTGATGCGCGCCTCAATTCGCACACCCGGCTCGGGACTTTCGGCGATAAGACGCGCGACTTGCTTGTGCTTGAATTCTTTATAGTCCTGGAATTCAGCATGGAAGTACGGCGTGAACAGGGCCTTGAGCAGCTTTTCCTCTCCTGCAAAGCAGATCGTATTGAAGACAGAATTCTGCGCCGGAGGCGTTCCAACCTTGTCGTCCCACCGTGAACAAGAACTGGAGTGCACGGTGTTCATTCCACCAATCATCTCCGAGCGCCCGGGCGTTTCTGGCCAACCGAGCTGCATATTACTCTTTGGAGTGAAATTATCGGGCAGAAGGTCGAAAACCGCAGTGACCAGGTTTCTCAACCAGAAAGGGTAATAATCTCCTGCATCCTGCTCAAATACGCTGTCGCCATTGACGATCAACGTCTGCGAAAAGGCCGGTGTTTTGACCGTCCGCCGCCACTTGTCTGGAGCGATCCAGTATTCTTCAATATCGGCCTTGTAATCGGAGTTAGATTGGCCCGGCTGGCCCACAACCGCTTTTAGATGGAAAGGCGTGCCGCCTGGCACGGTAATTTTTGATAGTTTGACAGCATTGGCGGTTGCATCCGCCAGGGAAATGGGTTTGCCATGGTCAGTGGCTGAGGCGGAAAACGCCAGCATGCAAATCAGCAATGCGATACTAGTTGTACGCATAAGCTCTCTCTGCTCCTGATGGTCCTTTGCTTCGTTCGGGATTTCAGAAAAAAGCGCTACAACTCTACAAGATATACCGCGACAAATCCTGGTCTTTCACAATGTCGCTCAGCATCTTCTTCACGTAGTCGGCATCAACGGTAACTGATTTTTCCTTCATATCCGGTGCGTTGAAGCTGATTTCATCGAGCACACGCTCCATGATGGTATGCAGGCGGCGCGCGCCGATGTTTTCCGTGGCTTCATTCACCTGGAAGGCAAAGTGAGCAATCTCCTTCAGGGCTTCACTGGTGAACTCCAGCTTGAGGCCTTCGGTCTCCAGCAGGGCAATGCACTGTTTCACCAGCGATGATTTCGGCTCGGTCAGAATCTTAATGAAATCCGCCATGGTCAGCGACTTTAGCTCCACGCGGATGGGGAAGCGACCTTGTAACTCAGGAATCAGGTCACTGGGCTTGGAGACGTGAAACGCTCCGGCGGCGATAAACAGAACGTGGTCCGTGCGCACCATGCCATAACGGGTGTTCACGGTTGTGCCTTCGACGATGGGCAGAATGTCACGCTGTACGCCTTCACGGGAGACGTCCGGTCCGTGGCCGCCTTCGCGTCCGGCGATCTTGTCAATTTCATCCAGGAAGATGATGCCGGACTGCTCCACACGTTCTACGGCGATCCGCGTTACATGGTCCATATCAATCAGCCGCGATTCTTCTTCCTGCACCAGATACTCAAAAGCTTCGCTGACCTTCATCTTCCGCTTTTTGGTGCGCTGGCCGAAAAGGTTGGGGAGCATGTCTTTGATGTTGATGTCCATCTCCTCCACGCCCTGGTTGGAGATGATCTCAAACGCAGGCATAGAGCGTTCACGTACTTCAAGTTCCACCACACTGTCGTCCAGCTTGCCTTCGCGCAGTTGCTGGCGGAGTTTTTCCCGCGTGCGTGAAGCCGAGTCGCTTTCTTCCACGAGTGCCAAGCCTGCGGGTGAAGCGGCCGGAGCCGGCGGAGTTGGAAGCAGGAGTTGCAGCAATCTTTCTTCCGCTTGCAGCTCGGCTTTGTCGGTGATTTCTTCCAGCTTCTCTTCGCGGACCATGTCAATGGCGATTTCCACCAAGTCGCGGACCATGGATTCCACGTCACGGCCCACGTAGCCGACTTCCGTAAACTTGGAAGCTTCTACTTTCAGAAACGGTGAATTAGCCAGCCTGGCCAGGCGGCGAGCGATCTCTGTTTTGCCCACGCCTGTTGGCCCGATCATGATGATGTTCTTGGGCATGATCTCTTCGGCGATGTCCGCCGGGAGCTTCTGCCGGCGCATGCGATTGCGCAACGCGATGGCCACAGCGCGCTTGGCTTCATGCTGGCCAACTACGTACTTGTCCAGTTCAACAACAATTTCTTTTGGGGTAAGGTCATCCAGCAGGACATCAGTTTCGTCGGTCGCGCTGGGTAAATAGATTGCCATTACTGCTCCTTCAGCAATTAGCAATTGGCAATTAGCAACTAGCAAAAGCCAACAAGTTGATAATACGCACGATTTGATTTGGCTAATTGCTATTCGCTAAATTGCCAGTTGCTAATTGCTCATTTCCTGTCTTTCAGCCGGTACACAAACTTTAATCCCGACCATGTTTCATCGATCGCACATACTTTTACGTCGACCAGCCCGCACTCCAGACCAACTTTGCGGATCACATCTTCGGTCAAGTCAGTCTTGCGGCCTGACGATTTCTTAGGCCAGCCGATCCATAGCATTCCATCCGGCTGAAGCTTTTCCGCCAGGCCAGAAAAATCCTTTGCCAGCGCGGAAAGCTTGTCCGTGAAGTAAACCACCACGTTGGCTTTCCCGGAAAGTCGATCCGTGCTCACAGCGCCTTCCGGCAGGCTTCCTAGATCTTTGATGAAGCTGGCAGGATGATGACGCAGAATAATGCGATGTCCGGGCTTGATACCGATCTTCTGGATCAGCGGTGTTCCTGAGTAGCCTGCCATGGCTTAATGCACAGGGCCGGGTGTGTCCGGCTTTTCCTGGGCTCCGGAAAGTTCCTCGACCGTGAAGGTCTCATTGGTGTATATGCAAATCTTGCCGGCAATTTTCATGGCTTCTTCCGCGATCTTGCGCGCCGGCAAGTTGGTGTTTTCCATGAGCGCGCGTGAGGCGGCCAGCGCATAAGAGCCTCCGCTGCCGATGGCGGCAACGCCGCCGTCCGGCTCAATCACGTCGCCGCCGCCGCTGATTAAAAACGTCAGGCCCGTATCCGCCACCAACAGGAGCGCTTCCAGGTGGCGCAATACCTTGTCCGTGCGCCACTCCTTGGCCAGTTCAACCGCCGCCCGACCCAGGTTGCCGTGATACTGCTCCAACTTGGCCTCAAAGCGGGCAAAGAGAGAGAAAGCGTCAGCGGTGGAGCCGGCAAAGCCTGCCAGGATTTTGTCGTTGTAAAGCCGCCGGATTTTCTTGGCCGTGTGCTTGATCACGCTTTCACCCAGCGTGACTTGGCCGTCAGCGGCCATGGCTACGGCGCCGTCGCGGCGCACACAGACAACTGTGGTGGAGCGTATCTTGGTCTTTTTTGCGGGATTCACTGCTGGTTTCGCTGGCATGAGGACAATCAGCTATTATACAGAGCGGACGATATAAAGGTGATGCGGAATCACTCGTAGTGGGCTACTTTGGAAAGGCCCAGACTGACGGAGCGGGCGGAGCTTTCATGGCGTCCATTGAGTCTATCCACGAGAAGATCAGTGAGATCAGAGAACAAGGCTTTTGCATCCTCAGAAACCACTTCCCGCCGGCCCTAGTTGAGGCTTGCCGACAGGCGTTCTGGCCGCGTCTGCTCGCGTATATCAACAGCGTCCAGGCGGCGAACCGTGGGCCACATCGCCACTTTCTTGCGATGCCTTTCGAGCCACCAATTTTCATTCCCGAATTCTTCTTCGACGATGACGTACTGTGCATCGTGCGTGGGCTCATGGACGACCGGGTCGTCGCTGACCAATGGGGCTGCGATGTGCCTCTGCGCGGATCTGAATATCAGGGGATGCATGCGGATTATAAGAATCCGCTCTTTCCCGAAGCCCCTGACGTTATGCTCCCTATGTACTTTTTGGTTGTCAGTTTTGGTTTGGTCCGGATCGCGCGGGAGCACGGCCCTATCGAAATTGCGCCAGGTACCCATCGCATGAAGAGGACAGACGCGCTTCGTGCGGTTGAGGCCGGTGAGATTGGTATGCAGGCCGTCTCGCTGGAGATCGGTGACGTCCTGATTCGCCATCCGTGGGCGCTGCATCGGGGCACACCCAATACGACGGACGTGCCCCGCGCGCTGGCCACGATCCGCTACGTTCGCCGGTGGTACGCAGACGCCAGCCGCGACGTGGAAGACCTTCCACGCGCGACGCGGGAATCCCTGACGGCCGAGCAGCAAGGCATGATGCGCTTTCCCCAAGCCGTGCCGGTCGCATCCTTGGGACGCTAGTCAGGCTTAAGGCAGAATCGTTATGCGGTCCGATTGCAAAGGCGCCCATTACCGAATCTCTGCCCAACGCGCTGCCACCGATGTAGAATGCCTTCGTTCCCCCCAAGGAGGAACCATGTCCAACATACTGGGAAAGATCAAGATCGTGACGGCTGCATTGATCGTTTTCACGTTCCTGGCCAGCGCGACGCCCGCGTCGGCGTTTAATCACCGCGACCGTGATAGGAGATGCGAGCAGCGAATCCGCAGGGCGGAAGACAATCTGCGCCGAGCTGAGCGCCGGCACGGCGACAACAGCCGGCAGGCGCAGCAGAAGCGCCGCGAACTGCAAGAGGCGCGTTCGCGCTGTCGCTACTAGGCACCACCACTAGAGCGGGCCACAGAGACTATTCGATTGGGCCAAGCTGATTCGCCGCTTGGCTCTGATTCCCTTGCTGTTGGCCATTGTTACAGTCCTGCCGAAAAATCCCACTAGCATGCTTCAGCCCTTAGTTCAGTTCAAAAGACACGGTGACTGAAGCGTAGATTGCCTTTTGCCCGACTGCAATGGAGGGGCTAAGCGGTCTCGAAACTGTATACTCATAACTTACTTGGACGTTCCGATTGTCGGAATAGTCGGATTCTCGCGCTTCTTCAATCGTCTGGGCCTTGCCAATCTCCTGTCCCAGCGCCTGGGCTAGTGCGTGAGCTTTCTCGCGAGCCGCCTTCACGGCAAGATCGCGCGCCTGGTCGCGGTACTTTCTCAAGTCGCCGACTTCGTACCAAATCGAGTTAATTCGATTTCCGCCGGCCTTGACCAGCGATTCCAGGAGAGGCTCTAACTTTGCCATGTCGCGCACCGTGACAGTCATGGTCTGCGCCGCAACAAAATAGAAGACCCTGACTTTCTTGACGTAGGTGGTTTGGGGTTGGAGAGACAGGAAAGTCGTCTGGATGTCTTTTTCGTCAACCCCGCTTTGGCGAAGGCTCGCGAGGATCCTGCGAGCCGCAGCGTCGGCGGCCTGCTTCGCAACCCGCGCGCTCGGGTCGTGTTTTTCCACGCCGAGTTCGATGACGACGCGATCAGGGACCACTTTGACTTCAGCAGTTCCAACAACGCGCACAACTCTAGCGGTCAGATTGTCTTCAGCGACTGCTAGGCCAGTCAGTAGAAGAAGCGTGGTCAAGAACGTGAACGGCTTCATGGTTTCCTCCAGAGTTGAGATCATAAGCGAGAACGGCCCCAAAGATGTTTCTTGCGCCCGACGCGAGGAGCACAACGCCAGTGTAATCCCAAGAAGACAGCGCAAGATTTTGTCGCTGGTTGAGGATTTGATAGATTCTCACCATGGCAAAAGAGATTCCTATTGGCATTCGCGGCGAAGCGGAGCAAACGGTGGAGCATCGTGACACCCTGAACGCTCACAACAAGGCGCTGCCTCCGATTTATTCCACGCCACACATGATCGGTTTGATGGAATGGGCTGCGGCCAACGCCATGCTGCCTTATTGCGATGAGGGAGAGATTAGCGTAGGCACGGCTATTAACATCGAGCATCGCGCACCGACGACGATCGGCGCGCATGTGAAAGCCGAGGCCGTTCTGGAGTCAGCCAATGGGCGATTCTTCGTGTTTCGCGTGACCGCGCACAACGGCGTGGCGGAAATTGGACGCGGTACGGTGACGCGGGCCTTTGTGAATCCAGCGAAAGTGGCGGAGCGGCACGCGAAGAGGAACGGATAAGGAGCGATCTTGTTCACCGGACACTACAGCGTAAGTTTTGCCGGCAAAGCTTCTGAGAAGCGCATTCCGCTCTGGCTGCTGTTTATCGCCGTGCAGTTCATTGACGTGCTGTGGAGCATCTTCGTTTTGCTTGGAATAGAGAAGGTGCGTATCGTTCCCGGCTTTACCGCGTCGAACGCTCTCGACCTCTACTACATGCCTTACACGCACAGCCTGGCGGGTGTGCTGTGTTGGTCGGCGCTGGCGTACATTGTCTGTCAGTTGGTTCCGGGGCTGCGCGGATGGCGCACTGGACTTGTCGTTGCCGGGGCTGTGTTTTCTCACTGGATCCTTGATCTCATCGTGCATCGCCCGGACTTGTCGCTCTATGACAGCGTGGGCAAGATGGGATTTGGGTTGTGGAACTATCGCGGAGCGGCATTTGCCCTGGAGATGGCCGTATTGTTCGGCGGTGCAGCGCTTCTCTATCGAACTGCGACGCATAAAACGCGGCTGGTTGGCTGTGTGATTTTCCTCGCCGTCTTCCAGGTTTTTGGGACGTTCTTCTTTCCGCTGCCAGCCAGTGATCATGCGATGGCTATCACAGCCTTGGGTTCTTAAAATTAGCGAATCCAGCGCTCTTACCCTGTCATCATAAAGTTATGGCTCAACTGCTAAGTGAGAGCCGCCCTCCGGCGACGCTGAAGTCTCGACTCATTGGAATTGCCAGCGGCGTCATGTTAGCTGCTATCGGTTATTGGTATACCGCGCATGGGATCTACACCTGGAGACATTGGAATGGACAGCCAGTGTTTTCCTGGAGCGGAGTGGCCGCTGGTTTCGTGGTGATTGTTGTCAGCTGCGCGCCGGCGTGGATGATTGTCAAAATGACAGCCATCAAAAACTATCAGCCGTATCACACTGGACGCGCGGCCCACCCGGTGAATCCAGCCAAGGTCGCGGAAATGCACGCGAAGAAAGGAAACGCATAGTTTCTTCTCCCTCCAAATCTTGCGAGCGGATAGAGATTCCTCGCTTCGCTCGGAATTTCAGAAATAGCCTGTACCATATTCTCTGTGACGCTCCCTTTGACCATCGAAGCCCAGGCCGGCGCGGCGCGGCTTGGCCGCATACAGACTGCGCACGGCGCGGTGGAAACGCCGGCGTTTATGCCGGTAGGGACGGTTGGCTCCGTCAAGGCTGTGCCGCAGGATGTGCTGGAAGAACTGGATGCCCAGATCATTCTGGGCAACACCTATCACCTGTACTTGCGTCCGGGATATGAGTTGGTCCGCTCGCTGGGCGGCCTGCACAAATTCATGAGCTGGGACAGGGCTCTTCTGACCGATTCCGGCGGCTTCCAGGTTTTCAGCCTCGGTGATCTTACGAAGGTGAGCGAAGAAGGAGTAACTTTCCGCTCGCATCTGGACGGCTCATCACATTTATTCACTCCCGAGCGCTCCATGGAGATACAGATTGCGCTGGGGGCTGACATCATCATGGCCTTCGATGAATGCACGGAGCATCCGGCGGAGCGAGAACGCAGTCGCGCGTCCATGGAAATGACGCTGCGCTGGGCCAAACGCTCGAAAGAATATTTTGAGGCCCACAAGTACGAGGTTCCCTGGAACCAAGCCGGGATGGCGCCCTCTGCTCCCGCGCTGTGCGGCATTGTGCAAGGAGGGATGTATGCCGACTTGCGGCGCGAATCGGCGAAGCGGACGGTGGAGTTGGATTTTCCGAGCTACGCCATCGGCGGCCTCACCGTGGGTGAGCCGCGAGAAAAGACGGTGGAGATGATTGCCGCCGCGTTGGAGGTACTACCAAAAGACAAGCCGCGTTATGTTATGGGTGTTGGGTATCCACAGGAGATCGTACAATATGCCGCCATGGGTGTGGACATGATGGACTGTGTACTGCCGACGCGCGCCGGGCGTCACGGGCTGCTATTTACATCAGAGGGAAGGCTCAACATCAAGAACGCCCGCTTTGCCCAGGACCAAGGCCCGGCCGATCCTAAGTGCGGCTGCAAGGTGTGCGCACGCTACACGCGCGCCTACCTGCGCCACCTTTTTGTGGCAGCCGAACCCCTGGCCGCTATGTTAAACACCATTCATAATCTGGCGTTCTATCTTGACACTATGCGGGCTGTGCGTCATGCTATACGGCTTGGGGACCTCTCAGGAATGCTTTCTGGTGTGTCTTTGGCCTGAGTGCGCCCTTGATTAAGCGTCAAAAAAAGATTCAAAAGCGTCAAAAGGAAACCTCCGAATTACTCCGGCATGAGAAAGCCCTGTGCAGGAGGCCCGGGCGGTATTCACCAGCGGTGACAATCATTTTGTAACTCTGCCCCTGTATCGGCAAGTGTGCGTTCGGCTGTAACGGCAATCTTTTAGATGCTAAACATGTAGATGCTAAACATGATGATGCAAAACGAAATTAGTTCGTTTCTGTTTCAAGGCGGCGGTGGCGGTCTTACTATGGCGCTGCCACTGGTCTTTATCTTCGGCATTTTCTATTTCTTGTTGATTCTTCCTCAGCAGCGCAAGCAAAAGCGCTGGCAGGCGATGATCAACGATCTGAAGACCGGCGATAAAGTAATGACTCAGGGGGGAATTCGCGGCATTATCATTGCGGTTAAAGACGACGCCGTGCACCTGCGCGTGCCCCCGGACAATCTTCGGCTGGAAGTCGGCAAGTCCGCGGTGGTCTCCGTGGCCCGTGAAGAGGAAGAAAAGAAATCTTAAAGAAGTGACATTCAGAAAATGCAGAAGAACCTACTCGCAAAGACCGGATTAATTGTTGGCGTGCTACTCATTTTTCTTTTTGGGATCTTTGGCGTTCCCAAGAGCTTCAACCGGGACGGGCTGAAGCAGGCCGTGGCCGACCGCATCCATCTGGGACTGGACCTCAAGGGAGGCACACACCTGATTCTTCAGGTGATGGTCAATGACGCCGTGAACGCACAGGCTGACCACGCCATCGAACTGCTTAAGGACGAATTGACTAAGGCAAAGATCCCCTATGCCGATGTCAGCAAGCCCGACGAAAAGAACCAGCCGGAGAGAATCGTAATCAAGGGCGTCCCGCTGGATGGTGGTTCGCAAGTGCGCACCATCGTGACCGATCGGCTGCCTGAATACGACGTTACCGGCGGGCCTGACAATAGCTGGGTCCTGGTCATGAAACCAACGGTGCTCAATGATTTGAAGACCAGGACTGTGGACCAATCTATTGAGGCCATCCGCACGCGCGTGGACAGTCTAGGCGTGAGCGAGCCGGTGATCCAGCAGAATGGCCTGGGTGACAACCAGATCCTGGTCCAGCTTCCCGGTGTGGATGATCCCGGACGGGTGAAGGATATCCTTCAGTCCACCGCCCGGTTGGAATTGCGGGAAGCGCTGGACCATGGCACTCCTTATCCTAATGAAGCCGCCGCGCTAAGGGAACATGGCAACCTGTTGCCGCCCAACACTATTCTCCTGCATGGCAAGACCAAGAGAGGGGAGCAAGACGCGGTCTACGTGGTGGGCCGGGTCCCGGTGGTGAGTGGCACCGACATACGCGGCGCCGATCCCGGAAACAAGAGTGAAACCAACGAGCCGATCGTAAACTTTTACTTGACCGCGGCTGCGGGAAAGAAGTTCGCGCTATTCACCGGCGCCCACAGCAAAGATAGCGCCAATCCCAGCAACCTTGCCATTGTGCTGGACAACCGCGTGATCACGGCGCCTTCCATCAATTCGCAGATTTCCGATAGCGGCCTCATTGAAGGCGGTTTCACCGAGCAGGGTGCAAAAGATCTGGCCATGCTGCTGCGCTCCGGCGCGCTGCCGGCCAGCCTGCACTACCTGACGGAGAGCACAGTGGGTCCATCGCTGGGCGCGGATTCCATTAACGCTGGCGTGAAAGCGGCCACGGTGGGGATGCTGGCAGTCCTGATCTTTATGCTGGTTTATTATCGTGGCGCGGGCATCAACGCCAACATAGCGCTGGTCTTGAACCTGATCATCCTGCTGGGTTTTATGGGATTCTTCAGCGCCGTGCTGACTCTTCCAGGCATTGCTGGAGTGATCCTTACCGTCGGCATGGGCGTTGATTCCAACGTGCTGATTTTTGAGCGTATCCGCGAAGAGTTGCGCAACGGCAAGGCCGCTGCCGCGGCCGTGGACCAGGGTTTCAACCGGGCCTGGACCACTATTCTGGACACGCACGTTACGACGATTGTTTCCGCCGCGATTTTGTTTCTTGTCGGCACCGGGCCGGTCAGCGGGTTCGGTTTGACGCTGATTTTCGGCTTGGTGGCGAACCTGTTTACCGCGGTCTTTGTTTCACGCGTAATTTTCGATGCTGTCCTTAGCCGCAAGGGGCGGGGCGAAGCTTTGAGCATCTAGTTCAAAAGGTCAAATTAAAGTGGAATTTTTTCGCAATACCAACATAGATTTTCTCGGCAAGAAATGGTATTTCCTTACCTTTTCGCTGATCTTCAGCGTGGCCGGCATCCTGTCGATGCTTTTCTGGCACGGCATTCCCCTGGGCGTGGATTTTCGGGGCGGCACGCGGGTCTACGTGAGATTCACTCAGACCCCCAACAATGATGAGATCCGTGCCCTTCTGCTTCGCGCTGGTCTGCGCACCGCCGGCGTTCAGCGCTATGGCGACGTAGCGAACCATGAAGTGGAAATTGTTCTGGACCAGAAAGAAACCAGCGAGCAGGACCTGGACGCAGGCAAGAAACAGATCATTAATGCTTTGGAGACCAATCCTGTTGCCGGCAAAGACGACCTGAACAACAGCGACAACATTGGTTTTGCCGCAGTACGCGGCGCGTTGGCGTCGCGAAATCCTCTGCCTGGGGCAGCGCCGGAGGAGTATGACCGGATCGCCCGGCAAATTCTGGACTTCCGCGACAAGAAGAGCCACGGCGTGCTCAAGAGCATTGATGACCTGCAAGGCACGGTAACGACGCCGGTGATTGAGGCGCTTAAGCAGTCTTTTTACACCGGAAATTTTGGCGGAATTAGCGCGCAGATTGTTGGCCCTCAGGTGGGTGCGCAACTAAAGCGGCAAGCATCGCTTGCTGTGGGCTTCTCGCTTCTCGCCATGCTGGTCTATCTTTGGTTCCGTTTTGAGTTGATTTACGGAGTCGCGGCGGTGGTCGCGGTTTTCCACGACACGCTTATTACGATAGGAGCTTTCTCCTTGACGAACCAGGAGATTACGCTTACTGTTATCGCCGCGATTCTCACTCTGGTCGGCTACTCCATGAATGACACCATCGTGGTGTTTGACCGCATTCGTGAGAACGTCAAACTGATGCGGCGGGAGAGTCTGGCTGAAATCGTGAATCGAAGCATCAACCAGACTTTGAGCAGGACGATCCTGACTTCCGGGCTCACGTTTCTGACGGTGCTTTCCTTGTATCTTTTTGGCGGAGAAGTACTGCATGGGTTTTCCTTCGCCCTGGTAGTTGGCATCGTAATAGGTACGTATTCTTCGATCGCCGTGGCTGCTCCCATGCTCGTGGCTTGGCAGGAATGGCGAACCGCCAGCTCTGGAAGAGGTACGGTTGCACTTCCGACCCAGGCGGGAAAAGGCAAGATTCGCGCTAAAGTATAGACCAGAAAGAAGTTCTCTTGTTGGGAGCAAAATGAGCGGTTGTGGTGTCCAATATAAGTTGAAGAGTCCTCTAGGATTGGAGAGACAGGGATGTTTGAAGACAGCCTAATGGAATCCGCAGGCAGGATCCACACCAACCAGAAACTGACCGGATTTATTTCGACCGTGGTTCAGTTGGCGCTCGTGGGTTTTTTGGTGTTACTCCCGCTGATTTTTACGGAAGCACTGCCCAAAGGGCAGCTTACAACGTGGCTTGTGGCGCCACCTCCGCCTCCGCCCCCTCCACCACCGGCTGCGCCCCAGATTCAGCATGTGCAGAAGGTGAGTGAGATCATCAACGGCGAACTTCGCCAGCCCAGCAAAATCCCCAAAATCGTTAAATCGATTAAAGAAGAAGAAGCGCCGGCCAGTTCAGGCGTGGTGGGTGGAGTTGTGGGAGGCGGCCGTGGCGGCTCGGCGGGTGGAGTGATTGGCGGCATTATTGGTTCCGCTGCTCCGCCGCCCAAAGTGGCCACACCGCAGAAGCTGAGGGTCTCCTCGGGCGTAGCCGAGGGCCTTAAGGTCCACGATGTCACGCCGACGTATCCGCAGATGGCCCGGATCGCCCACATTCAAGGCGACGTAATTCTCCAGGCAACCATCAGTAAGACTGGCTCCATCGAAGGTCTACACGGTGTAAGTGGGCATCCGATCCTTATTCAGGCTGCGCTGGAAGCAGTGCGGCAGTGGAAGTACAAGCCTTATATTTTGAACGGCGAGCCGGTGGAAGTGGAGACCACGATTAAGGTCCAGTTCCACATGTAAAAAATCGCTTCTGGAGGAAAGGACTGGCCGGCTGAAGCCTGCCAAATTCCCAAATTCCAAAAGAAAAAAACCGGCACGTTCCGGCACGTGCGGTTCCCTGTTTTCGCCGGAGCTTTCCGTAAGGAATGCGCTCTTCGGCAAAAGTTCGAAAAAGATCCTGAGGAGGAAAACTTAAACTCATGCTTGTCGCTAATCTCGCAACTCTCATGCTTGCCAAAACGCACCTGCTGGCGGTTTGGTTTTTACAGGAAGAAAGCACCGTGAATTGGGACCCGATTTCACTGTGGCGCCAGATGGGCTGGCCGGCACGCTGTGTCGTTATCATCCTATTCATCATGTCGGCGTGGTCTATCGGCGTAATGATTGACCGCTGGATCGCATTCAGCGCGGCCCGCAAACAGTCGCGGCAATTCGCCCCCGCCGTGGCCGGCGCACTGCGTGAAGGCAAGCTGGATGAAGCCATCCGCGTGGCCGAGCGCAACAAGAAGAGCCATCTGGCCAAAGTTGTAACTGCTGGCTTGCAGGAATTCAAGGCCCACGGCGATTCCACTGAAATTCCCGGCGAACAGATTGAAGCCAGCAAACGAGCGCTGGAACGGGCGGAAGCCATTGTTCATGCCGAATTAAAACGCGGCCTGGGCGGTCTGGCCACCATCGGTTCCACGGCGCCGTTCGTAGGACTGTTCGGCACAGTTATCGGAATTTTGAACGCTTTCCGCAAGATCTCTGAACAGAAGGCCACCGGTCTGGGAGCAGTCGCAGGCGGTATTTCTGAAGCGCTGGTGACGACCGCGATGGGTCTGTTTGTGGCCATCCCCGCCGTCATGATGTTCAATTACTTCACCGGCAAGGTGGAAGCGTTCGACGTGGAGATGGACAATTCATCCAGCGAGCTGGTGGATTACTTCCTGAAGCGGACGAACCCGGCACGTCGGTAACCAGGAGCAGCCATGGCAATCAATGTCCGAAACGAAGGCGCCAAGGTCAACTCCAATATCAACGTGACCCCCATGGTGGACGTGATGTTGGTGTTGCTGATCATCTTCATGGTGATCACGCCGATGTTGCAGAAGGGCCAATCGGTGACCCTGGCGCAAACCACCAACCCCAAGTCGATGCCTGATGCTGACAAAGAAGACGCGATCATCGTTGCCGTGATGCGCGACGGGAAGGTCTTCCTTGACACGCAGCAGGTGACGCCGGAGGAGTTGACTCAGAAAGTCAGAGACCGCGTGCAAAACCGCGTCAATAAACAGGTCTTTGTCAAAGCCGATGCACGCGCCCATTACAAGAAAGTAGTTGAAGTAGTGGACGATGTCCGCTCTGCCGGAGTAGACCAACTGGGTCTGCTGACGGAACAGAGAAAAGGTACGGGGGCGCAACCGTAACAGGTTGACCGTAGCAAGTTGAACCAGGAGCAAAAATGGCAATCGTGGTCCGTAATGAAGGAGCGAAGATCAACTCCAGCATCAACGTCACGCCGATGGTGGACGTGATGCTGGTCTTGCTCATCATCTTCATGGTTGTTGCGCCCATGATTGTCCAACGGATCCCCCTGCCGCGAACGAACCACGCATTGTCCATGCCGGGCGCGGACAAAGAAGACGCGTTGATCGTGGCCGTAATGCGCGACGGCAAAATCTTCTTCGACACACAGCAGGTGTCCGCGGAAGATTTGAGCGGGAAACTTAAACACAGCCTGGCTGGCCGGAGCGACAAGCAGGTTTATGTCAAGGCTGATGCCCGCTGCAGATACAAAACCGTGGTTGAGATCGTGGACAACGTACGCTCTGCCGGAGTGGACCAGTTGGGTCTTCTGACGGAACAGAACAGGGGCACGGGCGCGCAACCGTAATCGGAAACTAAGCACGAAGGGGACAATTCTTATGGCAATGGCAACCGGAGCACTTGGCGGAACACAAACCGCTGATATCAATGTGACGCCCTTGATTGACGTCCTTCTGGTGTTGCTGATCATCTTCATGGTCATCACACCGTTGACGCCAAAAGGGCTGGAAGCGCTGGTTCCACAGCCGCCGCCCCCGAACCAGCCACAGACAGATACGGACCGTACGGTGGTGGTGCAGGTCAGACAAACCGCCGATGGGTCCAGGCCGAAACTGAAGATCAACCAGGAAGACGTGTCCTGGGACAATCTCGGTGGCCGGCTGACCGACATCTTTAAGACCCGCGCCGAGCGTGTGATGTTTGTCAAAGGCGATGATGAAGTCGAGTTCCAGCACGTGGCCCTGGTGATCGACATCGCGAAAGGCACGCAGGTAGTGGACAGGGTTGGTCTAGTTACGGCCAAGATTGAGGCCGGGCAGTGATGGTTTGATTCCTCAGCACCGGGCGCGGCCAGCAGGGCCGGTTTGCCCGTGCAAGGCGTCTTCCCAGGAAGGAACAGATTTCTTACTCCGCTAAGGAGCATGACACATGAAGAGATGCGCACAACTTGTGGCGGGACTTGTGGCGATATTGGCCGTCGGAGCCGTGCTGTTGAGCACAGTGGGTTGCAACAAACTCAAAGCTCGCGATCAGCTCAACAAGGGCGTTCAGTCCTACAGAGGCGCGAATTACGAGCAGGCGATTGAGCATTTCAAGAATGCGGTCTACCTTGATAATGATCTCAAAGTTGCCAAGATGTATCTGGCGACGGCGTATGCCCAGCAATATGTGCCCGGCGTAGTTACGCCGGACAATATCCGTAATGCCCAGCAGGCCATTGACGAATACAAAAAGGTCCTGGAGAACGATTCGCAGAACGTAACTAGTCTCAAGGGCATCGCTTTCCTGTACATGCAGCAGAAAAAGTTTGATGACGCCCGCGAATACTACAAGAAGGCCATTGATGCCGACCCCAACGATCCTGAAACATATTATTCGGTCGGCGTGATTGACTGGTCGGCAACCTATGAGGACGCGGCAAAAGTCAAAGCCGAAGCCAGCATGAGAGTGGAAGATGAGCTAAAGGGCAAAGCCGACCAGAGGCTTTGCGACCAGATGCGCGCCAAAGACGGAGCGGCGGTTGATGAAGGCATGAAGATGCTCCAGACCGCAATTGATAAACGCCAGGATTACGACGACGCCATGGCGTATATGAACCTGCTCTATCGCCGCAAGGCCAATGATATGACCTGCGAGGATGCGCAGACGCGCGCCGAATACGTTAAAACGGCCAATGACTGGAGCGATAAAGCCATGGCCGCCCGCAAGAAGAAAGCGGAAGAACTACGTCCGATTTTTTCGTGGGGGCGGCGGTGAGCAGCTTTGTTGTTAGAATCGAAGGCTCCAGTCATGTTCAAGAAAATCCTAATCGCAAACCGAGGCGAGATTGCAGTCCGTGTCATGCGCGCTTGCAGGGAAATGGGTATCTCCTCGGTTGGTGTTTTCTCTGAGGTTGACCGTGCTGCCTTGCACGTAACCAGCGCCGACGAGGCCTACCCAATTGGTCCGGCAGCGGCGAGAGAGTCTTATCTGAACATTGCCAGGATTCTGGAAGCGGCCAAGCGCAGCGGGGCTGAAGCCATTCATCCTGGCTATGGCTTTCTTTCTGAAAATCCTCAATTTGCCCATGCCTGCTCTGACGCAGGCATCAAATTTATTGGGCCGCCAGCGAGCGCAATGGAACTCATGGGCTCCAAGACCCGCGCTCGCAAAGCCATGCAGGCCGCTGGCGTGCCGATGGTTCCCGGTTCCACCCGTGGGCTCTCCGTGATTGAAGCCGCTGAACTGGCTGCGAGCATTGGATTTCCCGTGATGATCAAAGCCGCGGCGGGCGGGGGCGGCAAGGGCATGCGCCTGGTGCACACCGCGGACGAACTGCAGCAGGCTTTTGCGACCGCCCAGAGCGAGGCCCTGCGCGCCTTCGATAATGGCGAGGTATATCTCGAGAAATTCATCGCCAACCCCCGCCATATTGAGATACAGGTCCTGGGAGACGAGCACGGCAACGTGGTGTACTTGGGCGAACGCGAGTGCTCGGTGCAGCGACGCCACCAAAAAATGATTGAGGAAGCGCCGTCGGCAATCGTCGACGAAGATTTGCGGCAGCGCATGGGTGCTGTGGCTGTACAGGCAGCCAAGTCAGCGGGATACACCAATGCGGGCACGGTGGAATTTCTGGTGGATGCCAACCGCAGCTTTTATTTCCTGGAGATGAACACGCGGCTTCAGGTGGAGCATCCGGTAACGGAGCTGATCACAGGCCTTGACCTTGTCCATATGCAATTGCGGGTCGCGGCCGGAGAAAAGCTGCCCTTCCGGCAACAAGACATCAGCTTACGCGGCCACGCCATTGAATGCAGGATCTACGCTGAGGACCCGGCCAACAATTTTTTTCCATCGCCAGGAAAGATCACCAGGTTATTGCGGCCCTCAGGTCCGGGCGTCCGTGAAGACAGCGGGGTCTACGAAGGCTGGACGGTGCCGCTGGATTACGATCCCATGCTGGCAAAACTGATCGTTCATGCTTCTGACCGGGCGTCGGCGATTGCGCGAATGAGGCGTGCGCTGGACGAATACTTCATCGGCGGCATCAAAACTAACCTGCCTCTGTTCCGGCGCATACTGGAGCATCCGGACTTTGTTGCCGGGCGCATTGATACGGGCTTTCTTGACCGCCTACTGGTGGAAAAACCGGTGGACGCAGTCACACGAAACGGCCTTCCGGAAATTGCTGCCTTATCTGCCGCGCTGTTTGCAGCCACGGCGTCGCCGCAAAAGAATGGCAAGAACGGCGGTGGCAAACCCACATCTGAAAATGGAGCGAGTGTTTCCGGCTGGAAGCGGACTGCGCGGGCGGAAGGAACCCAGAGCCGATGGACCACGAACGAATGATCTATGAGGTCACCATCGGGGAAAAGACCTACCGGGTCGAGCTATTGCGCGTCGGACCCGGCTGGCGATGCAGACTCGACGGCCGGGATGTGCCGTTGGACGTAGTCTCCACACAGGGCAATGTTCTTTCCATCCTGGTGTACGGCAAATCGTATGAGGTCAAACAAGAGAGCACGGCCACGGATGCCGGAATCGTCGTCGGTCACGAACGCTTCAGCGCTTCCGTCCGCGACCCGCGATCTTTCCGCTCGCGACGCCGTGATGGCACCGCGGAACATGGGGTCAAAAAGATTACCGCCCCTATGCCGGGAAAGGTCGTACGCATATTGGCTGGAGTGGGCGCGGAGGTTGAGCTGGGCCAGAGCGTGATTGTGATTGAAGCCATGAAGATGCAAAACGAGCTGAAAGCCCCCAAGAAAGGCATTATTAAGAAGCTCAGCGTGACTGAAGGGGCCGCGGTTGAGGCCGGCCAGGCGCTGGCGGAAGTGGAATAAAACACCGTTACCTTGTCCCTTGCAGCACGTCAAAATCAAGAGTAATCAAGAGGAGATCACCCGCAAATGCGAATTCTGCCGAAGGCCCTGTTGCTTGGCCTTGCTGTTTTGACCTGCGCCATTAATGCGCCCGCTTTGCAAGCCAAACCTGAAGCCGCTTCCCAGCCGGCGCAGAAAGCCTGGATCAAGCGCAGCGATGAGTACGCGCAAGTGCTCCTGAAGCTTCAGGCGAAATACGCGCCTGAATTCGCCGCACGCCAGGGTGTAGAAGGCCTGGACGAAGAGGTCAGCCAGTTTCCCTCGAATCGGCGGGAGCTAGCCAAGGCAGACGCAAAAGCCGCCATCAGCCAATTGCAAGCCGCGCTGGCTGCGGAGAAAGATCCGCTGGTGAAACAGGACCTGCAAATCATGATCAAGGCGGCGCAGCAGAACCAGCGCGGTCAGGAGCTGGATGAAAAGTATGTTATGCCGTACTTTGATATCGGCCAGCTCTTGTTTGCCGGACTGCGCGCCCTGCTGGACGATCAGGTGCCGGAGAACCGGCGCAAAGCGGCGCTGGTGCGGTTGCGCAAGTATGCCGGCGTGGAGCCGGGATTTGAGCCGCTGGTGGAGCAGGCCAAAGCGCGCAGTATCGAGTGGAGAAAGCCGGGACAAATCGGTCCGCCGAAAGTACAGGTGGAGACCAACCTGGCGCGCTCCGATTTCTTTATCAACGGCATTGGCCAACTCTTTGAGAAATACAAGATCGATGGCTACCAGGAATCTTTCGCCAAACTGAAGCAGCAGGTTACCGACTACAACGCCTGGGTCAAGCAGGAAATTCTGCCCAAAGCGCGAACCGATTTCCGCTTGCCGCCAGAAGAGTACGCCTTCAGCCTGGAGCAGTTTGGCGTTGACATTTCCCCCGACCAGCTTACGGCGATGGCGCACAAATCTTTTATTGAATAC
>WNFI01071349.1_pt2 | contig 20810 bp, 23 predicted proteins | sample 5400471 | NCBI WGS metagenome assembly WNFI01 (sample SAMN13153348, study PRJNA577476) | soil metagenome | isolation source: 100 cm saprolite on Douglas fir-dominated hillslope | place: USA:California | collected 2013-09-17
CTGGATGTCGTTGGCGAGCAGCGCCTGGACCATCGGGGGCGTGCCCTTGTACGGCACGTACACGAGCGAATTGCCGGTTTCCTGCGCAAACGCCGCGCCGGTGAGGTGAGCCGGCGAGCCGGTACCCGGAGAGCCGTAATTGAACTTGCCCGGATTGGCGCGCACGTAGTCGGCAAGCTCCCTGAGCGATTTCGCAGGCACGTTCGCTCCGATCACCGCAAGCAGCGGCGCGTCGGCGAGGAGCGAGATCGGATCAAGCGCGGCGAGAGGGTCGAAGCCGAGATTCTTGAACAGGTGCGGTGTGACGGCGTAGACCGCCGTCGGCCCGAGCAGCAGCGTGTAGCCGTCGGGCGCCGCGCGCACGACTTCACCGGTGCCGATGGCGCCGTCGGCGCCCGGCTTGCTCTCCACGACGAAGCGCTGGCCGAGCTTCGCTTCGATCCCGGGAGACAGGGTCCTAAATATCGCCTCCGAGACGCTCCCCGCGGCGAACGGGATCACGACACGAATCGGCTTCGTGGGCCAGTCCTGGGCGAGGCCGGCCGCGGGGCCGAGCGCGATCGGCCCGGCGATGAGAAGTGCGAAAATGCGTCCGATAATCACGTCTCCTCGCGGCCTAAGCATGCGAGAGGGGATTTTATATTGGGATGACCGATGTCCGGCAATCGGTTCGGCGTTTTGTTCGTCTGCACGGGAAATATCTGCCGCTCGCCGACCGCGGAAGCGATTTTCCGCAAACTGGCGGCCCAAGCCGGACTGGCGGAGGTGATCCTTGCCGACTCCGCGGGCACTCATGGCTACCACATCGGCGAGCCGCCGGATCCTCGGGCGCAGGATGCGGCGGCGAAGCGCGGCTACGATCTGGGCGGCCTTCGCGCCCGCAGGTTCGAGCAGGCCGATTTCCAGCGCTTCGAGCTGATCCTCGCCATGGACCGCGACCATCACTCGATTCTGCTGGGCATGGCGCCACCCTCCACCGCCCACAAGCTGAAGTTGATGATGAGCTACGCGCGGCGCTTCAAAGAGGAGGAAGTGCCCGATCCCTACTACGGCGGGCCGCGAGGGTTCGAGCGCGTGCTCGACATGCTCGAGGACGCCGCGCAGGGCCTGCTGGAATCCCTGCGACTATACGGACGAGACGCGTGATCAAACCTTCGGGGTCGGGGACTCGCGCCCTGTTTCCACCTGAACCAACGGCTCATCGAGATCGGGCGGAGGCGGCCGGCGCTCCCGCTTGGCCGGCGTGAATTCCGGCTCGGGCGGCGGTTCGGCCTGGACACCCGGGCGGGTCTGAACCAATTCCAGCCCGCTTTCCTTGAGCGCGCGCTCGATCTCCGCAGGATCAGGCGCGTGCGAAGCAGGTGGAGCCGGCCGCGCGATTTGAGTCGGAGCAGGTTGATATTGCGCCGGTATCTCCGCCGCCGTCGGAGGCTTGCCCGGCTGCTCGGATTCCTGCAGCGCCGGAGAAGGAAAGGATGAACGTTCTGCGGGAATATCGGCGGCGGCCGGCGCATCGGCCACCGATTGCGCGGGACGATGTTCCTCGCCGCGGGGCGTTCCCTGGGCGTTGCCTGCGCGCTCGCCCCTGCTGCGGTCGCGCCCGCCACGTCGCCGGCGCCGCCGCTCAGGCTCGGTCTCGCCCGGGTCGGAGGCGCCTGCGCGAGGCATGGGTCCGCGGCCAGGCTCGGGCTGTCGCGGTTCGCGCTGTTCGGGATGCTCCATCGGCGGCCGCTCTTGTCGCCCGGGTCGCTCCCCGCGCTGCGGCCTTGGTTCACCCTGCGCCCTTTCGGGATGCTCCTGGCGGTCGGAGCGATCCTGACGCGGACGGTCGCCGCGACTTTCGTGCCGCTCGTCGCGGCGCCCGTCACGGCCGAAACGCTGGTTCTGGCGATTCTCGCCGCGACCGCGGAAGCGATCGCGATCGCCACGGTCGCGACGTTCGGAACGCTCCGGTAGTTCTCGGCGCGGCCCGGGTGCAGGCACCGGCTGAGGCCGCGCGGGGGCTGCCGCGTCCCGCTTGAACCAGCCGAAGACTCGGCCGATGATCCCCGGCCGCTGCGCGGCGGCAGGCCGTTCGGTCGTGCGCGAGGCTTCCCATCGCGAGGGCTGCGCCGATACCGGTGCGGGGCGCTCCGGCGTGACGCCGTGCACTGCAGCCTGTTGGCGCTGCGGCTTTGTTTCCTGTGCCGGCTGCGCCTGCGCCTCTTCTTCGGCCGGCGCAGTGGCGAGGTTGTAGCTCGCGGGCAGCGCTTCGGCTTGGTTGAGGTCGTCGTGCCGCAGGCGCTCCACCTTGTAATTCGGCGTTTCCAGGTGGGTGTTCGGAATCAGCACGACGTTGACCTTGAGCCGTGCCTCGATGGAATGAATGTCGGCGCGTTTCTCGTTCAACAGGAACGTAGCGACATCCACCGGCACCTGGGCGTGCACCGCCGCGCTGTTCTCCTTCATCGCCTCTTCCTGGATGATGCGCAGGATATGCAGCGCCGTGGACTCCGTACCGCGGATATGGCCGGTGCCGTTGCAGCGCGGGCAGGTGATGTTGCTGCCTTCCCCGAGCGAGGGACGCAGCCGCTGGCGCGAAAGCTCCATCAGGCCGAAGCGCGAGATCTTGCCCATCTGCACCCGCGCCCGGTCGAAGCGCAGCGCTTCGCGCAGGCGGTTCTCCACCTCGCGCTGGTTGCGCTGGTTCTCCATGTCGATGAAATCGATGACGATGAGCCCGCCCAGGTCGCGAAGCCTGAGCTGGCGCGCGATTTCCTCGGCCGCTTCGGCGTTGGTTTGGAAGGCGGTCTGCTCGATGTCGTGGCCGCGCGTGGCGCGCGCCGAGTTGACGTCAATGGAGACGAGCGCCTCGGTGTGGTCGATCACGACCGCTCCGCCCGAAGGCAGCGACACCTGGCGGGAATAAGCGGTCTCGATCTGGTGCTCGATCTGGAAGCGCGAGAACAGCGGCACGTCGTCGCGATAGCGCTTCACCCGCCCGACGTTGTCGGGCATAACGTTGCTCATGAACGCCATCGTCTGGTCGAAGATCGGATCGGTGTCGATCAGGATCTCGCCGATGTCGGGCTGAAAGTAATCGCGGATGGCGCGGATGACGAGGCTGCCTTCCTGGTAGATCAGGAATGGCGCCGGGTTGAGAAGTTTCCCGTCGGGGTCGCGCGCGGGCTCGGTGGCCTCGACGATCTTGCTCCACAGCTTGAGCAGATAGCTCAAATCCCATTGCAGCTCTTCGTAGGAGCGGCTGATGCCGGCGGTGCGGCCGATGATGCTCATCCCCGCGGGCACGTCGAGCCTGTCCATGATCTCGCGCAGCTCGTCCCGGTCCTCGCCTTCGACGCGGCGCGATACGCCGCCGCCGCGCGGGTTGTTCGGCATCAGCACGAGGTAGCGCCCGGCGAGGCTGACGAAGGTGGTGAGCGCGGCGCCCTTGTTGCCGCGCTCGTCCTTCTCGACCTGGACGATCAGTTCCTGGCCTTCATCGAGAGCGTCCTGGATCCGCGCGCGGCCGACGTCGACGCCGGGCTTGAAATACTGGCGCGCGACTTCCTTGAAGGGAAGAAATCCGTGCCTCTCGGTGCCGTAGTCCACGAACGCGGCTTCGAGGCTGGGCTCGACCCGGGTGATGACACCCTTGTAGATGTTGCTTTTTCTTTGTTCTTTTGCGGCCGATTCTATGTCGAGGTCTATGAGTTTCTGGCCTTCGACAATAGCGACACGGAGTTCCTCGGCCTGTGTCGCGTTAAAGAGCATGCGCTTCACTGTTTTGTTCTCCCGCGCGCGCGGGCAGGACAAACCAAGAGCCTGGTTTCAATAGGCTAATTTCGCATCATTGATCTTGAGATCACAAGAACGCGGTAATTTGGCTTGTCGGGTTGGGGCGCTGCATTGCAGGCCCCGTCAATTCTGCCGATATGCTGTTGGCGCGCTGTTCAATTGCTATCATTGGTTGGATAACCAACCGCCTTTGCGCTTCGGGTTCGTGCGCTCGCAAATCCGGATTGAGCCTTGCGGAACCGGGGACAGGGTAGCCAGTCTTGCCTGGGGGCGAAAATTCGCACCGTCTCATGCACAAGCAGCCGTCCCGCATCGGAAGCAGCAGGCGGATCATAAACAAAATGAAGGATTTAAGCAACGCCTTTGCGGTCGAGGTCGATAGCGGAAGCGAAGGCCAGCGCGTGGACAACTTCCTGCTGCGCATTTGCAGGGGTGTGCCGCGCAGCCATATCTACCGCATCCTGCGAACCGGTGAGGTCAGGGTCAACAGCGCTCGCGTGGACGCGACCTACAGGCTGCAAGCGGGCGATCGGGTGCGTGTTCCACCGATGCGCCCGGCCGACCGCTCGCACAAGCCCGCACCGCGGCCCGTCGAGCTGCCGGTAGTCTTTGAGGATGAAGCCATGCTGGTGGTGGACAAGCCCTCAGGGACCGCCGTGCACGGCGGCAGCGGCGTGAGCTATGGCGTGATCGAGAGCCTGCGTGCGGCGCGGCCGCAATCGAAATTCCTCGAGCTTGCGCATCGTCTGGACCGCGAGACTTCCGGATTGCTGGTGCTCGCCAAGAAACGCTCGGCGCTGACCGCATTGCATGCCGCATTGCGCGAAGGCAGGGTGCGCAAATGCTATCTTGCGCTGGTCAAAGGCCGGTGGCGGGACGACAAGCGCCGCGTGGACCTGCCGCTCAAGAAATATCTGACGAAGTCCGGGGAGCGGCGGGTCAGCGTGGATCGCGAAGGCCGCGAATCGCAGACGGTGTTCCGACGCGAGCGGGCCTTCCGCGATTGCACCCTGCTGTCGGCGGAATTGCTTACCGGACGCACCCATCAAATCCGCGTGCATCTTGCTCATCTCGGTTTTCCCGTCGCCGGCGACGACAAGTACGGCGATTTCGAACTCAACCGCGATCTGGCCAGGCGAGGCCTGAAGCGCATGTTCCTGCATGCGGCTGAACTGGAGTTCGGCCATCCTCTGTCCGGGGAAACGATGACGCTTCGCTCGCCGCTGCCCGAGCCGCTCGGGCGTTTCCTGGAGTCCCTGCCTGCCTGACGCGCGACGAATTGCTAGTATTCGAGCTCGCATGGAAAGTATCGACGAGTTGACCCGATGGCTGCTAGAGAATTCGTAATTTGCTCGAGCGCAGATCTGGCGGACCTGGGTGACGGGGTGCGCTTCGAAGTCGATGTGGGCGGCAAGCCCGAGCCGGCGTTCGCCGTGCGCTACCGGGGGCGGGTCTACGCCTACCTCAACCGCTGCGCGCACATGCCCATGGAACTGGACTGGAAGCCCGGAAAGTTTTTTGATGTCTGGGGCCTGCATTTGATATGCTCGACGCACGGTGCGACCTACGCACCGGACACCGGCCGGTGTCTGCGCGGTCCGTGCTTCGAGGAGGGTCTTATTTCGGTCCCCGTGGAAGAGCGCGACGGCCGCGTCATCGTGAAGGGTGATCCGAATGGCCGAGGGTAACTGGGAACGCGAGGTGATCGAGAAGCTGGCGCTCGCCGCGTTGAAGGAGCAGCGCCGCTCGCGCCGCTGGGGCATTTTCTTCAAACTGCTCGGATTCGCCTACCTCACCCTGCTCCTGCTGATCGCGCTCGATTGGCGCGTGCAGGACGGCTTCACCGCGGGAAAGCACACCGCGCTCGTCGATATCGTGGGGGTGATCGATCCGAAGGGCGACGCGAGCGCCGACCGGGTGACCGCAGCGCTGCAGGGCGCGTTCAAGGACAAGAACACGCAGGGGGTGGTCCTGCGCATCAACTCGCCCGGCGGGAGCCCCGTTCAGGCGGGGATCATTTACGACGAGATCCGCCGCCTGCGCGGCGTTTATCCCAATGTCCCCATGTACGCGGTTGTCGAAGACATCTGCGCTTCGGGCGGCTACTACATCGCCGCCGCCGCCGACAAGATCTACGTGGACAAGGCGAGCATCGTCGGTTCGATCGGCGTGATCCTGGACGGCTGGGGTTTTACCGGCACCATGGAAAAGCTCGGCGTGGAGCGGCGCGTGCTCGTTTCGGGCGAAAACAAGGCGTTCCTCGATCCGTTTTCGCCGGTCGACAAAAAGCAGAAGAAGCACGCCCAGTCGATGCTCGACGACATCCACAAGCAGTTCATCGACGTCGTCAGGAAAGGGCGTGGCAAGCGGTTGAAGGAGAGCTCCGACCTCTTCTCGGGGCTGCTGTGGACCGGGGCGAGGAGCGTCGAGCTGGGGCTCTCCGACGGCTTCGGCAGCGTCGATTTCGTCGCGCGCGAAGTGATCAAGGCCGAGGACATCGTCGATTTCACGCAGAAGGAGAATTTGGCCGAGCGGTTCGCCAAGCGCTTCGGCGCGGCGATGGCCGGCGCGCTCGCCAAGGTGCTGGCGCAGGGCCAGCTCAGCGTGCGTTGAACTCAGGCCAGAAACAGGAATACCGTCGGCCTTCCCCTGAGCTGCGGCGTTTCTTTCCGCCACGCCGCAATCGATCGCGTTTTCACCGTTTCCGATTCCAGTGTCAGGTCCGCAGCGACGCACACGAGCGTAGCCGGGGCGAGAGCGCGCAGCATCGTTGCTAGAGTGCGGTCGTTGCGGTAGGGCGTTTCGATGAATATCTGAGTCTGCTTGAGCTTCCGCGATTGGCGTTCGCATTCCTTCAATGCGGAGACGAGTTCGGTTTCTGCGATCGGAAGATAGCCGTGAAACACGAAGCGCTGTCCGTCGAGGCCGGAGGCCGCAAGCGCGAGCACAATGGAGGAGGGGCCGCTCAGAGGCACGACGCGTACGTTGCGCTCGTGTGCGAGCCGCACCAGGCCCGCGCCCGGATCGGCAACCGCGGGCAACCCGGCCTCGGAGAGCAGGCCCGCGTCGCGGCCGGCGAGCACCGGCTCGAGCAACGAGGCGATGTCGGCCGCCGGCGTGTTGTGGTCGAGGCGCTCGACGCGAATGCTCTGCAGCGCCCGCGTCGATCCGATGCGTTTCAGAAAAGCGCGGGCCGTTTTCGGGTCTTCCGCAATGAGGTAATCGAGCGATCGGGCGCGATTCAGCGCGGCCGCGGATATTACGGCCTCGGGTGCGGTCTCGCCCAAGGTGTTGGGCAGGAGATAAAGCGAGCCTCTGCGGTCAAAAGACATCAAGCCCTTGCTCGTGGAGCAAATCCACCAGCGCGATCAGCGGCAGGCCCACGAGCGCGTTCGGGTCGTCGCCTTCCATTTTCTCGATCAGCGCGATGCCCAGTCCCTCGGATTTTGCGCTGCCCGCGCAATCGTAAAGCTGTTCGCGCTCCAGGTAGCGTTCGATCACTCGATCGTCGAGTGTGCGAAATGCGACTCGGCACGGAACCACGCGGGTCCGGGTGATGCCGTTCGCGGTATTGTGGACGCACACCGCCGTGTGAAAGACCGCTTCCTTGCCCGACAAGGCGCGAAGCTGGCGCACGGCATTTTCGTGGTTGCCGGGTTTGCCGAGTATTTCGCCGCCGTTGACGGCGACTTGGTCGCAGCCGATCACCAGGGCATTGCGAAAGTTCGCTGCGATCACTAGGGCCTTGGCTTCAGCGAGGCGCCGCGCCATGTGCTCCGGTGCTTCTCCGGGGCGGCGCTCTTCATGAATCCCCGGATCCGCGACGACAAACGGCATCCCGAGGCGTTCCAGCAAAGCGCGTCGGTAGCGCGAGGTCGAGGCAAGAACCAGCTGCATTGAAAAAAGAGACGCGCGACGGCGCGCCTAGCCTTTGCATTGCTCCGCGACTATTTTTTGCTGCCGCGCAATTGCGCCGTAGTGTTCTGCGGTGGGCTGCGGACTTTGCTTCAGACGCGCCAGCAGTTCCCGCTGCTGGCGGCACTGCTCCTCGCGCCGCGCGGTTTCCTGCCTTTGCTCGGCCGTAGCGTCGGTCTGAGGGGCGCTGCTTTGCGGTGCGGCATCCGGTTGAGCCGGGCTTCCCCCGGCGGGGGACCCGAGCTTGTTCGGCACTTCACTCGCGTTGCGACCTTGCGGCGGCCGCTCGCCATAGTGCGTCACGCCTCTTTCGTCGACCCATTTATATACCTGGGCGAGGGCCGGTGCGACCGTCGCCATGAGAACAAGAAAATGCAGTAACGCTCTGAACAACTTGGAATTTCTTTTGACACTCGAAAGCAAACATAATATCATGCGGCCCTTATGTCGCAAGCGGGGGTGCTCGGCGGCCTCCAATTTGCCCGTGCCGCGCTGCAAGCGTGCGCCGTACGCGGATCGGTGGCTAAAGTTTGAAGGAGCTCCCATATGGCAGTCCAGCAGAACAAGAAATCGCCCTCGAAGCGCGGCATGCACCGCGCCCACGATTTCCTCACCCCCCCTGCGCTCGCGGTCGAGCCGACGACGGGCGAAGCGCATCTGCGCCACCACATCAGCCCGAGCGGCTACTACCGCGGCAAGAAGGTCGTCAAGACCAGGAGCGAGTAGGACATCGCCCGGCTCGAGCGACCCGCGGCGCCGGGATCGATCCGAACTGAAGCGCCGCAGTAGACACGCTTCGCGCCGCGCCACATGGACATCACGGTAGCCATTGACTGCATGGGCGGGGATCACGGCCCGCACGTGACGGTGCCTGCGGCGCTCAATTTCCTGAAATCCAATTCGAGCGTCGATATCGTCCTGGTGGGCTTGCGCGACGCGATCGAGGCGGAGCTGCGGGTGGGCGGCGCCCGGTCGAGCCCGCGTCTGCGCGTGCACCAGGCGAGCGAGGTGGTGCTGATGGACGAATCGCCGGCGCTCGCGCTGCGCAACAAGAAGGACTCCTCGATGCGCGTCGCGGTCGACTTGGTCAAGAACGGCGAAGCGCAGGCCTGCGTCAGCGCCGGTAACACCGGCGCGCTGATGGCCGTCTCGCGCTTCGTGCTCAAGACGCTTCCCGGGATCGACCGTCCCGCGATCATCGCGGCGCTGCCCAGCACGCAGGGCAGCACCTATGTCCTCGATCTCGGCGCCAACGTCGATTGCGGGCCGGAGCACCTGCTGCAGTTCGCCATCATGGGGGCGACCCTGGTGGCGGCGGTGGAGCACAAGGACCGGCCGAGCGTCGGCCTGCTCAATATCGGCGAAGAGGACATCAAGGGCAACGAAGTGGTGAAGCGCGCGGCCGAGCTGCTGCGCCAAAGCGGCCTCAATTTCATCGGCAACATCGAGGGCGACGGGATCTACAGGGGTGATGCCGACGTCGTCGTATGCGACGGCTTCGTCGGCAACGTCATGCTCAAGGCCTCCGAAGGAATGGTGCAGATGGTGCGCAGCTACATTCGCGAGGAGTTCATGCGCAGCGTTCTGGCGAGGCTCGCCGGCGTGATCGTGATGCCGGCGCTGTACGCGTTCCGCAGGCGGCTCGATCCGCGCCGCTTCAACGGGGCGACCTTGCTCGGATTGAGGGGGATCGTGGTGAAGAGCCACGGCTCGGCCGATGTCTTCGGCTTCGAGCGCGCCATCGAGCGGGCGACGGAGGAGGTGCGCAACGAAGTGCTGCATCGCCTGATGCGGCGGTTTGGTCAGTTCGAGCCGGGAAAGTCGGAGGCGGTGGAGACGTGATCTGGTCGCGCATCGTCGGCACCGGCAGCGGCCTGCCCGCGAAGATCGTGACCAACGACGATCTGGCCAAGCGCATGGACACCTCGGACGAATGGATCCGCACGCGCACCGGGATCCGCCAGCGCCACATCGCCGAGCCCTCGCAGACTTCGAGCGATCTCGGCGTCGATGCCGGCCGCGCGGCTCTCGCCGCGGCGCGTATCTCCCCGCAGGAAATCGATCTTATCATCGTCGCCACGGCGACTCCCGATTACATCTTTCCGAGCACGGCGTGCATCATGCAGGCAAAGCTCGGGATCAAGGGTTGCACCGCCTTCGACGTGCAGGCCGTCTGCAGCGGATTCGTCTACGCGCTGGCGATCGCGGACAAGTTCATCCGCTCGGGCCAGCACCGCTGCGCGCTGGTGGTCGGCACCGAAGTGTATTCGCGGATTCTCGACTGGAACGACCGCGGGACGGCGGTGCTGTTCGGCGACGGGGCCGGAGCGGTGGTCCTCAAGGCCGACTCGAGGCCCGGCATCCTGGGAAGCGTGCTGCACGCCGACGGCTCCTACGCCGACATCCTCTCGGTGCCCGGCAACGTCTGCGGCGGGAAGATCGTGGGTTCTCCGTTCCTGCAGATGGAGGGACAGGCGGTGTTCAAGTTCGCGGTAAAAGTGCTGGACGAGGTCGCGCGCGAAACTCTGGCGCTGTGCGGATTGGCCACGGCGGACATCGACTGGCTCATCCCGCACCAGGCCAACTTGCGTATACTCGAAGCGACCGTAAAAAAACTCGGAATCGAACCCTCGAAGCTCATCGTCACGGTAGACCGCCACGGCAACACGTCTGCGGCGTCGGTGCCGCTCGCGCTCGATCTCGCCGTTCGCGACGGTCGCATCAAGCCGGGGCACAAGCTCATGCTCCAGGCAGTCGGCGGCGGCTTTACCTGGGGCGCGTCAATGGTGGAGATGTAGTCGAGGTGAAGCTCGCCATGGTCTTTCCCGGACAGGGATCGCAGTCGGTGGGCATGCTCGCCGCCTACGGGGATATGCCGGTGATCCGCGCGACGCTCGCCGAAGCGTCCGATATCCTGAAGCAGGACATCGCCAAGTTGATCGCCGAAGGGCCCGCGGATGAGCTCAACCGCACCGTCAACACCCAGCCCGCCATGGTGACTGCCGGAATTTGCGCCTGGCGGGCGTGGCTGGAAATGGGCGGCGCACAACCCGCGCTGCTCGCCGGCCACAGCCTCGGCGAATACACCGCGCTCGTCGCGGCGGGCGCGATTTCATTTGCCGATTGCCTCCCTCTGGTTCGCTTGCGCGGCCAGGCGATGCAGGAGGCGGTCCCGCAGGGAATGGGCGCAATGGCGGCGATCCTGGGTCTTTACGACGAGGCGGTCGGCGCGGCGTGCGCGGAAGCCGCGCGGGGTGAGGTCTGCGAGGCGGTAAACTTCAATGCCCCGGGGCAGGTCGTCATCGCCGGCCACGCGGGCGCGGTGCAAAGGGCGGTCGAGTCCGCGAAGGCGCGCGGCGCGAAGCGGGCGATCGCGCTGCCGGTGAGCGCTCCGTTCCACTCTTCGCTGATGGCTCCGGCGGCGGAGCGGCTGCGCGAAGCGCTCGCGGGAATCGCGGTCAACCCGCCGCGCATCCCGGTCATTCACAATGTCGACGCCAAAGGGCACGCCGACGCCGAGGGCATCAAGAAGGCGTTGACGACGCAGGCGGATCATCCGGTGCGCTGGGTCGAGTGCGTCAGAGAAATGGCGGCGAGGGGCGCGACGCACATGTTCGAATGCGGTCCCGGAAAGGTGCTCGCGCCGCTCGCCCGGCGCATTGTCGAGGGAATGCAGGGCCTTGCGCTCGCCGACCGCGCCGGACTGGAGCAGGGCGTGCAACTGTCGAGGAGCCCATGATGGAGCTCGAGGGCCAAGTCGCGCTCGTGACCGGCGCATCGCGCGGAATCGGCAAGGCCGTCGCCTTGACGCTCGGCGGCCGGGGCGCGACCGTGGTCGGCACGGCCACCACCGAGGCCGGCGCCCGGTCGATCACCTCGCACTTCGCCGAGGCGCGAGTTCAAGGAAAGGGGGCGCGGCTCGACGTCACCGACGCCGCGAGCATCGAACCTCTCGTCGCCGAGATCGAGCGGGCGTACGGGAGCATATCCATCCTCGTCAACAATGCCGGCATCGCCCGGGACAATCTTGCCATGCGCATGAAGGAGACCGAGTGGGACGCGGTGATCGACACCAACCTCGGATCCGTGTTCCGGCTCTGCAAGGCGGTGTTGCGCGGCATGATGAAGGCGCGCTCGGGTCGGATCATCAACATCACCTCGGTGGTGGGTTCGAGCGGAAACGCCGGGCAGGTCAATTATTCGGCGGCGAAAGCCGGCGTCGCCGGCATGACGCGCTCGCTCGCGCGGGAAATCGGCGGCCGGGGCATCACCGTCAACTGCGTCGCGCCGGGTTTCATCGACACGGACATGACCCGCGCGCTCGGCGAGGCGCACCGCGAGACGCTGCTCCAGCAGATTCCGCTGGGACGTCTCGGGACACCTGAGGATATCGCGGCCGCAGTGGCGTTTCTCGCTTCGCCGCAGGCGGCCTACATCACCGGCGCGACGCTGCACGTGAACGGCGGCATGTACATGAGCTGACCGGGTTGCCGCGGAAAGAGGCGATTCTGCTACAATTCGCACCTCCCGAATTTCGACTGCAGCAAAGGGAAGGAGCCCGCAATGGAAAATGTTGAACAGCGCGTCAAGAAAATCGTCGCGGAGCAGCTCGGCGTCAACGAAGCGGAGATCAAGAACGCATCCTCGTTTGTCGACGACCTCGGCGCCGATTCGCTCGACACGGTCGAGCTGGTGATGGCTCTCGAAGAGGAGTTCGAGACGGAAATCCCGGATGAGGAAGCGGAAAAGATCACCACGGTCCAGCAGGCCATCGACTACGTCAACGCCCACGCAAAGAAAGCCTGATTTCTCCCCACGGCCGGAGCGCATTTGAGCCGCCGTCGTGTCGTCGTCACCGGATTAGGAATCGTCTGCCCGATCGGCAACGCCGTTGCAGAGGCCTGGTCGAGCGTCCTCGCCGGAAAGTCGGGCATCAGCCGCATCACGCGTTTCGACGCGGCTGCGCTCTCCAGCCAGATCGCGGGCGAAGTAAAGAACTTCGACGTCGCCGCCTACCTGTCGCCGAAAGAGGCGCGACGCATGGATCGTTTCATCCATCTCGGCCTCGCGGCCGGGGTCCAGGCCATCAAGGATTCGGGGATTCAAGTCACAGAAGCCAACGCCGTTCGCATCGGCGTGAACATCGGCTCGGGCATCGGCGGCCTGCCGATGATCGAGGACACGCACAACGACGTGCTGAAGGGCGGTCCGCGCAAGATTTCGCCGTTCTTCATTCCCAGCACGATCATCAACATGATCTCGGGCAATCTGTCGATCATGTTCGGTCTCAAAGGACCGAACCTCGCGATGGTGACGGCCTGCACCACCTCGACGCACTGCATCGGTGAAGCGGCGCGTCTTATCGAATACGAGGACTGCGATGTGATGGTCGCCGGCGGCGCGGAAGCGACCATCACCCTGCTCGCTGTGGGCGGCTTCGCGGCCGCGCGCGCGCTATCGACGCGCAACGACGATCCGGCCACGGCGAGCCGCCCCTGGGACAAGGACCGCGACGGCTTTGTTCTCGGCGAAGGGGCCGGAGTGCTGGTGCTCGAGGAGCTGGAGCACGCAAAGAAGCGCGGGGCCACGATCTACGCCGAGCTCGCCGGTTACGGCATGAGCGGTGACGCTTACCACATGACCGCGCCCCAGGAGGACGGCGAGGGGGCGGCGCGCTGCATGGAGAACGCCTTGCGCAACGCGGGGCTCAACCGCGAAGACATCGACTACATCAACGCTCACGGGACTTCGACTCCGCTCGGCGACCTTGCCGAAACCGTGGCGGTCAAGCGCTGCTTCGGCGAGCACGCAAAAAAGCTCGCCATCAGCTCGACCAAATCCATGACGGGGCACTTGCTCGGCGCCGCCGGAGGGGTGGAGGCGATTTTCTCCGCGTTGGCGGTTCACCATCAGGTCGCGCCTCCGACCGCGAACCTGTTCAACCAGGACCCGGCCTGCGATCTCGATTATGTGCCGAACACCGCGCGGCGCATGCCGATGCGCACCGCGCTTTCGAATTCCTTCGGATTCGGCGGCACCAACGGCACGCTGATCTTCAAGCGCGTTTGACCTGGCTTGACCTCTTCCATCGGCGTATAGAGACGCGTTTCCGCGCGCCGGACAAAGGCTTATGCCAGCCGCGGCTACACTGCAGATCGATCTCAGGCCTTCGCTCCAGCTTGCGGCCGTGCTCGCTGTCGCTCATGTCCTCGCGCTTGCCGTCGCTGGGGTGAGCCTCGCCGATTGGCCGCGGTTTCTGGTCGGCTCCGGCGTGCTCCTCTCGGGAGCCGCGTGCCTCGTCGAAACCCTGCACCGCTCCTCCAGGGCCGCGGTATCGCTCGAGTTGCACGCTGACGGACGCGCGTCTTGGCGCGATCGCAACGGAACATGGCATGAAGGCAGGCTCGGGGCCGACCACTTTGTTTCGACCGCACTCGTGGTGATGAGGCTCGATCAAGTGGAGCGAGGCCGCAAATGGGTCGTGCTTATGGCCGACTCTGCGTCGACCGAGGAGCTGCGGCGGCTTCGAATCTGGCTGCGTTGGCGCCGTGCGGCGGGCTCTGCAGGAAGCGTGGATTCGGCGCCGCCCGAATAACCCTACGAGTTTCTGAACTATTTTGAGGGCGCGGGGTCTGTAGCTGCAGGGCACGCCGAGGTTGCGCGGACACTGCGGTATACTGGCCGCCGCCTGTGGATAACTTCAAACAGAAGCGTAAACCCGCTTCGTCAGGGACGGCGGCGGATGGATGAGCGGGATCTCGACCGGCAGCTGGTCGAGCGGGCGCAGCGGGGCGACAAGCATGCTTTCGAGCTGCTCGTGTCGAAGTACCAGCGCAAGCTGGCGCGCTTGCTGGCCCGGTTTATTCGGGACCCCTCCGAGGTCGAGGATGTCGCACAGGAGGCATTCATCAAGGCATACCGCGCGCTGCCGTCGTTCCGGGGCGACAGCGCGTTCTACACGTGGTTGTACCGGATCGGCATCAATACGGCCAAAAACTATCTGGTGGCGATGGGGCGGCGCGCCCCGACGGCGACCGAGTTCAATTCCGAGGATGCCGAAGGTTTCGAGGACGGCGAGCGGTTGCGCGATGTCAATACGCCCGAGAGCGTGTTGATGTCGAAGGAGATTGCGCGCACCGTGAGCGACACGATGGATCAATTGCCCGAAGAATTGCGCGACGCCATCACGTTGCGCGAAATCGAAGGCTTGAGTTACGAGGACATAGCGACGATCATGAATTGCCCGATCGGCACCGTCCGGTCGAGGATATTCCGCGCGCGCGAGGCGATTGCCGAGCGGCTGCGGCCGCTGCTTGAGACGCGCAAGGACAGAAGGTGGTGAGCCATGAAGGAAAAACTCTCGGCGCTGATTGACGGGGAGCTTCAAAGCAGCGATTGCCAGGCGCACCTTGGCCGGCTCAGGACCGACACCGAGTTGCGCCGTGCGTGGGATGCTTACCACCTGATCGGCGATGCGCTCAGGGGCCATATCGGCGCCGATCTCACCGGTCGCGTCGTGGCCCGCCTCCAAGAGGAACCCACCGTTCTCGCTCCGCAGCGGAAGATGACCGCGGCCGGGCGGCTGGCTTGGTACGCGACGTCGGCCGCTGCAAGCGTCGCCGCGGTGATTTTGGTCGTTTTGACCGCATCCTCCGGCTGGCGCGCCGAGCCGCAGTTCGCCGCGGGTACCGGGACCGGCGTCTCCGGACCGGTGATCCCCGTGGCGGCCGACCAGCCCGCGATCGACGCGACGCCGCGCTTGATCGGGGCCGAAGTCGAGAATTATCTGCTCGCACACCAGCCGTATTCCCACACGAGTGCCATGCAGGGCATCGTGCCCTACGCGCGCACGGTGGCTGTCGAGCGCCGGACCGTGCGGAAATGATGTTTTCGCGCGCGTCGCGTTTATTCGGGCCGCTCGGGGTTCTGTCGTTCCTGCTCCCGGTATCCGCGGCGATAGCGCAGACCGAACCTTCGGCGCTGCAATGGCTGCAGCGCATTTACGCCGCCACGCAGAAACTCAGCTACACCGGCACTTTCGTATACCAGCAGGGCCAGCAGGTCGAAACTTCCCGCATCATCCACATCGTCGAAGCCTCCGGACCGCGCGAGCGGCTGGAAACCCTGGACGGCATTCCGCGCGAGATCGTCCGCACCGGCGACGAAGTCGTGTGCTACCTGCCGGGGAGCATGACGGTCAAGATCGACAAGCAGCCGGGTCGGCGCGCGTTCCCCGAGGTTCTTTCGGAGCAGCTCAGGGACTTGTCCGAAAACTACAGCCTCAAGAAAGGCGAGGTGGAGCGCGTCGGGGGCTACAGTTGCCAGGTCATCGCGCTGGAGCCCAAGGACCGGATGCGGTACGGTCACCGCCTCTGGGCGGACCTCAATACCGGCATGCTCCTGAAGGCGAAGACCTTCGATGAGAACAAGGAAGTGCTGGAGCAGTTCGCGTTCACGCAGCTGAGAATCGGCGGCAAGATCGGACGCGATCAGCTGAAGCCGCGTTATTTCCGCCAAAGCCGGGACTGGCGGGTCGAGGATTCGGGCACCATGCGCGCCAATCTGGCGGAAGCGGGCTGGACGATCCGTTCCAGGCCTGCGGGCTTTCGCACGGTGACCGAGCTGATGCGCACCATGGGAGGCACGAGCGGAGTCGGCCATATCGTGCTCTCCGACGGGCTCGCCGCGATCTCGGTTTTTATCCAGCCTGCGACGAACAAGCAGCCGACGCCGCAGCCGGGCCTCGCGCGCCAGGGCGCGATCAACGTCTATGTGCGCCCGGTTGGAAGCTACTGGGTCACCGTGGTCGGCGAAGCGCCCCCGGAGAGCGTAAAATACATCGCCAACGCGGTGGAATACCACAGGTAGAAGCACGAGACCCCCACGCCCGCGCCGTCACGGCTCATGGTTGAAGAGCCGGGGTTTCCCGAGCGGATTCCACCGAAAAACCAAGGACGTCACGATGACGAGAGCGCTGCTTTTCTACCTGCTGCTGTGGACGCCCTCCGCGCTGCTCGCGCAGGGGCGCGAGCTCCCGGATTTCACCGAGCTCGCGGAGAGGCAAGGTCCGACGGTCGTCAACATCAGCACCACTCAGGCGCGCGAGCGCCGCGCCGGACCGCAGATTCCGAACATCGAGGAAGACGATCCTCTCTACGATTTCTTCAGGCGCTTCGTCCCGCGCCCGCCGGGTCCCGGACAAGGCCCGCGCGAGTTCGAAAGCCGCTCGCTCGGATCGGGCTTCATCATCAGCACCGACGGCTACATTCTCACCAACGCGCATGTGGTCGACTCGGCCGATGAGGTCACCGTCCGCCTTACCGACAAGCGCGACTTCAAGGCACGCGTGATCGGGGCGGACCGGCGCACCGATCTCGCGCTGATCAAGATCGAGGCGACCGGGCTGCCGGCGGTGCGTATGGGCGATCCGAACCGGCTCAGGGTGGGTGAATGGGTCGTCGCAATCGGCTCGCCGTTCGGCTTCGACAACACGGTCACTGCGGGCATCGTCAGCGCCAAAGGCCGCAGCCTGCCGCAGGAGAACTTCGTCCCGTTCATCCAGACCGACGTCGCAATCAATCCGGGCAATTCAGGCGGGCCGCTGTTCAACATGCGGGGCGAAGTCGTGGGCATCAATTCGCAGATCTACAGCCGCACCGGGGGATTTATGGGGCTTTCCTTCGCGATCCCGATCGATGTTGCGATGGATGTGCAGGGCCAGCTGCGCCAGTTCGGCCGGGTGAACCGCGGACGGATCGGCGTCGTGATCCAGGAAGTCTCCAAAGAGCTTGCCGAGTCGTTCGGCCTTGCGAGACCCGCGGGGGCGCTCGTCAATGCCGTCGAGAAAGGCGGTCCCGCCGAAAAGGGCGGAGTGGAAACGGGCGACATCATTCTCAAGTTCGACGGCAAGCCGGTATCGACCTCGAGCGAGCTGCCGCGGATCGTCGGCAGCACCAAGCCCGGCAGCAAAGCGAGCATCGAGGTGTGGCGCAAGGGGGTGACCCGGGAGATCACCGTCACCGTCGGTGAGCTGCCCGAGGACCGGATCGCAAGCCGCAGCGAGCGCCGGGGAAAGCCGCCGGAGCAGGCGGCCAATCGTCTCGGGTTCGCGGTCGTCGATCTCACCGCGGAGCAGAAGCGCGACCTGAAGTTGAGGGGCGGGGTGATGGTGGAGGAAGTCCGCAACAATCGGCGCGCAGACGTGCGCTCGGGCGACGTGATTACGGCGGTCACCAGCAGGGGCCAGACCACCGAGGTGAGATCCGCCGAGCAGTTCAACAAGCTGCTCGCGCAGCTGGAGCGCAACGCCACTCTCACGCTCCACGTGCGACGCGGCGAGAGCAATCTGTTCGTCACCGTCAAGGGCGAGGCGGCACCTGGGTAAAGGGCTTGGAGTCAGGCGGGGTTCATCCGCTCCTCGCGCTGACCGGTTACGATTCTGCAAAGTCCACTGCATATCTATCAAATACGCTAAAATTCAAAGTCTTGGAACCGAGGAAGGGTGCTGAACGGCACCCTTTTTTGTAGCTGATGCAGCACATCCGCAACTTTTCGATCATCGCTCACATCGACCACGGAAAGTCGACGCTCGCGGACCGCTTCATCCAGCGCTGCGGCGGACTGCCCGAGCGCGAAATGTCGGAGCAGGTGCTCGACACGATGGATCTGGAGCGCGAACGCGGAATCACCATCAAGGCGCAGACCGCGGCGCTCGATTACACCGCGCGCGACGGAAGGACCTACAACCTCAATCTCATCGATACGCCGGGCCATGTCGATTTTTCCTACGAGGTGTCGCGCTCCCTCGCTGCATGCGAGGGCGCTTTGCTGGTCGTGGACGCGAGCCAGGGCGTCGAGGCGCAGACGGTGGCCAACTGCTACACCGCGCTAGAACAGGGCGTAGAGGTCGTCCCCGTGCTCAACAAGATCGACCTGCCTTCGGCCAATCCGGAGCGCGCCATCCAGGAGATCGAGGACGTCATCGGCATCGCGGCGAAAGACGCGGTGCGCGCGAGCGCCAAGACGGGCGAGGGCGTGGACGATATTCTGGAGGCCGTGATCCATCGTATTCCGCCTCCCAAGGGGGATCCCGGTGCGCCGCTGAAGGCATTGATCATCGATTCGTGGTTCGACAACTACGTCGGCGTGATCATGCTGGTGCGCTTGGTGGACGGGATCATCCGGCCCAAGGACAAGCTGCTGCTGATGTCCACGCAGGCGGTTCACTTGTGCGAGCAGGTCGGAGTGTTCACGCCCAAATCACGAGGCCGCGAGCGGCTTTCGGCGGGAGAGGTGGGATTCGTCACGGCCGGAGTGAGAGAGCTCCAGCACGCGCGCGTCGGCGACACCATTACCCTGGTGAATCGTCCCGCGGCCATGCCGCTGCCGGGCTTCAAGGAGATCAAGCCGCAGGTGTTCGCCGGACTCTATCCGGTCGAGGCGAGCGAGTACGAAGCGCTGCGCGACGCGCTGGAGAAGCTCAAGCTCAACGACGCATCGCTGCACTACGAGCCGGAAACCTCCCAGGCGCTCGGGTTCGGTTTTCGCTGCGGGTTTCTGGGCCTGCTGCACATGGACATCGTGCAGGAACGCCTCGAGCGGGAATACGACATGGCGCTGGTCACCACCGCTCCCACCGTGGTGTACGAGATTCGGCTGCACGACGGCACGGTCGCGCGCATCGAGAACCCCGCCAAGATGCCCGAGCCGACGAAGATCGAAGAGATCCGGGAACCGATCATCGAGACGACCATCTTCGTTCCGCAGGAGTATGTCGGCGCGATCATCACGCTGTGCACGCAGAAGCGCGGCGTGCAGCGCAACATGCAATACCACGGGCGCCAGGTGATGCTGACCTACGAGATGCCGCTCAACGAGGTGGTGATGGATTTTTTCGACAAGCTCTCCTCATCAACGGCGAGCGGGTCGATGCGCTTTCGCTTATGGTGCACAGGGAGAACGCCCAGTACCGCGGCCGGGAGCTCGTTTCGCGGATGCGCGAGCTGATCCCGAGGCAGATGTTCGACGTGGCGGTGCAGGCGGCGATCGGCTCGCATATCATCGCGCGCGAGACCGTCAAGGCGCTGCGCAAGAACGTGCTGGCCAAATGCTACGGAGGAGACGTGACGCGCAAGAGGAAGCTGCTCGAGAAGCAAAAGGCGGGGAAGAAGCGCATGAAGCAGGTCGGGACGGTGGAAATACCCCAGGAGGCGTTCCTGGCGATACTTCAGGTGGAGAGCAAATGAATTTCGCCTTGATACTGTTCGTGCTGCTGCTCTTCACGGGTGCGTTCGCCCTGGCCGACGCCGTCTATTTCCGCGCGCAGCGCCGCGGGGACGACAAGGAACCCTGGTGGATCGAATATCCGAAGAGCTTTTTTCCCGTCATCCTCATCGTGTTCCTGCTGCGCTCGTTCCTGGTCGAGCCGTTCAAGATACCCTCCGGCTCGATGGTGCCGACGCTGGTCGTGGGGGATTTCATCCTGGTCAACAAATTCGCGTACGGCATCCGGATTCCGCTCGCCAACAAGAAAATCATCGGTGTCGGGGAGCCCAGGCGCGGCGACGTGATGGTGTTCCGCTACCCCGAGGATCCCTCGCTCGATTACATCAAGCGGGTGATCGGCGTTCCCGGGGACAAGATCGTCTACGCGAACAAGCGGCTCTTCATCAACGGCGTGGAGCAGCCGCACCGGCAGACTTCCGATTACCTGCATCGCGAGCGGATCCGTTACTCCAGGCAGCTGATCGAGAAGGTCGGCGGCGTCGAGCACGCCATCCTCATAGAGGACGAGGCTCCGGCGGCGGTCCCCTTCACGCGTCCGTTCCCTTTCCGGGAAAATTGCAACTACAATAACGAAGGCGTGGCCTGCACCGTGCCTCCCGGGCACTATTTCATGATGGGCGACAACCGCGACAATTCCGCCGACAGCCGCGTGTGGGGCTTCGTTCCGGACGAGAACATTGTCGGCAGGGCGTTCTTCATCTGGTTCAATTTCAGCGAGCCGCGGCGTTTCGGGGGATTTCACTGATGGGGGATCTATGAGGAATCAGCGAGGCATTACCGTGCTCGGAATGCTGGTGGTCGGCATCATCATCGTCTTTGTCGCGATAGGGGGC
>WNFI01031665.1_pt1 | contig 20805 bp, 22 predicted proteins | sample 5400471 | NCBI WGS metagenome assembly WNFI01 (sample SAMN13153348, study PRJNA577476) | soil metagenome | isolation source: 100 cm saprolite on Douglas fir-dominated hillslope | place: USA:California | collected 2013-09-17
GACGTTGCGGAACTTCGGCGGCAAGGTTCTGCACTCCAGCCAATACGGCGACGGCGAGGCATGGAAGGGCAAGAATGCCCTGGTCATCGGCACCGGCAACAGCGGCCACGATATTGCGCAGGACCTCCACTCGAGCGGGGCAAAGGTCACTCTCGTGCAGCGCAGTCCGACGCTGATCGTCAATATCGAGCCGAGCGCGCAGCTTCCTTACGCGTTGTACGACGAGGGCCCTCCTTTGGAGGACTGCGACCTCATCACGAGCTCCATACCGCTTCCTTTAGCAAGGAAGAGCCACAGGCTCCTGACCGAGCAAGCGAAGAAGCTGGACACGGACCTTCTCGAGCGGCTTGAGCGCGTGGGATTCAAGCTTGATTTCGGTGAAGACGGAACGGGCTGGCAGTTCAAATACCTCACCCGCGGCGGCGGCTACTACTTCAACGTCGGCTGTTCCGATCTGATCGTTGAAGGTGAGATAGGACTGGTGCAATTCTCCGATATCGCCGGGTTCGTCGCAGAGGGGGCGCGGATGCGCAACGGCGATACGCTTGCCGCGGACCTGGTCGTCCTGGCGACTGGCTACAAGGGACAGGAGTACCTGGTTCGCAAGCTGTTCGGCGAAAACGTTGCCGCTCGCGTCGGCCCCATCTGGGGATTCGGCGATGAACAGGAGTTACGCAACATGTTCACGCGAACCGCGCAGCCGGGCCTGTGGTTCATCGCCGGGAGCTTCGCACAGTGCCGCATCTACTCGAAGTATCTCGCGCTGCAGATCAAGGCCTGCGAGATAGGGCTGCTACCCCGGCGGCGCTACGATCATTCGAGCAGTTCTCGAAGTGTGCCTGCAGCAGACTGAAGTGGCGTCCCCACGGGGAACTCCAAGCTTTATATACCAGCCGATTCCAGGAATTACCTCGGCTCGCTGACCTACGATAACGCTAATTATCGATGCCTATTCCACTAGATCTCCCACAATGGATGCTGTGACGCAAGACCCCCTTGCTCGAATTGAGTCAGCGTTTAGGAAATTAAAAATACGGCCCTCCAGGGAACGCCTCCTGCCCGGCATGGTGAGGATTTTGGGCAGCCTCGTCGGCAAAGCAAACACCAAGACGCCTCCGCAATTTCTCATTGTCGGTAGGCAACGCTCCAATAGGGAACTTCAAAGGGTCGCGGAGTTAGCGTCGCTTCTTGCGGAAGCGCTTGGCCGTTTACACGAGCCTGGTGTTGTCGCGCTTGCCGACCAAGGGGTGCTGCGCCATAGGGTCATACCTCCCCTCCAAGCCATCAGCAAAGCAGCGCGCAAGGCCAAAGGAAGAAATCGTGGTCCCAGGAAGCCGGTAACCGGACGTAAGCAAAGGCTCGAAGTGAAGGCCATTGCCAAACTTGTTGGACGGGCCTACCGCTTACTTACCGGAAGAAAACCCACCATCAGCACCGATTGGGATACCGGAAAGGCGAGCGGACCATTCATTGAGCTGATGACCCGAATATTTAGGGCGCTGAGAGTTAAAGGGAGTCCAGAAGCCGCTGCCCGAGAAATCTGTCGAAAAGTCAAAAGGAGGAAAGTCCGCAGAAAGTCTGGATTTAACCGCATTGGTGCCAAACCCTAACCGACGCTATATGCGTGGACGTGAGAACGCATGCCCTGCGAATCACTTCCGCACCCTAGCGGCCGCGCGGAGTTTCTCAACGTCTCTATTAGGGAACGCGCCATGGCTAAGAAGCACCCTCGACACCTATCGGTCGAGTACGTTTCGCCCTCCTCGCTCAAACTCGATCCTGGTAACCCCAGGATCCATTCACGCACTCAGCTAAAAAAGCTTCGTCGCAGCATTAAGCGGTACGGCTTCATCGTTCCCATTCTCGTCTTTGGCGATAACCGTGTCGTAGCCGGTAACGGGTCCTTGCAGGCCGCTCTAATGAGCGGTGAAAAGCAAGTACCGATCATCCGGCTTGAAGCGCTAACCGATGCGGAAGCCCGTGCATTCGCCTTGGCTCACAACCGGTTGGCAGAAGACTCCACGTGGGATGACCGCCTCCTGCAGGAAATCTTTCGCGGACTAGAGGCTCTCGATTTCGACTTGGAGGACACCGGGTTCTCAATGACCGAAATCGATCTTCGGATAGCGGACCTGTCACTTGGGGAAAGCGCCGAGGATGCCGATGATCAATTTCCGAAAGAAGAAAACCTTCCGCCGGCTTCCACTCCGGGTGATGTATTCACCCTCGGACGCCATCGCATCGCATGCCTCGATGCACGTAAGGAGGAGTCCTACGCAATCCTATTCGAGGGCAAGAAAGCTCACATCGTCCTGACCGACAGTCCCTACAACCTCGCCTCGTCCCGGATTGGCGGGAAGGGTCGCATCCGGCACCCGAATTTCGTCATGGCGGCGGGCGAGATGGACACAACGCAATTTGTCCATTTCCTAACCACCGTATTTCAGCTTCTCGCACGCAACAGCATAGACGGATCACTGCACTACCTGTTTATGGATTGGCGCCACGCGTATGAGCTTCTCGCCGCAGCCTATCGCATCTACACCGAGTACAAGGCCTGCTGCGTTTGGACCAAGACGAACGCGGGAATGGGCTCGCTCTACCGCTCACAGCACGAATTCGTTTTCGTCTTCAAGAACGGCCGTGCCGCGCACCGAAACAATGTCGAGCTTGGTAAACACGGTCGCAACAGAACGAACGTATGGGCTTACGCGGGGATGAACGACTTTAGTCGTCAGACCGACGAGGGCAACCTCCTTACTCTCCACCCGAGCGTGAAGCCGGTGAGGCTGCTTGCGGACGCCCTCCTCGACGCCTCGGCGCGGGGCGATCTCGTGCTCGACAGTTTTCTTGGATCCGGAAGTACGCTAATCGCCGCCGAACGCGTCGGGCGGATCTGCTACGGCCTTGAGTTGGATCCGCGCTATCTTGACACCACCATTCGGCGCTGGCAGCGCTACACGGGCGAGAAGGCGCTCCACGCGGCCTCCGGCAAACGCTTCGACGACCTAGCGGCGAGGCCGAAGGGAGGTCGCCGTGGCTAAGCGCCCCCGCCGACCGTCTGACGGCACGGGTTACGCTCGCCCGCCGAAGCACACTCAATTTCGGAAAGGCGTATCCGGTAACCCGAAAGGCCGCCCGAAGGGGTCAAAGAGCCTACGCAGGGAGCTCGAGAACGAGCTCCGCGAGCTCATTCCCATCGACGGGGCAGGCACGCGCAAGAAAATCCCGTTGCGTAGGCTCATCCTCAAGCAGCTCGTCCGTCTCGCTGCGCGCATCCGCGCAATGGACGAACCCCCGGCCGATCCGTCCGCCACCCCGCAGTCCCCTGAGGATCCCTCAGACCAACCGAAGGAGTAATGCAATGCTATTTTCAGAACCCGAGTATTTCACTGCTCTGCGCCACGATCTCGTGAGCTTCTCTGAGCGCGCTTTCTACGAGTTCCACCCCGAGACGAGGCTCCTCATGAGCTGGCACATGGAGCTCATGGCGGCCAAACTAGAAGCGTTCAGGCGCGGCCTTATCAAACGCCTCATCATCAACGTCCCGCCACGGCACTGGAAGTCGCATCTCGCCACCGTGGTCTTCCCCGCCTGGTGCCTGGGGCACAACTCAGGGTTAAAGATCGCGTGTGCGTGCTACGGGCAGGACCTTTCGGAAGATTTCGCCCGCCAGTCGAGAGCGCTGATGCAAACGCCTTGGTATCAGCGGACCTTCCCCACGCGCCTTTCGGATCGCCAAGCCGTGCATCAGTTCGAAACGACGCGCGGCGGAATGCGCCTTGCGACCTCGGTGGGTGGCACATTCACCGGACGCGGGGCCGACTTCATCATCATTGATGACGCGACGAAAACCGAAGACGCACTCTCGGCGCAGCGGCGCGGCTCGAGCAACATGTGGTTCGATAACACGGTCCTTAGCCGCTTGAACGATAAGGTCAATGGCGGAATCGCGATCATCATGCAGCGTCAGCACCAGGATGACCTCGTCGGTCATGTTCTCGCGCAGGGTAGTTGGGATGTCCTCACCCTGCCGGCGATCGCGGTGGCGGAGGAGACCCATGTCATCGAATCCGCGTTCGGAAGCCGCCGCCATACGCGCCGCGCGGGCGAGGTGCTACACCCTGAGCGCGAGCCGTTCGAGAAGCTGCAGGAGATTCGCCGCAACATGGGGGAATTTACCTTCTCCGCCCAGTACCAGCAGATGCCCATTCCGCTTGAAGGCGCGATCGTGAAGACCGAGTGGCTCAGGTATTACCGGCCGGGTGAAGAACCCGCACGCTTCGATCGCATCGTGCAAAGCTGGGACAGCGCGAACAAGGTGGAGGAGTTTAACGACTACAGCGTGTGCACGACCTGGGGCGTGGCGGGCAAACATTTCTATTTACTGCATGTGTACCGTGCGAAGCTTGAGTTTCCGGCTCTAAAACGTGCCGTTCTCGAACTCGCCGGCCGCTACTTGCAGCCGACCGTCGTCATCGAGGACAAAGCCTCCGGCCAGCAACTCATTCAGGATCTTCGCCTGGAACTCTTCGGCATTCAACCGCACGAACCCCCCAAAGGCCTCGACAAGGAGACACGGCTGCGCCTACAGACGCCGATCTTCGAGCAGGGTCTGGTACTTCTTCCCGAGAGTGCTCCGTGGCTGCCGGACTACGTCGCCGAGCTCACCGGCTTCCCGGGCACGCGCTACGACGATCAGGTCGACTCCACCACCCAGGCGCTCGCCTATATGCGGGAGTCGAACGATCTGGAAGTCTGGAAGAAGTTAGGCGAAGGTCCGAGCTTTCCTCCCCTGCCCCGAGGATTCGGATTCCCGTGGGGCGGACCTTTTTCTTGAGTTCAGTGGAAGCGCGTTCGGATGCTCGCGACTTCAAGCATAGGTCGGTCTTGGCACCTACTTCCGGCGGTTCACGGTCCCCGGAACGAATCCTAAGTCCCTTGTTACTAGACGCACCCTTTCGGCTTCCTCCGCGCTTTGAAAGGGTCCGGCCCGCAGGCGCGTTATAGCCCCGCGCTCTGTATTGACGACCTCGGTATAAAAGGGAACTTTCGCCTCGGCCAATTTAGAGACCCTGGAACGCGGGTCTGCGAACACGCCAAGCGGAAATACATATTCACTACCAGGATCCTTGGGCTTGCCCGGTTTCCCAGCATTAACATTCTCTGGCTTGGATTCGCTCTTCGGAGGGTCAAACGTACCGGTCGGAAATCTAAGAATCTCTTGTACTGCGAGCGTACGTACGAACGCCTCCCCGTCCCCTCCGGACTGATTAACGACCTTTTTCAAGTGCTCGCCACAGGGCGGCAACATCCGTAGCGTGATGACCTCCGCATTTCGATTGCCGAACATTAATTCCCGCTCGATGGATTGGCGCATGCAGAAGCGGCTATCGGCAATCCATTCACGGAGCGTCTCGCTTTGCCAGTTATAGAGCCACGTTGCGGCATCAGGCTGTTGGGCGAGCACATAGCTGCTGAAGGTGAATAAGCCAATCGCGATAACCCTCATTCGGGTCCCCCTTGATCGAATGTGAATGTCGTGAGGTACATGTACCGTGGCCTAACGTGCATCATAACGAAACCATGCGGGCGTGCCGAATCTTTCCCGAAAACGCCAGCACAGGTCCCTGGTGGCGCTCGGCCGGGCCATCCGGGAAGAGCGCTTATCCCGCGGAATCTCGCAAGAAAAGCTCGCCTTGTTAGCGGAAGTCGACCGCTCTTACGTGGGCAGAGTCGAGCGCGGCGACAACAATGTTGCAGTGCTCACTCTGGCACGTCTGGCGGATGCGCTCGATTTGCCGATTTCTAAGTTGATGCAGAAAGCCGGCCTCTAGAGAGTCCGAGGTAACGGCTCTGCCCTGAGCCGAGTGGTTCCCACAGGACTTGAACTTTCGCCGGAAGAGAGCGCAAATCGGACCCGGGAGAATACGTGCCTGGGTTTCCGACCGACGTTGCAGCGCAACTAAAAGCCCTCGAGAAAATGGGCGCCCCGGCGCTTCGGGTGCTCTGGCAGGCGACCTTCAGCCGCGCGCACCCGGGCTGGGTTCAACGGGACTTCCTCGAGCGGGCTTTGGCCTACCACTTCCAGGAAAAGGCCTACGGAGGCCTCAGCGCGGCCCCACGCCGCCGTCTTAGGGCCTACGCCGAGGAAGTCGAAGTAAACGGCCGTATCGCCTCCCTGGCCCGCCCCAAGATCAAGCCCGGCACCCGCCTGGTGCGGGGCTGGGGCGGGGAAACCCACGTCGTCACGATCCACGAGTCGGACTTCGAATACCGCGGGAAGCGCTTTAAGAGCCTCTCCGAGATCGCGCGGGCGATCACCAAGACCAGGTGGTCCGGTCCAGCCTTTTTCGGCCTAAAGCCTAAGTCCGCCCCCTCAGGACCCGCCCGGCGTGCAGGCAGAACGTAAGCGATTTCGCTGCGCCCTCTACACGCGGAAGTCGTCAGAAGAAGGTCTGGAGCAGTCGTTCAACTCCCTAGATGCGCAACGCGAGGCCTGTCTCGCTTACGTCCAAAGCCAGCGCCACGAGGGCTGGAAGGCGCTAGACACGGTCTACGATGATGGCGGGTACTCGGGGGGCACGATCGATCGCCCGGCGCTGCAGGCGCTCCTAGCCGATATCGGCGCCAGAAAGATCGACGTCGTGGTGGTCTACAAGGTCGATCGCCTCACCCGCTCGCTTGCCGATTTCGCCAAGATCGTGGAGCTCTTCGACGCCCGCGGCGTTTCCTTTGTTTCCGTGACCCAGCAGTTCAACACAACGAGCTCGATGGGTCGGTTGACCCTCAACGTCTTGCTTTCCTTCGCCCAGTTCGAGCGCGAGGTCACCGGTGAGCGGATCCGGGACAAGATTGCCGCCTCGAAGAAAAAAGGCATGTGGATGGGTGGGCACGTCCCGCTGGGATACGACTTGCAGGGCCGAAAGCTGACCGCTAACAAGAGAGAAGCCGAAATCGTCCGCGGAATCTTCGAGCGCTATCTCGCGCTCGGATGCGTGAGGAAGCTGCAAGCCGAGATGAAGACGAAAAAGATTCTGAGTAAGAAAAGGGTAAGCGCCGCGGGCGCGCAAAGCGGTGGGCTCCCCTATTCCCGGGGTGCTCTCTACTCCATTTTGCAGAACCGGCTCTATATCGGAGAAATCGCTCATCGAGGCGCGGTGCATGCCGGCGAACACGCGCCCCTCGTCCATCGGGACCTGTGGGAGAAGGTCCAGGCACGTCTCAAGAGCAACGGACAGGCAAGACGAAACGGCGCGCACGCTAAATCACCGAGCCTCCTGGCGGGACTTCTCTTCGGCGCACAGGGGGAGCGCTTTACTCCCCTTCACAGCACAAAGAAAGGGAAGCGCTATCGCTACTACGTATCGCAAGCGGTTATCCGGAACGGTGCAGGGGCCACGAAAGAACTCGCACGGATTCCAGCTCACGATATTGAGCAGCTCGTCTCCAAAAGGCTCCAAACGTTTCTTCGCTCCTCGCGAGAAGTCCTCGACCTTACCTCTCTACGAACCGACACGGCCGCAGACCAGCAGGCGCTGGTGCGAACTGCGAAAGCATGTGCGCTCACCCTGTCCAAAGGCTCTATCGCTGAAGCACGGGGGTTCATGTGGACTGCGCTCCGGGGCGTCACCGTCACGGAGAAACACCTAGAGATACGGATATCTAAGACCGGGCTGCGCCACTCGCTTACGATCGAGGCAAACGCTTCGAGTGCTCAAGGCCCCGCGCCCGAGGTTTCAGATCGGCATTCGGAGGACGAAATAACTCTGCGCGTCGAAGCAAGATTCAAACGCCTGGGCGGTGAAGTGCGGATGGTTATTCCTGCTGAAAATTCTACTGAGACACCAGGACAAGCGAATGACGTCCTTGTGAAGGCGATCGCGCGGGCGCGGCGTTGGTACGAGATGCTGGCTTCAGGTGAGATCGAATCGCTGCATGCCCTCGCGAAAGCGACCGGTCTAAATGAGCGCTACGTGAGTCGCGTTCTTAAGTGTGCTTTTCTGGCACCGGATATTGTCAAATCAATTGTCGAAGGGGCGCAACCCAAGAGTCTCTCTCTTGATTTGCTAATGCGACATGTGCCGGCTGGCTGGAATCATCAGCGCGACCTGTTCGCACCAAATTAGTCGTTTTCAACAGTGAGATATTTGATTCTCACATTTGCTATACCTACATTGCTGCAATCACTCGTCTGCGTTGTGGTTCCTTTTAAATCGTAGATAAAAGCAATCTTATTATCGCCCCAAGACGATACGGAAACCGTTGAATGAGTCAGACCTTGAGAGCTGTCCACCGCCGCAAACGCTCCCAGAAGGTTCTCCCGTTTCGGAAACCTAAAAAAAACAGTTCGCTCACCTCGTCGTGTCTCATTGCAATCGACGCGAAGAGCGCCCGCGTCAATGTAAGCGGTTCGGTAACGCAATTTTGACGGTATCCCTGTTGAAAATGAGGTCAGCGAAACAGTCCCGGACATTTGCGATGGTGAATTTAACGCCGCAAGCATCTGTTCTCCTGCCGGGCCTGCTGCAATCTGATAGGCCTTAGTCAAGTAAACATGAGGTTCGGAGTTGAGTGAGTCGGGTTTGACCATGTCTAAATGATCGCTGAGTATTGAGCGGGGCTGCGCATTGCAAAGATGCGTAGCACTTAGTTCATCGACAATGATTCGGCCAAGGTACTCTTTCTTCTCATATGCGCAGTACGACCATATCTTTTTCGGATATCCCGTTGCCCGATCTTCCGAAGTTGCCAACCACTTCTTTGCAAGCGCCTCTACATAGCTTCCAGGTACAAATGGCATCATGTTTCGAAATTGCTCGTTCTTGCTCACCAAATAGGCTAAGGATGCGGCATTAGCGCCCGCAGTAGGTGTTCCAAAAAAATAGATGAGAGGCACTTTCTTGGGAGGCAATCGCCTTTGGACAAGAAATGCACGTGTGATAAGCCCCCCCATGCTGTGGCATACAAAGACAATTCGATTGTGGTCTCGAATTACTCCGTCCTTGTCTAGAAAATCCCCGAGGCGCGTGGCGAGTTCCTCAACGTCTTGGGCTGTTTCCAATTTCGGACTATCGAACCGATGAACGTAAACGTTCGCATCTTGAAAGCCCGGATCTTTCGCAACCAATTGTGGCCAATACACTCCATTCTTGTTGGTCCAAGTCGATTGATAGTCGCCAAGTACGCCGTGGACGAAAACGATAACTGTTTTTCGTTTCGTGTCCTTCGCACCTAAATAGCCGCCGACCCAGGGTTGCGACACCGTTGCGGAATTGGGTGTTCCGATCGTCTGTGCATGAGCAGGGAGCGAAAAATAAACTACGAGAGCTAAAGCGAGACACGGACAGACAGTTCTCAAGCTCGGCCTCCTTAAAGCTAGTCTAGTGCGTCGTAATAAGACAATTCAAATGCGATCCGTCTCTTGCGAGAGGAGGGTGCAGTGGACGCGTAGCGGCATGATTAGAGAGTGAAACAAAATCCCGAATAGCCGCGATCGAGACCTAATCGGATGTATCCATGCGTAGGGTCCAGCAGACCTACGCTTTCGACGTTCTCAGAAGAATCACTGGGCGGTACCATTTCCCCTGGGTGGAGTTACTCGACTGCCTTCCTTGCCTGTGGAGGGGTTCTGATTCCCTTTGGTAGACCAATTATTTTGGAACTTTCCGTCTGCCGTAGAACGCTTATGGGCCTCGACCCTAGTGCCGTCTTTTCGCGTGTAGCTACGCACGCTCGTCGATGATTGTCTCGAGCCCGTTCCAGGCGAAGACATGGGTCTGCTCCCGCTATGGGCGCCCGTGCTTCCCCCGCTCGACGAATGGCTTCCGGCACTGCGACTCGTTCCTCGGCCGCCGCTATGACCTCCCCCACCGCGGGCCCAAGCGTCGGTTGATGCATATCCGACGGCCACCACAAAAGCTAGTAACGCACACTGAAATTGCCTCATCCGTCCCCCTCGGATTGGACAATGCGATAAGACTTGTCTCGCCCCTCACGTCCCCCGATAGCTCACGCTACGCCCGCTCACTCTCTCGGTCAACGAGCAATCTCTTCGACGCATCCGAAGTGGAATCTTCGTGTGGCGCGCGGCGTTACTTCAAGGCTAACGCGAGTGCTGCTTGCGATACTTCTCCACCATTTCGTCCGTCACGTCGGATGGATAGCAAAGAGGCGCATAGCCGCCCGGTCGGCTGTAGGCGCTCCGACGCCCGCAGCTGCTTCCATTCCTTGCAACGTTGTAGGGGCACGCGCACGTTCCAGGATAAGCCGCAATTGACTCTCGGATGATTGCTTGCTTTATCTCTTCGGTCGACTTCTTTTGATCTGGCGTTGCGGCGTAACCTAAGGCCGCTACGGAGAGCGCTGCGCACACCAGGATTTGGACGAAACGAATTCGGCTCCATTGCCTTGCAATATCGCGCATCTAGATTCTCCTTTCGACACAGGTCTGCGCGCACCGTCCGGCGGCCACTTCGGACCACATGATAGTCTTGCACCAACCAGATGGGAGGGGCATGGCTCCGGCAATCAGACGCTGTCTTTCATGCGGCCATAGCGGCGTGATGAAAACATGGCTCTCGAACTACAGCTTTCCTCAGTTCGTGGCCATCATCGGGTTGTTGTTCTACGTAATCCCTGGGCTGATCTTCATTGTTTGGGGTTGGGGCAAGTACAAATGCCCAAGCTGCGGCGCACTCGATCATAGTACCCAAGCGTTAGAAACCGCGGCTGCAGCACCTACGCCCGTGACGCCGGCCGTTCCCACTCAAGCGCGGGTTGAGCGAACCTGTCCTTGGTGTGCTGAGCAGATCCTTGCCGCTGCTAAGGTGTGCAAACACTGTGGCCGCGACGTTGTAACTCAGTAGCTCCCGCCCCGATCAGCAGGATCGTGTATATGGACCGTTGCCTCTATACCTACGCCCCTCTTAACAGCAACGATCCTGCAGACGACAACACCCGAACGCTCGAACACATCGTTCCCTATTCGCTCGGTGGCAGCGGTGCATTCGCGATCGACTATTGCTCAAAGAAGGCGAACAATGACTTTGGCAGCTCCATCGATGCGCCATTCCTCGAGTTACCGCTCGTCGGCTTCAAGAGGCATGAACTCGGACTGCATGGCTACGGTGGGAAGGTCCCTGATCTCGTCTTTCAGGGCGAATGTGTCGAGCTGCAGAAGCGAGCCAAGGTCGTATTTCCGTACCAGGGGGCCCCTTATGCGGACTTCGGGATCCAGGTTTCTGGAGGTTTTGCGGATGGCAAGATGCAGCTGAGCGGAACCCCAGAGCGTGTCAAACAGGCCGCCAAGGATGCGCTAAAAAAAGCACGTAACAAGGGGCTCACTCTCAAAAGTGCAGCGTTTGAGCCCCTCACATCCGTTGCTGAGATGCTTTCCATGGCGCAAGTGAGCTCGGGACAGACGTTGCACTTCGACCACGTTTTTGACTACGAGACGTTTTTCGTTCCCTGGGCGCGCGGCATCACCAAGATGGCTCTTGGCCTGGGAGCCAAGGTGCTTGGAAAGTCGTGGGCATTTAGTGCGAGCGCCGACAAACTTCGTACCGCCCTTCTCCTGCCTCCCGAGGAGCTGCGCACCTTCCCGTTGAGTGGAGAGATGCAGTGGCGCATGCCAGATGCCCTCGCCCATCTCCTCGCGCCGGAGCGCGGTAAACACTACCTTGCGGTGCTACCGCGTGAACACGAAATGATCGCCATCATTTCCTTATTCGGCGGCGAGCTCTTCGACTGTTACGTGTCGCTCGGTACCGAGCCCGCGGACGTCAATCTGTCGAATGACCGACTTCCGCCTGGCTGGGAGTGCGCCTACATCATCGATCCCCTCACGCGCGCCGTGCGGTCCATCACGGCGGGTGAAATTCACGCGCAGCTGGGTGACGAGGGCCTGGAGCCGGAGGGTTAGAGGCCGACCCCGACGTCGCACAATCTTGCACTATGTCAAATGGGCATGCGCTCCAGACACAACCGGGGGCCGGATCCCGACGGTGAACCGCACCATTCGCGGCAAGCCGTGGAGCTCGAATTTGGGGATGGTAAGCCATAGGCGATTCAAGGGCTCAGGAAGGGCCTTCCTGAGCCCCTAGTGGGAAAACGGTACGGCAATGGGGGTAGGGCCCTACTTTAGACCATTCGCCTTCAGTATCGCATCAAGATCGGGCACCTTCTTATTCTGCCGAACCGCATTTATGAGATCACTGAATTGGAAGCTTCCGGAGATTTGGCCATTCTTGGAAGCTGCCTTAACGATCCGTTCGACATGCGCCTTTTGAAGGTCGGACGAATTGCTCCGAATTACCTTGCCAATAGCATTCGCCTGGTCAAAGTTTTCTGATCTCTCATAAAGGTCGATCAATCGGTCGATCAGTGCGCTGGGCATGGAAAAGAACATCGCCCTTTCAATCTCCTTGAGCGTCGCACGTCTCGCTCTTGTTGTGGCAGCATCGCTCAACTGTTCGCTGTAGATAAGGGTCTCAAGCTCGTCTAAATCGTCACCCGGTAGTTGCTCGACGAAAGTACGAACTCGAATCTGTGACCCGTTGTCCAAGCAGTCCCATATCCCCTCATCATCTGCTACGAACCCGCAGACTCGCTTTAGATGTTCGTCGGGAACTTGCTGTACGAGCCGCGTGAGTTCTCGCCTTAGCGTCTCCAAATAGGCTTCTGGATGAAGTGAATGTGTCGCGCCGAGCGCAACCTCATACCGACGGCGCACGTCGAAATCAGTATCGGAAGACAGGATTGACTTGGTGAGAATCAACACGAGGTTGCGAACCAGAGAATGCCGGGCTCGCTTGAGGGGACCGCTGGACAGTATTGCGAGCGCTTTTTTCCTGTCAGCCGGAAAATACTCTGACTCGATAGTCTTCACTATCCCCTCTAGCGCAGCCTTTCCCTGAGCAGGTTGATGAGCAAGCAATATCTCTACGGCCGACCGCATATGCAGGCGAGCCAGCTCCGCGGGGGGCGAGAAAATGTCCGTATCCGAGGTCTGTGATGGGTGAGCGCAGCGATTCCTATCCTCGCTGATCCTCTTTAGGTCTTCATATTCGACGGGAGAAATCAACTCGAAATTGTTCTTCGCAATATCCAGTAGTCGTCGTTCGAAATTCAAAGCCTGAACAACGTCACTGCGCCGTCGAATGCCTTCGAGTTCGGCAGAAAGTTTTTCCGCTTCCCTGTCGCCTGCTAAGGCGAGTTCTTTGATCTTATCGATGATGTCGAAGGCAACGGCGATCCACGTCGCGACAATGCAGGACCGATACGACCCAGCGCCATAGCAGCCCACGGCCTCGCGGATGTAGGCCTTCGCGCGCTCATCGCGACATTTCAGGATTAGCTCTTCTAGGTCGTGGACCACTTGTTAGCTGTCCCCATAGGGCGTGAGGTGAAGCCGCATCCTTTTTCTCTTTCGTACCGGCGTCACCTTGACCTTCATTTTCCCGCCCTTGTGCTCTCGGAAAGCGCGACTTTGCAATCCGGGGCAAGGCGACAACAGGCGCCTTTACTTCGGCTCCCACCGTCCGGCTTGCCGCGAACAGATGGCGTCCCCACGGCGAACCAGCTGGTTAGGCGGATTTCCGGAGTTGCCCTCCACGGCCGATCTTAGTCCGGCGCCCTGACCGCTTCTCGCCCTCATGTTGGAGGAGCCAGCTATGCACCGTTTGCCAAGGGTCGCCTTTGCATCGAAACGATAGAAAGTATGGCCTATTCCTCTGCAACCAAGCGAAGAACACGAACATCGACAGGTCGCGCGACTTGTCATCTTCCCAAAGATCCCACGCTCGCTGTATTTCCGCTTTTGCCTTGGCCTTGAGCATGCGCTTCTTGAGAGTCTTCTGGTAGCAATCCTCCCACGCGCTCAGTGGGTCTTCGCCATGGTCTTCATACATTCTTCCAGGGCTTGGCATTTCAATGTACGTCTGGCCTTCTGCGATCTGCCCGATAGCTGCGCAAGAGGGGCACCATTTCCCATTGAGGTACGTGAGCGGCACGACCACATTCGGTCCTGCCCCATCCGTTCGGCCGCATGAGGCACAGCGCAACCTTTTCGGATTAGCTGACCGAGGCACCTACACGTTGATTGCGTTAATTGCGAAGCCGGAAATGTAATCCGTCTTAGCAGAGAAATTGTGAATCTTAGAGTTGAACTCCGCTCGGATAACTACGTTGACAATGCCATTGTTCTTGTTGAGCTTGTAAAGAGCGATGGTTGCAGGACTCAGAATGCCGCTTACGTGCATTTCGCGAGTGGCGTCTGGGGCAAGAACTACACGGTCAAGATCGTAGAACTCATATGTACGCCCTATTGACACGCTTACGGTCACGCGGTCTACCTCAACTGAGAAGTACCCGTTATTGTGAATTGAGAACCAAACAGTCAAGTCTGAGGTATCAGCGCCATTTATTTGCATGGCGTAAGGCCGGTTCCGCACGTCCATCTTGATACGAGACTTGAGCTGGTCCTTTGAGAACCACCAGCGCAGCAGAAAGGCGGGCAGCCAGCCCATCAATTTCCAGAGCGCGCCAAAGGCAAAGCCCTCATACATCTTGAGCCTCGCCGATCGAGATCACGCTCGCCGACCAGCGAACTAAGAAGCTCAGGACTTTTGCTTCGGCTGGCTCGGCTGAGCCGGTGCCGCGGGCGCAGCAGGCGGCTCTGCCGGAACAGTCACAGGCTGGAAAGTTCCCGGTGGTATAGATTTTTTCACGATCTCTTGCGACATAACGACCTATCCTTTCGCCAAATTTAGCGAGACAAACGCTATCAGAAGTACGATTCCGATGATGAATAATACGCCACCAGCGACTGTGAACCGCAGCACCTCGCGCTGCACCTTCTCGCTCTCTTTCCAAGCCTCTTGATCGCCCTTCATGTAGTAGCGCTCTGCCGCATCTCGAAGCGGCTGAAACTGAAGGAAACCATAGACAAACGACCAAAGCGTAAGAATTATCGTGACGGCAAAGGCCACCCAAGCCGAATAAAGAAGGCCCTTGAAAATTGCCGTTTCCAGATCAACAACTTCGCCAATAAACGCGAGCGAGCCGCCGAGAAACGCGCTGGAGAGCGTGAGCAGCGCGCGGTCATAGGACTCGGACATCGACCTGGCGCTAGTCGCCAACTCGTCACGCACCCGCTCGTAAAGTCGCAGGCGTTCCTTGAGTTCTTCCGCGTCCATTGGCACCCCTTTCTTCGGCACCTGCCCTCCGGATTGCCGCGAACAGTTGGCGTCCCCACAGCGATTTGCTCGACCAGTGCGTTCGAGCGTGAGCCAGGAGCGGACTAGCGCCCAGCTGTTAGGCGCGCCGCTGAAGTGTCGACTCCAAGTAAGCATTCAAACGCTTCGCCGACCCCGGATTGAACTGAGCGACGTAGGCGATCTTGCCGCATGCAGACGCAATGGCTTTCTCTAGCTCATGCTTCGGAGTCCGCCGGAGCGCATATATCGCGGCGCGAATCTTGTCGCGCCGGATTCCTGGGACACTAAGTCCCTTTGGAGCATTCACAATAAGTCCGGTGACCGCTTGCGTTCGTCCGCTTGGGGTAATCCTGAGCTTCGAGCGTCCGCTCGGCTTGCCGCGGTGAATCGGCAATCTCCTACGCGACAGGAATCGCGCGATCAAGTTGATCAGCGGCCTCGGGTTCTTACCCGATATGGCGATGTCATCCACGAAGCGCGAGTACTTCAAGCCGGAGCGTTCAGCCTGCGCGGAGACAAGCGCATCGACAGGCGCAGCGAGCAACAGATTTGCGACAGCTGTGCTGGTTGGAGCACCCTGCGGCAGATAACTGCGATACGTTGTCAGCCGTGTCAACAGGCTAGCGACATCCCTTCCGAACCCTAGCTCGCTGTTGAACATCCGGTACACCATGTAGTGGCGAACGTTCGGAAAGAAATCCTTCACATCCATATTGATCACGCAGCGCTGGTTCGCGTGCTCGCCTGCATTCTTACGCGGCGATCCGCCACGCACACCTCCGTACACGGTCTTTGCAAGCGGGATCTTTGCGAGAATATTTCCGTTGATACGGCGTTGGATGGACTTGAGTTCGGGACCTGGAACCGACAGCCTGCGCGTCTTGCTTCCCTGCTTTAGCCATTGATCCTTGTAGTGCAACGCAACGTTACGGCCGATCTGTCGGAGCCGATCAGGGCTCACATCCAAGCGAGACGACAAGTCTCTAACCGATAGGATCGGCTTCAAGGTCTCCTCAATCCCCGAACTTCAGTGCCTGCTGCGGTTCTTCCTTCGCTGTGATGAGCAACCGTAACAATGCGCGAGCCAGATCGGATATGTCCTGATCTGACTTCGACTCGACGTCGCTCGGCGCCGATGCAAGGAGCGATACCAGCGCGGTCGGTATACCAACCGCGCCTGCCAAAGCATCCACGACTCGCAGGCTCGGTTGGCGCTTGCCAGCTTCTATCAGCGAAAGCTGGCTCGCAGTAATGGGCATCTTCTCGGCGAGCTCGGATTGCTTAAGTCCGAATGTCGCGCGGATGATGCGAAACGCTTTTGCGTAGTTTTGTTCCATGATGGCTCTAAATCACTCTTGACCTTGGCTTCGCATAAAACTTAGACAAGCTCTAGAAGAACTTCTACAACATTCCGTACAGCTCGAAAGACACGCTCTCTATCAAATTTCCCTGAGCGCGCCACCGTTTCTAGTTCTCGCTTCGCTCTTTGCAACCGCTTTCCTTGGTCTGGTCCAAGTCTCGGGTCACCCAGCACTTTGGTCAGCAACCGCAGTGCTTCTTTCAGCTCTTCGTGTTTCATATCGACAACCTTTTCTCGTGTCAGGGCAAAATGCCCCTGCGCGAAAGCACGCCCCGAATCGAGCCTCGAGTTGGACCGAGTGAAGTAGAGAAGGAGAGGCGCAGTCACCTGCGCCCGAGCTTGCCCCTGCGCCGCCGCCGACGACGTCGTCCGCTACTTCCGAGCGCGTCGCAAGGAAAACTTACGTGCTTTGCAGCACGCGGCCCGCGATTACGTCGCGGACCAATAAGGGCGGCTATGCCGCCAACTCCGACGCGGACAACATCAGCCCGCGCCGCTTAGGTCGTGCATTCAAGATCGCCGAATTTTGAAAGAGCTGAGTCCGCTGGACCTGCGCCAGCGTCCCGTATCGCTACAGTAGCGATTAGCGGCTATCTTGTCAATGGGCATGACTCGGAGTAAATATAGACCACTTACAGCCACTACTTCTTAAGGCATGCGACCGCCTAGGCGAAGACACTCCCCATGATCCAAACGGCAATCTTGGACATACTGAACGCGGCCATAGGCCCATTCATTGGCGCAGGCCTTGCGTTCTTATCTACGCGGGTTCACGACGCGCGCCGTCAGCAACAGGAGAACGTTGCCGCAGGAAACCTCGCCTTGAGCATGCTCAACAGCATGCTGAACGAGTACCTACTGTGGAGGCTGGGAGCATACGCTGATATGGCGGACCCCCGGAGAACGAGCGACAGCCCGTTGTGGGCACGCATTCGCCCGAACTTTCAGAGCTTCGGAGACTATTCCATCGACCTCAAATCGCTATCGTTCCTCTTCGAGAACCCCGAGCGTATAGAGGCGCTCAACGCAGTACGCCTAGCCGAATTGACGTACCGCGACATGCGGGCAGTTGAAAAATTCCGCAACGATGCCGCGCAAGCCGTTTATCAAGAGGTTTCGACAAGGAATTTCACCTCCCACGCCGAGGCTGAGCAAGCCCTAGGTCCGCAACGAACGGAGACTATGCTGACTGCCATCAGGAGCGTTGCGACGCGCGCCCGCGACAATGAGAAAGTCTACACAGACGCGATTTCGGAACTGCGCTCCGCTCTTGAGAAGACTTTGAACAAATGGTGGGCCAAAAAACCTCACTTTGTGAAGTTGTCTGTCTTCGCTCCGCACTTTCGGCGCGAAAACCTGCCTCAGTTACCGCGCCCGATTGTCGAAATGCTGGAAGAAATGGATCGCCAGCGCGCTGCGGTGCGGGCGGTTCAGCAGTAATCTGCTACCACTAGAAGCACCTAGCACCTTTCGGAGTATGAGGCTCTCTCCGGAGCAAGCGCAGACAGTAGCCGCCGAGTTTCAACCGACTGCGGGTCGGCTCGACGTTGCCGCCCATAGCGTCCTTGCGGAGCTAGTCCCGTTGGCCAAAAATGAGAAAGCAATCGAGTACCTCAGCCAAGGCGTCGGCCGACGCATAAAGACCACGCGCCGGTGCTTGGAGAATGTATTCAACATATTTCCTCCAGAGAGAACTCAACTTCTCGAGATCGAAGAACTCAACGATCTTCAGATCAACCTTCACGCTTTTGTGATGAACGTCTACGGCATCCTGGACAACATCGCGTGGGTGTACATGCTTGAGCAAGGTCGCGCGTCAACGACTACAGGTGATCGAACGTCCGTCGGGCTATTCAACAAACGGACCCAGCAACACCTTTCGGAGTCGTTGCGTAGCTATCTGAATTCGAAACTGCTTTCTTGGTTCGAGGAATACGCCAAGAACTATCGAGACGCCCTTGCGCATCGGATACCGTTATACGTCCCACCTTACACGGTGAGGCCGCAAGACAGTGTTAAATGGCAAGAGCTAGGATCGCGCATCCAGCTTGCGATAACGAAGGGAGATATCACGGAGGTCAGTCGCTTGAGGGCGGAGCAGGACTCTCTCGGAACAATCTGTGGCGCGTTCTCTCATTTGCTCTCCGACAACGCGCGTCCGCTACTTCTTCATCATCAGATGATCTGCGACGCGCTCACCGTGTCGGAGCTGATCGAGAAAGTGGTCGCGGACGTGAAGACGTCAGGTTGGGGCACCACGGGGTGATGGTCGCGACGTCCGGTCATGCGGATTCATACTGCCTCCCTCCCCTTAGCATTAAAAAGGCGGACTCCATCAAATGCAGGCAGAGAATTTCAGCTCAAAGGGTGACCATGTTGGAGACAAACTATTGTCTTCATAGATAAAACTGGGGAATTTCCCCGCTAAAGCTTTGATAGTTCGGCTCGTTCTCCGCACATCGGAGAACGAGCCGGTTGGCAGTGGACTGTGTGGCGGGCGGAGAGTCATTCGAACTCTCAGTCCGGCTTTTTCTCCCTAATAGGTAGCCTTCACAACGTCGTCTGGATCGCCTTTTTAACGTTTCCTATTCGAACGTCATTCCGCTTATAGAAGACCCATTGCTTTATCCGCTTGCCTCGGATCAGGCCTGCTACTGAAAGCATTTTCAGATGCTCGCTAGCAGTAGGCTGACTGATCCCGAGCTTTTCGGCGATGAGCAATGTGCAAACTCCGTCTTCCACCAGATCGCCATCCACCTGAGGTCTGAAATGAGCTCGTGGATCTTTGAGCCATTCCAATATCTGCAAGCGGCGCCCATTGGCAAGGGCGCGCAAAGCACGTTCCAGACTTTTAGGTTTGGCGAGCATATAGCCAATTAGCTAATTGGCAATATAATAGCATCGAATGATTTCTCGCCAACGGATCGCCGAAGTTGACAGCTTGATCAGGCCCTATGTGCGCTATACGCCGATTCTCGAAGCCGAAGGTTTGGTATTCAAGCTTGAGTTACTACAGCATTCCGGTTCGTTTAAGGTCCGAGGCGCCTTTGTGAATCTGCTGACGCGCGAGATACCATCGGCTGGGGTCGTGGCCGCCTCTGGTGGAAATCATGGCGCTGCGGTCGCCTATGCTGCCCGCTCACTGAAGGTGAAGGCGCGGATCTACGTACCCATCGTTTCATCTCCAGCGAAGGTGTCACGGATTAAGTCATATGGCGCCGAGCTTGTAATAGAAGGTGAGCGATATGCGGATGCCTTAGCCGCCAGTGAGCGTTGGGCCGAGCAAAGCGGCGCCTTACAAATACATGCGTACGATCAAGAGGGTGCGCTACTAGGTCAAGGCACCATCGGCATGGAACTCGAGGAGCAAGCGAAAATAGAGACCCTGCTGGTTGCCGTCGGAGGCGGCGGCTTGATCGGAGGAATTGCCGCTTGGTACGAGGGGCGCATCCGCATAGTGGGGGTCGAACCAAGGTTGGCTCCCACGCTTACCCGTGCACTCGAAGCAGGCCGGCCCGTCGATGCGGAAGCCGGTGGAATAGCGGCGGACTCTTTGGCGCCCCGCCGCGTAGGCGAGTTGATGTACCCAATCGCCAAACGCTTTGTCGATCATGTCGTTCTGGTAGAGGATGAGGCGATTCACGAAGCTCAAGAGCGCCTTTGGGACTCGTTGCGCATAGTCGCCGAACCGGGAGGTGCAGCAGCCTATGCGGCATTTCTGTCGGGCGCCTATCGTCCGGGGAAAGACGAGCGAGTCGGCGTATTAGTTTGCGGGGGCAACACCACGGCAGTGAGTTTCGATCGCTGAAAAGCCGGACCTCGACTACTGCGCCTGGAGAAATACGCGACAGAACGCACGCACAAACATGTGAACGGCTCGATCTAGATGTTTTTTCGCTGCAATTGCCGGGTAACGCTTTGAGAACTCGGCTCATTCTCCGTACGTCGGAGAATGAGCCGGTTCGGTATGGACTGTGTGGCGGGCGGAGAGTCATTCGAACCGGCGATCCGACTTTTCAGCATGCGATCCGCCCGATTAACGGGTCGGTCAATGGCCGCTATCGGCCAAAAAACCGGACATTCGACTACGGGAAGAAATGGGCGACGATATAGGCTAAGCGACGTAGTCTGGACGCGCTCGCAGCGAACCCCATGAGTTCGTGCTCTCCATTGCACTCGATATTGCCACGCCCTCCTTGTTGATCTCGATCTGGAAGATTTCGGACA
>WNFI01488039.1_pt1 | contig 20805 bp, 17 predicted proteins | sample 5400471 | NCBI WGS metagenome assembly WNFI01 (sample SAMN13153348, study PRJNA577476) | soil metagenome | isolation source: 100 cm saprolite on Douglas fir-dominated hillslope | place: USA:California | collected 2013-09-17
TGTTTGCTCATTCTCTCCTTTGCGCTAAATCTCCTTATCATCGGAAATCACGCGGCTGCGGCCTTCTATCTCCTGCCTACCCGCTTTTGGGAGCTCATGAGTGGTGCGGTACTCGCTTACGTGGAAATCACAAATGCTGCTGCCACGAGATCATCGCCAACCTGCGATCTCCGGTCGCAGGTAGAAAAGCGGAAGCGACTTCTAAATAATATCTGCGCAGCTGCCGGGTTGGTACTAATCTTATTTTCTTCGTTCGGATTTGACAGCAAAATTCTCTATCCCGGCTGGTTTGCCTCGGCTCCCGTATTTGGAAGCGTCTTGTTAATCCGCGCGGGACCTAACGCCTGGTTAAATCGCCGCGTTTTCTCCAGGAAACTCTTGGTAACGCTTGGCCTAATAAGCTACCCGCTTTACCTATGGCACTGGGTTTTCCTGTCCATCGCGCACATTATCTGTAGTGGAGTCCCAACTCGCGCGGTGCGCCTCTGCGCGGTGGCGATATCGCTGGTACTCGCTTATCTCACCTGGCGACTGGTAGAGAAACCCATCAGAAAAAAATTCAACAGGTTTCCGGTCAATCGAGGAAGGGCCTCAATCGCTATTGCTAGCGGCGTATCGATTCTACTGTCTATCGGTCTGGTCGGAATTGCAACGGAATACGAGCAAGGGTTCGCATTCCGATGGCAGATGCCAGCAGATTTCGTTGATCGGCAGACGAAGGACCTGTCGGATAGTAATATTCAACGAGAAATAACGCTTCACCCTGTATGCGCCGATCTTCTGAAAAATGGAAAGCGGCTGGACTTCTGCCATCAAACGAATCCCGCGTCGCCGACCATCGCCCTTTTTGGGGACAGCCATGCCCAAGCCCTGTTTCCGGGTTTCGCGCAAGCACTCAGCATTAGAGGGCTCGGCACTCCGCTGTTGATCGGGCAAAATGGCTGCGCTCCCATGCTTGGCGTGCGGGTCCACCTAAAGGGGGTTCCAGACGCGTGCTTGGAATCGAATAAGCTGGCTCTAGAGATAATACTCACCTCGCCCTCCATTCAGAACGTAATCCTGGTTTCGCGAGGCCCCATTTATGTTACGGGCAAGGGATTCGGTGTCTCTCAAAATTGGCTGGATTTACTGCTGGAACCAGAAGCAACCGAAGATGCTCCACGCCCTACCAATTTATTATTCAAGGAAGGCACTTCGAGCATGATTTCGGCGCTGGAAGTCACCGGGAAAAGGGTTATCTTTATGATCGACACTCCAGAACTTGGTTTTCTGCCACAAGAATGTATTGATCGTCCAATGAAAAAATTGTTCGTCGAACTTCGCCAACCGTGTGCGGTGGCGTATCAAGACGTAAAGACAAGACAAAGTGAGTATCGCCGCATCATCGGCGAACTTGCCGCCAAGCATCCCAAAATACAGGTGTTTGATGCTTCAAAAACTCTCTGTGACGCCAATTTTTGCTCCGCGATCGTCGACGGACATATGCTTTATCGTGACGGTGACCATCTAAGCAGTTTTGGAAGTGAATTCTTTGGCAAAGCGCTGTCTGACTTTTACGCGAACGCCGGCGGCTTAACCGCGAGAGGGAAATAGAATGGTGCACCAAAGGTTCATCGCCCGTTTTCGCGAAAACTTTTCGTCGATCAGGCGGCGCGCGTTCCGTCCCCACTCGCGCCTCAAGTCACTATCGTCCCGCAAAGTTCGCATCAACTTCGCCAATTCAACCGACTCTCGCGGCCGGACTACCGCGCCACAGTGACCCGTTCGAACGATCTCGCCAATTTCTCCGCCAGGGTCTCCGATAAAAATCACAGGGCGCCCTGCCGCGGCGATCCCATAGAATTTGCTCGGAAGAATAAAGCGCTCCAATTCTGGCCGAAGAGATATAAGGTGTATGTCGGCAGCGCCGAGGCTCTCCGGTAGATTCTCCCTGTCTTGATAGGGTTCGAACAAAACCTGGTCGAGGTCGCGCTTGACCGTTTCATTTACGAGGTACACTCTCTGATTGCCACCACCAATAAACAAAAATACGACATCCGTTTCTGATCTGAGCAGCTCCGCAGTCTCGAGAATCGTTTCAAAGTCGTGCGCCCGGCCCATGTTGCCGGAATACTCCACGACAAATTTGCCCGCCAGCCCCCACTGTTCGCGCAGCCGGCTCCGCCCGGGCGGGACTGGGACGATCGCATCGTCATCAACCCAGTTGTGGATCACCTTTACCCGATCGTGCCGCCCGTCGCGCCCAATCAGATACTCGGCCATTTTTTCGCCGAGGACTATATTCATCGCTGCCTGCCTAAGGGACGCGTCGCGCATACGTTGCAACACCCATCCAAGCCAGCCACTCACGCCTCTCACTCCGAGCACCATCGCCGTCTCGGGAAACACATCCTGCACCCAGTTTACGAGGCGCGCTCCGCGCAGCCGAGCCACCAACGCCGCCACAATCGAGATCAATGGCGGATCGGTCTTGGCGACAAGGGTGTCCTCAAACCCCACGAGTTGATACAAACGCCAGCCGGCGCTCATGTAAAAAGTTAGGTAGTCGACTGTCCGGCCAAGCAGACTGTCCCGCCCGAACCGCGAAGTCCAAATTCGGTGGATCTTCACGCCGTTTGCTACTTCCGCCGAGGGCAATGACGCCCTGGGCTCTTCGTAACGCTGCCGGCTGGTCACCACACGCACGTCATGCCCCATCCCGGCCAAATAAAAAGCCAGGTCCGTAAGGATCTGGCTTGTGGCGGATTGATCGGGGAAGAAAAATCTGTTGACGAAGACGATTTTCATCTCGGCGCGCAGCACGATGGGTTCAGGTGACGCTTGGACCAGATTTCCGACGCTCAACAAACCAGTCCCCAAGCACCAGGACGTCCATTTGGGTACGCAGGAAGCAGTCGAGAGCTTCCTGGGGCTTGCAAACCACAGGTTCGTTCTCGTTGAACGATGTATTCAGCACCATAGGAACACCGGTGTCCCGAGAGAATTCCTCTATTAGGCGGTAATACCTAGGATTGGTGTGACGGTACACCGTCTGAAGGCGGCCGCTGCCATCCACATGCGTGACCGCGGGAATCTGCGCGCGCTTTTCCGGCCGGATGGGAAACACCTTCATCATGAAAGGTACGTCATCATCCACCTCAAACCACTCCGGCACGGCTTCCCGCAGGATGGATGGCGCAAAGGGGCGGAACGACTCTCGCCGCTTGATCTTCTGGTTGAGGGTGTCCTTCATATCCGCCCGGCGGGGATCGCACACGATGGAGCGGTTGCCGAGCGCCCTGGGCCCCCACTCCATCCGGCCCTGAAACCAGCCCACCACCCGCCCTTCGGCGATCGCTTTGGCGACCCGGCGGCAAAGAATGGCTTCGTCCTCAACTTCTTCGATCGTACAACCCGCGGTAGTAATGACATTCACTTGCGACATTACAAATACCTTGAGCGCCTCGGTGCTGTAGCCAGGCCCCCAATACGCATGGTCCATGTGGAACCGGCCAGCACGGTTGTCTGTGTCATACCAAGCAGAGAACGCCGCGCCAATCGCGCCCCCGGCGTCCCCAGCCGCCGATTGCACATAGACTCGCTTAAAAGGCGTGCGGAGGGTGACCTTGCCATTGGCCACGGAATTCATGGCGCAGCCGCCCGCAAGCGCGAGGTTGTCCAACCGGTAGCGCGTGTGCAACGCATTCAGCAAGTTAAAGAACGCCTCCTCGTACATCGCCTGCGCCGAGTGCGCAATGTCTTTGTGCCGCTGCTCCAGTGGCTCATCCGTGGCACGACTAGCCCCAAGAAGCTCTTCCAGCGCCTCCGTATAGAGCGTGCCGACGTGCGGCTCTCCACCGTCCCAGGCGTATTGGAAACGTTCACGATGGTGGCGGAAATAACGCAGATCCAGCTCATATTCACCGCTTGGCTTGAGCCCGAGGATCCGGTGCATAGCATCGAGGTAAGCGGGGCGCCCATAGGGCGCAAGACCCATCACCTTGTATTCGTCCCCGTAATGCGGGAATCCCAGGTACTGGGTCATTGCCTGATAGAAAAGCCCGAGCGAGTGCGGAAAGTGGACCCGCCCGTCAATGCGGATGTCACACCCCTTTCCGACACCCCAGGCCGCGCTGGCGAAGTCGCCAAAGCCATCCACGGACACCACCACCGCTTCCTCGAACGGCGAGACATGGAATGCGGATGAGAGATGCGCACGGTGGTGCTCGATCAGCGCCAAACGCCCCTTAAATGGCTGTCCCAGAGCATCGCTCAATTCGCGTGCCACACCGCGCCGTTTGCCCATGCTGCGGAGACGCGAGAGCACATAACCCGGATCCGGGCGATGACGAAGCGTGTACACTGCCTTCTGAAACAACGAAGCGCGCGGATTGCTGTTGATCGCGAGAATGCTTACGTCGCCAAGCCCAACCCCCGCTTCGCGAAGACAATACTGCACGGCCACAGTCGGCAGTCCGGCCCAGTGCTTGATGCGGCGAAAGCGCTCCTCTTCCGCCGCCGCGACAAGCTTGCCGTCAACCACTAATGCAGCGGCCGAATCGCCGTGGTAGGCGTTGATTCCAAGAGCCAGCGTCAATGGTCCCCCTCGCTCGGACGATGGCTGATCATACCGGTAGCCACTAACTGCAACGTGCGAAAGATTGTTGACAGTATCAGCTCGTCGCGCCCGACAGCATAGGTATACCCAACAGCCGGGGCACCGGGGGATCAGCTGCCGAAATCCTTGGCATAACCAGCGAGAACGCTTTCTACCATTGATATGAGAAGGGGTAGCTGCACAGAAGGTGACTGTCGCGCCTGGCGCAAGCGCGCCTCGTCTACGGCGGCCGCCAGCCGTGCCACATCCTCCACAACAACAGCTTTCCCGGCAGCGGCGAGCGCGCGCGCGAATTCCAGTTGATGATCGTCAACGTGTTCGCCATAACAGGCTCTACGCGGTGCAACCACCGGAACCTTTCCCGCTTGTATTGCGTGAATGACCACTCCCGCGCCCGCGTGGAGGATCAGCAGATCGGCCTCCCGCATGTGCGCCGTGAACGATTCCATGTCCAGAAAGGCAACAGGTCGGCACGCAGCGTTGGCGAAAGTATTGCTGCCATACTGTACCGTCACCGGCTGGGGTAACTGAGGCGCCAGTCTGGCGACTGCATCTAGCAGACGAGAAAAAGGTTGCGTGGCATTGCCCACGGAGACAAAAGTACTCATAACAACGGTCCGCCATATCGTGCCTTGGGAAAATATGACCGCAGCGACTCCCACTGATAGAAGAACTCATGTGCAAGCCGGTACATGATGCGCCCCGTCACCGACGGCCGCTTGATGCGGGTGATAGTTTCAACGAAAACCACCCGCGTCTTGAACAAAATTTTTCCTACGAGCGCAAACGGTACCGCCGGGCCGGCGCCGGTGCTGAGGATCACCTGCGGCCGCTCCTTGCGTAGGATTTGATACGCCTCCCAGAGATTGAGAAGAAATTTCCAGTCCCGCTCGGAGTGGCTGATGAAGTACGTCTTGCCTCGCATATCCTGAGGAAGAAGCGCCTTGTCATTGAGCACGTAGAAATGCTCGTAGGGATCGTAAGCGGGCTTCAGGCAGCGCACCTCCGTAAGATGCCCGCCGCAAGAGGAGACAATGCATACCTTCACGCGATTGTTCGTACGCATATCGCTGTTAGCTCCTCACCCCGCCCCAAGCGCGCTTGGAGCCAGCGCAATGGGGATAGAACAACGCCCATCATGAGTCGAGCGGATTCCAAGATCCACCGCTTCCATCCTTCACGCCGCGCTGGAACTCCGACCCATCTGGCTCCTTGCCTATTGAGTGAACGCATGAAGGTATTGGCCCAGCCTGTTAGGGACTCGAAACTCGCCGTTTCCCGCACAATGAAGCCGGCTTGGCGCAACGCGAGCGACAGAGACGCGTCACAGAAATAGTGGACATGGTATGGCTCGTAGCCGGACCACCCGCGGAAATGCCGGTGCCACGAGTCCATGTTGGGCACAGCAATATAGAGCTTGCCGCCCGGCTTGAGGGCAGCACGAGCGCTCTGAAGGGAGGCTAGAGGATCGGTAAAATGCTCCAATACATGGCGCATGATGATCGCGTCGTAGGCTCCTTCGCCGACGGAGTCGATATGGGCATCCAGTGGCTCGACGGTCACAGGCAGGCGCCAGCGGTGTTCGATCTGGTGAGCCACCGCCGGCGACAGGTCCAGCCCGCGCACGTCGTGACCGAGGCTCGCTAACCACCCCATCACGACCCCACTCCCCGGCCCGATTTCCAGCACCCGGCTCCGTGGCCCTAGATTCAGCGCCCGTGCGGTGCGGCGGGCGTTGAGGCGTTCGTACATTTTCACGAAAAACCCTGCACGCCCCGCGAAGTCTTCGCTGAAATATTCGAGCTGGATTTCTTCGTTCTCATGCTCATCCAGTTCGCTAGGAGAGACAAAGACATGGCCGCAGGCCGCACAGCGAAGGAGCGGGTGATGGGGATTCGCGACAGCGGCGTTCGCCACTCGGCCGCCCCAGCAAACGGGGCAGCGAAGATCCGTAGCTCCCGTCACAGCCACCCTCGAGCCAGTCGCCGATAAACGGCCTCCATACGCAGCGCGATCCTTTCCCAGGGAAACTCCTCTTCCATCCAAATACGTCCCTTGGTTCCCATTTCACGCAATTCGCCTTCGTTCATCCGCAGAATCGCCGTCTTCAGATTTTCCGGGGTGTTGTCCACCCAGAGGCCGCAGCCTCGGCGTTCCACCTCCGCCCAAGGAGTGCCTCGGCTGGCGACAACGGGTACACCGTGGGCCAGCGCCTCGGCCACTACCATTCCAAAATTTTCTGTGAAAGAGGGCACGACACAGAGATCCGCCTCGAAAAAGGCACGGTTCTTCGCCGCGCCATTGACCTGACCACGGAAATACACCCGCTCAGTGAGACCCAGTTCACCAACGACCTTATGTAATGCTTCCTCATAGTCCGCGGCGCCGCGCCCGCAAATAGCTAGTTCCATCTCGACATCCAAAAGTTGGGCCAAAGCAGCCAAGAGATTCTCGATACCTTTTTTGGGGTCGAGCCGTCCTATGTAGAGCAGGCGCAATCGCCCCTTCGGCTTCCATACCCTCTCGGCGGGCAGCGTCGGAAGATCGATGCCGTTGGGAATGCAAGCAATCTCCGCCCGCAGAATCCGCAAGGCGCTTTCGTGTCCTTCGTCTTCCGAGGTCACGTGCAGGACAGAGCGGCGCTTTACCAGCAGAGCGTTGCACACGCGTTCCCATAGTCGCTTTGCCCACGGATGAGAGGTGCCGCTCCAACGTTGCAAGGCGCCTCTAGGTGACCACACCAGCGGCTTGCCCAACAACCGGCAAATCAGCAGCGCGGGAATAGTCGGCGGCGAGTAAACCCCGGTGACATGGACCGCGTCTGCCCATCGGATCATTGGCCACAAGCGGAGAATCATGCCGGGGGCAACACTGGCCGCCCATTGGCGCCTACAAAAGAATACGTCGTAGCCCCGAAACCGCATTGGAAAATCGGTGACCTGTACACGATCACGGAGTCTCGATCCAGCGGAATCTGTAGTGAGAACCTTCAGGCTTACGCTTGGGATGACGGCGAGGGCATTACACAGTCCGAAGACCGAGTAAATAGGTCCACCCCAATAAGTGGCGGGATAGAAAGCAGGGGTGACGTGGAGAATTCGAATTCCTCTGGCACTAGTTTCCATTGATTGAACAACTCGCCTCACGAACCACTACGAATCATGGATGAATGACCAAGCGACGACTCGTCACGACGGAGCCCCATTCGCAATCTCGGGTAAGAATTCCAGTCGTACCCCCTTTACGTTGATTGTTCCGCACGACCACGCGCCACCGCACGGTTCGATTCCATGGTGAGGGCGAACGTAACTCCTTTATAGGCATGTCGTGCAATCTCGATGAAAGCGGAAAAAAACAAAAAGTCGCGCAACCCGCTCGCGGCAGTAGTCAAAGTGGCCTCGGGGCTCGCCGCCACGCTCCAAAGAGCTCCAAGGGCCAACAATCTTGTGAGAACGGTAAATTTACTGGAGACAAACACAGCGGCGAAAACCATGAACACTACAGCATATATTATCGGGGCCAAAAACCAGCCGACCGGTCCAAAGTCGCTTTGAAGCTGCGCGAGCGGACTTGTGGCGAGATCAATGATAATAAACGCCTCCTGCGGATACAGATCATAACTTTCCGCCACAACCTCATCCGGTTCCGTAGTGATCTTGTTCGCAAGAAATGCGCTCGGAATTGACGTATAGAGCGCCGCGCCCGTGACAGTACCCCAGGTAAGCTGCTGCCTCTCCCACTGTTTTTCCGTAATGCGACACAGGAACTCCATCGGCCCCTCTCGCACGATGGGCGCCTGCCACCGCTCAGCCGAGCCTGGGTTCGGAACAAACAGCGCTAAAACCCCGAGCATCGCGTCACTAACGTCGCCCGACACAAGCTTCTCCTGTATGTTCGGGTCACTCAAATTTGTACGGACGTACGGGTAATATATGGTGAAGGCCGTGATCGCGCAGAAGCCGACTATCATCTCCTTGCCTAACTTGCGTCGATCTGGACTTGCCCACCATCGCGTAATCAAATACGCAATGGCTAGAGCAAGGACTGTTCTACGCGCACCAGCATCTATTTCGCCCAGCATTAATTGACCGACCAGCGCAGTCACTAATATTGCGGAAATCCATACGCGTTCCACGCGGAGTGCGACACGTAGGACACCTAAGAAGATAGCAGCCTGCAATAAGTTTACCGCGACCGCGTTTAGAATCGTTTCCCAATACGAATAGGTTTGGAAACTATCTTGGCCCGGCAGACTAATTGACCGAATTGCTGAAAGTCCGTATGTAGCGAACAGGAGGCTCTTGACAAGAACCCACAATGCGACGCAGGTTAGAAGCCAACCCCCAGATATTCCCGGCCCCTAGCATCGGCAGAAAGACGATGAACATCAGAGCATGGGTAGCTGGAATAATTGCATGACCACGTCCACAAAGCGCAGTCGTAAGCGCAATCTGGAGCAGCCCCGTAGCAATCCAAGTCACGGCGAGCGCGCTATCTAGGCTCACTATCCGTTATGCCCAGCAGAAACTTGTGGACTTTGACCCGCGTGGGCTTGCAAGTAATGCGATAGCGGCCCCGCGAATCCCCATATTCGATAACAACAGTGACAACAGAAGAACCGTCACAAGCAGTCGCGCTCCTTTAGTCATCAGGGCGTGATTCGTTTAATTGACGATCCGTTCAATCTGAAATCTTTCCCTAACCTGCCGCCCAACGCCTAGATAATCTAGCTTCGTTTCAGCATGCAGCCGTGCGGCCCGTTGTATCGACGGAAAACCACTGCGAAGAGAAAGAACACGGGTTACGAATTGTTCTGGGTCCCCGTGTAACACGAGTCCGTTGATTCCATCCTCCACGTACCCTTCCGCTAAGGATTCCGGGACGGCGGCCACCGTGCCACACGCCATTGTCTCGACAACTGCCGAGAGGCCTGCCGGGTTTGTTCTAGTTATTGTCGGGAGACAAACCAGGAATGCTCCGGCATAGAGAGCTCGTAGTTCGATATCCGACGGGTTGACGAGGATGCGCGTATGTCCGTCCAATTTTCTCGCCGCGAGTTGTTCCCGAGCATGCTCCGCGTATCGGCGACCCCAACTCGACCGGACGTAGGTCAATCCAAGCATGCGTGCCACAACGGCGGCATATATTTCATCTCTGTCCGTACTGCCAACCGTAAGTACGTATCCATCTCTTTCGAGTTTGAAGCGCGCAAGCGCTTCCTCCAGATTTGGTGTTTCCGGATGCCAAAAGGAGCTATCTACGGTCACTGGTGCGAATACAACTGGGCATGGTACCTCCAACATTTCAAGTTGACGTTTCTGCGTCACGCTAGCCACTACTACCGCTCGCGCCCTTTCAATTGAGCGTCGCAAAGCGATGTCGTAAGCATGCGCAGTTAGCCTGTCATCGCTTATACCAGGGACCTTCCATGTGTGCACAATGATGCGCGGGTCTCGCCTTAGTAGGGACGTCAAGGCGCCTGCAATGATAGGGTAACCTTGGGCGAGCACGTTGATGTCTCCTTTAAGCATTGCGGGTACATGCCGGATACCGCTTGCAATCAGATTGCTTTCCAACTGTTTAGGGAAGACGGAGACTTGATGATCTCTGAAGACTTCTTCGTAGAGGCATCTAAAGTGATGTAACGGCCCGAACGCGCTCCTCGCACCCGCCCACGTGTAACTTGATAGAAAGAGGTTCACGGTCATGGGCGCGTTCACTGCGCAAGAATTCCTTGGAGCACCCTTTTTCCGGCGCGCAACAAATCAGCAAGGTCTACCCTCTTTACCCGCCAGAATTCGTCGATTGGCAACATCGTTTCACGTCTGACCTGGCCAACAAGGTACCAGCAGCGGACTATCTCGCCCACAGTGATCGCCAATGCCATGCCCATGAGTCCCAAGGACGCTACCAGCCACCAGCCTATGACGCCTAGGGCCGCGAGATAAATTACCAGGCCCACGGTATTAGCACCGACTTTTTGGCGTCCGTTCAGAAATTCAGCCAAGGCCGCCGACGAAAGCGCGATCGGACAAGAAACAAAAAGCAGAGCGACAACCCATGAATCGACCACGAACTCTGGCCCGAAAATAAGGGGGACCAACCAGCCTGCCAACAGCCAAAACGGCAAAGAGCCTCCGAAACTAACCAACAAACTTAGTCGGAACGCGCGGGCAATATTCTGACTTTCTCCAGTAATGCCAAGTTGGAATAGATGTGAACCGATGGCGCCTCCAACCGGGGATATGATGCGGCTATAGGAGTAGTACACCACGAACAGCCCAAGTGGTCGGACACCCATTTGATGTTCGAGAATGATCTGGTAGGCGGAGCCGCTGAAATTCGCTAGGGCCACAGGGAGCGCGAAGACCAAAGCCAGGCCAAGCGCATCTCGAACGTCCTTCTTGGTTGTGGCTATTTGGGCACCCACCGACTGCCCGAAGCCGCGCAGCAGCCACCCGGCTAAAGCCAAGCCCCCGTAGACCGAGACCAGGTTCGCCACCACCACCCAGTCCAACGCTGCAAAGGGGGCGACCAACCAGATGGAGATCAGTACGATAAGGTTGAGGACGTAGAATCCTAATCGAACTACGTTAAAGCGGACGAAGTCTCCGGTGCCGTTAAACAGATAAACAGCGAGTGTGAAGAAATATACGGCTGGCACATAGGCTAGATAAATAGTTGCCAGCCCTGAGAGATGAGGGTCAGCTACGCGCCAAGTCAGGACTGCGTACCCCGCCCCCATCGCCGGTATGGAGAGGAGCATAGCCAGCTTGATGATGGCTGTGACCGGTCGAGCAAACCTCCCGCGGCCGCTTAGGACAGCCACGGCCCGATCAACACCCATAAGGGCAATGCCGGCAACGAGCTGGGGATATAGCAATACTAGGGCAAGTTCACCTCGCCCGACAGGGCCAAGGATACGAGCGGTTAGAACGGACGTTGCAAAGGTCATCGCCTGAATGGCGAGGTTAGTCCATACCGTGCGGACGATCATCGAGCCAGCAATCGCGCGGCGATGGACCAGATAGCTGGCGGTGCCAGCATATCCGCAACCAAAATAAACGGAGAGTTGGGACCAAGTTGGCGGGGTACCGATGACGGTCGTTTGCTGGCGACTGCGCGAATTACTGGCAGGCGCCGCGCGCCATAGCATCCCCGTTCCAGGACAAGCCGCTCCACAACAAATCCGGATTTCTCTAGGAACTGGCGCAGAGTTGTGCGACAAAAGTAGGCCACGTGCCGCCAGTCACCCAAGTGTCTCGCCACGAGGGGCGTATAGAGTTCGAACGGAACTTCAACGATAAGGACTCCTGCATTCTTCAGCACTTGGCGTGCGGAGGCGAGAAATTCCGTGGGCGAAAAGACATGCTCCAGGACGTGGTTCATGACAACCACATCAAATGAGTTTTCCTTCAGCTGCGTCGAAAAGAGTCCGGGTACCTTTCTGATTCTGGGGTCGACCGGAGGACATTCCGTCGCATCTGCCAACACAACCTGATGTGACTGAACGAGGTGACGACAACACTCTCCCCGCCCGCCTCCAATGTCGAGTACCGACGCGCCCGACAATAGACCGTGCGTTGCCAAGGCCGCCGAGATGACCGTCTGGCGTTCGGCAAGGCACGACCGTATGGTTGGCAGATCTGCTTCCGCTCCGCCGAAATCGAAGCTGGTGTCCCGGGCGTATAGCGATGCTATTAGGGCATCGGAAAAACGTTCTGGCTGGAACAAAAATCGGCATTGCCGGCAAACCAGAGTCGAAAGGGTGACGCGTACGCCAAGCAGATCTTTGGACCCCGCGGCCACACGAACCCCATGCCGCGCAATATCACAGCCGCAGAGATCGCAGAATTGGGCAACGTGAATATGCTCGAGCGGATTCATGCCCGTGCGATCCGTTTCGCTTCCTGAATAACCTCCAAGGCGCCCAAATCCCAAGCGGCGTCCGCCGTGTGGATTTGAAAGCACGTCAAAGAGAAACTGTCAGCCAGACTTTTTCCCGATCAAGTACAAATCGGAACAAAGGGATGGAATCAACCGCAAAGGATAATCAACTAGTCTTGTCGCAGTTCTTATCCATGATTTCGACGAGTCATACCCAAGCCAATTGCGTCCCAGAATCTTAACTTCGTTGAGGTGCATGTCACGTGCAATATATTTGAGATCGCCCACGTCTGGTTCCCTGACATGACCGCGAAATACCTCTTCCTCATACCAATGCTGCATCAAACTCCATTTCCCATGCCCGAGTGGAACAGTAATTCGTTTTCTGAGGTTGACGCAATTCGGTACCCCTAACACGAAAGAGCCTTTGGGCTTAAGCTTTCCAACTATGTCTCGGAACAATCTCTTCGGAGAGTTGTGCCAGTGCTCCATGCTATCGAAGGTGGTAATCACATCAAAGTGGCCCTCGATGTCACGGAGGCCATCGCGAACAACATCGCGCGAGAAAACTTCCACATTATATTTTCGGTGCAAAGAAAGGGCGGCGTTACCTGACCGATGATTGAACGAGTCATTGAAGTCATCAACCAGGACAGAGCGTCGAAAGCCGGCAGCGGCACAGCCCACCGAGAACATGCTGAGGCCCCCACCGATGTCACAGATGGCCCGGTTATCCAGTTGCCCTGTGTCAGCCGCGCCAACCGCTAAACTAATGTTGAATGAAATTCTCGGGATATCACGAACTTGCCCGGCCACCATTTCCTTGGGATATTGACCAGCGATCCGTGCAAGTAGGTGAGCTATTTCAGTTCGTACCATGATCCTCCAGGGTTTGGTTTACCCTTTTATCGAGTTGTTTCCATACTCTGTATGACATCAGGTTACCGTGCGCCGTCACCTCAATCACTTAGGAATCTCTTCGAAAAGCTCATTGCAAATGCAGCCACATCTATCTGCGAGTCGCCGAGCCTTCGCGACAGGATAACGTCAGAAAATCACCCGGAAGTCAGGTCAAAGCTTCTCTTTCGCCAATTTCCGAAATCAATCCGCACCCCCAAGCTGTCCTCTCAGGATGTCGGCAACGATGTCACAGAGCCGAGCCCTGAACCTAGAAAAAAAGAATGTCTCAAGGCCGATCTCAACATTGCCCCTAGGCCGCGATAGCGCCTTTAATATCCCTTCCGCAATTTCGGACTTGCTAGTTGGGTCAACTTGAATGATCAACTGAGAATCAGGGTCCTGCTGTTCCTCGGAGTTCTCAAGACGGCACCCAACAACCGGAACCCCGCAGGCGAGAGCCTCAAGAAAAACAAATCGAAACGGGTATCGATCAAACATGGGATTGCTACCAGGCATTGCAAACGCGTCGGCTAATCGGTAGTGGTCCGCTTTTTCCTTCTCTGGCACGTAGCCCGTGAAGACCACAATGTCCTTGACTCCCAATTCACTAGCCTTTCGAACCAAGCGCTCCTTCTCATCCCCATCACCCATTATCAAGTACACGAGATTGGATACCCGCTTCCTGAGAACCGGCAGGACTTCAAGAATTTCGTCAAACCCCTTGTTTTTTTCGAAAGGACTCGTATCCAGCCTTCCAGCGGTCATAACTACCGTTTTGCCCCGAGTGCCATAGCGTTTTTCCAAATCAGGGCGACGCGGCGCAATGCCGTACTGCGAGTTGTCAATGCAATTGGGGAGGTAATAGGACTTGGCATGCCCGAGTTGGGTCCACGCACAAAACAGCTTTGCCGTGACCTTTCGGATTGCAATAAACGCTTCCAATTTCCCGCACAGGTAGTTTGAAATGCGATGGGGCGTGGGATTCCAAGCTTCGATACCATAAATAACAGGAATCATCTTGCAACGCAGGATAGCCGCAAGAAAATAGGCGATAGGCAGCAAGTTAATGTGACTGCAAATCACGAGATCGACCTTGGGCACGCTGAACGCCGTCATCAGGGACAAGAGCACATATCTTGCTTTGCCGCCGAGTGCAGCTGTCTTGTATTCCAGATTGCGCGGCATTTCCTCCGGGGCATAGGTCATCACTCTAGGAATGGCAATTACGCTCTCCATCCCGGGAAGTTCGCAGAGCGCCCTTAACAAATGTCGGTTATACAGCGCAATACCTCCGCGTCCACCAAAAGCATCGGTTACCAAAACGAGAACCCGCATAACCTTTCTCCCGATCTCTTGGGAAAAACTATCTTTTACGTTGCACGATTTCGATGTTTGGCAGTGGAAAAATGAATCCTACGCCCTGGTTCAAAAGCGCTTCTTCTCGCGCAAGGAACTCGTTCTTGAAGTGCCAGGGAAGAACCAGATAGTAATCCGGTTTCATCGCTCTCGATTTTTCCTCGCTGATAATGGGAATTTCCGTGCCTATGGTTTTTGCTCCGTCTTTTTCCGGGTTTCTGTCTGCCGCACAGTCAACGATCGTTTTGTCTATGCCACACCACTGCAATATCGTATTTCCCTTGGTCGACGCGCCGTAGACGTGAATCCTTTTGCCCCGCCCTCGCAGGTCTTTTAGCAAACTGAACAACTCGTCTTTATGACGATTGATCCTGTCCTGAAAATTCTTGTACGGTTTGTCGGTGTCGAGCGCCAGATCGAATTCCTGCTGCCGGACCTGACGGAGCGTTCGGTGATCGTCGCGGTTCTTGAATTCGAAATTCGAGGCGTGGGTGGCATAGCAACGAATGCTCCCCCCGTTGATGTCGTTGAACTCCACCTTGAGGATCTTCATGCTGCAGTCCTTCAGCATGTTCTCGATCACGGCAAAGCTGTAGTATTCCAGGTGCTCGTGGCAGATCGTGTCGTAGGAGTTCATTTCCAGCATGGTGGGCATATAGGACATTTCGAATATCCAGATTCCCTGCTCGCTGAGAATTGAACCCAGCTCCTTGACGAAGGACGCCGGATCCTCCAGGTCATAGAACATGGCGATAGATGTAATTACATCGAACCGCTCGCCCTGCACCAGCTTCTTGAGCTCCGTCGAGGGGAAGAAGTCCTGCACGACTGTAATATCCCCGGAGACCTCTTGCGCGATATCGGACGGATCCACCCCAAACTTCAGGAACTCGCTCGGATAGCTTCGCAGGAGCGTTCCGTCGTTGCAGCCGATGTCCAATACCCGCGCCCTTGCCCTCTTCCTGCCGATGAACCCGACGGCCTGCTCGGCGATTCCCGTCAGGTGATCGCGCATGGTTTGGTTGGTTCCGGACCTGTACCAGTAGGAGGTGTAAAGCACCGGGGTCGGAACGGAAGTCGCCATTTGAAGCAATCCGCATGCATGCTCGTCGACGGTTGGATCACATCTCACCAATTCAGTCGGCATCTTCCGCAAGGGCGGCATCTCCTTGTCTGCCTTGATAAACGATCCCTGAAGGTATTGCTCGCCGAGATCTATTACCTTGGTCAGCGCCTTCGAGCCGCAGATCCTGCAAGTTTTCCTGTAAGTGAGATGCATGAATTTTTGTATCCGAAAGCGTGCTTCCCCGAGGTTGCAACGGTCACCTATCCTCGTTCAAGGGCTATTTTATTTGCTCCAGCCAATACGAAACCGTGTCCCCGAGAGTTTTCTCGAGCGGCACTTTGGGATCCCAGCCGGTGTTTTTGTTCAATTTTCCGTAGCTTCCGTATAAGCGCCTTTGCTCCGATTCCCTTACAAGCGAATGATCTTCTTCGACCTTGACATCAATCTTCGTGCGCTCAATCAACTGCTCCAAAACGGCGCCCATACTTACCTCTTTACCGGAGCATACGTTGTATACCTCGCCGCTGCGCCCCTTTGTCAGGAGCATCACATAGGCGCTGGTTACATCGCGGACATCGGTAAAATCACGTGTCGTCTCAAGGTTGCCCACACGGATTATGGGTTCTATCCTACCGAGCGCGATTTCGGCAATTTGCTTGCAAAAATTCGATATCGCGAACCGGTCGCTTTGCCCGGGACCGATGTGGGTAAACGGTCGAGCTGTAACGATTCCGAACTGTTCAGTCTGACTCCATTGAAAGCATAGTTGCTCCATCGCCGACTTGCTCACTGCATAGGGACTCATGGGTCTTACGGGGGAATATTCAGTGAGCGGCAGCTCTGTCTCTTCCGGGTGGCCATATATCTCGCTAGAACTCACACTCAACATTCTTCCTTTAAAGCCAAATTCCTTTAAAGCCATAAGCAGATTCAGAGTTCCGAGGAAGCCAACGCGATATGTCTCGTACGGATTCGCAAAGGATTCTCTTACGGTGGTTATCGATGCAAGGTTTACAACGGCATCAGGTTCGACGCTCGCAATGAGATGTCTTACCTGATCACGGTCCCTCAAGTCAGCCTCGTGTCCTGTCGCGGTTACCGTAAACTCTTGCAGCATGAGGCGCCGCAAATGCACGCCAACAAATCCGGTACCACCAATGATTAGCGCTTTGCGCATTCAGTAAACCACTGTGAAACGCGAATATAGCTCGGTACGCTATCTACGCTGCCCCGAGAATCCCAACCCAGTAGGGCCGTACGCGGTGCGGCTCACTCCCTAGGCCGTACCAAGTTTGTGGTCGTAGCGTGACGATAGATTTTCAGGGCCCAACCTCTCATCCCTCGTTCCTTGGCTACCACATCATTTTCTTCAGCCAGCCATTTACGAAGCGGGGTCGAAAATCCCGTCTTCCTGCGGTGCAAGACAGTCTTTGGAAGAAGGGAACTCGGGGTTCGGGCGAAGTCGAGCTTGGATGAGCCCCTGCCGTCGATTGATAGTCGTGCAACCGTCCGAAACAGCTCAAGATCTACGAGTGGGACTCGCACCTCTAGAGAATGAGCCATGCTCGCCCAGTCAGTGTCCCTGAGTAGCTGGTTACGCATGTACCACGCGGATTCCAGTGCAACGATCTTGAAGTACGGACTATTGATTGGGTGGGCGGTCAAGTTCAATCGTGAGAGCGTTTGCAACTCGTCCCATCCCTTTTTAACTATTTCTCCATCGAGAAGATTGGGAAGCTCCCAAGGCATGTAAAGACCGCGGCGTAGCAGATACGCGCCACCATATGTGCCGCCGTACTCGAGCAAGCCGGCGTATTTCGGAGATGTGAAGCGCTTTAGTATCGACGCGGAAATATAGCGAAACGTTTTTCCAAGGCTTGGGACAGACGCGAACGGGCTTAGGGCTTTGACGGCGCGGGGAATTTGCTTGAATGACGAGTATCCCCCGAATAACTCATCCCCTCCGAGGCCCGACAGCGCGACCTTGAGGCCTGCCTGTACTGCCGCCAAGCTTACGAAAAAGCTATTCACGCCATCTATAGAGGGTTGGTCCATCGCAGTCATCAGGTGGTGAATTTCCGCCTCGAAAGCATCTTTCGTCACCCGGAAAGTGCTTTGAACGGTTCCGCATTGTCTAGCTACCAGCTCGGCCAGTGGCACCTCGTCGTATCCAGTGCCCTCAAATTCGCTAAATCCGAGAGTGACGGTATGCAGATTCTCCTTACCCAACTCCTTGGTCAGCAGAGTCAAAGTGGCGGAGTCAAGACCTGCCGAAAGGAACACTCCAACGGGAACGTCGGCAATCAGATGGTATCGGACACTTTCGAGGAGAGCCGATCGAAGTCCAGAGTGCAAATGTTCCGGCGAGATCGAGCAAGAAGATGCACTTGCATTGGCCAGTTCTTCAGAGAGGTTGAAGTAAGTTTTGGTTTCCATTCTGCCAGTGGCATCGACCCACAGAGTGGATCCGGCAGGCAGCGCGCGAACACCTTTGTAAAATGTGTAGGGCTCGGGGACGTGTCCCCAGAGAAAAAATCCGACCTGACCGGCAGGTTCAGAGATCTTCGCAATTCCCCCTCCATTCATCAACTTTCGTCCCAAATTGCGAATGCGAACATGCCTCTTAGGCGATGAACCATCTCCCGTCCATGCCTTTGATACAAACACAGCAGCACTTCTGTGTCGCTTGTGGAACGAAACCGATAGCCTTCTTTCTCCAGTTCGCTCCGCAGCTCTTTGTAGTTATAAATCTCGCCATTGAAGGTAATATTGCAGGCGCCATCCCACGCGGCCATTGGCTGGGACGCAGTACTACTCAAGTCTATGATCGCCAGGCGGCGATGTGCCAAACCGATGCGCTGGTCCGCTGAAACCCAAAGACCCTCCCCATCCGGACCACGCGTCAGCATCGCATCACGAATTTTCAGCAATTCCTGGGAATCAACGGGAGGCGCGCTGTTTCGATAGGCAAAGATAACCGCTATGCCGCACATGGGCTAACAGACTACTGAACTAAGCCCATTGACGTAGTCATAGTCTCTATTCAACAAGTGCCGAGGAGTCTGAATGATGATCGTGCCCTGTCTTCGTGTTTGTTCACGGACGGTCTGCGCTTATCTTCTGCTGACGCCGATCACCTATTTCCAGGCCAGATAATCGCGCAGCCTCACAAGCCGAGAGTTGGTTTTAGGGTCGGCTCTTGCATGCGTTACCGCCTCCCGAAGGATTGCCCAAACGATCGACACAAATAAAGCTAAAAAGGTCGAGAGCAGCACTATAAGCGAGCGTCTTGGCTTGGATTTCCGGTCAGGCTCGATTGCCCTGTCCATAACTTGGATAACGGTTGCGTCCTTGGCTTCGTCTATCTTGGCGAGCTCGTACTGCTTGGCGAGCAACTCGTAAAGAAACTCGTAATATTTGACGTCACGCAAACGACCGAGATTGTCGAGGCCGGCATTTCCAGAAGACTCTGCCTTGCCGGTAGCAGCAATCGGGGAGGAGCCTTCGACACGAGCCAGCTCGCGCCTGAGGGCCTCGAGTTCCTGCTGGGTTCTTTGCAGTTCCGGATTGCCTTCGGCCGCAAAGGTGCGCATCGCACCGAGTTGAACCTCTTTCGCGGAGATTTGCGCGCGCAAGCGAGCTGTCACCTCAATCATGCTGCGTCCCTGGGCATCCACTTGGGCCAGCCCACCCTTCTGCAGACCTTGTCTGGCGGTGACTTCGGCGGCAATCAGATTGTCTTTCGCCTGAACCAACTGACGCTCGAAAAACAATCTGCGTTGTGATGCTTCGGTAACCGCCAAGACCTTTGTGAGCTTCATCAACTCGTCCACGTAAGCATTGGCGAGATCCGCGGCGCGCTTTGGATCCTTGTCGTCGATCTCAACGTTAATAATTCCGTCCCGCCCTGATGTAATGGTTGTCCTCTCTTCCAGACGCCTGCGGGCATCGGACAGGAGAGTTTGGTCATATACTTTCCCCAGCTCGAATCGGGAAATCAAGTTGTCCGCTACAGTACGGCTCTTGAGCATGCCTACATAGAGATCGTTGAGATTTCTTATACCAAGCGCCCCGCCGGCCGCGCCCGCTAACCCTCCGACCGCGCCACCGAGTTGACTTAGCAGAGCAGTAGCCGCTGAGGCGCTTTGTTGGGGCGGAAGGATGCGGGTAGTACCGGTGTAGATGTTTGGCAAGAGCAGGCTGATAATCACAGCCGCAATTCCTACAACAAAGGGAACGCCAATCACAATCCGCTTGTGCTTGGCGAGAACGATCAGCAGGTCGAGCGGGCTGACTCCGTCGTCCTCGGCGGTTGACAAAGTGTCCTTATGGTTCTCGAGGTTGGCTTGCCCAGACATGGGAAATCAACAAATTTCCGGGGAGAAGGCTAAGAGCATATTGCAAAAATAGTCGCAGCCTGTAGCGATATCGGTAAATCCCCCTGCGCGCCTTCGGCGCGTCGGCCCCCTTTTACAAGGGGGTAGCCCCTCCCCTTTGACAAGGGGTTGGGGCGAAGCTACTGGCGGATGACCTTGACCGCCGCCGCGCCCAGACCGAACTGGTAGAAGATCTGCGAAATATCCTTGAGCGCTCGGGTGATGGTCGTGCGGTCGAGCTCTTCCGGCACGACGATGCTGTCGCCCGGCATCAGCCGTGAGCGCTCCAGCGAAGCCGTGAAGAACCCCGTTTGCTGTTTGCTTTTGACCGACCCATCGGCGCGCAGTATGTAGATGCTGCCTTCGTCGGCGCCCTTGGTCGGGCCGCCCGCCTGGAAGAGATAGTCCGCCACGCGTTTGTCGGGTCTGTAGATGAACGAGCTCTCGGTGTACACCGAGCCGAATACGCTGACCATGGAGGGCTTGGATGGGATCAGGAACCGGTCGCCGTCTTCAAGGGGCAGCTCGGGGAGGTTCGCGATCTGCGCTTCCTCGGGCAGCTCGAGCACGATGCGGCCGATCGGCCGGATCTGGCGCAGGCGCGCAACCAGTACCTGCTGGTT
>WNFI01678827.1_pt1 | contig 20801 bp, 23 predicted proteins | sample 5400471 | NCBI WGS metagenome assembly WNFI01 (sample SAMN13153348, study PRJNA577476) | soil metagenome | isolation source: 100 cm saprolite on Douglas fir-dominated hillslope | place: USA:California | collected 2013-09-17
CATGACCAGCTGGCCGGCGTCGCGGAATTCGACCAGGCGCGTATCGACCCGGCTCTGCAGCAGGAAGTGCGAGTACTGGTCGCGGCTGTCGTTGTCCATGCCGCCGCCCGAGTGGCGCTTCGACTGGTAGCGCAGGTAAAGCGCGTAGTGCTCCAGGCGGAACTTGAGCGGCTGGGCGTGCGCGGTGAGGCTGCCGTGCTGCTTCCAGGCGCGGCGCTGGGAGCGGTTGGCGCCGAACTGCTCGACCGGAATGCGCACCGGCACGCATGCGCGGCAGCTGTCGCAGTGCGGCCGGTAAGTGAAGATGCCGCTGCGCCGGAAGCCGGCCTTGACCAGGTCGCCGTAGAGCTCGGTGTTGATCAGGTGGCTCGGCGTCGCCACCTGCGAGCGCGCCATCCGGTCCGGCAGATAGCTGCAGGGGTAGGGCGCCGTTACGTAAAACTGCAGTACGGCGTGCGGCAGGTCGTTAAGTCGCGACACTCAGGTTCCGCTCATTTTCCATATGCCCGGAGGCTCAGCGTAGTTTACCAACGTCGAGAGCGTGCGCAAGAAAGCCCGCCGCGGCATCTCGCGGGCGCCCAGCGAGGCGAGCAGCGGGGTGTGCATCTGGCAGTCGATAAGCGGGAAGCCGCGGCTTCTCAGAAAATCCACCAAATGAACCAAAGCAACCTTCGAGGCGTCGGTTTGGCGGGAGAACATCGATTCTCCGTAGAACATGCGGCCTATCGCCACCCCGTAAAGCCCGCCGACCAGCTCGTTTCCCCGCCAGGTTTCGAAACTGTGGGCGTAGCCCGCACGATGGAGATTCGAGTAAGCGGTCTGCATTTCGGTTCCCAGCCAGGTCCCTTCGGTTCGGTAGGCGCATCCCTTCAGGACCTCCCGGAAAACCGTGTCCACTCGCACCTCATAGCCCTTGTTGCGGATGCTCTTGGCGAGGGAGCGGGCCACCTTCAGCGCGTCGCACTCGAGAACCATGCGCGGATCGGGCGACCACCACAGCAGCGGCTCGCCGCGCGAGTACCAGGGAAAGATGCCGCGGCGATAGGCCTCGAGCAGGCGTTCCATCGACAGGTCGGCGCCCGCGCACAGCAGGCCGTGCGGATTTTTCAGCGCCCGCTCGACCGACGGGAAAGGATCATCGCGCTCGAGCCACGCTAGCACTTCACCTGCTGGCGGCAATAGCTGTCGAGCTCCTGGACGACGCACGAGCCGGCGACGGCGCGGCGTGCGGCGTCGCCATGCTCCAGCGACAGCTTGAACGCGTACTTCTCGAAGAATTCCCTGAACAACTCGCCGCCCAATGTCCCTACTGCATGAATTTCATCCGTGTTCGAATCGTGTTCAAGCAAAATCGTCGCGAGTGGCTGAGGCGCGGGGCCGGCGACGACGCGCGCGCCCTGCGCCGGGTCGTACTGGCTGTGCTCCGAGCAGCAGTGGATCACCGCGCCGAGCCGGCTGCCGGCGCTCTTCTCCGCGCGGTAGCTGATGAAGCTGATGTCGCGCGTCGGATAGCTGAGCTTATGGGCGCAGATGGCCGAATAGGCGACTATGGCGCGTTGCGCGCCGACCCCGCCCGCCCACTCGTAAGGTCGGTTGTCGACGGTCTTCAGCTGCGCCGAGGCCATGGCGGGCCTGCCCAGGTTGAGCAGAAAGCAGGGCGTCGATGCATAGGGATAGTGAAAAATCAGGTTGCGGTTGGGCGGAATCGCCTTCGCCCGCAGCGCGCCGCCTTTCTCGTCGACCAGCCTGGCGCGCGAGTAGCTCTGCGGCCGCGAATCGGCGGCGATGGCCGGGGCGGCTCCGGCCATCGTGCTGGCGGCACAGAACGTGATGAAATTGCGGCGCTCCACGCGGCGAATTTTAGCCTGCGACGATGTCCTCAGCGTGGAAGCCGAAGCTGCCTTTGGCCCGGTCCTCGAACCAGCGCTTGAGGGTCGTGCCGACGGTACGGAAAGCGATCTCGGGCCACGGGATGTGGGCCTCGTCGAACAGCGCGACCTCCAGCGTTTCCTCGCCCGGCTTGAATTCGAGGTCGAGCAGCCGCGCGCGGTAGAAAAGGTGTACCTGGTTGACGCGCGGCACCGAGATCATGCTGAATGGCGCGCCGAGCTCGATCCTCGCGCGGGCTTCCTCGAGGGTCTCGCGCAGCGCGGCCTGGCCGGCGGTCTCGTCGTTCTCCATGAACCCGGCGGGCAGGGTCCAGTAGCCGTAGCGCGGCTCGATCGCGCGCCGGCACAGCAGCAGCCGGCTCCCGTGCTCGGGGATCGAGCCGACCACCAGCAGGGGGTTCTGATAGTGGACCACGCCGCACCGGTCGCAGACCCAGCGCGGCAGGCTATCGCCCGGGGGCACGCGCCTGACGACCGGCGCCCCGCAATTCGAGCAGAATTTCAATTCAGATCCGAAAGCGTGCGTATTGTCTTATCCGGCGCGAACCCGAGCCTGTCGAGCGGGGCAGCGGAACGGTTGATCCAGTAAACCCGAAAACCGAAGGACTTCGCGCCGAGCGCGTCCCAGCAGTTCGACGAAACGAAGCCGATTCGCTCCTTGGGTATATTCAATTTTTTTACTGCAAGTTGATACACGACGGGCGCCGGCTTGAACACTTTCAGCGCGTCGACGCTCAGCACGGCGTCCAGCTTGAGGCCCGAATGCTCGACGAGAGGTTCCAGCATATCCGGCGAGCCGTTCGACAGGATTGCCCGCTTCTGCGCTTTCAGGTTCTTGAAGAAATCCTGAACCTCGGGATAAGGCGCAAGAGTGAGGTATTCATCCATGAGCGTTTTCGCCTTGGCTGCGTCCAGCTGCAGACCGAGCGATTCGCAAGCCCAGCGCAACGCATCGCGGGTGACGTCCGAAAACGGCTGGTAGCGGCGCATCAGGCTGCGCAGCCAGGTGTACTCGAGCTGTTTCGCGCGCCATGCCTGCGACAGAGCCGCGCCCTTGCCGGGCCAGAACGACTCGCAGCGGCGCACCACGGAATGGACGTCGAACAATGTCCCGTAGGCGTCGAACACGAGCGCGCGCACATTTTTCACGATTTCTCTGAATGGTAAACTGGATTGAATCATGGTGGACCGCTACGACGAGCTCTACAAGGGCTTTCGTTGGGATGTTCCTGAGCGCTATAACATCGCACGCGGCTGCTGCGGGCGATGGGCGCAGGACCGCTCGCGCTTTGCGCTCTACTGGGAGGACGAGTCCGGCGCGGCGGCGGCGTATTCGTTCTGGGACATCCAGGCGGCGGCGAACCGGCTGTCGAACGCGCTCGGTGCGCTCGGCGTGAAGCGCGGCGACCGGGTCGCGATCCTGCTGCCGCAGCGCCCCGAGACCGCGATCGCCTATATCGCGATCTTCCAGATGGGCGCCATCGCGCTGCCGCTGTCGCACCTTTTCGGGCCGGACGCGCTGGAGTACCGGCTGGAGCATGCCGGCGCCAGCGTCGCGATCGTCGAGCCCGCCACGCTGCCGAATCTCTGGGCGATCAAGGACAAGCTGAGCCAGCTGCGCCATGTGATCGGGGTAGGCGGGGCGAAGGAAACCGGTACCCACGATTTCGATTCTGTTTTGAAGAGGTCTTCTTCTTCATTCGAGTGCGTCGATACAAGGGCGGAAGATCCATCGCTCATCATCTATACCAGCGGCACCACCGGAGCGCCGAAGGGCGCGCTGCACGCGCATCGCGTCATCCTCGGCAACATTCCCGGCTTCGTGCACTCGCACGATTTCTTTCCGCAAAAGGGAGACGTGTTCTGGTCGCCGGCGGACTGGGCGTGGGCGGGCGGCCTGTTCGACGCGCTGCTGCCGAGCTGGCACTTCGGCCTGCCGGTGCTCGGCTACCGCGGCAAGTTCGACGCCGAGAAGGCGTATTACCTTCTTGAGAAATACGCAATCCGGAACTCGTTTCTTTTCCCGACGGCCTTGAAGCTGATGATGAAGGCCGTTCCCGAGCCTGGAAAGAAATTCTCATTGAATTTGAGGTCGGTGATGAGCGCCGGAGAGTCCGTAGGCGCAACCGTCATTGAATGGGCAAGAGACCATCTCGGGGTGACGATCAACGAGATGTTCGGCCAGACCGAGATCAACTACGTCGTCGGCAACTGCCAGGCCGCCTGGCCGGTCAAGCCCGGCTCGATCGGGCGTCCTTACCCGGGGCACCGGGTTTCCGTGATCGACGAAAAAGGAGCGGAGGTCCCGAGAGGGGAGCTGGGCGAAATTGCGATTAAGCGGGAGGGAGATCCGGTGTTCTTCCTTGAGTATTGGAAGAACGAGAACGCAACGAAAGAGAAATTCATCGGCGACTGGGCGACCACCGGCGACCAGGGGAAAATGGACGACGACGGCTATCTCTGGTACCAGGGGCGCAGCGACGACGTCATCAAGAGCGCCGGCTACCGAATCGGCCCGGCGGAGATCGAGAGCTGCCTGGTCAAGCACCCCGCGGTGGCGAACGCCGCGGTGATCGGCAAGCCTGACGCGGTGCGCGGCGCCATCGTAAAGGCGTTCATCGTGCTGCAGCCCGGCCACTCTCCAACCTCGAATCTCATCGAAGAAATACAAACGCATGTCCGCGGCCGCCTCGCGCCTTACGAGTACCCGCGCGAGATCGAGTTCCTGGACGCGCTGCCGATGACCACCACGGGCAAAGTGCAGAGAAAAGAGCTGCGTAAACGCGAAGCAGCGAAGCTCAAGCAGGCGTGAAGAGAATCCTGCTTATCGGAGCCGGCCACGCGCACCTCGCCGTCCTTCGGAACCTCGCAAAAAAGCCGCTGTACGGCTCGCGCATAACGCTCGTCACGCCGCAGGAGAAGCAGATCTATTCGGGCATGCTGCCCGGCCTGGTCGCCGGCCACTACCGGCTCGACGACGTCCGCATCGACGTCGCCCGCTTCGCCGCCGGCGTCCACGTGGAGTTCGTGCAAGGCGCGGTGGTGACGCTGGATCTCGCGGAGCACGTTGCGAAGCTGCGCGACGGGGCCGAGCTTCCCTACGACTTCGTCTCGCTGAACGTGGGCGCGGCGGTCGACGCGCCGTTCGACGGCAGCCAGCACGCCGTAGGGGTGAGGCCCTACGAAACATTCCTTGCCAGGCTGAGCGAGGAGAGGCTGGCGCGCGTCGCCATTGCAGGCGCGGGCGCCACAGGAATGGAGCTCGCGATGGCGCTGCGCTTTCGCGGTGCCGCGGTCACTCTGTTCTCCGACCGGCCCGCCATGTCGCCGCAGCTCGCGACGCGCGCGGTTGCGGCGCTGCGGCGTGCGGGCGTCGATTTCAGGCCCGGCATGGCGGTCACGGCGGTCGAGCCCGGGCCGGTGGTGATCGCGGGTACCTCGCACCAGGAGTTCGATTTGCTGGTGCTGGCGACCGGGCCGCGCGGGATCGCGTGGCTGCGCGGCTGCGGACTCGAGACCGACGGGCGCGGCTTCGTCCTGGTCGACGCCGCGTTGCGCAGCGTTTCCCATCCCGACGTGCTCGCGGTCGGAGATTGCGCGAAGCAGGCCGGCGCCGACGAAGCCAAGTCCGGCGTGGCCTCGGTGCGGCAGGCCAGGGTGCTGGAAGAGAATCTGCGAAGAATAGCGACCCGCGACGAGCCCAGGCCCTACGAGCGACGGCCGCGCGCACTGCAGCTGATCAGCTGCGGCGCCAAGTACGCGATCGCCGAGCGCGGCAACTGGACCGCCGAAGGCGCCTGGGTGTGGCGCTGGAAAGACTGGATCGACCGGCGCTGGGTAAGGAGTTTCCAGTAGACTTGCGCGGGTGCTGGCGCCCCAGACACGAATCGAACGTGCGACCTGCCCCTTAGGAGGGGGCTGCTCTATCCACTGAGCTACCGGGGCCCGGGCGCGATTTTAACGCTTGCGAATGAATCGCTTTTGAAAAGAAGAACATTCCTCCTCGGAGTTTTCGCCGCGCCGGCTTTTTCCGCCCGGGCCCAAAGCTGGGCCTGGGACGACGGCACGGTGCCGTTCGTGGCGTCGCCGCCCGAGGTGGTCGAGCGGATGCTGCGGCTCGCGGAGCCGCGCCCCGGCGACTACCTCATCGATCTGGGGTCGGGCGACGGGCGCATCGTGATCGAGGCCGCGAAACGCTTCGGCACGCGCGGGCTTGGCGTCGACATCGATCCGCGGCTGGTCAAGCTCGCGCGCGACAACGCGCGCAAGGCGGGCGTCGAATCGCTGGCGCGCTTCGAGGCGCAGGACTTTTTCGAGACCGACCTGCGCGGCGCGAGCATCGTCACCGCCTACCTGCTGGCGGAGGTGAACCTCAAGCTCATGCCGCGCCTGCTCGAGCAGCTCAAACCGGGAGCGCGGGTCGTGACGCACGATTTCGATATGGGTCCCTGGCAATATGACGAGATGATCGAGCTGCCGGTGGCCGAGAAGGCGGTCGGCCCGCTCGGCCGCTCGCGGGTGTATCTGTTCATGGTGCCGGCGCGCGCCAGTGGCGCCTGGAGAAGCGAGCTTCCTGAGCACGGCGGCTCGTGGGAGTTCCGCATCGCCCAGAAGTACCAGATCCTCGAAGCGACGGCGCGTGCCTCCGGCCGCGAGCAGGCGGTGCGCGCCACACGGCTGCGCGGCGAGGAGATTCGCATGGCGCTGACCGGGATCGTCGGCGACCGTCCCTGGAATCACGTGTTCCGGGGCATGGTCAGGGGCGATCAGATCGATGGCGAAGTCCGGGTATCCAGTGGTGATGACTCGAGGACCCTAGCGTGGAAAGCGACAAGAACGCGATAAAGCCGAAGCCATTGCTTTCCGTCTCGGACGGCATCGTGATGATCTGCGGCATGGTGATCGGCGCGGGCATCTTCAAGGCGCCGTCGATCGTCGCCGGCAACACCGCGAGCGCCGGCGAGTTCATGTTCGCCTGGGTGCTCGGCGGCATCGTGTCCCTCTGCGGCGCGCTGGTCTACGCGGAGCTCTCGGCGCGCTATCCCGAGACCGGCGGCGAGTACGCTTTCCTGTCGCGCGCCATGGGGCGCGGCACGGGCTTCGTGTTCGGCTGGTCGCGCATGACCGTGATCCAGACCGGAGCGATCGTGGCGGTGGCCTTCGTCTTCGGCGACTACGCTTCCGAGATCGTCAGGCTCGGAGAGAAGAGCTCCGCCATCTATGCCGCGATCGGCGTGGCGGCCCTCACGGCTCTCAATGTCGCGGGCACGGTCGAGTCCAAGACGCTGCAGAAGCTGATGCAGGTTCTTCTGTTCGCGGGGTTGCTGTTCATCGGCATCGCGGGCCTGCTGCTCGCGGGCGCTCCAGCCAGGCCGGTCCCGGCGGGAGGCGGCGGCCCGTTCGGGCTCGCCATGATCTTCGTCCTGCTGACCTACGGAGGCTGGAACGAAGCCGCTTACCTCGCGGGCGAGGTGCGCGACTCGCGCCGCAACATGATTCGGATCCTCATCGGCGGCATCGCCACGGTGACCGCGCTGTACCTGCTAGTCAATCTCGCCTACCTCGCGGCGCTCGGCCTGAGCGGGATGAGGGAGTCGAAGGCGGTGGCAGCGGATGTCATGCGCGCTGTCGCGGGAGACAGAGGCGCCGTGGCACTGGCCCTCATCGTCTGCCTCGCGGCGCTGACGACGATGAACGCCGCGATCTTCACCGGCGCGCGTACCACCTACGCTCTCGGACGGGATTTCGCGATATTCCGCAAGCTCGGTACCTGGCGCGAGTCGGGCAGCACGCCTGCCAACGCGCTTCTGCTGCAGGGAATGATCGCGCTGGCGCTGGTCTGGGCCGCATCCTTCACGCCGGACGGCTTCAGCGCCATGGTGGCGTACACGGCACCGGTGTTCTGGATCTTCTTCTATCTTACCGGGACCACGCTGTTCCTCTTCAGGGACCGGGGCGGGGAGCGGCCGGCATTTCGCGTGCCGCTCTATCCCCACGTGCCGATCGCTTTCACGGTGATGTGCGCCTACATGCTGTATTCAAGCGTCGACTACCTCCGCAACCCGGATTTCGGGCCGAAATTCGGCTACCTGGTGCTCACCGGGCTCGCCATCATGCTTGCGGGAATCCCACTCTATCTATCAACAAGGAAATCTAGATAGAATTTCCTGAATGACCCTCACGGAGCTCCGCTACATCGTGGCCGTAGCGCGAGAGCGGCATTTCGGCCACGCTGCCGAAGCCTGCTTCGTGTCGCAGCCGACGCTGTCGGTGGCGGTGAAGAAGCTCGAAGAGGAGCTGGGCGTCGCGCTGTTCGAGCGCGGCCCGGGGGAAGTCACGGTGACGCCATCCGGTCAGAAGATCGTCGAGCAGGCGCAGCGCGTGCTGGAGGAGGCATCGCGCATCAAGGAAATCGCGGCCTCGGGACGCGACCCGCTTGCCGGCGCGCTGCGCCTCGGCGCGATCTACACCATCGGGCCCTATTTGCTGCCGAAGCTGATTCCGATCCTGCGCAAGAACGCGCCCTCGATGCAGCTCCTGATCCAGGAGAACTTCACCCACCGGCTCGGCGAGGCTTTGAAAAGCGGCGAGGTCGACGCGATCCTGATCGCGCTTCCCTATGAGGAGGCGGGGGTGGCGACGCAGGCGCTTTACGACGAGCCGTTCCTGGTCGCGGTACCGAAGGGCCACCCATGGGAGGGGCGCAAGCGCATTACTTCGGACGAACTCATGAGCGAGAGCCTGTTGCTTCTCGGCGAGGGGCATTGCTTTCGCGACCAGGTGCTCGAGATCTGCCACTCGGTGCGGGCCAGGGAGCGCAGCAACGTCTCGCGCACCATGGAGGGCGGCTCGCTCGAAACCATCCGCCAGATGGTGGCCGGGGGCGTCGGCGTCACCGTGCTGCCCGCCACCTCGATCGGCGCCGGCGGCGCGAACAGCGAGCTGATCCGCATCCTGCCGTTCGCCCGGCCGGTGCCCGAGCGGCGCGTCGGGCTCGCCTGGCGGCGCAGCTTTCCGCGTCCCGAAGCCATTGAAATGCTGCGCAAATCGATTCTCACCTGTAACCTGCCGCGGGTCACCAAGCTGTAATTTCTCAATAAGAGGAGGGCACGCCATGCTTCATAAGCTGGTCTTCGCAGTTCTCATGGGAATCGCCCTAGCTGCAACAGCGCAACCCGCCAAGAAAGTGCTGCGCATACACACGGCGGGACCCAACGACACCAACGTCGACAACACGAAGCTTGCGGTGGAATTCGCCGAAAACGCCAATAAGGCGTCAGGCACGGTGGACGTCAAAGTCTTTCCGGCGAGCCAGCTCGGCCAGACGCGCGAGGTGATCGAGGCGATGCGCCTGGGTTCGGGCGCCGCCGGCACCACCGGCGGGCCGGCCGAGTACGCCTCGTTCGTCAGGCGCCTCGGCGTGCTCGGCCTGCCGTTCGAGTGGAAGAGCTACGACCATGCGCTGCGCGTGCTCGACGGCCCGGTGGGCAAGGAGCTCGACCAGGACATGGAAAAGGCGGGCTTCAAGGTCCTGTCGTGGGCGGTGAGCTGGGGCTTCCGCAACGTGATCACGGCGAAGAAGGAAGTGAAGCAGGCTTCCGACCTCAAGGGCCTGAAGATCCGTACCATCCCGACCAAGGTTTTCGTGGCGGCGATCAACTCCATGGGCGCGAACGCGACGCCGATGAACTTCGGCGAGATCTATACGTCGCTGCAAAGCGGCGTGCTGGACGGCTTCGAGCATACCGCGGCCACCGTGATCTCCTTCAAGATGAACGAGGTCGCCTGCTGCATCGCGCTCACCAAGCACCTGATGGACCCGACCTTCCTCGTATTTTCGCTCGCCGAGTGGAAGAAATTGACGCCGGCGGAGCAGGCCGCGCTGCAGAAGGCCGCGAACGACGCGGCGAAGGTGGTGCGCCGGATGGCGCCGCAACGCGAAGGCGAGGCGCTGGCCCAGGTGAGGAAGCTCGGCATGAAGGTGAACGAGATCGACACGGCGCCGCTGGTCAAGGTCGCCGTGCAGGCGCAGGATGACCTGGCGAAGGAGTTCGGCGCGGAGAAGCTGCTCGAGCAGATCCGCAAGACGCCGGGCTGATGAAGAAGCTGTTTGCGAGGATTGACCGCGGCGTCGAATACCTGGTCGCGGCAATCTTCGCAGCGATGTGCGTCGTAGGCCTGCTGCAGGTCTTCAACCGCTTCATCCTCAACCAGTCGCTGTCGTGGAGCGAGGAGTTCCAGATCTTCTGCCACATCTGGATCGTGTTCCTCGCCATCCCGATCGCCTACCGGCGCGGCGCGCACCTGTCCATGGATTCGATCAAGGCGATGCTGCCGAAAAAGGCGGGGATCGCTTTTGACTACCTGATCGAGCTTCTCTGGATCTGGTTCGCCGTCGCCCTGACCTGGCTGAGCTGGCGAGTCTCGGAGGTTGCAAAGCTGCAGGGATCGCCGGGCCTGGAAATCCCCATGAGCTACCCCTACTACGCGATGGTAGCCGGCGGGGCGTATCTTTTTTTTGTAGTCATGAGAAAAATCCTCTTCAGGGAAAAATTGTCGTGATGATCTGGCTGATGCTTGGCCTGCTGCTCGGCATGATGCTGGTCGGCATCCCGATCCTGCTGTGCATCGCCTTCGTCGGTTTCGTCGGCATCGCGGCGGAGCCGGGGATAGTCATGCCGCTGTTCGCGCAGAAGACCTTCACGCAGCTCGACTCCTACACGCTGCTTGCATTGCCCTTCTTCATTCTCGCCGGCGGGCTGATGTCGGCGGGCGGCATGAGCCAGCAGCTGGTGGATTTCTCGCGCGTGCTGGTGGGCTACCAGCGCGCCGGGCTGGCTCACGCGGCCATCCTGGCAAGCATGGTGTTCGCCGGCATCTCCGGCTCCTCGACCGCCGACGCCTCGGCGATCGCGGCCATCGTCATCCCCACCATGAAGCGCTCGGGCTACAAGCCGGGCTTCGCCGCGGCGCTCATCGCCTGCGCGGGCACCATCGGCGCCATCATCCCGCCCAGCATGATCATGGTGGTCTACGGCGCGATCGCACAGGTCTCGATCGGCGGCCTGTTCCTCGGCGGCATCATCCCGGGGATCCTGATCGGCCTGTTCCTGATGGGCACGGTGAAGCTCTACAGCTACCACCCGAACTACCCGGAGTTGAGAGAGGCGCAAGGTCGCTTCGAATTGGGGAAGATTTTTGTTTCATTGAAGACCGTCTGGCCCGCATTGCTCGCGCCGCTCATCATCATCGGCGGCATCCTCTCCGGCGTGTTTACCGCCACCGAGGCGGGCGTGGTCGCCTGCCTGTACGCGTTCGTCGTCGGGTTTTTCTTCTACCGCATGATCAAGCTGCGCGACCTCACCGAGATCTTCGTCGAGGCGGCGATCACCACCACCATGGTGTCGGCGGTCATCGCCGTCTCGGGCGCGATGGGCTGGCTGCTGGCGTACATGCAGTTCAACGACATGGCGGTCGCCTGGGTGACGGCGGCGTCGCAGAGCCCGCTGGTGGTGCTGCTGGTATTCGCCATCGTCATGGTGGCGCTCGGCACCTTCGTCGATTCGCTGGCCATCCTGCTGGTATTCGCGCCAGTCGCGGTCGAGCTCAGCAAGCGCTACGGCATCGACCCGATCCAGATGGGGCTGGTGATGGTGATGTGCAACCAGATTGGAGCGGTGTCGCCGCCGACGGCACCGCTCCTGTTCGTCACCACCAACATCGCCAAAACGACCTTCGACGACACGAACAAACACGTCTGGCCTTTTTTTGCCGCCGAGTGTGCCGTATTGCTGCTCGTCATCCTGATCCCTGGACTTTCGAACTGGATTCCTCGCTATTTTCTAGGCTGATACACTCAGAAATCCTCAAAAAGGTTTTTTTGTGAAACTAGAAACCTTCCGTACTCCGGCGATGGTGCTTGCCTGCGGCTGCGTCATCATGACGATCACTTTCGGCGTGCGCGCCGGCTTCGGCCTGTTCCTGCAGCCGATGAGCCTGGAATACGGCTGGGGCAGGGAAGTGTTCTCGCTGTCCATGGCGCTGCAGAATCTCGCCTGGGGCGCGCTCGGAGCGGTGGCAGGCGGCATGGCGGACCGCTACGGCCCGGGCCGAGTGATCGCCGGCGCGGCGGTCTGCTACATCCTGGGGCTGATCGGCATGGCGGTCATCACCTCGCCCCTCGGCATGTACGTCAACTGCGGCCTGCTGCTGGGCATGGCGCTCGGCGGCGCATCGTTCGGCATCATCCTCGCCATCATCGGCCGCACCGTGCCGCCGGAGAAACGCAGCTTTGCGATGGGCATCGCGACGTCGGCCGGCTCCTTTGGGCAATTCGCGCTGCTGCCGGTCACCCAGTTCCTGATTTCCGGATACGGCTGGCACGCGGCGCTCTTCGTGCTCGCCGGCATCGTCGCGCTGGTGATCCCGCTCGCCATCCCTCTCGCCGGCAAGCCGGCGGCCACCGCCGGGGCGTCGCAATCCATAGGCGAAGCGCTGCACGAGGCGCTGCGCGAGAAGGGGTTTCACATGTTGTTCTGGGGATACTTCGTGTGCGGCTTCCATATCGCGATGCTGACCGTGCACCTTCCGGCCTTTGTCACCGATGCGGGCCTCAAGCCGGAGCACGGCATGACGGCGCTCGCCCTCATCGGCCTGTTCAATATCGTGGGTACCCTGAGCGCCGGCTGGCTCGGCGGCCGGCTCAGCAAGAAATACCTGCTGTCCGCCATTTACGCCATCCGCGGCTTCTTGATCGCGATGCTGGTTTTCTTTCCCCTGACGCCGGTGGTGCTATACGTCTTCGCCTGCGGCATCGGCCTGCTCTGGCTGGGAACCGTGCCCCTCACCAACGGCCTGGTCGGGCAGATCTTCGGCATGCGCTACGCGGCGATGCTCGCCTCGATCGTGTTCTTCGGCCACCAGATCGGCAGCTTCATCGGCGTGTGGCTGGCGGGGTATCTCTACGACACGACCGGCTCGTACTCCGGCGCGTTCCTCGCGTCGATCGGATTGAGCGTCTTCGCCGCGCTCATCAACCTGCCGGTGAACGAGATGCCGCTCGCCGAGCGCCGTGCGGCGGCCGCGGCATGACGATGAAGCGAAAGCTCCTTTTCCAGGCGTTGCTGGTTGCATTGCTGGCGTTCGTCGCTGCCGCCGCGTTCTCCGCCTACCTCAAGCCGGGCATGCTGATCGAGTTCGCCAACCTGGTTCTCTGCGGCTGAGCGCAGGTTGCGGTAGTCGCCGGGGGCGGGATAGGGCGATAATGCCCCTGCAGTCGTTCAACCCATCAACAAGGCGATAACAGGGAGGCGGGATGAACTGGTACCTCGATGTGCTCAAGAAATACGCCGTTTTCAGCGGCCGGGCGCGCCGCAAAGAATTTTGGATGTTCTACTTGTTCTACTTGATCATCGTGGTCGTGCTTGGCATCGTCGAATGGATGATCGGCATCCCCGGCATCCTCACCGGGATCTACACGCTGGCGCTGATCATTCCCAGCATCGCGGTCACGGTCCGCAGGCTGCACGATACCGGCCGCAGCGGATGGTGGTGGTTCATCTGGCTGGTGCCGGCGATCGGTACGATCGTGCTGTTCGTGTTCATGGTGCTGGACAGCCAGCCGGGCGACAACGAGTACGGCGCGAATCCGAAAGCTGCAGCGGCCTAGCTTCGCTTACGCAGCCAGGTAGCGCGAAGACCAGGCGGCGATGATTTCGGCGGCGTAGGCGGCGTCCTCGGCGCGGCTGAGCAGGTGATCGGCGTCGTCGAGCGAGACGAAACTCTTCGGATGCTTCGCCGCGCCGAAGATTTTTCCGGCATTGTCGATGCCGACGATCTGGTCGCGCGGCGAGTGCAGCACCAGGAGGGCCTTGCGTAGCGCGCCGATGGTAGCCGCGGGATTGTGCCGCTCCAGGTCGTCGAGGAACTGCTTGCGGATGCGGAAGGGACGGCCGCCAATGTCCACTTCGGCTTCGCCTTTCAGAAGGATGTCTTTTTCAGAAAACAGCTTGGCAACGTGCTTTGGCTCAAAGGGCGCTCCGATGGTCGCGACGGCGCGCGCTTCCGGCGCCTGCGCTGCCGCGGCGAGCACTGCGGCGCCGCCGAGGCTGTGGCCGATGAGGATGCGGGGCGCCCGGTAATGGCTGCGCAGGTGCTCGACGGCAGCGAGCAGATCCTCGATGTTCGACGAGAAGCTCGTGTCCGAAAAATCGCCGCCGCTCATGCCAAGCCCGGTGAAATCGAAGCGCAGCACCGCGATGCCGCGTGCGGCGAGCGCCTGGCCGATATAAGCGGCGGCCTTGCTGTCCTTGGAGCAGGTAAAGCAATGCGCGAATAGCGCATAGGCGCGCGGCTCGCCGGCGGGCAGCTCGAGCCGGGCGGCGAGCTCGTGGCCCGGCGCGGCGGGAAAGTGCAGGGGCGTGGAAGGCATCGTTTAGACTCGGCTCGATTATGGATCAACCCTCCGCATGGGTGATGCGCTGGGCGCCGCGCGTAGCCCGCGGCCCGGTGCTCGACGTAGCCTGCGGCGAAGGCCGGCATTCGAAGTTCTTTCGGGACCTCGGCTTTGAGGTCGTGGCGGTTGACCGCGCCGCGGTCCGGTTGGAGGGAATCCGTTTCGTGGAGGCAGATCTGGAAAGCGGCAACCCCTGGCCGTTTCCCGGCGAGCGCTTCGGCGGCGTCGTAGTAACCAATTACCTGCACCGGCCGCTTTTCCCGCATCTGGTTTCCTCGCTTGCCGAAGGCGGGGTCCTCGTCTACGAAACCTTCATGACGGGGAACGAGTGCTTCGGCAAGCCGTCTAATCCTGACTTCCTGCTGCGACCGGGCGAGCTGCGCGAGGCCTTCGATGGACTGCAGGAGCTCGGCTTCGAGGAAGGGGAGTTCGACCAGCCGAAACGGGCGATGATTCAACGCATTTGCGTCTTAAAACGCTAGAATGCCGGCCATGATTACAGGAAGCCTGGTTGCGATCGTCACCCCCATGCACGAGGACGGGCGCCTCGACCTCGGGGGCTTCAGGAAGCTCATCGACTGGCACGTCGCGGAGGGGACCGACGGCATCGTCGTAGTCGGCACTACCGGCGAGTCGCCGACAGTCGACTTCGACGAGCACAAGGAGCTGATCCGTCTCGCCGTGCAGCATTCGCGCGGCCGCATCCCGATCATCGCCGGCACCGGCGGCAACTCGACCGCGGAAGCGATCGAGCTCACCGAGTCGGCCAGGCAGGCCGGCGCGACGGCGTGCCTGTCGGTGGTGCCGTACTACAACAAGCCGACGCAGGAGGGCATGTACCGGCACTTCCGCAAGATCGCCGAGACCGTCGATCTGCCGATGATCCTGTACAACGTGCCGCCGCGCACCGCCGCCGACCTGCAGAACGACACCGTCATGCGGCTGGCGCAAGTGCCGGGCATCATCGGCATCAAGGACGCCACCGCCAGCATCGAGCGCGGCACCGATCTCATCCGGCGCGCACCGCGCAGCTTCGCGATCTACAGCGGCGAGGACGCGACGGCGCTCGCCATCATTCTGCTCGGCGGCCATGGCGTCATCTCGGTCACCGCCAACGTCGCGCCCAAGGCGATGCACCAGATGTGCGCCGCGGCGCTGGTGGGCGACGTGAAAAAGGCGCGCGAGCTCAACCTCAGGCTGCTGCCGCTGCACCAGCGCCTGTTCGTCGAGGCGAACCCGATTCCGGTCAAGTGGGCGCTCGGCGAGATGGGCATGATCGAGCCGGGGCTGCGGCTGCCGCTCTCGCCGCTCGCCGACAAGTTCCACCAGAGCGTGCGCGAGGCGCTGCACGAGGCGGGCATCACGCTGCCGGGATTGAGGGTTGTAGAGGGTCGCGGTTGATCAAGAAAGTCGTTCTTTCAGCGATTCTTGTCTGGCTGGGAGGTTGCGCCGTCACGGACGCGCTCGAGACCAAGATCGACTACAAGTCGGCGGGCACGCTGCCGCCGCTCGAAGTGCCGCCCGATCTCACCACGCCGTCGCGCGACAACCGCTACGTGGTCCCGGAAAGCGGCAAGTCGACGGCGACGCTTTCCGGCTACCAGGCCGAGCGGAAGGATCAGGCGCGCCTCGGCAATTCCGCGGTGCTGCCGCAGATCGAGCAGATGCGCATCGAGCGGGCCGGATCCGAGCGCTGGCTCGTGGTGCAGGAGCCGCCGGAAAAAGTCTGGTCGCTGGTGAGGAATTTCTGGCAGGAGAGCGGCTTCCTCATCAAGCTTGAGATTCCCGAAGCCGGCGTGATGGAAACCGACTGGGCCGAAAACCGTGCGAAGATCCCGGAGGGCTTCCTCAGGGACTTTCTCGGCAAGATCCTCGATTCGATGTATTCGACCGGCGAACGCGACAAGTACCGCACCCGCCTGGAGCGCACCGCCGACGGCAAGGGCACCGAGATCTACATCAGCCACCGCGGCATGGTCGAGGTCTACAAGGAGCAGACGCGGCAGGAGACCGTGTGGCAGCCGCGCCCGGCCGACCCCGGCCTTGAGGCCGAGTTCCTGCGCCGGCTCATGGTGCGCCTCGGCGCCTCGGAGGAAAAGGCGAAGCTGGCCGCAGGCGGCACGCCTCAGGAGCGCGCCGAGCTGAGAAAGACGAACGAAGGCACCGAGCTCCTGCAGGTCAACGAGCCGTTCGACCGGGCCTGGCGGCGCGTTGGCCTGGCGCTCGACCGGGTCGGCTTCACCGTCGAGGACCGCGACCGCCAGAAGGGCCTGTACTTTGTGCGCTACGCCGATCCCGAGGCGGAAATGAGCAAGAAGGACGACGAGAAGGGCCTGCTGTCAAGGCTTTTCGATTGGGCCTCGAAGGATTCCAAGGTGAAGCCCGAACAGTACCGCGTCCAAGTCACGGCGGCCGAGGAGGCGAGCCAGGTCCACGTTCTCAACAAGGACGGCGCGGCCGAAACCTCGAAGACCGCGCAGCGCATCCTCACGCTACTCCACGAGCAGCTGAAATAGCCCGTTGCTGCGCTTCGCGTCGCTCGGCAGCGGCAGCAAGGGGAACTGCCTAGTGGCCGAGGCCGGCGCGACACGCGTGCTCATCGACTGCGGGCTGAAGCTGCGCGACACCGAGCAGCGGCTCGCGCGGCTCGGCCTCGCTGCGGGCGACATCACCGCCATTCTGGTCACGCATGAGCACGGCGATCACGCCGGCTGCGCGTTCGATTTTGCGGCCGCTCATTCGGTCACCCTCTATCTCACCTACGGCACCTTGTCGGCCTTGAAGGACGAAGGGAAAGTCCTGGAAGGCGTGAAAACGGTGCTGATCGATTCGAAAAAAACGCTTCCGGTCGGAGACCTGGAAGTGCACCCATTCACCGTGCCGCACGACGCGCGCGAGCCGGTGCAGTTCGTGATCTCGGACGGCGTGTCGAAACTGGGGGTGCTGACCGACATCGGCGCCTCGACCGCGCATGTCGAGGAAACCCTCTCGGGGCTGGATGCGCTGGTTCTGGAATGCAACTACGACGCCGACATGCTGTGGGGCGGCGCGTATCCGCAGTGGCTCAAGCAGCGCATCGCCGGACCGTTCGGACACCTGGACAATCTGCAGTCGGAGCGCCTGCTCCGCGCGCTCGATCGCTCGCGGCTCAAGCACATAGTCGCAGCGCACCTCTCGCAGCAGAACAACCGCCCCGATCTCGCGCGCGCAGCGCTGGCGCGGGCGATGGGCTGCGAGGAAAGCTGGATCAGCCTCGCCACCCAGGAAGAAGGCTTCGGCTGGCGCGAGCTGGGCTGATTACCCTAAAGCCCGACCGTCGTTCCGGAGACCGCAGGATACGACGCGGCCCAGATCTCCATGAACCGGCCGCGCATCGCGAGTCCCTCGGTCTCGTCGCCCAGGCCCATCGCGCCGCGGAAGAACAGCGCGACGGGGCGGCGCACATAGTGCACCGAGTCGAGCACCATGAACGAGTCCTGCAGCTCGCGGATCTCCTCGTGCGTGCGGTTGACCTGTATCGCGTGCGCGAAGCGCGCGATCAGACTCATCATGCGCGGGCACTGGCGCGTCACGTGATCGGTGTTATGGACCACGAAGTAGATGCGCCGCGTCCTGCTGGCAAGAAGGAAACGCTCGAGCTGTCCGATGCGCACGGGATCGTTGACGCGCAGCGCGGCCAGATCGGGATCGAATACGCGCAGCTCGCGTCCCGGCTCCTCGAGCAGGCGATCGAGCGCCGCCTGGAAGCCGGCGTTGCTATCGAAGCGTTCGTAGAAGACTTCGCTCATCCGAGTTCCAGATACGCATAGCCCGCCTGGAGCCATCCGGAGATTAGACCGGCGAGCGGCGTCCGGGCAAGCCGGCCTCCCCGGATGCGGCGGCGCTCGGCCAGTTCGCGCAGCCTGGGGGCGGCGCTTTTTGACGCCACGAAGCTCTCGCCGTTGATGAAAAACGTCGTCCCGCTGTAAAGCAGCTGGGTCTTGGGGTCGAGGCGCAGCTCCGAGGCCGCGAGCCTGCCGCGCGTCCTGGAAGGCCGGAAGACCACGTGAGGCTTGGGTGCGCTCAGGTATTCGCCAAGGAACACGGTTACGTCCTTGCGCTTCCATCTGATTCCGGCGAGCGTATTCTGCGAAAACGAGATCATCTCCCGGGGAATGGCGGCGCCGCGGCGCGCCGGCCTGAGTCCCGGATCGCGGTAGGCCGCATCGGCCAGCCCGCGCTCGTGCAACCAGTCGAGGAACGCCGCGGCGAGCTCGGCGCCGCGCGGCGCGCGAAAGCCGATCGAATAGGTATAGCAGGGGTCGAGGGCGACGCCGTCGTGGCGCCAGCCGGGAGGCAGGTATAGCAGGTCCCCCCGATCGACCGTGTACTCGGTCCTTTCCTGGTCTAAATTCCATACCCGCCAGCGCCGCCTTCCTTTCCCCTGGACGAGGAATACGTCGTAGGAATCGACGTGCGGCCCGACCCCGCCGCCCACGGTGGCGTAGCTCACCATGACGTCGTCGAGGCGCGCCTGCGGCACGAAATCGAAGCGCCGCAGCAGCTCGTCCGCGGCGCGGAGGTGCAGGTTGACGCCGCTGACGAGCAGGGTCGAATCGCGCTTTCCCAGGTTCGGCCTGCCGCGGAACGGGCCGTGCCGCGTGTTCCAGGCCTTGCCGCGTCGTTCCACCATCCGGGATTCGACGTCATCGCGCGCCGCCAGCGCCGCGAGCGCCCGCAGATCGACGCCCGGCCACGACGCGGGAATTGCACCGCGCACGAGAAGCGGGCGCTTCTGCCAATGACGCTGCAAAAATGCGCGCGGCGTCATGTTGCCGAGCAATTGCAGCTTCATCAAATGATTATAGATGGAAGCGCGCGACGCTCCGCACTGTAGCGATCGGGCGACAGCGCGACGGGGACTTGGCAATTGAAAAAAGTTTTGGCATAGAATCGACGCGACATGCTGCAACCCGGACAATCCGCGCCGTCCTTCGCGCTGCCAGACGCCGACATGCAGACCGTCAGCCTGTCGGCGTTCAAGGGCAAGAAGCACGTGGTGATTTACTTCTATCCCCGCGACGGCACGCCGGGTTGCACCATCGTGACCACCGATTTCTCCGACCACGAGGAGCAGTTCGTCAAGCACGACTGCGTGGTGCTCGGGGTGTCGCGCGACGATTACCTCACCCACGCGGATTTCCGCGACAAGAACGGCGTGACGATCGCCTTGCTCTCGGACCCCGAAGGCGAGGTGTGCCGCAAGTACGGCGTCATCCAGGAGAAGGAGACCGACGGCATACGCCGCGAGTGCCTGGTGCGCTCGACCTTCGTGATCGACAAGAAGGGCGTCATCCGCCACGCCACGTACGGGGTCAACCCCCGCGGCCACGCCGCCGAGGTCTTCGACCTGGTCAGACGCCTGCGGGTCTAGAAAATGCGCCGGGGGTATCATTGCCCCAGGCGTGAAACGGGGAGGGGCGGATGGACGTGGTGATGGGAATCCTGTCGTACGGGATCGGCACGCTGGTGGCGTTCGCGGTCGTCGGCGCGCTTGTTTTTCTCTTCATCAGCGACGTCACGCAGAAAAAGCACGGCGTGCTGCGCAACTACCCGGTCGTCGGGCGCCTGCGCTACTACTTCGAGGAGCTCGGCGAGTACTTCCGGCAGTACTTCTTCGCCGGCGACCGCGACGAGATGCCTTTCAACCGCGCGACCCGCGGCTGGGTGTATCGCCTGGCGAAGAACGAGGGCGGCACGATCGGCTTCGGCTCGACCTACGACCTGCACCAGGCGGGGGCGCTGATTTTCGTGAATCATCCCTTTCCGGTGCTCGAGGAGGAGAGGCTGCCCACGCCGTCGCTCATCTTCGGCGAGAATTACTGCAAGGAGCCTTTCGAGGCCAAATCGGTCGTCAACATCAGCGGCATGAGCTTCGGCGCCATCTCGGCGCCGGCGGTGCGCTCGCTGTCGCGCGGCGCGGCGGTCGCCGGCTGCTACATGGATACCGGCGAAGGCGGGCTCTCGCCCTATCACCTCGAGGGCGGCTGCGACATCATCATGCAGATCGGCACCGCGAAATACGGCGTGCGCGATTCCCAGGGAAATCTGTCGGCAGAAAGGCTCACCGAGCTCTCCAAGGTCGTCAAAGCCTTCGAGATCAAGCTCTCGCAGGGCGCGAAGCCGGGCAAGGGCGGCGTGCTGCCCGGGAAAAAGGTGACTGCGGAGATCGCGCAGATCCGCGGCATTCCCGAGGGGCGCGACTCGATCAGCCCGAACCGGCATCGCGACATCTCCAACATGGCCGAGCTGCTCGAGAAGCTGGCGTGGATCCGCGACCTGACCGGCCGGCCGGTCGGCATCAAGACCGCGGTCGGCGGCTGGCGCTTCATGAACGACATGGCCGACATCGTGCACAAGCGCGGCATGGAGTTCGCGCCGGACTTCCTCGCCATCGACGGCGGCGAGGGCGGCTCGGG
>WNFI01241361.1_pt1 | contig 20800 bp, 17 predicted proteins | sample 5400471 | NCBI WGS metagenome assembly WNFI01 (sample SAMN13153348, study PRJNA577476) | soil metagenome | isolation source: 100 cm saprolite on Douglas fir-dominated hillslope | place: USA:California | collected 2013-09-17
GCGGACGTTGCCTTTGGAACGGATACAGCGGGCTCCATCCGGGTTCCCGCAGCTTGTTGCGGCATCGTGGGTTTGAAGCCGACCTTTGGCCTTGTTTCTTTGAAGGGTGTGGTCCCGGTTGAGCCAAAACATCTGGATACCGTCGGCCCGATGGCCAAAGACGTGGACCATGTCGTGCAAGGGATGGATCTTTTGCAGAATGGGTTTGCCGCACGATATCGAACCGCCGTCGCCGCCAAACCGTTGGCCAAAAGGATCAGGATCGGAAGGCTCTATCTGAGCGGCACCGACCCTAAAATCGACAAAGCGATTGATGACGCTCTGGCCCGAGCACAATTTCAAGTCATCCCGCTGGACCAAGCCTTCAGGGCGAAGTGGGACCAAGCCACGAGAGATGGGAACACTTTGGCGGCAGCTGGTGCCTGGCTCAGCAATCGAGAATACTTATACAAAGCCGGAGTACGGGCCAGGACCAAGGCAGCAATCGCTCTGGGGAGAATCGTATACGCAACGCGATACCGGGGAGCTCTACGGAGGCAGGCGGAGTGGCAGCAAGCTCTCCGCAAGGTTTTCAAAAAAGTTGATTTCATCGCCCTGCCGACTCTTCAGACGCTGCCGCCAACGATTCCATTTGTAGGGAGGATAGCCATTCTGGAAGCTCGCGTGTTGAACCTGCAAAACACGGTTGCGGTCAATTTTGCAGGAAATCCTGCACTTGCGATACCGATTCCCCTGAATGATAAGACCGTTCCCGTCACCAGCCTGCAGGTTGTCGGGCCGTGGTTGAGCGAAGCCGAACTTCTAAATGCTGGCCGACTGATTGAAGCCGAGCATTCGCAGTTTATGCGGGAAAAATTTGCGCGCACGCAATAAATGCACTCCTCATGGAGGTGCGATACCGGTTCCTCGATGAGGAGGTCTTTGTCGCAGCACGCGCCGCACTGACAAATGTCGAGCCGGAGCTGGCGAAGATCTCGCGAATCCCAAGAAGGCAAGCAACGCTCCGACCAGCCCCATGCTTGACATCAACCACTCATTCCCGCATCCTCACATCGCGGAAACTTTGATCCGGACCGGTCTTGACGGCACATTTCCGCGACGCCCGAAAACCGATTTCGGTGGATAAACAGATCGACGGGAGCTGTCATGACAGAAGCTTATGACCTTGTCGCCATCGGTGCGGGACCAGCGGGCGAGAGTGCGGCCGAACTTGCCGCCTTCTACGGGCATCGCTCGGTCGTCATCGAGAAGAACCGGCCAGGCGGGACGGTGACAACCACCGGCGGCGCCCCGACGAAAACGCTCCGTGAAGCGGCACTATACCTGACCGGGTTCCGCGACCGCGATATTTACGGCCTCCACCTGGCCGCGGCGCCAGACATCGTTTTGCCCACAATCAGGAAGCGGACCCGAGACGTTTCCGAGCTGTTGCAGAGAGCGACTGCCGACAATATCGCGAAACACAACGTCGACTACCTCCAGGGCGATGCCCGCCTCGGCCCCGGTCGAACCCTTCTGGTCATGACGCCCGACGGACGGGAACTCACACTGCGTGCGAAGGCGATTCTGATCGCCTCTGGGTCGCGTCCGATGCGCCCGAAAAGCATCCGGTTCGAGGACCCCGGCGTTTGCGACTCGGACACGATTCTAGCCCTGGAGCACATACCGAAAGACATCCTCATTGTGGGCGGTGGGCCGGTTGGGGTCGAGTACGCCACGATTTGCCACGCACTGGGCGCGCGGGTTACGCTCGCGGAGATGGGAGATCGCTTGATGCCCATGATGGACGGGGAAATGTCCCGCCGAATGGACGAGCTGTTCCGCAAGTGGGGGGTGACGGTCGTCCTTGGCGCGGCGGCCGATACAATCGCCCGCACCGCGGCTGGCAACCTCGAAGTCTTGCTCTCAACCGGCGCGAAATTCCAACCGGACACGGTTCTGTTCGCCGCCGGAAGGACCGCCAACACGGAAGGACTGGACCTGGATGCTGCGGCCGTAAAGATTGACTCCCTTGGCAGAATCGTGGTCGATGAGCATTTCCGCACGTCAGCCGACAACGTCTTCGCAGCGGGGGACGTGCTCGGTCCCACGCTCGCATCCGTCGCTATGGAACAGGGTCGCGTCGCTGCATGCCACGCATTGGGTATTCCGTTTGCAGGCACGGTTGATCCCACGCCGGTTTCGGCCGTTTACGGCATGCCGGAGGTCGCCGGTGCGGGGCTGACAGAGGAACAATGCCAGGCACAAGGCATTGATTACGAGGTGGGTCGTTCCGAGTTCGATCTCATTCCGCGTGGTGCCATCGCCGGCCACGGCGGCGTCCTAAAAATTTCAGCGGCTGCATCATGATGGCTCATACCATGCATCAGTCGGTGACCAAATTGTTCCCGCTCCATCTACTAGCAACTAGGCCTATCATTGCCACGGACGCAGTTCGGGAGCCGGGAGCAATGCTAGTCGAAATGACCGGTCTGGGCAGCGCACGTCTGCGACAATATAATTCATGGCACTAGTTTAAGTGCGGATTCTTACTTTATGAAGGTTCCAGAATCGCCAGTATTTGACGTTATTATTATTGGTGCCGGCGTAATTGGGGCAGCCATTGCCAGAGAACTTTCAAAATATAACTTACAAGTTGCTATCCTTGAAAGAAATTTACAAGTGGCGCAAGAGACATCGGCAGGTAATTCCGGCGTTATTCACGGTGGATTTGATCCCACCCCGGGAACGCTAAGTGCTAAATTAAATCTTTTGGGAAGACGCATCTATGAAAATGAATGGTTTATAGAACTTAATTTCCCGCATAAGAAGGTTGATTCATTAGTTTTGGCTTTTAATAATTCGGAAGAAAGCGAACTTAAAACGTTGCACAATCAAGGGATTACTAATGGTTTAAAAACAGATGAAATGGAAATTTTAGACCATGAACAATGCTTGGAATTAGAACCTAATCTTAATTCACAAGTTGTGGCGGGTTTGTTGTGTACAAGTTCTTATATAGTAGATCCAGTGTGCCTGACTAATAAGTTAGTGGAAAGTGCTATCTTAAATGGAGTGAAGCTATTCTTAGAAGCTAAGGTGGAAAAAATTACTAAACTCGCCGACAGTTTTCTGGTTCACACAATTGACCATCATTCTCAAAGCGTAGGTTATGGAGCTAAATTCATTATTAACGCGGCCGGTCATTATGCTGATGTGGTAGCGGCAATGATCCAGGACAAAGATTTCACTCTGAAAGCGCGCAGAGGACAATATCGCGTTATTGAGAAAACTGAACGCGATATCATCAATGATCACATTTTGTTCATGGTACCAACAATTCACGGCAAGGGAGTGATTGTCGCTCCTATGTTGGATGGTCATTTGTTAGTTGGGCCTACGGCGGAAGAGGGCATCGCTAAAGAAGATGCCAGATTAATTAGCATGGAACAGTTTGAGCAGATCGGGGTTATAGCCAAGAGAGTTGTTCCCAGTTTAAGGGTGGAAAAGACTTGCAGTATGTTTAGTGGTTCTCGTTCTATTTGTGTCGAAACTAATGATTTTTGGATCGCTGCTTCCAGCAAAGACCAACGGTTTATTCATGTGGCTGGTATTTCTTCCCCTGGTCTATCAGCGGCACCGGCAATTGCTCATGGAGTAGTTGGGTTAATCAAAGGGCAAACGGAATTAGTCGCCAAATTGGATTTCGTTAAAGAGCAAGCACCAATAACGCTTAGTGTCAGCACGAGCGACAACTGAGTTAGCAGAGAACGGTTTCCTCGAGAAAAGGCGTCAATGATATTACCCAATCATAAAACCAAAATCGTTGCGACCATCGGTCCGGCCTCGAACTCGCCGGAAATTCTGGAAGGTCTCATCCGCGCCGGGATGAATGTTGCCCGGCTCAACTTTTCGCACGGGAATTTCGACCAGCACGCGGAGGTCATCGCCCGCATTCGTGCTGCTTCCAGGGTCACCGGCCGGCGCGTCGCGATCATGGGCGACCTTCCCGGGCCCAAAATGAGACTGGGAACGATCGACCCCGATCCGATCCACCCCGAGTCTGGCAGCGCGTTCACCCTCACCAGCGAGGAGGTTATCGGCAGCGCCCGACGGGTCTCCATGAGTTTTGAGCCCCTCCCTCGGGTGGTAAAGCCCGGCGATCGCCTGTTTCTGAACGACGGATTGGTGCAGCTTCTGGTCGATCAGGTCGAAGGCAAGGATGTGCATTGCACGGTGGCTGTTGGTGGCGAACTTCGCTCGCGCAAGGGCCTTAATCTTCCGCGCATAAATCTCGGCATCTCTGCCTTCACGGATCACGACCGCAAATGTCTCGAGTTTGCCCTGGCGTGCGGTGTCGACGCCATCAGCCAGTCGTTTGTGGAAAGGGGTGCCGACATCGAAACGCTGCGGGCTGCTGCCGCCGCCCTGGGCAAAACCCCTTTCCTCATCGCCAAGATCGAGCGTTATGAATCTATCGAACGTTTTGACGAAATTCTGGCAGCCGCGGATGGCATCATGGTCGCGCGAGGGGATCTCGGTGTCGAGGTGCCGATTGAGGAGATGGCGATTCTACAAAAGCAGCTTATCGCCAAGGCGAATCTGGCTGGCAAACCGGTCATTACCGCCACGCAGATGCTGGAGTCCATGACTTCGAGTCGCCTGCCGACTCGAGCCGAAGCCACCGACGTGGCCAATGCCATTTTGGATGGCACCGATTGCGTCATGCTTTCCGGCGAATCGGCGACGGGCAAATTTCCGGAGGAATCCGTGACGATGCTGGCGAAGATTGCCGCCTTCACCGAAGTGCACCGGTCCAAGACATCTCTGGCTATGCGGCGGGAGATGGGTGATATCCTTGTCAATCCGAAGGCCATGCTGGTCGACCGCGCTCTGGAAATAACGCCTTGCGATGCGGTTCTTGTGCCTACCCGAGACGGAAGCACAGCCCGAGCCGTGGCGCGTTGGAGAACGCCAGTCTGGGTGGTGGCGGCAGGTCCCGAGTCTGCTGCCATGCAGGGGTTGGCTTTTTCCTACGGCGTGCATGCGGTGGATCTGGACGAGGAACCTGATGATTGGCGCGGCTATGTCCGGGGTCTCCTGTCGGAACTGGGTCTCCCCTGCAGACAGGTGTTGCTGGTCGCTGGGCCGTCTTCCGGAAATCCGGAGGCCAACCAACGCTTGGAACTCATGGTTTTTTGACCGCTTCGCCTGCGCAAGGCTGATTGTGATGCGATTCGACTCTGCGGGCTAGGCCTTCGCGCCCAATACGGGCTTCAGCGTCCGGACGAGCGCCTTCTCGCCCTCGACTGTCAGGAAGATGGCAAAGCCGATGCCGATCGGCAACAACCAGTCACGGGCGGGGATCGGAGCTGAGTGGAACCACACATTCAAGAAGGGGACATACACGAACAACACCTGCAGCACCGCCAGTACGCCGACGGCGATCCAAACCACGCGGTTAGTAAACAGCAAATCCAGCCGCAAACTTGATTCTCTCATGAAGCGACTATTGAACAAATAAAACACCTGCGCGAGCACCAAGGTGTTGACCGCCATGGTTTGCGCCATTTCGATCGAATAACCCCGGTGCTCTTCGAACAGAAAGACAGCGACGGTCATGCCACCGATCAGCAGCGAGACGAAGGCGATTCGCCAAATGGCATATTCCCCCAGAATCGGCGCTCCCGGCCGCCGTGGTGGACGGTGCATCAACCCCGGTTCTGCAGGTTCATAGGCTAGCGCCAGCGACAGGGTTACCGCGGTAACCATGTTGACCCACAGGATCTGCACGGGCGACAGCGGCAGATCCAGCCCTACAACCACTGCTACCAGGATGACGAGCGCCTGGGCGCCATTGGTTGGCAGGATGAAAAGGATCGCTTTCTGCAGATTGTCGTAGATGGTGCGGCCCTCTTCTACGGCGCGCTCGATCGATGCAAAATTGTCGTCGGCCAGCACGATCTCGGCAGCCTCTTTGGTCGCCTCAGTACCTTTGATGCCCATCGCTACACCGACATCTGCGCGCTTAAGCGCAGGCGCGTCATTGACTCCATCGCCGGTCATGGCCACAACCTCGTTGTTGGCCTGTAGCGCCTGCACCAGCCGCAGTTTATGCTCGGGGCTAGTGCGAGCGAAGATGTCGCTTTCCGGAACGATCCGGCGCAAGTCCTCGTCGGAGGCGGCTTCGAGTTCGGTACCGGTCACAGCTTTAGGGTTTTCGGTGATACCCATCTCGCGGCCGATGGCGGTGGCGGTGCCTGCGTGGTCACCGGTGATCATCTTGACGCGAATGCCGGCCCGCTGGCAGGCCGCGATAGCTTTGATGGCCTCCGGCCGGGGAGGATCGATGATACCGACCAGCCCCACAAACGTCATGCCCTTGTCGAGTTCTGCCAATGTCAGGTCGCTCTTGTCCTCCTTGACCTCGCGGCTGGCGGCGGCAAGGACCCGCAGACCCTGGCCGCCAAGTGCATCGATCTGCTCTTCCCAGAAGGCGAGATCGAGTGGCTCCACGCCACCGTTCGCGGCGCGCTGGTCGGCGCAGCGGCTCAGCAACCGGTCGGGCGCCCCCTTGAGCAGGATGCGCAGACCATTTCCCGGCACGCGATCGAGTGTGGCCATGAACTTGTTTTCCGACTCGAAGGGAACGACCGCCAGCCGTTGGTAGTCTTTTCTGTCGAACTTTGCCTTTTGGCCAAGAGTGCGCAGCGCACCTTCGGTGGGTTCTCCGATCACTTTCCATTGACCGTCCTCTTGGGCGATCTCCGAGTCGTTGCAAACGGCCATAACCTCGACCAATGCTTCCAGATCCGGATTGGCTGCAAGCGAAGCTTCCTGTCCCTCCTGCGAGACTCTGCCCTCCGGCGCGTAGCCGATGCCCTCTACATCGTATTGCCCGACGCGGGTGACCAGATGACGAACCGTCATTTCATTGCGTGTAAGCGTGCCGGTTTTGTCCGAACAAATAACCGTCACAGAACCCAGGGTTTCTATTGCCGTGAGCTTGCGCGTGATTGCATTGCGCTGCACCATCCGCTGCACGCCGATCGCCAGTGTGACTGTCATGATTGCCGGCAAACCTTCGGGTATCGCGGCGACGGCGAAACCGATCGCCGCCGAAAAAAGCTCGTCGATGCCAAAGCCGTGCAGCAGCCAGCCAATCAAAAACATCACGATGGCCATTCCGAGGATCGCAAAGGATAAAACTTTGCCGAAAGCGGCCATCTGTCTCGTGAGTGGCGTCGCCAGGCTTTCCACCTCCGCGATCATTCGGCTGATCCTACCCAACTCGGTCCCTGCTCCGGTTGCGGTAACCACTCCCAGGCCGGTTCCGGCTGCGACCAGGGTGCCCGAGTAGGCCATACAGCGTCGGTCGCCGATTCCGGCTTTGGCATCCACCGGCTCTATTCCCTTATCTGAAGGCACGGATTCCCCAGTAAGAGCGGATTCTTCAATGCGCAGGTTGACCGCCTCTAAGAGCCGGAGGTCGGCGGGCACGCGGTCGCCGGAGCGAAGCCGCAAAATATCGCCCGGCACGAGGTCTGCAGCGTCGAGCTCGACCCACTCGCTCTCACGTCGCGTGTGGGCACGCAGGGAGAGCATCTTCCGGATGCCTTCGAGCGCCTCTTCGGCCTTGCCTTCCTGGATGAAGCCTACGATGGCATTGATCACCGCCACAGCAAGAATCACGCAGGCGTCGACCCAGTGCCCGAGAAACGCTTTCGCCACGCCGGCGGCAACAAGAATGTAAATCAGAATATCATTAAAGTGCTTGAAGAACCGCTTAAACAACCCTTCTTTCGGCGGCTCAGGAAGCCGGTTTGGGCCGACGGCGGTCAGCCGGTTGGCGGCCTCGGCGCCAGAGAGGCCGTCGCGTTGGCTCCGCATTTTTTCCAACACGTCATCGGCCCGCATTGCGTGCGGGTCGCTGACGCTAACGGAAGTCTCTGAAGCGAGGTTGACTGAAGTGTTCGCAGTTTGACTCATGATCTTCCGACCTTTTCCAGCATACGCTTCACCTCTGATTGGCCGTAATGCTCTTTAACGGACTAGGAACACCGGCCCGCAAGGTTTTCGTGATCTCGGAGATGCCGAGCGGCGCGTTCCGCCTAGCCGCTAGGAAACCGCTTTGAGCGTGTTCCTGCCAAATGCTCATGGAATCCTCACACGGCAGCGTCTCCATTGTGCCTTGTTCGTTGTTAGTAAACTCGTGCTTGGAGGTCAAGTCTGTTGGTCGCGCAAAAAACGGATTGGGAGGAGCGCCGAATCGTAGGAAAGAAAAAGTCATACCCGGAAGCGCGTTTTCTTGCTGTCAGGCACGTCTACGGGCTAAGAAATGTTCCTCGATGCCTTCTTGCGCCCCAGAAACTTACTGCTCCCCGCGTTTCCAACGCGACTGATTTCCGGCGAAGTGATGGACGTATTTTTTGCCGCGCTTCCCATCGGGTTTCTGATCTTCGTCATGACGAAGAAGAATGGGCTCCCCTCAACGGTCGCTTTTGCACTCACGGCGCTGCTAACTTACGCCGTCCGGATTTGGTTCTTCAGGACGAGCCCGAACCTGGCTCACGCGGCGATTGTGAGCGGGCTGCTGCAAGCGCTCACGCCGATTTCGATTGTGTTTGGCGCCATCTTTTTCTTCGTCGCACTGGAACGCTCAGGTGCCATGCTGACGCTAAGTCTGTGGCTCAACGGCGTTTCGCGCAATCCGGTGGCACAGTTGATGATTGTTGGCTGGTCATTTATATTTCTGATCGAGGGCGCCAGCGGGTTCGGCACTCCGGCTGCATTGGCCGCTCCGGTGCTGGTCGGGCTGGGATTTCCGCCGCTGCGTGTTGCTGTCCTGTGTATCATCATGAATGCGGTTCCGACTTCGTTCGGAGCCGTTGGGACGCCGACCTGGTTCGGCTTTGGTTCGCTGGGATTGGCGGAATCACAATTGCTCGAGATCGGTCTGAAAGCCGCGCTGATGCATGCTGTCGCTGCACTGGTTATCCCCGTGATCGGGCTGCGCTTCGTCGTTGATTGGAAAGAGATTCGCCGCAACCTGCTTTTCATTGAGCTTGCCGTCTTGGCCAGTGTTCTGCCGATGACTGCCCTGGCAGCTTTCAACTATGAATTTCCATCCGTGGCAGGCGGTATGATCGGTTTGTTAACGACGATTTTTCTGGCGCAACGCGGCATCGGGCTGGCGAAAAAAGAAGCGGATGCTGCGAGCTTGACAGTGCCAAGCTCCCAATCGGCTAGTCCGCAAACTCCCGAAGCGAGTCCCTTGCGTCGTGTGGATGTCTTGCGTGCATTGACTCCCCTGATTGCGACCGTCGGCATTCTGCTCCTGACCCGAATGCCATTTCTCGGATTGCGACAACTCCTGACCTCTGAGGCACACTGGGTGTTGATTCCGCTTGGTCGCCTCGGGGTATTTTCGCTTAGTCCTTCTCTCGTCTTTCAGTTGCGAGGAATACTGGGCGAAGACCTTCACTGGTCGTACGCACTACTATACGTTCCGTTCATCCTTCCGTTCTTTGTCGCTGCCGGGCTTGCCCTTATGCTTTATCGTTGCCCGCCGGGCGTTTTCGGGGAGGTCGCCAAAGAGACATTTGCACGTCTCCGGAACCCCGTTATCGCCCTTTTCGGGGCTCTGATTTTTGTTCAGTTGCTCAAGATTGACGGGGAGCGGGCATCTACCAGGATTCTCGGCGATGCGCTGGCAACCGGGACCGGCGGTCTGTGGATTTACTTCGCTGGGTTTCTCGGTGCCCTCGGCAGTTTCTTCTCGGGTTCAAACACCATCTCGAACCTGACCTTCGGACCGATTCAGCTTAGGATTGCCCAAGATCTCGGGCTATCTTCAACGACGATGCTGGCCCTGCAAACAGTCGGAGCCGCCATGGGCAATATGGTTGCCGTCCATAACATCGTTGCGGTCTGTGCGGTCTTAGGCTTGAAAGACCAAGAGGGTGCCATTCTTAAAAAGACCTTCATCCCGACTGTGGCGTACGGAATCATCCTGGCAGCTCTGGCCGGGATTTGGCTCGTTGTGTCTTAACTAATCTGAGATTCATCTTCCGGTTTGCCGCGATTATCGTTTGTCGCATTCTAGTCGTTATTTGCGAGGTGATAGACTAGACGTCGGTCAAAGCTGCTACTCCAGGCAACTCTTTGCCTTCGAGCAGTTCCAGAGACGCACCTCCACCAGTGGAGATAAAGGTCATCTTCTTGGCAAACCCAAACTGCTTTACCGCTGTCACCAAATCGCCACCGCCAACAATCGTTTTTGCATCGGATTGAGCCAGAGCCGCCGCTAACTGGCGAGTCCCGCGCGCAAAATCGGGAATTTCAAAAACACCAACCGGCCCGTTCCACAGAACCGTCTTAGCTTGGGCGATCTCTTTCGAGTACTGGTTAATTGTTTCCTGTCCGATATCTAGTGCCTGCCATCCCTCAGTAATACCACGGTCACGCGTGAGAATCGGCGTGTTGCGGCTTTCCGCGCCCGGCTTGAATTCATTGGTCTCAACGTTGTCGACCGGCAGCAGGAACTTGACTTTCTTCTGTTTGGCTTGGACGAGCAGCTCTTCGGCAAGCTGAACTTTGTCTTCCTCAACTCGGCTGGCGCCAGTTGGTATTCCGAGGGCGCGATAGAATGTATACGCCATCGCTCCCCCAATTAAGAACGCGTCCGCCTTTTCTATCAGAGCTTTGATCACGCCGATCTTGTCTGACACTTTGGCCCCGCCAAGTATGACCAAAAAAGGCCTGTCCGGATTGGCGAGTTCGTCCTTGAGATATTTGAGCTCTCGCTCCATCAGCAAGCCCATGGCGGCCTTCGGCATAAACCCTGCCACCCCCAGCAGTACTGGCGTGAGCCCGATGCGCCGCACCAAACGCGTCGTTCACTTAAACATCTCCCAAGCGCGACAACGACCGGGCGAAGCCAGGATCGTTGGCCTCTTCCTCCTTGTAAAAGCGGACGTTCTCAACCAGGAGGACACCCCCATTGGGCAAGACCTGAGTAGCCGCCTCCGCTTTTGGTCCAATCACTTCCGGAGAAAACTCCACAGGACCCGGGATGAGGTGACGTAGATGATCCGCCACGGGTTTGAGGGAGTATTTCGGGTTAGGAGCGCCCTTAGGACGGCCGAAATGCGCAAGAAACACAACTCGACCCCCATGATCCCGAAGCAGTTGGATTGTCGGGAGACTCTCCCTGATCCGAGTATCATCAGTGATCCGGGTCCCCTCTCCAACCGCTTCGACCGGCACATTGAAATCTACCCGTACCAGGACCCGCTTCCCCGCGACATTCAAATCACGGACAGAGAGCTTTGGCATAGGAATTAGGATTTTTGCAGGATATATTTCAGCAGGTCAACGCACCGATTTGAGTACCCCCACTCGTTATCGTACCAACTGATCAATTTGAAAAACCGATCATTCAGCTCAATCCCGGAGGAAGCGTCGAAGATGCTCGAGTGGGCGTCATGCAGGAAATCGGTCGAGACTACCTCGTCTTCGGTGTAGGCTAGAATACCTTTGAGGTAAGTCTGGCTCGCCTCTTTCATCTTGCCAGAGATTTCCTTGTAGCTTGTTGCTTTTTTTGTGCGGACCGTTAGATCGACCACCGAAACAGCTGGCGTTGGCACACGGAACGACATGCCGGTCAGCTTACCCTTTACCTCGGGGCAAACCAAACCCACCGCTTTTGCCGCGCCTGTTGTGGACGGAATCAGGTTAATGGCGGCAGCCCGCCCACCTTTCCAATCCTTTTTGGAAGGGCCATCGACTGTCTTTTGCGTGGCAGTGTAGCTGTGGACCGTGGTCATCAGCCCTTCCTCAACGCCAAAACCTTCTTTCAGTAGCACGTAAACGACCGGCGCCAAGCAGTTAGTCGTGCAGCTCGCGTTGGAGATGATCCGATGCTGGCCCGGCTTATACTCTTCGTGATTAACGCCCATGCAGACGGTGATGTCTTCGCCCTTGGCCGGAGCAGTGATGATGACCTTCCGAGCGCCTGCTTCCAGGTGACCTTTGGCATGATCGGCTGAGGTAAAAAGTCCGCTCGACTCAAGCACAATCTGGCAACCTAGCTTTGCCCATGGCAAAGCGGCTGGTCCCTCCTTAATCGAGAGACATCGGATCTTATGTCCATTAACGACCAGGACGTCATCGCTCTCCACCTCCGGGCCCGATTTCTCACTGTAGACTTCACCCTGAAGTCGCCCCTGAGTTGAATCATACTTTAGGAGGTAGGCAAGGTTGTTGGCAGGTACGAGGTCATTCAATGCAACCACCTCGAGGTCTTTTCCCAATAAACCCTGCTCTACCAGCGCCCGAAAAACCAAGCGCCCGATTCGTCCGAACCCGTTAATTCCAATTTTAGTCATGAAGGCTCCCTCTTGTCAGTCGGGTTCGCTGCCGGCGATGAACCTCTCCAGGTTATCAATAGCCATGCCCTGCGCCGAGACGATCCAATTCAGTACATCGCCAATCGAAAGGATCCCGACCAGCTTGGTCCCGTCCAGGACCGGCAAGTGACGCACGTGCCGTTTGCTCATGATCTTCATGCAGTCGGCCACGCTCGTGCTCGGGTCAACGGTTAGAACCTGCTCGGTCATGATTTCGTTGACGGGAGTTTCCTTGGAGGATTTCCCCTTCAAAATGACTTTCCGCGTGTAATCGCGTTCGGAAATGATTCCGACCAGACGGTCGTTTTCCACCACCGGAAACGCCCCAACATTTTTTTGCGCCATTGACTCAATGGCTTCAAAAACGGTCGCCTTCCGAGAAATTGACCAGACCGTTTGGCCCCTTTTTTGCGCCAAAATCGCGCTGACTGTTGCGCTGACTTCCATAGGGTTGTGCTATTAAATATTGCTGTGAGTGGAACGGGGACAGGTCATTCATCGCTTCTTTAAGAAGAAAAAGCTAGGAGGATGCATCAGTAATTGATTCACGCGCCACTGCGGATCGCGCCCGCCGCGGTTAAGTTAACAGTCTGGTGCAACTTAACCTTGCCCTACTCATCCTTGATGGCGACGGCTGCGTCTTCAAGATCGAGCAGGTCTCTCTTTACGACTTCGGTAGCTTAAGAAAGAACCTCCTCTGCTTTAAAGGTTCATTGTAACCGACCACAACTCCACTCAGAACATTTTACCGCCATACTGTGCGTTGTCACCTAGTTCTTCTTCAATTCGAAGAAGCCGGTTGTATTTTGCGACTCGGTCAGTGCGCGAGAGCGAGCCGGTTTTGATCTGGCCCGCGTTAGTTGCGACGGCGATATCGGCGATCGTAGTGTCCTCGGTTTCTCCAGAACGGTGGCTAACCACTGCGGTGTAAGCGTTCTCCCGGGCCAGTTCAATTGCATCAAGGGTTTCGGTTAACGAGCCGATCTGGTTAACTTTGACCAGGATCGAATTGGCCACACCTGCTTCGATCCCCTTTTTCAGAAACTCAACGTTGGTCACGAATAGGTCATCGCCGACCAGTTGAACTGTTTTAGCTAACCTCTCAGTCAGCATTTTCCAACCATCCCAATCGTTTTCGGAGCAACCATCTTCAATCGAAATGATCGGGTACTTGGCGCACAATTTCTCGTAGAACTCGATAAGCTCGCTGGCGGTCCTTTTCGACCCGTCCGATTTTTTGAATATATATAGCTTGGCATCGCGGTCGTAAAATTCACTCGCAGCAACATCCAGCGCGAAAAAGATATCTTTGCCGGGTTGGTAACCTGCTTTTTCGGTGGCTTCGGAGATCGTGTCGAGGGCATCTTCTACGCCATTAAGGTTTGGCGCAAATCCCCCTTCATCACCGACGGCCGTAGAGAGGCCTCGGCTTTTCAGAACACTTTTCAACGAGTGAAAGATCTCAACACCATAGCGCAGAGCTTCCGAAAAATTCGGCGCCTCTTTCGGCATGATCATGAATTCCTGGAAATCAATCGGTGCATCGGAGTGAGCTCCCGCGTTAATGATATTCATCATTGGTACGGGCAGGACCTTAGAGTTAGTTCCGCCCAAATATCGAAAAAGTTGCAGACCCAGCTGGGAAGCGGCAGCGTGAGCGACCGCTAAGGAAACCCCTAGAATTGCATTGGCCCCCAATTCTTTTTTATTAGGTGTTCCATCGAGGGCAATCATCGTGGAGTCGATCCTGAGTTGGTCGAGTGCGTCCATGCCGATGATGGCATCGGCTATCTTAGTTTGGACGTTCTCGACCGCACGCAAGACCCCCTTGCCCAGAAATTTGTCCTTTTCCCCATCACGCAGTTCCCAGGCTTCGTGTTCACCGGTACTGGCGCCGCTTGGGACGATCGCGCGGCCAGCTGCCTTCCCTGCGAGACCGCGCGCAATTTCACTCAGCGCTTCGTGTGTTAAAAAGGCCTGATGCGCGGTCACCAGCACGTTCGGAAAGGTGAGCAGACGCGCCAGTTCGTCGTCGTGCAGGACCTCGCCCGAGAGATCTTCAAAGAAAATGCCTTCTTCCTCCTCATAGACATCCAGCGCAACGCCGCCGATGTGTCCGCTCTTCAAAGCCTTGATGAGGGATTTGGTATGAATAAGGCGCCCGCGGCTGACGTTGACGAGCATGACTCCGGATTTCATCACGGCCAGAGTCTCAGTATTAACGATTCGATCGGTCTCAGGTGTCAACGGGGCATGCAGCGTGATGAGGTCGCTTTCTCTGGCAAGCGTGCTCATGTCCACATATTCAACGGCATTTTGAGCGGCCCATTCGCGGTTCGGGTAAGGGTCGAAAGCAAGGACACGCATCCCAAACCCGCGCAGGATTTCGCCCACGATACGACCGGTCTTGCCGGTGCCAAAAATACCGGCCGTTTTTCCGCATAAGTCAAATCCCACCAGGCCGCTCAACGAAAAGTTAAATTCCCGGACCCGGTTGAAAGCGCGATGGATTTTACGGTTCAACGTAAGGATGAGAGCGATGGCATGCTCGGCCACGGCGTGGGGCGAATAACTCGGTACACGTGTCACCGCGATGCCCAGTTCCTTGGCGGCCTTCAAATCCACATTGTTGAATCCCGCACAACGCAACGCAACCAACCTGACACCAGACCCTTGCAGGTGTTCGAGGACTTCGCGGTTCACGACATCGTTGACAAACACGCATACCGCCTGCGCAGAGTGGGCAAGCAATGCAGTTTCGGCCTCCAACCGGAATTCGTGAAAATGCAAATCTAGTTCACCCGCTCCAGTTGCGCGGGTAAGATAGTCGCGATCGTAGGGCTTGGTATCATAGATCCCGAGGATCGGCTTCGCGATTTTCATCGGGAAAAGCCTTCTCAGGATGGCAATGAAAGATCAAGTTTAATTCGCCCGAACGGAAGGCCTCTTCGGCCTTGCCTTCCTGGAGGAAGCCTACGATGGCGTAGGTCACCGCCACTGCTAATTAGGCGTCGCTTCTCGAAGCAGAGAGACCTAGCATCAACTGCGAAAAGCCATGGAAGAGTAAGCTGAAGCCGAAAAATAGTCCCATAATCCAAGCGGAACCCGAGGGCCAGTGAGCGTAAACCATTATGCCTAGCGCCAGTGTGACGATGCCGTTGAGCAGCATGAAAATCCATCCGGCCTGCTCTCGAATTTTGAACGCGCCGAAAATGCAGAAAATGCCTTCGACTGCCAAATATGCTGCGAAGATGAGCGTAATGATGTTCAATCCGGATTGGAGACAAGAGAGCAAAGCCAGTCCCGCGCCGATGCGAACCAATGCAAAAATTGCGTTGAGCCCGCGTGGAGCGACGTCTTTGCCAAAGATAGCAAGCAATAGGGAGATGACGCCGCTCACGAGGGCAAATACACCGAGAAGCCGCACAATTAGGAAAGAGAAGAGGATTGGAGAACTCAGAGCCAGAAGCCCCAGGATGAGCGAGAGAATGGCCCCGATAATTAGCCAACCACGGCTTTTCGGGTTCATGGCTGAAATTGTCTAAACAATTTAGCGCCGATCAACAAGGATAATACTAGCTATACTGAGTGCTTGAGTGCTCCAGCGTCCGAGTCGAGCCGACCAAAACCCGCTTGCACCTTGCCGCGACTCCCGGCGATAATTCCAACTATGATTGTGCCTACCGAGGAATACGCCAAGTTTGTTGCGCACAAAAGCGAGAAACTTGGTTCAGCCGGGAAGCTACCCGAAATTCGCCAGGTCCTGCAAAAAGCGAAAGGTTGACGGTTATGAAACCAAGATTTTACGCTATCGGCACGCTCGGAGTTATCATTGGTAACTTCGGCTGCACTACCGCAGACAATCGGACTGTCTCCACCGCCGCCGTTTCCGCCCCTTCCGCCCCCGCCGTGGTGAGAGTTGATTTTGTTGATCCAGGAAGATTTACCGACTTTCGCATCAACAATCGAGACTTCCAACATTCCTCAACGGTCTTTACTCGAGACGTAACCAGCGCGCTCAGACCTGTGATGGCCAGGCGATTTCCCGGTCATACGCTTGACCTGCGATACACCGATATCGATCTAGCTAGCCGTCGCACATCCGGGCCCCAGGGGATCAGAGTGGTTGCAGCTAATACGCCGCCCTGGCTCGCTTTTGATTATGTGCTGCTAAATCCATCCGGTCGGACAATAGCCACCGGTTCACAAAGACTCGTTGCTAGCGCGCCCGCGTCATCGTCCGAGAGTCGCACTCATCCGGTGCAGATCGAAGCCAATATGATGCGAAGATGGCTGCAAACCCTTAGAGTTCCCAGTAAGCGGTAGGACAAAGGTTCGAAGGGCACCTTGGAGGAGCCATGCTATGTATCCTGAGTGGGAGACTGGCCACTTCCAGAATTCGCCTACGGGTCGTACAAATCGCAAGACCATGGCTCGATACTGCTGCCTACGCCAGAGCCGATCGCAAATCTCCAAGGATTACATGTAACTATCCAGGGAGCCGTCCGGGAGTTCTAACTCTCCGACCTTCGGTGCCAGATCCGACGAACTGGTGGTCCATCCGGTTCCCCCTCAATACTCAAAGTCTGTGTGAGCACCAACGTTTTTCCGCCATTCGTTAACATCCGTACGACGATCAGTTCCGCGCTTTTTCCATGCTTAGTTTTGAAATGACTTGTCGATATCAACTGTTTGCGATCTTTGGACCACGCCGTTCTGATTGTGTAGGCACCGGTCTGCTTTTCGTGCTTCGTTTCAGTACGCCCATCCAAATGGAAAGTTTCAACCCGCGAGAACCCTGGTGCGCGTGAAGTAACGGTCAGAACTTCCCCTGTCTGGTGATAGGTCGCTTCGAGTTTCGTCGAAGCCGCAAGTTTTCGCTGAATCAAAGGAACTCCCATTCGCTTCATCATCGGATCAGGTGAATCCGATGCTTTGAGATCAAGAGTCCAGATACCACTGAAATTGACCGCCGCCAGACACGACGTCGACAAGGCTAAAAGAAAAAGGAGGGCAGCAACAGAGTAGCGCATGGAAGTGAATGAGACGGAACTCGCGTGCAATAATATCAGCGTGCACTTTTTACAGAAAACGCTCGCCTGATCAAACTCGGAAGCACAGTCGCAGATTCGAGTCGGAATCAAGAGCGCTCTCGATTTCCGGGAGGCAGTCGCGGGAGGATAAGACGGTGTAGAAGTCCGATTTGATCGATGGCGCAACGCGGGCCGCTTCAAGCCATTCGGCGCGATCAAATGGATCGCTTGCGAGGGCGCGCCAGAACCCGGTGGCATCGAAGAGGGCCGCGATGCGTCTGGAGTTCTGACCTGAGTTCTGGCCTTGGAGGAGACTAATCAAATAGGTGGCGACGCCGACTTGAAGTCCGTGCAGGCGTGGCCGTTTGCTCACATTATCCAGCGCGTGCGAAATGAGATGCTCACTTCCGCTGGCTGGGCGAGAGGAACCGCAGATCGACATGGAAATGCCGTTCAATAATAATGCAGTGCCCAGCAATGTCATGCCCTCAAGATCCCGCTTGGGCCGGGCCATAAATTGATAAACGCTCGCGTCGGAGAGCAAAGCGGCAAAATCATCGACCGGAGTTCCAGTAGCGTGAAAGGCCATTTTCCAGTCGGTCACCGCTGTGAATTTGGAAACGAGATCACCGACCCCGGAATGCCAGAGAATTTCCGGAGCGTTCAAGCACACGGCCGTGTCGAGAATCACGCCGAATGGCATGGCCGACGGCAGCGGATGGCGCCGGTCGCCGACGGTGAGGCTGGACTGCGAACTGCAAAAACCATCGTTCGAGAGCGACGTCGGTACAGAGAGATAGGGAAGCCGGGAGAGAAATGCGATGTATTTGGCAACATCCAGCGCTTTGCCACCGCCGAATCCAATGATTGCATCGGCATTCCTTGGAGATTGGCGAAAGAGTTCGGTCGCCTTTTCGAAACCGATAGATTCCACCGGCGTCTGCTGCAGAATTTGGATATATCGGGACCGCAGCGAACCGGTCAGACGCCCTATCAGCCGGTCATCGAGATCCTGACTGAAAAACAGAACGACCCGCATGAACTCATGCCGTTCCGCGTAGATGCCCATTCGATCCAAAGCTCCCGGCTTTACGCGCACCAGCGCCGGGATCGGGGTTTGTCTCGGGATCAGCATTCGGCTTTCTGCAGCTGGTCCGCGATCTGTGACCAGCGCTCAAAAGGATGGAATGGCTCGCCACGTTCGCCCAAAGCCTCGGCCAGCCACCCTCGAGCAAAGCGCAACTGAGGCGGCACCAGCAGCGCAGGCTTAAGATCCGGCCGGCCATCTCCAGCGAAGGCCACGCGATCCGACCGACTAAGCGCATCCCGCACGATCGCCACCTTGTTCACTCCCTTCGTAGGACTGAAGAAGGGCGAACGCTCGGGGAGCGACATCTCCAAACCCCGTTCGGGATCGAAGGTTCCCGGGTTGGCATGGACCGAAACCGAGACACCGGCCTTCTTAAGCAAAAATTTAATATACCAATCGCATCCGGCCGAAGCGATCACGATTTCCCAGCCGCGATCTTGCAAAGCCCGAGCGGATTTCGCAAAACTGGTGTCCAACTCCGTCGAATCCGCCAGCTCCAGCAAATCTGCTTCGGTAGTGCGGATACATGCAAAAATTTCGGCCAGAGCTTGAAAATGGGTTATCTCACCTGCGACAAATTTTTCCCAAGGATCGTCTTGTGCGGAAAACGGCCAGCGTTTGCGGACTCGGTCGAAAAAGTCATACCGCGTCACGGTGCCGTCGAAATCGGAAATCAAAATGCTCATGGATTTGGACGATTGCCTACTCAAACCGCGCAGGTTGCCCGGTCGCTGCCAAAACGGCAGTCCACCAGAGGCTGTCGGGGTCGATGTGCTTCTTTTCACGGACCAGCATCTCGATCGGGATGTGGATAAATGAATCGTGCAGTAATCCGATGACCAGACCGGTTTTGCCCGCCATGGCCGCGTGCACCGCGTTGCGCGCATAAAGATCGCAGAGGACGGAATCAGCAGCATTGGCCGGGCTGCTCCGAATCTGGTAGCTCGGGTCAAAGTACCGCATGACGATTGGGATGTTCGCCTCCGTAAAGTATGACTCGATTCGTTCACGGAGAAACAAGCCGATGTCTTTGAGCTTAATGTTGCCGGACGCGTCCCGGTCCCTTGCGGAATCCTCGAACAACTCCTGGCCGGCCCCTTCGGCAATTACAACCACCGCGTGAGCCCGGTTTTGAATCCGATCTTTCAATGCCGGGAGAAACCCGTTCTTACCTTTCAGCCTGAAGGGTACTTCCGGGATCAAGGTGAAATTTACATCGTGGTTCGCTACCGTAGCGCCGGCCGCGATGAACCCAGCGTGCCGGCCCATGAGTTTTACCAAGGCCAAACCGTTGTGGACGCTGCGCGCTTCAGTGTGCGCACAGTCGAGGACTTTGACCGCTTCCTCAACCGCAGTGAGATAGCCGAAAGTGCGCGCTACAAACGCCACGTCATTGTCGATCGTTTTCGGAATACCAACCACTGAAAGCGCGTGACCGCGTTGCTTGGATTGCTGAAATAGTTCGTTGCCGCCCCGCTGGGTGCCGTCGCCGCCGATCGTGAACAAGATTTGGACGTCGCGCCGGATGAGGTTATCCACAGCGGCCGCCATATCGACCGGACCGCGCGAGGTGCCCAGGATTGTCCCGCCGTGCTTGTGAATGTTATCAACGAAGGCTGGCGTCAGCACTGTCGGTTCCGGGCCGCGCGCAGGATCAAGACCTTGATAACCGCCTCGAAACCCCAGGACTTCCGCCACTTTGTACGTATGATGGAGCTCGAAAAAAAGCGCGCGGATCACGTTGTTCAGACCTGGACATAAGCCACCGCAGGTTACGATGCCGGCGCGTGTCTGCGTCGGGTCAAAGAACAGCTTTTCTCGCGGCCCGGCGAGCTCAAACAGAACTTCATCCCGTTTGGGTGCACTCGGATCGCGTATGATATCGACCGGAATCCGTGCCTGGTCACTGACCGCGTGTCGCAGAGGTGAAGGGAACCGAGCCTCGCCGAGGGAAGTTATATTCATATCTCTAAATTCATTGTTTGTGCGCTGGGAGGAAGTTCAGGACGCAACGCCGCGATTCGGGATGATTCGGCTCGTGCTTCCGTTGAGTCAAAAACGCAGAGCTCCACCTTCGTAGCATTTTCCGAGAATAGGGCAAAGTTGACGCCGATGCCGTCCCAAGTGGCTCCAAGCGAATAAGGGTGGCCGGGCCAGACGCGGCTAAACATTAGGTGGTACCTCCAAGTGAGCTAGTGTCCTGTCCGCGAAATAACATGGCTTTCGCCGCTGGTCAGTTGGCTGTTTTTCAAGGCGCGAGCGACGAGCATATCTTGATTGATACGTAA
>WNFI01146717.1_pt1 | contig 20791 bp, 22 predicted proteins | sample 5400471 | NCBI WGS metagenome assembly WNFI01 (sample SAMN13153348, study PRJNA577476) | soil metagenome | isolation source: 100 cm saprolite on Douglas fir-dominated hillslope | place: USA:California | collected 2013-09-17
TCAACACGACGCCGCTCATCGACGTCATGCTGGTGCTGCTGGGGACCCTCATCGTGACGCTTCCCGTCATGACGCACGCGGTCAAGCTCGACATGCCGAATGTCACGAATCCACCTCCGCCTCCGCCGGTCCCGCCCGAGGTCATCGAGCTCGAGATCGACTTCGACGGCACGGTAGTCTGGAACGGCAGCGCGGTGAACGGGCTGTCCCAGCTCGAGGGTTATTTTCGCGCCGAGCGCGACAAGGATCCGCAGCCCGAGATTCACCTGCGTCCCGATCGGCGCGCCCGGTACGAGGTCGTTGCCAAGGTACTGGCGGCCGCCCAGCACAATCACATGAAGAAAATCGGCTTCGTCAACGTGGCTGAATTCAAGGACTGACGGCTAACCTCCTGCGGAACATCATCATATGAAGGTCATGGCACATCCCAAGCTGCTCGTTTTCGGCGCCGCTCTCGTCGCCGGCCTGCTCGCTGTTACCACGGCCTCCGGCGAGGAAAAGGCGGCGAAACCAACCAACACCGCCAAGCTCGCGAAGCCGCTGAAAGAGGCCCAAGAAGCCATCAAGGCAAAGAAGTGGGCAGATGCCATCGCGACGCTCAAGGAGGCAGAGGCGCTTCCCGGCAAGCATGCTTACGATCAACACCTGATCAACGACATGCTGGGCTTCGCCTACGTTCGCACTCAGAACCACGCGGAAGCCGCCAAGGCGTACGAAGCGGAGCTCGAGGACGGCTTTCTGCCACCGGAGGACGTGCCCCCGCGCGTCAAAGCGGTTGCCGGGCTGTACTACGACATCAAAAACTATGACAAGGCAATTGAGTATGGCAATCGCGCCATCAAGGCTGGCTTCGCGGATGAGGAGACCCGCATACGGGTGGGGCAGGCCTATTACTTGAAGGGAGACTGGAAGGGGACGCTGCACTTCGAGGAGCCCTTGGTCGACAACCTGATCAAGAACGGTCAGGCACCCAAGAGTGAGTCCCTACAGCTCATCCTGAGCGCCTGCATCAAGCTCAATGACGCGGCGTGCGAGGAGCGCGCGCTCGAGAAGGTCGTCGCCTATTTCCCGAAGCCCGACTACTGGTACCAGCTGCTGTTCACCGTGCGGCAGCAGACTTCGGGAAATGACGCCAACACCCTGCAGACCTACCGCCTGATGTCTGAAGTCGACGTGCTCAAGAACCCCGACGATTACACCGAGATGGCGCAGCTCGCGCTCGAAGCCGGCTCGCCGGGCGAGGCGCAACGGGTGCTCGAGAAGGGCTTCGCCAAGAACGTCTTCGCGGAACAGCGCGCCAAGGAGCGCAATCAGCGCCTGCTCGAGAGGGCCAAGAAAGCGGCCGCTACCGACCAGCCGAGCCTGCCGCGCATCGAGAAGGAGGCGGAAAGCGCCTCCACCGGAGCGAAGAACGTCGGCCTCGGCGTCGCTTACTACGGCTACGGCCAGTACGACAAGGCGGCGGACGAGCTCTCCAAGGGGCTCACCAAGGGCGGACTGCGCAACGAGGCCGAGGCACGGCTGCTGCTTGGCATCGCGCAGCTCAAGGCCGGCCACAAGGAGGACGCGACCAAGTCCTTCCACGCCGTCAAGGGTGACCCCGCACTCGAACGGATCGCCAATCTCTGGACGCTGCACGCGCGGCAGGCCGCACCAGCCCCATGACCATCAAGGCCAGCGAGCGCATGCCGGCGGGCGTGCTCAAGCGCATGACCCCGGAGGGCCCCCGGGACCTTCCTACGGAGGAGCTCTTCAGGGGCAAGCGGGTCGTGCTGTTCTCGGTCCCCGGAGCCTTCACGCCGACCTGCGACGCGAAACATCTGCCCGGGTTCGTGCAGCTCGCCGATCAGCTGCGTGCGCGGGGCGTGGACACGATTGCCTGCATGGCCGTCAACGATGTCTTCGTGATGAATGCCTGGGGCAAAGCCTCGGGAGTCGGCGACAAGATCCTCATGCTCGCCGACGGTAACGGCGAGTACGCGCGCGCGCTCGGGCTGGAGCTCGATGCCAAGGGCTACGGCATGGGCATGCGCGGGCAGCGCTTTGCAATCATCGTGCGCGATGGCGTCGCGTCACACGTGAACGTCGAGGCCCCCGGGCAGTTCAAGGTGTCGGCCGCCGAGTACGTCCTCAGCCAGCTCTGAGGAAACAGCCTCCGTCTTAAGCGATCGTGCTGGCGGTGTGGTCTGACGAAACGGCCGCCGTCTTAAGCGATCTTCTCGCGGGCAAAAGCCACGCCTTTTGCCCGCGGGTGCGTCTGCGCTGCGGGCTTGGCCTGACGAAACGGCCTCCGGCCGTTTCGTCCAATTAGATAAGTCTCTCGATCTCGGGGATGATCTGGAACAGATCCCCCACCAGGCCGATGTCGGCAACCTCGAAGATCGGCGCCTCCCCGTCCTTGTTGATGGCGACGATCGTGCGTGCATCCTTGATGCCCGTCAGGTGCTGGATCGCACCCGAGATCCCGACCGCCACGTACAGTTCCGGGGCGATGATCTTGCCGGTCTGCCCGACCTGCATCTCATTCGGTGCGTAGCCCGCATCCACCGCGGCCCGCGAGGCGCCGACCGCCGCGCCGAGCTTGTCCGCGAGGCTGTAGAGGATCTTGAAGCCCTCGGCGCTCCCGAGGGCCCGGCCTCCGGAGATCACCTTTGAGGCGGTCTGCAGGTCCGGACGGTCGCTCCGGGCGGCCGAGACCGACAAGAAGCGGGTATGGGTCGGAAGCTGCACGCTCACCTCGGCCTTCTCGATCGGCGCGCTGCCACCGCCGCCCGCGGCCTCGAACGAGGCGATGCGGACCGTCCCTACGACCTTGTCCGCACCGCTCGCCTCTACGGTGAGAATCGCGTTGCCCGCGTAGATCGGGCGCCGGAAGCGGGTCGGACTCTCGATCGCCATGATGTCGCTCACCTGCGGCGCGCCGAGCAATCCTGCCAGGCGCGCCATCAGGTCCTTCCCGAAGGTCGTCGAGGGCCCGAGAATCACCGCATAGGGTGCGGCGAGCGCGGCGAGCTGCGGCGCCCACACCGCAGCGAGCGGGTGCGCGTTGGCGGGGTTCTCCAGGGTGAGGACGCGGCTCACACCCGCGAGCTGCGCCGCCTCGCCGGCGACCGCCGCGGCATCCACCGCGCACACCGCGATCGCGATCTCGGCGCCGGCGAGGGCGCGCGCGCAGGTGACGCATTTGGCGCTGCTCGGATTGAGGCGCTTGCCGTCGTGCTCCGCGACGATCAAGATCTGGCTGCTCACAAGAGACCCTTCTTCTTCAGCGCATCCACCAGCTCCGCGGCGTCCTTGACCCGCACACCCTTCTGGCGCTGGGGTGGCGGCTCGAAACGCACGAGCTTCAGGTGCTGCTGCCGCACGACTCCGAGCGCGTCCAGCGTCAGCGTGTCGAGCGGCTTCTTCTTCGCCTTCATGATGTCCGGGAGCTTCACATAGCGCGGCTCATTGAGCCGCAGGTCGGTGGTGATCACGGCGGGCAGATCCACCTCGAGCGTCTCGAGCCCGGCATCGACTTCGCGCGTGACGCGGGCGCTGCTCGCGCCGAGCTCGACCTTCGAGGCATAGGTCGCCTGGGGGCGGTTCCAAAGCGCCGCGAGCACCTGCCCGGTCTGGCCGTTGTCGTCATCGATCGCCTGTTTGCCGAGGATGACCAGCAGCGGCTGCTCGCGCTCGATCAGCTTCAGCAGCGCGCGGGCGACGGTGAGCGGCTCGGTGATGCCATCGGCCTGCACGTGCAGAGCCCGGTCCGCCCCCATGGCGAGCGCGGTGCGCAGCTGCTGCTGGCAGTCGGCGGGGCCGACCGTGGCGACGATCACCTCTTCGGCGGCGCCGCGCTCCTTGATGCGCAGCGCCTCCTCGAGCGCGATCTCATCGAAGGGGTTGATGCTCATCTTGACCCCGTCGGTGATGACTCCGCTGCCATCGGGCCTTACCCTGATGCGCACGTTGAAATCCACGACGCGCTTGATGCCGACCAGGATGCGCTTCATGGCGCCGCAGTATAACGGGAGGCCCGTGACGATGGTGCCGGGACGTGCCGTGCCGTTGACGGATTGCGCGCCGTCTCCCTAAAGTCCCGGCCCATGCTGCGTTACGCGCTGCGCCGGCTCGCCGGCATCGTCCCGACGCTACTCGCCATCGTCACCGTCTCCTTCTGCGTCGTGCGCCTCGCGCCCGGGGGGCCCTTCGATCAGGAGCNGCATTACCTCGCGGGGCTGCTGCGCGGGGACTTCGGCCCCTCGCTGCGCGAGCGCGACTTCACCGTCACCGAGCTCATCGCCCAGGGGTTGCCGGTTTCGGCGACCGTGGGACTCGCCGCGCTGCTGGTGGCGCTCCTCGCGGGTATTCCGGCCGGCACTCTCGCGGCATTGCAACGGCAGAAGAGTGCAGATCACACGCTCGCCGCACTCGCGGCGCTCGCCGTGGCGCTGCCGAGCTTCGTGATCGGGCCGCTGCTCGCGCTGCTCTTCGGACTGCGTCTGCACTGGCTCCCGGTCGCCGGCTTCGAGCGGGGCGCGGTACGCTATCTCGTGCTGCCGGTCCTCACCCTCGCACTGCCGGTCGCGGCCAGCATCGCCAGACTCACCCGCGCGGGGCTCCTGGAATCGCTCGCGAGCTCTTACGTGCGCAGCGCGCGCGCCCGCGGGCTCGGGGCCGCGCGCGTGCTCTGGCGCCATGCGCTGCGGCCGGCCCTGATGCCGGTCGTGAGCTACCTGGGGCCCGCGCTCGCCTTCGTCGTCACCGGCTCGCTCGTCGTCGAGACCGTCTTCGGGCTGCCGGGCACGGGGCGCTACCTGGTGCAGGGGGCGATCGACCGCGACTATCCCCTCGTCATGGGCATGATCGTGGTGTACGGGTCGCTCACGCTCCTCGGCAACCTCATCGCCGACCTGATTTACGGGTGGCTCGATCCGCGCGTGCGTCACGGGGTGCACCATGGGTGAGACGGCGCGCACCACGGAGCGTGGGTTGTGGAGCGACGCCGGACGGCGTCTCGCGGCCAATCGCGGGGTCCGTGGGGCGCTTGCGGTGCTGCTGCTCCTCGCGGTCCTCGCGCTGCTCGGACCCCTCGTGAGCCCGTGGGACTCCGGGACGATCGACTGGCAGCACCTGGCGCAGCCGCCCGGTGTCGAGGCCGCGCACTGGTTAGGCACCGATCGGCTGGGTCGCGACCTCCTCGTGCGCTCGCTCCAGGGGCTGCGGCTCTCGCTCCTGATCAGCCTGCTCGCGAGCCTCGTCAGCCTCGCCATCGGCGTGCTGTGGGGTGCGACCGCCGGTCTCGCAGGTCCCCGCACCGACGGCTGGATGATGCGCTGCGTGGACGTGCTGTACTCGCTTCCCTTTCTGTTCGTCGTCATCATCCTCACGACGCTCTTCGAGCGCGGGAGCCTCACGGTCCTGCTGCTGTCACTCGGGAGCGTGGGCTGGCTGACGATGGCGCGCATCGTGCGCGGGCAGACGCTCGCCTTGAGGAGGCGCGAGTTCATCGAGGCGGCCCGGGCAACCGGTGTGGCAGGGCCTTCGATCCTCCTGCGTCACGTGGTGCCGAACCTGCTGGGTCCGATCCTCGTCTATGCGACGCTCGGCGTCCCGCAGATGATCGTCTTCGAGAGCTTCCTGAGTTTCCTCGGGCTCGGGGTGCAGGAGCCGCGCGCGAGCCTCGGCAACCTGATCCTCATCGGCGCGCAGGAAATGGAGTCGGCACCCTGGATGCTGCTCGTTCCGGCGACCTTCCTCGTGCTGCTGCTCGGGTCTTTGAATCTCCTCGGCGACGGGTTACGCGATGCCCTCGATACCCGCTCCGCCTGAGTCGCCGCGAAGAGCCGTGCTCGCCCTCTGCGGGCTCACGGTCACCTTCGACACGCCTCAAGGCCGCATCCTCGCCGCGCGCGACATCGACCTCGAGATCGCCGCCGGGGAGTGTCTGGGCGTCGTCGGGGAATCCGGGGCGGGCAAGAGCCAGCTCTTCCTCGCCGTGATGGGCCTCCTCGCGGCGAACGGCCGCGTGCAGGGGAGCGCGCGTTTCCTCGGCACCGAGCTCCTGTCGCTCTCGGGCGCGGCCCTGGATCGCATTCGCGGTGCGGATATCGGCATGGTGTTCCAGGACCCGCTGAGCTCGCTCACCCCGCATCTGACGGTGGGCGAGCAGATCGGAGAAGTTCTCAGGCGGCACCGGGGACTCTCGCGCCGCGCCGCGCGCGCCCGCGCGCTCGAGCTGCTCATCCGCACCGAGGTGAGCGCTCCTCAAGCGCGGCTCTCGCAGTACCCCCACGAGCTCTCCGGCGGCATGCGCCAGCGGGTGATGATCGCGATTGCGCTCGCGAGCGAGCCGCGGCTGCTCATCCTCGATGAGCCGACGAGCGCGCTCGATGTCACGGTGCAGGCGCAGATCCTGGCGCTCCTTGCGCAGCTGCGGCGCGAGCGGGCGCTCTCGATGGTGCTCATCACGCACGATCTCGGAACGATCGCCGGGCTTGCCGATCGGGTCATCGTCATGCGCGCCGGGAGCCTCATCGAAAGCGGCACCGTGCGCTCGATCCTCAAGTCCCCGCGCGAGCCTTACACCCAGGCGCTGCTCCGGGCAACGCCGCGCCTCGAGGGGGACGGAGGCGCCGGCCCGGCCACCGCGCTCCCCGCGGCCCCGGTGGCTCCCGCGCTCACGTTCGCCGAAGTGAGCGTGCGCTTTGAGGTCGGCCGGGGGTTCCTCGCCCCTCGCGCCCCGCTCGCGGCACTGAGCGGGGTGAGCTTCGAGCTGCACCGCGGGGAGTCACTCGGGATCGTCGGGGAATCGGGCAGCGGGAAGTCGACGCTGATCCGCGCGGCGCTCGAGCTCGTGCATCCCTCGAGCGGCCGGGTGATCTGGATGGGGCGCACTCTGGGGGAGCTCGCGCCGCGCGCCCTGCGAACGCTGCGCCGGGAGCTGCAGATCATTTTCCAGGATCCCCTCGGCAGCCTCGATCCGCGCATGACGGTCGGGCGGATCGTCGGGGAGCCGCTCGCGGTGCATGCGCCCGGACTCCCCCCTGCGGCGCGCGCGGCCGCCATCGGCGCGGTGCTCGAGCAGGTCGGACTCGGCAGTGCACTCAGTGCCCGCTATCCGCACGAGCTCTCCGGCGGGCAGTGCCAACGGGTCGGGATCGCGCGCGCCATGATCCTCAACCCGCAGCTGCTCGCCTGCGATGAGCCCGTGAGCGCACTCGATGCGCCGACGCAGCAGCAGATCCTCAGGCTCCTCGAGGACCTCAAGCACCTCTCGCGTCTGTGCCTTCTGATGGTCAGCCACAATCTGCTCGTCGTGCAGCGGCTCTGCGAGCGCGTGCTCGTGCTCTATCTCGGGCGCATGATGGAGCTCGCGCCGGTGCAGGAGCTCTACCTCCGCCCGCGCCATCCCTACACGCGCGAGCTCCTCGCCGCCGTGCCCATCCCGGACCCCGACCTGCAGCCGGCCCGTCTGGCGCAGGCGCGCGCCGGTGAGCCGCCGTCCCCGCTCGCGCCGCCGAGCGGCTGCGTCTACCGCACGCGCTGCCCGCACGCCGTGGCCGTGTGCCACGAGCGCATCCCCGCCTGGGAGGAAGTCGCCGACGGGCAGCGTGTAGCCTGCCACCGCTGGCGCGAGCTCACCGCCCTTGCTTAGGCTGCCCCCCGAGCTGAGCGACCACTTGCACGGCGGCGGAACCCTTGTGGTCCCGTCCCGGCAACGGGCGTATGCGGCGCGCCTCGCGGTGGCGGCGGCGCACCTCGCCGCCGGACGGCCCGTATGGACGAGCGCCGATGTGCTGCCACTCTCGGGCTGGCTGCGGCGGGAAGCGGAGCGCATCGCGCTCGGGGACCGGGGAAGCGCGCCGCGCCTGCTGAGCGCCGGCGAGGAGTGGTTCCTCTGGCGCGAGTGCACGCGGGAGGTGACCCGCAGTCTCGTGCTTCTCGACGGCGCTGCGCTCGCCGAATCGCTGCGCCGCTCGAACGAGCTCGCGAGCGATTACGGCATCCCCGTGGATGCGCAGGCGCAGGACGCCGAGGCTGGGCTCCTCAAGAGCGTGCAGCGCACCCTGCGGGCACGCTGCGAGGCGCTCGGCGCGGTGAGCGCGGGCGCCTGGCTTGCCGGCGCCGCGCGCCTGCCGGCCGGCCGCGCGCTGCTGCGCGGCTTCGACACCGTCTCACCCCGGCTGCGCTCGCTCGTGCCGGCAAGCGCGCTGGCGGGTCGTGAGGACGCGCGCGCCGTGCCGGCGGTGCTGCGGGTCAGCGACCGCCAGGAGGAGCTCGGTCGGATTGCCGAGTGGTGCGGGAAACACGTGGAGCGCGAGCCGCACGCGCGCCTCCTCGTCATGATGCCCGGCCCCGCAGGTCCCCGGGAGCGCCTGGCGGCAACGATCCGCCAGAGGCTCGATCCGCGCGGCGCGCTCGGCGCTGCACCCGCGCAGCCGGCACTGGTCGGCATCGAGGGCGGGCAGCCGCTCGCGCAGTTGCCGATGGTGGCTCACGCCCTGCGCACGCTCGCGTGGGCTGGGGGAGGGGAGCTCGAGCTCGAGGCTTTGTGCGCGTGGCTCGAGGCGCCACACTGGTCGCGCCCCTCACCCGCCGAGCGCGCACGGCTCGCCGTCAGTGTGCGCGAGCGCGGCCTGCTCGGGCTCACTCTGCGCACGTTCCTCGGCGGCCTGCAGGGCGCGCCAGGGCAGCTGCGCAGCGCCGCTCGCGAGACCGGTGCCGCACTCACCCGCGCCGCCGCCGCGCTCGGGGAGGCGAGTGCCTCGCCACGATCGTGGTCGGAGCGCTTCCGCGCGGCGCTCGCCGGTGCGGGCTGGCCCGGCCCGTCCGCCGCCGACAGCGCCGGCCGACAGACCCTCATGCGCTGGCACGAGCTGCTCGAGGAGTTCGGCGGCTTGAGCCGCAGCGCCTCCACCTTCACGAGCGCCGAGGCGTTGCGTGTACTGCAGGAGCTCGCCGCGCACACCGCCTTCCGGCCGGCCGATGAGGACGTTACGGTCAGCCTGTCGCCGGTGCTCGCAGACCCCGTGGTGCACTACGACGGTGTCTGGGTCGCGGGCCTCGAGGCGGATGTGCTGCCGCAGCCCGTGCAGCCCGATCCGTTCCTCTCCCTCGCGGCGCAACGGGCCGCGGACATCCCGGCGGCGAGCGCTGCCGGCCGCTTCACCCAGGCCCGCACGCTGATCGCAGCGTGGCGCGCCGCGACGACGGAGCTCGTGCTCTCGGTCCCCGCACATGCGCAGGATCTCGAGCTCGTGCCGAGTCCGCTGCTCGCGCAGTTCCCGACGCTCGGTGCCGGCGAAGCCCACCGGTGGTTTGCGCTCGGCGTGCGCCGCGAGGCTCAGACCGAGGCACTGCAGGATGGCGCCGGCGAGCCCTGGAGCACGCGGGAACGCCTGCCGCGCGGCACGCGCAGTCTCGATCTGCAGAACCTCTGTCCGTTTCAGCTCGCCGAGCTCATCGGGCAGTGCGTGGCGCAGGCGGCGCGGGAAACCTTCCTCGCACCGCCCGGCGGGCGGCGCCGGCGCATCGCGGAGGGGCAGCTCGAGCTCTTCGGGGCTCCCTCGCGTGAAGTAGCCCGCGAGTGCCGGCGCGCCGAGCGCCTGATCCGCACGCTCTGCGAGCTCGAGCGCGCGCGCCCGCCATTTCGCGTCGTCGAGGCCGAGGCGCACACGGAGCTCCTCCTCGGCGGCGCGCAGCTCGCCATGCGCATCGATCGGATCGATGAGCTCGAGAGCGGGGGACTCGCCGTTCTCGATTACAAGAGCGGGTTGCGCACGGCAGCGGACTGGTACGGCGAGCGTCCGACGCACCCGCAGCTCCTCGCCTATGCCCAGGCCCTCGGGGACGAGGTCGTGGCGCTCGCGACGGTGAGCCTGACCGTGCACCGGGTGCGCTTCGATGGCATCGCGAGCGAGCCGAGGCTGCTGCCGCAGGTTACGGCGCTGCGTACTGAAAGCGGCGCACGGGAGTCCGCGCTCGACCCGCGCCGCTCGATCCTGCTGCAGGCGCCCGCCGGTTCGGGCAAGACGGCGGTGCTGACGCAGCGCTTCCTGCGGCTCCTGGGCACGGTCGATGACCCCGCGGAGATCCTGGCCATCACCTTCACGCGCAAGGCGGCCGCCGAGATGCGCAGCCGCATCGTGCGCGCGCTGCGCGGTGAGGCGGAGGCGCGCGGCCCGGGCGCAGGCGAGCTGCGCACGCTCGCCACGGCGGCGCTGCGCCACGGGGAGGCGCGCGGCTGGGACCTGATGCGTGATGCCGCGGCGCTGCGCATCCAGACGATCGACTCCTTCAACTACTGGCTCGCGACCCAGCTGCCCGTCTCCTCGCGCGTCGGCGGTACGCTGAGCGTGACCGAGACACCCGAGGAGCTCTATCGGCGCGCGGCCCGGCGGACGCTGACGGCGGCCGATAGTGAGCCCGCACTCTGCGCAGACGCCGAACTGCTGCTCGAGCGTCTCGATGGCAAGTGGAGCTGGGTCGAGCGGCTGCTCGCGCAGATGCTGGAGCAGCGCGGCCACTGGCTGAGCTACGTGCTGGCACGCGAGCCCGAGGTCCTCTGCGCACACGTCAGCGAGAGCCTCGCCAACATCATCCGTGAGCGCCTGGTGCGGGCGCGGGAGCTGCTCCCGGCGGGCCTGCGGAGCCGGCTCGAGGCGCTCCCGGGGATGGGCGCGCTCGGCGGCGAGCCGGACTCGCACGCCGCCTGGCAAGCTCTCGCCAGGTACACCCTGACGAAGGACCGCAGCGGCTGGCGCCGCTCGCTCTCCGAGCGTCACCTCGGGCCGCACTACGCGAGCACCGCAGCACGCGTGGCCCTCAAGGCGCGGATCGATGAGTTGAGCAGCGTAGCGGGCGCGGCCGAAACGCTCTGCTCGCTGGCGGCGCTCCCTGAGCCCGGGCTGAGCTCCGCCGAGCGCCACGCACTCGCCGCGCTGTCACGCGTCCTCAGGCGCGCCGCGCTCGAGCTGCAGACCGAATTCGCCGCGGCCGGCCGCGTGGACTACACCTACATCATCGGCGCCGCGCGCCAGGCCCTCGGGGAGGGCGCCGAGCCGACCGACCTCGCGCTGCGTACGGGGCTTGGGCTGCGACACATTCTCGTCGATGAGTTCCAGGACACCTCGCTTGCACAGGCGGAGCTCCTCGGCACGCTGACCGCCGGGTGGGAGGAGGGCGACGGGCGCACGCTCTTCGTGGTGGGCGACCCGATGCAGTCGATCTACCGTTTCCGCGATGCGGAGGTGGGCTTGTTCCTCGCCGCGCGCGAGGCGGGACTCGGTGCCGTGCGCCTCGAGTCGCTGCGCCTCGCGTGCAACTTCCGCGCAAGCCGCGCGCTCATCGCCTGGACCAACACGGTGTTCACGCGGATTTTCCCGGCCACGGACGAGCTGCGCACCGGCGCGATCGCTTTCAGCCCGAGCACCACTGCCGGCGAGGCGAGCACGGGGAGCGCCGCGGATGAGGCGGTGCAGCTGCGCCTCTTCCCGGGTGACCCCGGGGCTGAGGCGCGTGCGATCGCGGCGCGGATCGCAGCGCTGAAGGCCGCGGACCCCGAGGCGACGGTGGCCGTGCTGGTCGCGGCACATGCGCATGCCGCGCCGATCGTCGGCGCATTGCGTGCGCTTGATCTCGAGGCACGCGGCGTCGACCTCGTGCCACTTGCGGACCGTCCGCTCGTGCGCGACCTCGTGCAGCTCGCGCGTGCGCTCTACGACCTCGCCGATCGCACCGCGTGGCTCGCGGTGCTGCGCGCGCCGTGGTGCGGGGTCCTCGCCGCTGCGCTCGAGCGGCGCGAGCGCGAGCCGCCGGCGGACTGGCTGGAGAGAACCTGGCTCGAGCTCGGAGGCTTCGAGGCCTATCCGCGCGAAGATCTGGAAGACGCTCGTGCGCTATTCGATGCCCTCGCATCGAGCGCGGCGGCCGCGGACTGGCGCGAGCCGCGGGATTTCACCAGGCTCCTCGCGAGGCTCTTCAGCGCGCCGCCGGCGACTCGTGCCAACCCCGTGCAGATCATGACCATCCACCGTGCCAAAGGGCTCGAATTCGACCACGTCTTCGTGCCCGCGCTCGAGCGCCCCGCGCGCGGCGAGGCCCGAACGCTCCTGCGCTGGATCGACCTGCCGCGCGAGCGCGGCGGAAGTGATCTGCTCCTCGCCCCGACGCCGGCGCTCGGACAGGAAGCGGCGGATCAGCTGGGCGCGCTCATCGGCACGCTCATCGCCACGCGAGCCGCCGAGGAGCGCACGCGCCTCCTGTACGTGGCCGTGACGCATCGCGCCTCGCGCGGTCGCCGCCGCTGCGCCGCCTGCTCGAGGGCTGGCGCATGCCCGAGCTGCCCGACGGGCGTCCGCTCCCGCACCTGCCCCTCGGGCAGGCAGCGCTCGAGCCGCCCGAGTTCAGCTGGGTGGGAGAGACGCAGCGCCACATCGGCACGGTGGTGCATGCACTGCTCGCGGGGCTTGCCGACGAGGCGCAGCTTCCGGCGGGCGAGGCACTCGCGCGCTTGCGCGAAGAGGCTCTCGAGCGGCTGCGTCGCGAAGGCGTGGCGGAAGAGGAGCGGCAGCGGGGTGCGCAAGTCGTGATGAGCGCGCTCGCGCTGACCCTCGCCGATGAGCGGGGCCGCTGGATACTCGCCCGGCATCGCGAGGCGCACAGCGAGCTCCCGCTGACCGGGATCGTGGGCGATGCGCTGCGCAGCGTCGTGATCGACCGCAGCTTCGTGGACGAGGCAGGCACCCGCTGGGTGATCGACTACAAGACGAGCCGCCACGAGGGGGGAGACCTCGAGGGCTTCCTCGCCGAGGAGATGCGGCGCTACGAGGGACAGCTGAGCGGTTATCGGGCGCTGGCGGGGGCTCTCGGGCCGCAACCGGTGAGGGCGGCGCTGTACTTTCCGCTGCTCCAGGTGTTCCGCGAGCTCAGCTGAGCCCGCGCGGGCTCCTCAGAAGCTCCCGGCGAGGGAGAACGGCCGCCTGCCGGAGGCGTCCGGCGAGCCGAGGTAGCGGATGTTGTTGAGGAGCTCGGGGGCGGCGTTCGAGCGCGGCGCCACCAGCCCCTCGAGCTCGAAGCCCCCCTGGGGCGTCAGGCGCAGCGTGCCCTCGACCGCGAGCGGCCCGTCAAGATCGCGCACCTTGCCGGTAGGCTCTCCGGCGCCGCCGGGGAAGCGCACGACGTAGCTGCCGAGCCGGGTCGCCTGCCCGCTGCGATCTTCCAGGTCGTGCGCTTCGATGGTTCCGGCGAGCTCGGTGACTGCGCGATGCTCGATCCTTGCGAGGGCGACATCGAGGTGTGCCCGTCCGTGCAGCTCCGGCGGCAGGCCCGGCACCAGCGCGGGATCGAGCGGCAGGTCGGCGACGAGGTGGCGCACCGTGATCCGCCCGCTCAAGCCCGCCTCGACGTCCGCGCTGAGCGTCGCCGCACCGCGCGCGAGGGTGACGCGCGCGGCGAGCTTGCCGAGCAGCAGCTTGAGCGGATGCAGCTCCCAGCTGAGGTCCCCGACGGGTCGTCGCTGAACGCTGAGCCCCGCACACTCGCCGCTCCAGAGCGAGCCTGCAACGCTCGAGCAGGAGGCGCGCGTGCCGGCCCCCGTGGGCACCACCCACTCAGCCGGCATGCGTGCGAGAAAGATGGCCAGGAACGCCGCCGCCGCGAGCAGCGCGATCCACAGTCCGCGCTTCACGTGAGTCCGCGCTTCACTTCAGCCCGAATGCAGAACGAGAGTGGCGTTCACCAGCCCCGCGCCGTCGGCCTTCTCGATCGTGGCCGACTCGACGCTGACGCCGCTCTGCTGCGCAAGCCGCGCGAGCCAGGCGATCATCGTGTCGAAGGGGGCCTTCTGGAGCCGCACCGACAGACTCCCGGATCCCGCCGGCTCGGTCGTGAGCGCGCTGGCCAGTCCCGTCTCGCGCGCGGAGCGGTCGATCATCACGATGAGCGACTCGCCGGTGGCCTGCGGCAGCATCGCGGACGCAAGCTCAGGGGCCGCCCCCTGCATCCAACTGAGGTCGGCCTGCTTCCTCTCGAGCCGCTCGCGCGCGTGCGCGACGCTGCGATTGAGTGGCAACAACACCCCGAAGATGAGGATCGCCACGGCGAGGGCGAGTCCGGTGAGTGCCAGGCGCCGCTCCCGCCCGGGGAGCGAGGCGAGGGAGTCGAGCGAGAGTGAGTTGAGGGCGAGCTTCATGAGAGCGCTCTAGGTGCCGCTCGCGTGCATCTGGATGCGCCCCTCGTAGCCCGAGGCGGCGTTGTTGCCCCCGGTGAGATCCGCCTGCCAGCCGCTGCTGCGCAACGACTGGCTGAGTCGGTCGAGGCTCGCCGCATCGGGTGCCGCAAGCTGCAGGTCGAGCGCGCCCCCGTGGTAGCTGAGCGCCTGCACGCTGGTGCCGGGAGCCGCATCGCGCGCCTGAGCGAGCGCCTGCAGTGCCGGCAGCAATCCCTCGCCCGCGCCCCGAACGGCCGCGAGGCGTTGCTCCATGTGACGGCGGGCATCGGAGGTCACCGGCTCACCGGGCATGGCGCTGTGGAAGGTGTCCCGGATCGCCGCATCGAGCTTGTGCTCGCGCACCTTGAACACCTGCAGCTCGAGGACCCTGCCCGCGACGTGCAGGCCGACGAGCCCCGCGACGAGGAGCGCCGCGACGCGCCAGGCCCTCAGGCCCACGGCGCGCGTGGCGGTGGGCGCATAGGCGCGTTGCCATAGAGGATCAGCCCCCGCGCGCCGCTCGCGGGTCCCTCGCCCGAGGAGTACGCGATCCCGAGCGCCTCATCGAGTGCCGCCGCGGGGAGCGTCACCGGCGAGCTACCGGGCGGGCGCACGATCACCGTGTCCTCATCGAGGAGCATCACGGCCTGTCCCGGATTCTCGGGCAGCAGGTCACTCTCGGCGTAGAGCGCTTCGGGTGTGAGTCCGCCGGCGCGCAGCGCACCGAGCCACTCATCGAGGAGCGCGCGCCTCACGACGGCGACGGGCGCGCGTGTTGACTCCGCGGCGCGCTTGCCGAGGGCGAAATGCAGCTCCTCGATGTCATCGGCCAGCTGCTCCTCGAGCGCGTAGGGGATGAGCTGCGCGAGCTTTGCGGCCGCGCGCACCGGCACTTCGGGCTCGGCGAGCAGCACATCCGCGCCCGGGACGAGGACACACAGGCGGCGGCCGGCGGCGCGCGCCGCCGCGAGGTTGAGGGGACCGCTCTGGGGCGGACCTGCCGGCGCACCACGCGCGTCGGCCACGAGCCAGGTGGCAGAGTCGCCGGGCGTGCGCGGCAGGCGCAGCAGCAGCCAGTCAGCCATGGCTTAACACCTCAATCCGGCGTGAAGCTGCGCTGGATCGGGCGCACTGTGCCGGGGGAATCGTCCTGGTACAGAAGACTGTACAAGTTGAATTCCGTGCTGCCAATAGTGATGAGGCTCGTCAGTCGGAAATAGTTGGAGGTCTGTTTGACCCACTGGCTGACGCCCGGGTGATTCTTGTCAGGCCCACTCCAGAGCGCGGACGGAACCGTCTTTTGATAGTAGGCCACCGTGGGGAAGCATCCCTGGAGATTGGCGCGATTCTCCTCCACGCTGGAGCTGTACTCGGAGCTCGAGCCCAGGAACGCATCGAGCACCGGGCCACTCGCCGTGCACACGTTGAGCTTGGCACCGTGCGGCAGCGCGGTGACGAAGCGCGCGAGCTTCACGTAGCGCTCACGGCCGAAGCCCGGCAGGGCGAGCAGCTCAGTGATGCTCGTGATGTAGCGGTTGGCCGTGCGATAGGGGGGCGACTGGCCCATGTAGAAGCTGTCCTTCGCGCCATCCGGCCCCGAGGGGCTCACCCCGGAGCTGATCCAGTCGGCGACGTAACCCGCCCACTTCGACTCGACGCCCGCTTCCTCGAGCAGCTTCGCGAAGGCCTGCATCTGCCCCGGGTCCGGATGGTTGTCCGTGCCCACGAGGTTATTGAGGTTGAAGCGCGACTGCAGGTCCTCGAGCTGGGCCTCGAGCATTACGCCCGGCACGACCTCGATGGGCCCGATCGGCTTTGCCCAACCCTGGCCGGCGTACGTCCACGTTGGATCGTTCTGACGGATCTGGCGCAGCCCGTAGGCGGCGAGCGCCTCCGCCCCCTCGGCGACGAGCAGTGCCTCATCGAACGCATAGGTCCCCGCGCCGCGCCGTGCGGTCATCGCATTCTCGTACGCGACCGCGGCCGCGATGATCGTCCCGAGGGCGACGAGGAGGATCGCCACCATGAGCGCAATGCCGTGCTCCCGTCGCGCCATCCGCGCGCGCTGAGGCCCGGGCACGCGATGTCGGCCGGCGCTCATCCGGCGATCTCGATGATCCGCACGATCTGGCCCCAGTCCTCGGTGTCGAGCGTGATTTCGACCGCGAGCGGGCGCTGGCGCAGTCGAATCTCGAGGTCATTGCCACCCTGAAAGGCGTTGGTGAGCGGCGGCCACTCCTCCTGCCACTGGTGCGTGAAATCGAGATAACGAACCGTCATCGCCTTCACGTGCGTGAGGAGATTGCGCTTGACGGTCGTGCTCGCGAGCGTCGGGTCGAGGACCTCCCAGTGCTCGCGCCGCAGAGTGCCGTTCTCGAGGATGTAGGCGACGCGCTGCAGACCGGTGCGCGTCAGCCCGGCGGGATTGGCCCACCCGTTGCGCGTCAGTGCGATGATCGGCTGAGCGCCCGGCGTGCCGCCCTGCAGTGCCGGCTGGGCCGGCTCCTCGCCGAGCGCCTGGCGCACCGGACGGGAGGCGAGCTGCACGAAGTCCTGCTCCAGCACCCGCACGGCGTTCTGCAGCTCGAGGAGGTGGGCCTGCTGCTGCTTGAGGGTTTCGCGGCTCGTGAGCGCCTGGTTGATGGCCGCGTAGCCCATGGCGAACATCACCGCGGCGATGAAGAGCGCCACGAGCAGCTCGACGAGTGTGAAGCCGCGTGAGCGGGCGCTCATTGGGGTCTCTGCGGGGAGGGGGAGGGGGCGCTCCCGCCCGGACCCCCGAGGAGCGCCTGTCCGGGGATGGCCTGCGAGCCCCAGGCGGGGGAAACGGGGTTCGGTGGAGCGAACGCATCGCTCGAGATCCCGCTCACCGACGTGAGCCAGTCCTTGTCTTGCGCGGTGCTCTGCGAGCTTGCGAGCCGCACGCTGAGGTCGATGCGCCGGGTGCCTGGAATCTCGGTCTCGACGACCTCCTGGCGCCAGTGCCAGCGCCGCCCGGCGAATTCCGTGTCGCCGTCACTCGCCCCCGTGGGCGGCTGTACCCCCGAGAGCCGCAGCGTCGCGATCTGATTCAGCGCGACCCACTGGGCGAAGGTCTTGTCGCGCAGGTAGACGAGGGTGTCGGCGGAAGAGGTGAGGGCGTCCATCAGCGCCGCCATGCCGAGGACGACGATCGCCAGCGCCACGAGCACCTCGATCAGAGTGAAGCCGCCTGCGGCAGGGGATGCGGGCCGCATCACTTCGACTCCGCCATCGGCCGCTCGATGACCTGGCCGTTGTCATCCTGTGTGAGGGTGATGCTGCGCACGCCGCCCTCGCGCTCGAGCGTCGCGCTGAAGCTCGAGAGGTCACCGTTCGAAAAGATCATCACCTGCGGTGTCTTGTCCTGGGCGTCTTTGGGGCGGCTCAGCACCACGGGTCGCGCCTCCACGATGAGCTTGACGTCGAGTCCGTCGGGGAGCTTGCGCGCTGCGAGCGCATCGTCCTCAAACAGCACCCCGTATTCGCGGGTCTGGAGCTCCGCCTGCTCGCGTGCGTAGGTGAAGAGCGCGAGAAGCCGATCGCTCTCTTTCTCGAGCTCCCGGTCGCGGCCGGTCAGGCTCATCGACAGGAGCATCCCCGCGGAGATGAGGCCGATGATGAGCACGACGACCAGGATCTCGATCAGGGTGAAGCCGGCGGCAGCCGGATTCACACGCGCGACTCGCATGCCTTGCGCTCCGCGAGCCCTAGTCGCCGAGGTTCCAGTTGCCGATATCGGCGTTGATCCCCTCGCCCCCGGGCTGGCTGTCGGCGCCGAGGGAGTACAGGTCGTACTGCTTGCCGTGCGTGCCGGGTAAGAGGTACTGGTACTCGTTCCCCCACGGATCCTTGCTGACACGCTCCAGGTAGCCGCCGGGCTTCCAGTGCCTGATCGCAGGATCGGTCGGCTGCTGCACGAGGGCCGCGAGTCCCTGCTCGCTCGTCGGGTACTTCGAGTTGTCGAGATAGAACATCTGCAGCGCCGTTTCCAGGCTGCGGATGTCCTGCTTCGCCTTCGAGATCTTCGCATCATCGACGCGGTTCATGATCGAGGGGACGATCACCGCCGCCAGCAGGCCGATGATGAGCACCACCACCATGATTTCGATGAGGGTAAAGCCACGCGCGCGCCGCCGCGGGCGCGCTCTGATACCCTCTTGAGTCACATCGTTCATGCGCTGTCTCCGGACCGGGGATCATAACAAATGGGGGTCAGCGAGCCCGTGACTCATGCGCGCCGGGTCCTGCGTGTCCTCCAGGGTGAGGGCGCGCACGGGCTCGCCCTGCTCGGCGCCTGCCTCCTGCTGGTGCTGCCGGCGCTCGGCGCAGACCCGGTGCGCTCGCTCCTGCGCTATGACCGCGTGGGGCTTGCCGAGGGTCAGTGGTGGCGGCTTCTCACGGCTCACGTGGTCCACCTCGACCTGCGTCATGCGCTCGTCAACGCCCTCGGGCTCGCCCTCCTGTGGGTGCTCTTTGTCCGCGACTACCTCGCGCGCCAGTGGGCGGTGATCCTGCTGGCCTCGATCGCCGCAATCGACGCCGGACTGTGGCTGAACCATTCGACCCTGCTCTGGTACGTGGGTTCCTCCGGCGCACTCCACGGGATCATGGCGGCGGGCGTGCTGGCACGCCTGCGTCGCCACGAGCGCGAGGGCTGGGTACTCGCAGGTCTGCTGGTGGTCAAGCTGGCGTATGAGCAGGTGTGGGGAGCGCTGCCGTTCTCCGGGAGCGACGCGGTCATCGTCAGCGCGCACCTCTACGGAGTGCTGGGGGGCGCACTCGCCGCCGCGTTCCTGAGAGCACCGGCCGCGCCGCTATAATTTCCGCGCTGCGTGGCTTGAGGAGTGATCATGGCTTTCGCGTTCGTCTTTCCCGGTCAGGGCTCGCAGTCGGTGGGCATGCTCTCGAAGCTCGCCGCCGAGCGCGCGGTCCAGGACACATTCGCCGGCGCCTCAGCCGTTCTCGGCTACGACCTGTGGAAGCTCGTGAGCGAAGGCCCGGAAGAGGCGCTCAATGCCACCGAACGCACGCAGCCCGCAATGCTGGCGGCGGGCATCGCGACGTGGCGCGTGTGGCGTGCGCACGGGGGCGCGCTGCCTGCGCTCGTCACCGGTCACAGCCTGGGCGAGTTCACGGCACTCGTGTGCGCCGAGGCTCTCGAGTTCAACGCGGCAGTGGACCTCGTGCGTTTCCGCGGACAGGTGATGCAGGAAGCCGTGCCGGCGGGGACCGGGGCCATGGCGGCCATCCTCGGCCTCAGCGAGGAGGAGATTGCGGCGGCGTGCCGCGAAGCCGCACAGGGAGCACGAGTCTGATGCGCGGCGCGGCCGAGCGGCTGCGCGAGCGGCTGCGCAGCCTCGAGGTGCGACCACCCCGCACCCGCTACATGAGCGCGGTGGATGCTGCGGCGCACGAGCGTCCGGAGGAGATCCGCGAGGTGCTGGTGCGCGCGCTCGCGAGCCCGGTGCGCTGGACGGATACGCTGCGCGCCGTGAGTGCGGGCGGCATCACGCACGTGATCGAGTGCGGGCCCGGCAAAGTGCTGACGGGCCTCAACCGGCGCATCGAGAAGCGCCCGGAGCTGAGTTTCCTCGCGCTGGACGATCCAGCCTCAATCGACGCGGCCCTCGCGGCGACCCAGGGAGCCTCCCATGCTTGAGAACGAAGTCGCCTTGGTCACGGGCGCCTCACGCGGTATCGGGCACGCGATCGCGCTCGCCCTCGGCACGGCCGGCGCCCGCGTGATCGGCACCTCCACGACGGCCGCGGGCGCGGCGAGCTTCGCCGCCGCCCTCGCGTCGCACCGATGCAACGGTCGCGGCGCCGTGCTCGATGCGGGGAACGCCGCTTCGGTCGATGCGCTCGTCGCCGAGCTCGAGAGAGCGGGCGAGCTTCCGACGATTCTCGTGAACAACGCGGCGATCACGCGCGACACGCTGCTGCTGCGGATGAAGCCCGAGGACTGGGACGCCGTGATCAGCACCAACCTCACCGCGGCGTTTCGCCTTTCGAAAGCCTGTGTCCGGCGGATGATGAAGGAGCGCCGCGGACGGATCATCAACCTGACCTCGGTCGTCGGGCTCATCGGCAACGCCGGGCAGGCGAATTACGCCGCCGCCAAGGCGGGACTGCTCGGATTCACCAAGTCACTCGCCCGCGAGCTGGCCTCGCGCGGGATCACCGTGAACGCCGTGGCGCCGGGCTTCATCGACACCGACATGACTCGCGCGCTCACGCCGGAGCAGCGCGCGGCGCTCCTCACGCAGATCCCGCTCGGCCGCCTCGGCACGCCCGAGGACGTCGCGGCGGCGGTCCTGTTCCTCGCCTCTCCCCGGGCGGCCTATGTCACCGGGGAGACGCTGCACGTCAACGGGGGCATGTACATGCCTTGAAGCGTACTTCCGGGCCGTTGGTTCAATGCCACACAGGGGTCGCTCTGCCGCTGAGTCTGCCGGAGGCCGCGGGGCAGATTCGCGAGTAAAAACAATCACTCCGACGGGAGGTGTGCGAGTGGCAGCCCCCAAGGGCTTCCCCTACAATACCGCGCCCGCTGCCGGGCTCGCGTGAGAACGGCGG
>WNFI01655068.1_pt1 | contig 20781 bp, 23 predicted proteins | sample 5400471 | NCBI WGS metagenome assembly WNFI01 (sample SAMN13153348, study PRJNA577476) | soil metagenome | isolation source: 100 cm saprolite on Douglas fir-dominated hillslope | place: USA:California | collected 2013-09-17
GCTCGGTCCGCTGAAGCCGGGCGAACCCGCCGTCAAACCGCCGGTGTACATGACATCGCCCGGCCACGACACCAGGCCGTCGACGTCACTCGGCTGGAGGCCGGCGTCAGCAATCGCGGCAAGGCACGCGTCGAGCGTGAGCTCCATGTCCGAGCGGCCGAGGCGCCGGCCGATCTCGGACTGGCCGACCCCGGAGATGATGCATCGCCGCTCGAAAATGTCGCTCAAGCGCGCGGCGTGAACATTGGCAGCCACGCGGCTCCGCGCCGCTCGAACATGACGCGGACAGGCATCCCGATCGCAACTTCTTCCGGAGCGCAGCCGACGATGTTCGTCGTGAGGCGCAGCGACGGCTGCTCCTCGATGGCCACCTCGGCGATCACGTAAGGCACCACCAGCTCCGGAACCCAGGCCTGGTGGTTGACGGTGAACGAGTGGACCTCCGCGAGACCGCTGACTGCTCGAGGAGAGACGTTGTTGCTGAAGCAGATCGGACAGCGCGGCGTGGGCGGGTGGATGTAGTAGTCACATTTCGCGCAGTGCAGGAAGACCAGCTCGCCCCGCGCGCCGCCGGTCCAGAAGTGCTGGTTTTCCGGCGTCACCTTGGGGGGAGCGAGCGGCCCTTCCCAGCTCATCTGGCCACGTCCACGCCATGGGCTTCGCGGTCCCATGTAGCCGGTCCGTTGCCGGCTTCGCGCAGCTTGAATTTGAGGATCCGGCCGACAGGGCTCCGCGGCAGCTCAGCGGCCAACTCGATGAAGCGCGGAACAGCGAAGTACGGCATCTTCGCCTCGCAGTGCCTGATGATGGCGACAGGGTCGAGCGCAGCTCCCTCGCGCAAAACGATGACCGCCTTGACGTCCTCCTCGCCAAGCTCTGAAGGCACGCCGACGACGGCCGCGTCTTCCACGTCCGGGTGCAGCATCAACACCTGCTCGATCTCGAAGGACGCGACCGTCTCTCCCCTCCGCCGGACCACATCCTTCTTGCGATCGAGGAAATAGAAGTTGCCATCGGCGTCGATCCGACCGACATCGCCCGTATGGAACCAACCGTTTCGGTTCGCATCGATCGTCGCGTCGGGGTTGCGCCAGTAGCTCTCCAGCATTCCATGGGGCTGCAGCGCACGGGCGACGACGTTTCCCGGCGTCCCGGCCGGAAGGTCCCGGTCATCGTCGTCGAATATCCGCAGGTCGTACAGCGGGTGAACCTGGCCCGACGATCCTGGCGGAGCCGGTCGGTCGTAGGTGGAGAGCGCCAGAGGCATCGCCTCCGAAAGGCCGTAGATGATCACGGCGCGAAGCCCGAATCGGCGCTCGAAGTCGTGGTGTATGGCGGACGGCATCGGGGCGCCCACCAGCACGCGAACGTGGTGGTCGCGATCTGCCGCGGATGGAGTCCGGTTCCAGAGCATCGTGATCATCGAGCCGAGTATCGAGATCTGCGTGGCCTCGGTTGCTCGTGCGCGATCCCAGAATCGCGAGACGGTGAACCTGCGGTCGATGACCGCACGCGCACCGTGCAGCACGGAGCCCAGGAACGTGTTGACCAGCGCGTTCGTGTGGAAGAGCGGCAGCGGGGTGTATGTGACCGCGGATTCATCTCCGCCGCGGCAGCGCCAGTTCTCACGGCTCGCGAACACCAGGTAGTTGTGGCTCAGAGCGGCGCCCTTCGACGGGCCAGTCGTGCCGCTCGTATAGAAGATCGAGCTGAGGTCGCCGGCTTCCGGCCTCCGTTCGAGGGGCGGGGCCTCAGGTCGCTGCGCGAGAAACTCTCTCAGGGTCGCCGGCACCTTTGCGCCGGTCAGTGGTTGCGCGACGTCCTGCTCGCGGACGATTACCTTTTCGATGCTGGGCAGGCGGGACTGGAGCTCGTCCAGGCGCGGCAGCAGGTGCTGGTCGCAGAGCACGACTCGAGGTTCCGCGTTGGCGAGCTGGTGGCGTAGGAACTCGCCACGGTTGGAGGCGTTGATTGGAACGTGCACGCTGCCGACCAGCGCCGCGCCCAGCCACATGAAGATGTGCTCCGGGCAGTTCTCCATGAGAAGGGCCACGCGATCGCCGCGGCCGATTCCAGCTTGGCGCAGCGCGCTCGCGGCGCGATAAGCCATATCGCGAACGCCGGCGTAAGTAAAAGGCTCGTCATCGAAAACAAGCGCGATCCGCTCGCCATAACGTTCCGCCTGCCGGTCGATCACCCGCCAGATCGGCTCGCCCTGTGGCGCATACCAGGCTTCAGGCGGCATCGACGAACTCGATGAGCGCGCCATCGACGTCAACGTGCAGCCGCGGGAGCTCTCCCGCCGGCTGCGAGAAGGCAGTGCCTCGGTTGCGCAGGTCTTCCGCCTTTTCACGCACTCCCGCAACGGCGATGCGGGTGTAATAAGGCCCCGGACCCCAGCGGGAAAAATACCTCCCCGCCTCCGAATCCCGATCCATGGGCTGGACGAGCTCGAGATGCGCCCCGTGCGGCATCGTGGCGGCGAGCACAACGCGACGGCAGCCGTCGGCGCGATCCATCGCCACGGGACCGGCGGTTTCGAAGTCGAGGTTTCGTGACAGGGTGCGCAGGGTCGCGTCGATGTCGGCGACGAGCTGCTCCCGTGCAACGATTCGAGACATCTGCCCAGGCAGCAGAGGTTGGGGTGGCGGAGGCGGCGGGTCGGTCGGCGCGATCCGGAGAAGGAGGCCCTGGGTCGGTATGGCTTCGAAAAAGAGACCCGCGTCGTCGTCGGGCAGGTAGTCGCCCGGCGCGCCGTCGGTGACACCGAGCCACAGTCGCTTGTGGGGGAGCTCGGAGCTGATCGGGTCTATGCGATGACGCAGCCCGCGCCGGCGCACGCGATCGATCAAACCTTCGATGTCTGAGGTCGTGAAGACGGTGGCGTGGGTCTTCAGCGGCCGATCGCCCTGGATGCGCATGTAGTCCTTGATGTAGCCGCGTGGGATCGACGGGTCAAGGGGCTCTGGGATGGGGCTGTAGGCGATCATCTCCAGCCGCGTCGGCGCGTACGAGCGAGAGCGATGCACACGGGCGAAGATCGCGCGGTATCCGTGACCGGGAAAGTCCTGCGTCCACGCCGGGTCGGGTTCGGGCAGACCGATCGACTCGACGAGGCGGCGCGTCAGGGCGTCGGCGTCGGCCACGGCGAAGTCTGGCGAGTGGAGCATGTCGTATGTGGCCACGGCTACCTGGCATCGCGCTTTGCGACGTACTTGCGCACATCGCCTGCCTGCCGCCTTTCCTCGAGCAACCTGCGCGACTCGTCTGTCGCGTGCGAGACCTGGTGAATGTCGAAGTGCTGCTCGAACGAGGCCGTCATGCCCATGATGTCCAGGGATCGATTGATCGAAAGCTTGGTCAGGCGGACCGCCTCGGGTGGCATCGCCGCGATGGAGGCGGCCAGCTCATCGACCTCTGACTCGAGACGCTCACGACTCACCAGCCGGTTCAGGAAACCCCATGCCATCGCCGTCTCGGCGTCGACGGTCCTTCCCGTCAGCAGGATCTCCTTGGCGCGCTTGGCCCCGAACGCCCAGAGCTCAACCGGCAGCTCCACGCCGGCCGCGCCCATGCGCGCCACCGGGTCGGAGAAGACCGCATCATCGGAGGCGACGACCAGGTCGCACATGGCCGCCAGCATCAGCCCGGCGGCGATGCAGTGGCTGTGAACCTGGGCAATCGTCGGCTTGAGAACGTCGCGGAGGTCGATGGCGGGCTGCCAGTACAGCCGCCGCTCGAGGTCGGTGCGCGTCTCCACCGCCGAGCGCAGGCGAGAGACCTCCGGGTCATTCGCGTTTTCCGCGAGGTCGTGCCCGGCTGAGAAGCAGGGTCCCGCGCCGCTGAGCACGATGACCCTCACCTCATGATCGGCGCCCGCGACCGCGACCGCCTCCGACAGGAGCTGAAGCATCCGCAAGTTCTGGGCGTTCCGCTTCTCGGGACGGTTCATCGTGATCCGGGCCACCGCCCCGACCTTTTCGTAAAGAAGTACCTCTTCTACCTGCATCGGCCTCAGGTGCCCTACTCTAAACCCAGAGATGATCGCGATCGCGGGGGTCGGGAGCACCGAGCACGTCCGCCGATCGTCGAGGCCAATCCTCGACCTGATCGTCGAGGCCTCCCTGCGGGCGATCGCCGACGCGGGTCTGCAGCCGTCTGACATCGACGGCATAGTCACCGACGTCAGCTACATGCCGCTGCGGGCGCCGGCGGATGAGGTGGCGCGGGCGCTGGGCATTCGCGAACGTTGCTTTACGGCCCACGGCCTGGTGGGCGGCGCCGGCGTGGTCGGCGCTCCGCATCTCGCCGAGCTGGCGATCCGGAGCGGGCAGGCACGCCACGTCCTTTCTTACTACGGCGCCGATTTCGGTTCGGCCCCCGGCGGGCCGTATGCGTTTCCCGTCGCGCTCGACGCGAAGGTCGGCATCGAGATGCCGTTCGGCTGGTACGGCCAGCCCCTGTATTTCGCGTCGATGGCGCAGCGCTACAAGCATCAGTACGGGCTGACGCCAGAGCAGCAGGCGGAGGTTCCGATGGCCGCCAGGGCGCACGCGGCCAGAACGCCCGACGCAATGCGCCGCGAGCCGCTAACCCTCGACCGCTACCTGGCGAGTCCGATGGTGGCGGACCCCTTCCGATCACTCGACTGCAGCCTCATCAGTGACGGCGCCACGGCTTTCGTGATGACGAGCGCCGAGCGCGCGCGCGACCTGCCTAAGCCTCCGGTGTTGGTTGCCGGAGTCGGGTTGGCTTCAGTGGCGGAGACGCAGGCCGGCTACTTCACCCAGCACAGCCCGTATCCGGCTACGCCTGCGTCAAGATCCGCGCCCCGCGCCCTAGCCCAGGCCGGCCTGACGGCAGCCGACGTCGACGTTGTCGAGTTCTACGACTGCTTCACCATCACGACTCTGCTCCAGCTCGAGGAATGTGGGTTTTGCGGCCGGGGCGAGGCTTCGAGCTTCGTCGAAGGTGGCAGGATCGGTCCCGGCGGTAGCCTGCCGGTGAACACGCACGGCGGGCTGCTGTCGCATTCGTACCTGGTCGGCGCGGAGCACGTCACCGAGGCGGTCCGCCAGCTTCGCGGTGAGCGCGGGGAGGGCCAGGTCGAGGGCGCGGAAGTCGCGCTGGTCACCGGTCTTGGCGTTCCCGACCACGCGACGCTGATCCTCACGGTCGACCGGTGAGAGAGCAGATCCCCGCGTTTCCCGATCCGCCGGCGGATGCCGGCGTTTTTCAGCCGTTCTGGGACGCCGCCGCGAAGGACCGCCTGACACTCCCCGTCTGCCAGAGTTGCGGGCGCGCGGTTTGGTATCCGGCTCCCCGCTGCCCCGCGTGCGCGAGCGATCGCGTCGAGTGGAAGACCCTCGCGGGAACCGGCACGCTGTTCACCTACACGATCGTCCACCGGTCCTTCTTTTCCGACGTCCGGATCACCAATCCTTTCGTGGTCGGCCTCGTCGAGCTTGAGGGCGCGCCCGGGGCCCGGCTCGTCGCTTACGTGGACGCCGATCCGGATCTCGTCAAAGTCGGTATCCCACTTCGCGTCCGGTTCCAGGACATCGGCGGTGTTCGCCGGCCGGTGTTCGAACCGGTGAAGGTGGCCGCATCGACGAGCTGAGCTCCGCCGCGTCGCGGCGCACGATCCCGCAGGCATTGCGCAACAGCGTGACCAGGCGGCCTGGGCGCGTCGCTCTTGGATTTCCTGGGGGCGAGATGACGTTCGAGCAGGTAGACCGCGAATCCAACCGGCTCGCCAACGCCCTGGCGTCATTGGGCGTCCGGCGCCACGACGCCGTTGGCGTGGTGTCTGAGAACCGGATCGAGTACGGCCTCCTTCTCTATGCCTGCGCCAAGCTCGGCGCGATGGCGGCGACTCTCAACTGGCGCTCATCCGCGGACGAGCTCGCCGCGGCGATCGTCGTCGCGGGGCCAAAGGTCGTGCTCGTGTCGGGCCGCTACCGCGAGCTGTTCAATGCGGCGCGCGCGGGTATCGATGAGATCCCCCGCGTGGTGCTTCTCGACGGTGCACCTGCCGGGAACGATGAAGTCGAATACACGACCCTTCTGATGTCCGCGAACGACGGCGATCCCAGCGTCGAGGTGGATCCGGAGGACGTGGTCAGCCTGGTCTACACCAGCGGCACGACGGGCCGGCCGAAGGCGGCCGCGATCTCGCACCGCGCCATCGTTGCACGCGCGATGGTGATGGCCGCCGACATGGGATTGCACGCCGAAGAGTCATTCATCGCCTGGGCGCCTTTGTTCCACATGGTCTCGAGCGACTACCTGATGATCATGGGAATTCTCGGCGGAAAATGTTTCATCGCTCCGGGATTCGATCCCGAGCTCCTGGTCGACGTCATGCACCGTGAGCCCGTCGCCTGGTTGACCCTGATGCCTGGGACGATCGAGCCGGTGCTCGATGAGGTCCGCCGCACGGGACACCGTCCGCTCAACCTGCGACTTGTCGGTTCCATGGCGGACCTGCTGCCCGCGGATCTGATCGCGGAAACGACCAGCGTGCTCCAGGCGCCGTACTTCAACTCGTTCGGCTCGACGGAAGCGGGGACGCTGCCTTCATCGGGGACCCGGATCCCAATCGGCGTTCGACCCGACCGCCTTTCCAAACGGCAAAGCGCTTTCTGCGACGTGCGTCTGATCGGAGATGGTGACGTCGACGTCGTGCCGGGCGAGCCCGGCGAGATGCTGATCCGGGCGCCGACCATGTTCACCGGCTACGTCCACGACCCCGTGGCCACGGCGGAGGCTTTCGCGGGCGGCTGGTACCACACGGGTGACGTGATGAGACGTAACCCCGACGGTACCCTCGACTTCCTCGACCGGAGCCGCTACATGATCAAGAGCGGCGGCGAGAATATCTATCCAGCAGAGCTCGAGCGCGTGCTGCGTACACATCCCGCCGTGCTCGAGGCGGTTGTGATCAAGGCTCACGACGATCGTTGGGGAGAGGTGCCGTGGGCATGCGTCGCGGTGCGCGACTCCGCCGTCACCGGCGAAGAGCTCATCGCATACACCGGCGAGCGGCTCGCCAGGTACAAGCGTCCGCGTCGCGTCGTCTTCGTGCGACCGGACGAGTTTCCCAGAAGTGAAACGGGCAAGGTGATCCGGCAAGAGCTCGAACGTCGTGTCGGAGCGCTGAAGGCCGCCGCGGTGGTCGCCGCCGTCCAGCGGGTGGCCGTCGAGGTTGGCCGGCCCACGATCCTGGTCAACTGCGCCGGGCGGCGAGCGCTCGCGGGAATGGTCGAGGCGACCCTGGAGGATTGGCAGGCCGATATCGGAACGAATCTCAGCGGCTCGTTCCACACGATGCGGGCTGTGCTGCCATTCATGATCGAGGCGAGAGGCGGCGCGATCGTCAACTTCGCGTCGGTCGCGGGTCTCACCGGTTTCACTGGCCGCATCGCTTACGCGGCGTCGAAGTTTGGCGTGGTCGGCCTGACCCTTGCGGCGGCCAAAGATCTCGGCCCGCTTGGGATCCGCGTCAACGCGGTCGCGCCGGGACCGGTGATGACACCACTGACCGCGCCGCTTTGGGAGCGCGACGGGGGCGCCGCGGTCGCCCAGTCGGTCCCGCTCGGACGCTGGGCGAAGCCCGAGGAAATTGCCGAGGTTGTCGGATTCCTTGTCAGCCCCGCGGCTTCGTTCGTGAACGGCGCGGTGATCACAGCCGACGGCGGCCAGACCGGCCATTGAGCTTGGGCGCGATCGTCACTGGGGCGGCGGGAGGGATCGGCATGGCAATCGCCAGCCGGCTCGCCCGCGACGGGCATCAGCTGCTGCTCGTCGACGTGGACAGGGCGGTCGAGAGAGTGGCGCAGGCCACCAGCGGCGCGGTCCCTTTCGTCGTCGACCTCCGGTCGCCGGGCTTTGCCGATGAGGTCATCGCCGCCGCGCGCGAAAAGCTGGACCGGCTCACGGTGGTCGTCAATAACGCAGCGATCGGCCCACTGGTCCCTCTGGCGGATGCGACACCTGATAATGTCGAAGAGGTGATGTCCGTCAACTTCCGCGCCGTGCAAGAGCTTTGCCGGGCCTCAGCGCCCGTGCTGCGTGACGGCGGGGGTGGCGCGATCGTCAACCTTGCCTCGGTCGCGGGCGTCCTCGGCTATGGACGGCTCAGCACTTATTCCGCATCGAAGGGCGCGGTGATCGCTCTCACGCGCAGCCTCGCGGTGGAGCTTGCGTCCACCGGGGTCCGTGTCAACGCGGTCGCGCCAGGCGTCACGCGAACACCCGCCCTGCAGCGCCTGACGGAAACACAGCTCGCCGACAGGCTGAAGCGCATCCCGCTCGGACGGATCGGCGAGCCGGAGGACATCGCCAACGCGGTCGCGTTCCTCGCCTCGTCAGAAGCGGCCTGGATTACCGGCCAGGTCCTCTGTGTCGATGGCGGGATCTCGGCGTTGGGACAGTTCTAGACGACGATGGCATCCGCCGGCAGCTTTCCGTCGACCAGGTAGGCCAGGACAACGGAAGTCCCCCACTCCGCGAGCGCGTCGACGGAGTCCACCGTCCAGCCGGACATGTGCGGCGCGAGCAGAACGCGTCTCGAGTGGACGAGGGGGCTGAGCTCGGTATGCGGCTCGGACTCGAAGGTGTCGATCGCAGCGCCCGAGACGCGGTTCTCGTCGAGGGCTCGGGCCAGCGCCGTCTCATCCACCAACCCTCCGCGGCCCGTGTTGATGAGGATCGCTGATGGCTTCATGCGCGCGAGCTCCGCGGTTCCGATCATGCCTCTGGTCTCAGGCTCGAGCCTGCAGTGTAGTGTCACGACGTCAGCCGTCGACAAGAGCTCGTCGATCGTCTTCACCCGCTCGATGCCCGCGCCCAGATCCCGATCCGACCACGGATGCCACGCGATGACACGCATGCCGAAAGCTCGGCCGAGTGCGGCGACCTGGGAGCCGATCCTTCCGACGCCGACGATGCCCAAGGTGAGCGCGCTCATGCTGCGACCCGCGAGACTGGCCCGCCTTGCCCACTCGCCGGCGCGCGCCGCGTTGCCGGCCTCGTCAAATCCGCGGAGAAGGCTTATGGCGGCTCCCATGACCCACTCCGCCACCGAGGAGTCGGCGGCCAGGCGTGCCGCAACGAGTCGTAGTCCACGCCGGCGGAGCGCGCCGATGTCGACGCGTTCGAAGCCCGCGCCGGCCCTGACGACGACCTCGACCGCCGGCAGCGTGTCCAAGAGCGCGTCGTCGACCACGGCGAAGCCCCCCGCGAGAAGCACCTTCGCCGCGGCGGCCGGCGCCGACCCGGCTGGCGCGACCTGGTGCCCGAGCGCCCTCAAACGTCCGGCGGCTCCAGCCGTGGGAGGAGCGCCGGCGTCGACAATCGCGATCGTGGTCATGAGGGCGACCCTTGGCTAGTGCCGAGACCGTGAGGTTGGATGGCGAACGCCTTGTCCTGTTCGCGTCGGCGCTGCTCGAACGCCTCGGCCTGAGCTCTGACGACGCCATGGTCGGCGCGGGCGTGCTCGTGCGGACTGACATGCGCGGCGTGAGGAGTCACGGCGTTCGTCACCTGCCCGGCTACGCGCGGCAGATCCGTGCGGGCGGAATCGTGGCACAGGCACAGAGGCACACGGTCATCGAAACACCGTCGATGGCGACGCTCGACGGCGGCGCCGGGCTGGGACATGTTGCGGCGCACGAGGCGACCATGCTCGCGATTGAAAAGGCGCGCGGCGCGGGGATCGCGCTGGTGACCGTCAGGAACAGCAACCACTGCGGTGCCCTCGGCCACTACGCCCTCATGTGCGCGGAGGCGGGCCTGATCGGGATCGCGGTCAGCAATTGTCCACCCATCATGACCGCGCCTGGGTCTCGGGCAAGAGCGATCGGCAACGGACCGACCGCATACGGCGTGCCGCGCGCGGGCGGTCCGCCGCTCTTGTTCGACGCCGCGATGAGCAAAGTCGCGGGCGGCCGCATCTTCATGGCCATGGAACGCGGCCAGCCAGTCCCGGAAGGATGGATCGTGGATGCAGGCGGTAAGCCGACCACCAACCCGGCGGACTTCGCGAACGGAGGCGCTTTGCTTCCCATCGGCGACCACAAGGGTTACGGATTGACACTGCTCGGCGAGGTTCTTGCCGGCGCGCTCAGCGGCGCCGCGATGATCAGCCAGATCGGGTCCAACCGCATACCGGACCGTCCCGCCGGCACAGGTCATGCCGTGATCGCGATCGAACCCGCCGCGCTCATGCCCGGCTTTCCCGATCGTGTCGCGGAGCTAGCCGCCCTCGTCAAAGAATCTCCGCGTGCGGAGGGTGTGCCCGAGATCCTCCTGCCGGGTGAGCTCGAGCACCGCGAGGAAGGGCGTGCCCGCAAGCTCGGCCTGGAGCTCGACGGGGTGATCTGGAAGGAGCTGGCCGATCTTGCCGGTGAGCTTGGCGTGTCGCGTGAGCTCGAGCGGGCGCGCCGCTGAGCGGTTCACCAGCCGGCCGCGTGAAGCACGGCGCGCGTCGCGGCTGCCGCGGTGCGAGCGACCTCGAACGGATCTCGGCCCGCGATGGCGTCGGATATTACCTCGACCACGACAGGCGGCTTGTCTCGGCCGTCACATACGGCGCCGAGCATCCGCGGCAGATCGATGACGCCCGCCCCGGGCATGAGGCGAGCACGTCGCGATTCTTCGCCCACGTCGGTCCACGAAACCGGAGCGGCGTCCGCGAGCTGGACGCACACGACAGAGATTTTCGGGAACCTGGCGAGCCCGTCGAGAGTGCCCTCGCCGCGATGCACCTGCCAGGTGTCGACCAGCAGGCCGAGGTTCGGCTCGCCCAGCTCGGTGATCAGGCGACAAGCGTCGCCTAGGGTGGGGATGCCTCCGAAGCTGAAGAACTCGAGAGCGGCCTCGAGCCGCAAGCCGGCCGCGAGACGGCAGAGGTGGAGCAATCCCGCGCGCACTTCGTCCGGCGGATAGGTCTCGAAGAGACCGGTGACCAGACGGTGGGCGCCGAGTCGAGCGGCTAGCGGCAGGAGCAAATTGGCTTCGTCCGCCGCGGAAGGGCCGGCCCAGTGATGCAGGAAGCCAACCTCGTCCACCCGGACTCCCGTCGCCCGGACGCTATCAACCGCATCGGCGTCTCGCCTACCAAGAGCACGCCATCGCGCGAAATCAGGTGATGGACCCCGATGCCGACGAAGCCGGCCGCCAACGCGGCGTCCGCTCGCACCTCAGCCGGCACGTCCCACAGCGTGGTCGCGGCGAGGGTCAGGTCACCGCCCAGGGCAGCCATAATGCCGGTAATGAAATACCTCTTTTCTGGCGCGTGAGCGCTCTATTCCTGGAGGAGACCTTCGGGCTCGGCGGCAAGGTCGCCGTTGTGACTGGTGGGTACGGCCTGATCGGATCCGCGCTCAGCCGCGGTCTCGCAGCCGCCGGCGCCGCGGTTGCGGTGCTCGGCCGTCACAAGGAAGCCTCCGATGCGCTCGCCGCGGACATCGTCGCCAGCGGGGGCAAGTCAGTGGGAACAGTCGCAGACGTGCTCGACTCCAAGGCGCTTGATGCGGCATGCGACGCGGTGGTCAAGCGCTTCGGGCGAATCGACATCCTGGTCAACTGCGCAGGCGGCGGCGCCACCCCGGCGGCACGCCTCCGGCCGGATCAGCCGCTCTTCAATGCCGAGCTGCGCGAGGCCACGCGTACGGTCATCGACCTCAACCTCATGGGCACCGTGCTGCCTACCTTCGCCTTCGGCGACGTGCTGGCCGGCGGCGGCGGGGGAGTCATCGTCAACATAGCCTCGGCCGCGGCGCGATACGTGAGTCCAGGCGTGATGGGATATTCGGCCGCGAAGGCGGGCGTCGAGCAGTTCACGCGCTGGATGGCGGTGGAGACAGCGCGCCGTTATGAAGGGCGCGTTCGCGTCAACGCGATCGAGCCCGGTTACATCGTCGGCGGAAAGAACCGGCCGCGCTATCAGAACGATGACGGTTCTTTGACTCCCCTCGGCGAGGCTGTCATCGCCCACATCCCCGCAGGCCGATTCGGCACGCCCGAAGACCTTGTGCCGCCGCTGCTCATGCTGTGCTCGCCACGCGGCGGATACGTGACCGGAGGGGTCGTGCCCGTGAACGGTGGGTTTGCGCTGGCGCCCGGGGTCTAGTGCTACGCCCCGGATTAGTATTGATTCAATCTACTGAGTTGTCGGAAACGGCGGGATGATCAAGCACCGGATCGGTTCACTCGATGACTTCGGGCCAGGGACCCTGACCCGGGTCGAGGTCGGTAAGGCCGAACTGTGCGTGGCGCGTACGCAGGAAGCGGAGCTGTATGTAGTAAGCGACCGTTGCTCGCACGAAGGAGCCTCCCTCAGCGACGGAGACCTCTACGGCAACCAAGTCGAATGTCCAATGCACTCTTCAGCTTTCGACCTCGCCACCGGCGCGGTAAGGAGCCTCCCAGCCCTCTCTCCGATTCGCGCCTTCCGTGTCACCGTCGAAGCCGGCAGCGTGTACGTCGAGCTTTGAGAACATGACTAGGAGGATCGAGATGACCCGTGGCAGTTCGACCGGCCGACCCGACCAGGCCAGCACGCTCTTGCCATCCTCAGGTCCCGCTGTGGTCTTGACCAGCTACCAGGATGCGCTGGAGGCCTTCCGGCACCCGCAGCTGTGGCTGACGATCCTTGACGGCAGCGAGCAGTACCGGGGAGGAGCCGTGTCGCGCATCAATGGCGAGGCCCATCGAGTGCGCCGGCGCGTGCTCTCGCGGTTGCTCAAGCGCGAGGGTGACGAGTGGTTCCGGCAAACCGCACTCTATCCAACGCTGCGGCGGAACCTTCAACGCGTGCTCGAGAACCCCGATCCGGACGGCTTGTGCCGGGTTGACCTAGTTCCCTTCATGCGCCTCGTTCACCTCCAGATGACCGGCACGCTGCTCGGCCTGCTCGGTATCGAAACTGAGGAAACCGCTGCCCAGGTCGCTGCCATGTTCAGCAACGTCGCGCTGGCCCTCTCGTCGGCGTATACGGTGGGGGATCGCGAGGGCATCCTAGCTCGAGGGCTTGCTGCCAAGCAGGCCTACTACGACCAGCTCTTCAAGCCCTCTCTCATGCACCACGCCAAGCTGCTTCAAAAAGTTGAGTCCGGCGAGATGGGCGAGGATGAGTTGCCCCATAACGTGATGATGCTCATGGCGGCGCATGTCGATCCGACCTGGATTGACACCGAGATGGCCATGCGCGAGACGATGATGCTGTTCAACGCGGGGGGCGACACGATCGCGATGACCGTAGTTCACGGCGTGAACGGACTTCTCGACTGGCTGGGAACCCATCCCGAGGATCAATCGCGCCGCGGTGATCCCGAATTCCTGCTTGCGGCGGTCAACGAGACCCTTCGGCTGCATCCGATCGCACCCGCGATGTTTCGCGTGGCACAGGAGGACATCACCCTCAGCAGTGGCAAGCGGATCAAAGCGGGGCAGGTGGTCGAAATCAGCCTTTCGGCCAACCTCGATCCGACCGTCTGGGGCGAAGACGCCGGGCAGTTCAATCCGCGCCGGCGGGTACCGGACGGTGTCTACTCTTTCGGGCTGGCCTTCGGCAGTGGCGCCCACATGTGCTTTGGACTCCCACTGGTGATGGGCACTGAGGGCATGAACGGAGGCCATGTCCAGCTGTTCAGGGCAATGCTTGCGCTCGGCGTCGAGCGCGACCCTGAGCGCCCACCGACCCGCTCCAACGACACCACTCGCGACAGTTGGAACACGTATCCAGTCTTCTTCTCAAGCCGCGTCATGCCGGTGATCGGCTGAGGCTGCTGATGAGGGCCGCCCTGACGAACACCGCTGCATCGCCAATGCAAAGGGCCTCATCACGCGGCGGCAAACACGACCTCGAGCAGCGCGGCTTTCGGGGCCCCGTTTCTTGACATAACCCTAGGCCGGTGCGCCTAGATCGCCGACCACCCGCCGTCGACGACGATCGCCTGACCCGTTACGAACGAGCTCAGGTCACTGGCCAGGAACAGCAGGGCCCCGTCGAGCTCGTCCTCCTTGCCCATCCGCCCGATCGGACTGAACGAGTTGTGCTGCTCGAGCCAGGCCGGGTTGGACGTGTTCATCGCGGTCATCTCGGTCGGAAACCAGCTTGGCGCGAGCGCGTTGACGCGGACGCCCTTCCGGGCCCAGGCCACGGCGAGGTTGCGCGTCAGGCTGAGGAGAGCCGCCTTGCTGGCGCTGTAGGCGGCAGACCTACCGCGCGGCGACGACACCAGCGCGGTGACGGACGAGACGTTGATGATGCTGCCGCTCCCTCGGGCGAGCATCAACCGGCCGAACTGCTGGCTCAGCGCAAACGGCGCGACCACGTTGACCTCGAACATGCGGCTCATTTCCGCCGGATCGAAGTCCTCGGGACGCCCTCCCGAGGCGATTCCCGCGTTGTTGACCAGAATGTCGACCCGGTCTCCCGTCGCCGCGACCAGCCGATCGCGGTCCTCGGCTTTGGTGATGTCGCCTGGGACCGCCCGCCCACCGATCTCATCAGCGACCGCCTGCAGCATGTCCGCCCGGCGGGCCGTTACGTAAACCTGGGCTCCAGCTTCGGCTAGGACGCGCGCGAACCGCGCCCCGAAGCCCGTGGAGGCCCCCGTCACGACGGCGACCTTACCGTCGAGACGAAAGCGGTCGATTGCGCTCAAGCGCGTTTACAATACACGCTATTGAAGTACCTCAATTCCAGTTCGAGAAACCTATGAGTGGACTGGGGGACGTATTCGAGGAGCAGTTCAAAAACGTACTCGGCCATTTCGCGACCGGCGTCGCGGTGGTGACCGCCGTCGACGGCGGTGAGCCGGTCGGCCTCACTATCCAATCTTTCTGCTCGCTGTCACTCGATCCGCCGCTCATATTGCTCTGCCCGGCACTCACTTCGACGAGCTGGCCTCGCCTGGAGCGCGCGGGCCGGCTCTGCGTCAACCTCCTGGCCGAGAGCCAGGCCGCGCTGGCCCGGCAGTTTGCGCGCTCCGGCGGCGACAAGTACACGGGTGTGAAGTGGACCTCATCGGCGGAAACGGGGAGCCCATTGCTCGAGGGCGCGCTGGCCTGGGTCGACTGCGAGATCGAGCAGAGCCTGCAGGGCGGCGACCATCTCATCGCCATATGCCGGGTGCTGGACCTCGCTGTCCGCACCGACCTACGCCCTTTGATCTTTTACCGGAGCAATTTTCTGCCCGACGGGCATACGGCCTCAGCCGCTCCGCGGCCAGTCGAAGACGCGTCGAAGGGTTCCGCCTAGCACCTGCGCCTTCTCAGCGGAGCTGAGCTCGTTGGACTCCCGCAAATAATCGACGGCCTGCTCGAACGTGTGCAGCGCCGACGTACGCGTGGCATCGCTGCCCCACATCACCCTTTCCGGACCGAACGCATCCAGCACGCTGCGCAGGCGCGGCCACAGGTCAGCGAAGGGATACGGCTCATTGGCCAGCACCGGCACCGCGGTCATCTTCACGAAGATGTTCGGGAAGCCGGCGAGCGCGATCAGGTCTGGAAGCCGTCCGAACGGGTCGGACTCAGGGTCCATGAGCGGCGGTTGGGCGAGGCCGAGGTGGTCGATCACGATCGAGACCTCAGGGAGTGATTCGCCAGGCCCCGAGGACCTCATCCAGGTCAGCGGCTTCGGGATCGGCCCGACCGACGGCACGAAAGCGACCCGGGTGGCGCGAGACGGCTTCGAGCGCGTAGCTGTTGTCGGACCCATAGACCGCGGATGTCACGAGAAGCGCCGCCGCCACGCCGGCGGCATCCATGCGCCGAATGAGCTCCGGGTAGCCGACCGGATTCGCCGCGTGGTGGGCGCGGTTGCGAGCCTCTATCGGGTCGTGGCTGCCGTAGGCGGGATTCCACGGGCGGCCAGGGTGGTCTGTTTCCCACGCATGAAGCTGGGCGTCGACGATGTCGATCCGGGTCAGCGGACCGGCCAGGTGACGGCCGAAGTGCTCCCGAAGCCAGGCATGACAGCCGAGTGCTTGCCGGGGCCTCCTGAGACGAGGACCCTGATCTCTTCGGGTTTGCGGACCGGCGGAACGAGGCTCGTCTCCGATTGGGCGAGCGCGTTCATCCAGATCGGCCACTCTCGACCCGACCAGTTCCCAGACCGCATCAGGTCCGCTACCGGCCGCGCCGCCTGGTGGTACAGGTAACGCTGCACGTCGTCACGGCTCCAACCGTCGCGACCGAGCATCTGCGCGTGCTCTGGACCGATCATGACGACAAAGTCGTTGCCTTTCGAGATGACCCAGCTGTTGTGGCCAAGCTGGCGCATCGCGTCAGCCACGATGGCGAGGAACCTGACACCGGTCGTGCTCTGATGATCCTGCACGTTGTGGGGACCCTCGACACCAATGACGGTGACCGCGCTCTCCCGCGCATCGAACCCCACGCTCGTGTGGTACTCGGGCCAAGGCGACTCGGCCATGTTTTCGGCCATGCAGTACGTGTACTTGGCCGGACCGCCGTGCGTCGATAGGTCGCCCTGACCGGGGCGGCCGCCCCCCACATTAATAAGGACGAGGCGGACGGCGCGGCCGAGCGTCGCATTGGCCGCCACCCCCGGTCCGAGAACGCCCGAACCCCCGTTGACCTTGAGTTCGGCTGCGACCGGGCCATGGACGACGAGCAACGGCGCGACCGGGTGCGTGGTCGCCTGTACGCCCCCGAGGTTGAAGCGCGGCTGGAGCATCGCCTCAACAGCCGCGAGCAGGACCGGAAATGCGGCCGGCTCACAGCCGGCCATGACCGCGTTGGCGGCCAGCACCTCGTGCGTCGCCTCGCCATATGAGGGAGGGATCGCGCCAAGGGTTGCAACGGGATCGCGGCCGGCCAGCATCGCCGCGACCTTTTCTTCAGTCGGAGGCACGATCGGCAGGCCGTCGCCCCAGCCGTGCTCGGCGACGAATTCACGGACGTCGTCGAGTCCTCCAGTCACGTGATGCCTGTCCGCCATCTCAGACCCGGTGCTGCTCGTCGAACCACTCCACGGCCTGCTCGGCCGCGTCCGCGCAGCGCGCCGCGAGGGTGGCCGCGTCGATCCCACCGATGGGGTGCTCGACGACGATCAGCTTCAAGTCCTCATCGCCGAGCGCACGCATCTGCATCCTCGCGAGACGCTCGAAGCTGCTGGTCGTCAGCATGGCGACCTTGAGCCCTTCGCCCTTCAGGGCCAGCGAGTCGTGGACACTCCACGACGTGCATGACCCTCAATCACCGCTCCCGGCGAAGACGATTTCGCACTCCTGCACGATTGACCGGATGAGCTCCGGGGTCGCGCCAACCCTGGCGTTGCGCTTGGTGTAAAAAACGGTCTCGACCGGAAGGCGCGAGCCGATCGCGGCGGCCATCGCCTCTTCGATCTCAGCGGCATGCTGCTTGCTGTTGGAGAAAAAACCCACCTTCCTGGACGCGCCAGGACGCCGCTCCGCGGGTGTGCGCGGCGTGATCTGCCGCGTCTTGCCGACCGGGTCGACGAGAACCCATTCGGTCACAGCAGGTGGCCCAGCTTCTCCTTCTTGGTCGCAAGGTAGCGCTGGTTGTGCTCGTTCGGAGTGATTCGAAGGGGCACCTGCTCGACGACTTTCAACCCGAAGCCTTCCAGTCCGATGAGCTTGCGTGGATTGTTCGTGAGCAGCCTTATGTATCGCACCCCGAGATCATGCAGGATCTGGCTGCCGATGCCATATTCACGGCTGTCGGCCGGCTGGTCGAGGGCAAGATTCGCCTCGACCGTATCCATCCCTTGATCCTGAAGGTTGTACGCGCGCAGCTTGTCGATGAGACCGATTCCCCGGCCCTCATGGCGGCCCAGATAGAGAATCACCCCCGATCCTTCGTCCACGATTCGGTCCATGGCGGCATGGAGCTGCGGCCCACAGTCGCATCTCTCGCTGCCGAACACGTCACCCGTCACGCAACGCGAGTGGGCTCTCACGAGGATGGGCCTGCTGCTGTCGAGCTCGCCCATCACCATCGCCAGCTCGGTGGAACCGGTTGTCAGATCTTCATAGGCATGGACGTTCCATTTCCTGCCTTTGATCGGCACCGCCGCCGTGACGCGTCGCTCGACCAGCAGCTCGTGGCGCCGGCGGTATGCAATGAGGTCTTTGATCGTAAGAATCCGGATGTCGTGCTCGTGGCCGAAAGCCTCGAGGTCCGCCAGGCGCGCCATGGTGCCATCGTTTTTCATCACCTCGCAGATGACCCCGGCCGGGTAGAGCCCCGCGATTCGCGCAAGGTCGACGGCCGCTTCAGTCTGGCCGGCGCGCTCCAGCACTCCTCCGGCCGCTGCGCGCAGCGGAAAAGTGTGGCCGGGCTTGGAGAAATCGTCCGGCATGGCCGCGGGGTTCAGGAGATGCCGGATGGTGGCGGCGCGGTCTTGCGCGGAGATCCCGGTCGTGACCATGTCCCGGGCCTCGACGCTGACAGAGAATGCGGTGCCGTACTTGCTCGTGTTGTTGTGCACCATCGGCTCGATGCGAAGCTCGTCGAGACGTGAAGCCTGTATCGGCACGCAGACGAGGCCTCCGGCATGGCGAGCCATGAAGCTGATGTGCTGCGGAGTGACCAGCTCGGCCGCGACGGCCAGATCGCCTTCGTTCTCGCGATCCTCGTCATCGACGATGATCACGAACCGGCCCTGCCGGTAATCCTCGAGAGCGTGCTCCACCGTGCCCAGGCTTGCGGAGGTGGATACCGGGACATGGCCATTGCCGTCAACGGCTCGCGCCATCCAAAAATGGTATCTGAAATACTTCAATGGCGCAAACCCAATTTGGAGGTAATGAATGGAAATTGCTGGCGCCAACGCGCTCGTCACCGGTGGAGCCTCAGGCTTGGGGTTGGCCACGGCCAAAGCGCTTGCCGAGCGGGGAGCCCGGGTCGTATTAGTCGACCTGCCTCAGTCCAAAGGCGCCGAGGCGGCAGCCCGGATCGGTGAGCACGCCCAGTTCTGCGCGGGCGATGTCACCTCAGAGGCAGACGTGGAGCGCGCCGTTGACCTTGCAGCTGGCGGCCCAGGCGGCCTTCGAATCGTCGTCAACTGCGCCGGGATCGGCATCCCGCGCCGGATCATCGGTCGCGACGGAGTCATGCCGCTGGCGGAGTTCAAAAGCGTGCTCGAGGTCAACCTGGTCGGCACCTTCAACGTGATCCGGCTGGCGGCGGCGCGCATGGTGGGCGCAGAGTCGATAAGCGGTGAGCGCGGCGTGATCGTCAACACCGCATCGGTGGCGGCCTTCGACGGCCAGATCGGTCAGGCCTCCTACACCGCATCGAAAGCGGGAATCGTCGGTCTCACGCTGGTCGTCGCGCGCGAGCTCGCGTCGAAGCTGGTCCGCTGCGTCACGATCGCGCCCGGCATCATGGATACCCCGATCCTCGGCGGTCTAACGGCCGAGGCGCGCGCATCGTTGGCGGCGTCAGTCCCCCATCCGAGACGGCTCGGGCGCCCCGAGGAATTCGCCTCCCTTGCCATGCACATCGTCGAGAACCCTTATCTCAACGGCGAGACCATCCGGCTCGACGCCGCGATCCGGATGGCGCCCCGCTAAAGCGAACCTCTACACGTTGCGATCGATGATCGTGGCGGTCCCGAGTCCGCCACCGCAGCACATCGACTGGAGCCCGTAGCGGAGGGCGCGCCGCTCGAGCTCGTAGAGAAGGCTGTTCATCAGACGCGCACCGGACGCGCCGAGCGGGTGGCCCAGGGCGATCGCTCCTCCGTTGACATTGGTCTTCGCCAGATCGGCCCCTGTCACGTTCGCCCAAGCGAGGACAACACTGGCGAAAGCTTCGTTGATCTCGAAGAGGTCGATGTCCTTCAGCTCGAGCCCGGCCGCTTTGAGGACAGCCGCCGTGCCGGGGATCGGTCCTTCGAGCATGAGGATCGGGTCGCATCCCACCACGCGGTGGGCAAGGATCTTCGCGCGCGGGCGAAGCCCAAGCTCACGCGCTTTGGCGGCACTCATCAGCAGGACGGCAGCCGCCCCGTCCGTGATCTGGCTGGAGTTTCCGGCCGTGATGGTGTGCTCGGGATTGAACGCCGGTGGCAGCTTGGAGGTCGCCTGGTAGCTTGCGTTGAAGCGGATGCCCTCATCGCGATCGACGATTTCGGTGTGGCTGTTCACGCTGACCTCGACCGGCATGATCTGGGAGCGGAGATAGCCCTTCTCCGTCGCCTCGGCGGCGCGGCGGTGGCTCTCCACGCTGAACTCGTCCATCTCTCGGCGGCCGACGCCGTACTTGCGCGCCATCAGCTCAGCCGAGACGCCCTGGGGAACGAGGTCGTACAGCTCCATCAGCTCAGGCGGAAGCGGCTCGCCGGGCCCCTGTTCCATGGCCGCGCCCATCGGGATCCGGCTCATCGATTCAACGCCGCCGGCGACGACTACGTCCGCCGCGCCGCTCTGGATGAGGCTGGCGCCGAAGTGGATGGCCTGCTGGCTGGATCCGCACTGCCTGTCGACGGTGGTCGCCGGCGTCTCGACCGGGAATCCAGCTGTCAACCAGGCATTTCGTCCCACGTTGACCGACTGCTCGCCGGTTTGGGTGACGCACCCGAAAATCACATCCTGGACGAGGCCGGGCTCGATGCCGGCTCGGCCGACGACTTCCCGGAGCACCTGGGCGCCAAGCACCACGGAATGGATGTCTTTCAGTTTTCCGTTTCGTTTGCCCAGCGGGGTGCGCACAGCTTCGACAATCACAGCATCTTGCATCTGATCTCTCACTTTATGTTCAGGCAGCCGCAACTCT
>WNFI01105608.1_pt2 | contig 20777 bp, 26 predicted proteins | sample 5400471 | NCBI WGS metagenome assembly WNFI01 (sample SAMN13153348, study PRJNA577476) | soil metagenome | isolation source: 100 cm saprolite on Douglas fir-dominated hillslope | place: USA:California | collected 2013-09-17
CCCGACACGCCTTCATCCGCCATATCAAAGGAAGCTGGAGACGAGGCCGATATGCTTCTAGTGATGACGGTGCATCCAGGTTCGTGCTTGTAGACACCACAGGAAGCTCTTATCAGCTTCCGGACAAGTTTTATTAACTGATCCACGCTGGTCTCACAGGGAAAGGCGGTCAGAAGTTTATCGAGGGATGTCTTCCGAAGGTCGAGGAACTTCGTGCCCGATTCCCCGAGAAAGACATCGAAGTGGATGGCGGTGTCGGGCCATCTACGATAGACAAATGTGCACATGCTGGTAAGTTTTTGTTCAGGTATTGGAGCTGGTCGAATCAATTCTGGTGAAAAGGTTCCAACGTCATAGTTGCTGGAACCGCCATTTTTGGCTCCGAAGATCCAGAAAAAGTCATCGCCGGTCTGAGAGCCTCTGTCAACTTAGCCCAAGAGAAGCTAAAAAAACAATCCAATGTGAACGTCCTGGTTCCATCCCTATAGTGGGGTTCATGTAACTTTGTTATTGGTGGAGTTGGTTTGATGAATGTAGAAAGTAGAAAGATGGGAGCCGGTTCATCAATACGCCAGTGGGCGTCTAAGCTGGCTATTTCCTTGGCTTATCGTGTATCGTGGATTATGAGAGGTGTAGATAACAACAGGCTCGAAAAACGGCGAAGGTACGTGGGATGATATTACGCTTTGTGGCCGTGAACCACCAGTGGTAGAGATCCAAAGGGACAGACGAATGCCTTCGCCCTGAAACAGTAGGGAGATGGAGACCATGCAGACGGGTAAGTCTGGCATTGGTACTAAAGCTCTTCGTAGAAGAGAACCTTTGGATCCTAGAGCGTGGACAGATAAGACTAGTAGAACTGAACTTGGAAAAGAAACGTGAGGTGACTCACGTGGAGCATAAGCTCATCTAGCATATGCATATCCCAGTATGCCTGAGTCTGCGTATGGCTGACAATCGATAGGAATGACTTGGAGTAAATATACAGAGGATAAAATCATTGTACTCACAACATGACCGCTTGAGGGTCGGCGAACCTAACGGGCATACCGAGCTCAGTGACGTGACTAGATAGCCATACTAACAGCGCCTGGTCCAAGCTTACTTTGCCCAGACCGAAAACACGTTATAGGCCTGTGACAGTCGATACTCAAGTGCGCCAGGTTCGGCACTAGATAGTGCGGAGGCCCTAACGTTGAGTATTGCTCTTCGAAATCTCACAATAGCCTCCGGGTTATTCTTCACATGAATCTGGAGCAAGAAGTTAGCCTGCACAGATACTCCGTGAATACGGAAATGCATTCACGGAGATGGGTTTCATTGAGATATTAAAAGACTAACTGCCAAAACCATCATCAAGCAGGACAACGTTTCTGAAGATTGGTTAACTACAAGTCACATAGAAAAACTCACCTCTGCAGTTAGAACGACAGTGTTCTTAAAGTGGTCACAACTGGTACTCATCTCCAGTCAAATAGACTAATAATATGTATTCGTCATTGGTCACGCGTGACGTGCCTCTTCTTCAAGCGCCAGTTTGAAGCTTCGTCAAATTCGTTGCTTCCATGGTGGGTTACGAGCGAGCAATGCACTTTGTCGCAAAATCCGCGGGCCACTCATCGAGATTCATGCCGTCATAGCTCATCTTCTCAGTGTTTAAAACTTTGACGGACCAGAGAGTTACCGTCGAGCTTAAGAATGACCTCTGCATTACTGGAGTCTTGAAGTCGGTGGACCAGTTAAGTATGCATACTCGTATAGTGAGATTGTTCTGACACCTATCTACTTGTCTGCCCATCCCTCCTTCGAAATGCATATATTTGGACAGGTTCTTAAACATCCGATTGGACAACATTTCCGTCGATGACGAAGCACGGCACCCCCACATGGTATGCTCGATATTACGTCCTGGGATAGTGGCTGATCACGTCGCTGCTGGTCTAGATGGCTGTGAAGAACTGTTTCATACGGGGATCAGTCGTGCGGTATGTGCAGATACCTGCGTCTGGAGTCGACAGCCAACTGTTGGAGGATGCAACGAGAAGAGGTACGTATCCCTCAAACTGTTCTCCGGCTTGAACGGTATACTGAACATCGTGTAGAACTTGATGCCACTATATCGAATCCAACTGCGTCACGCGTCACGCGATAAACCTCGGCAAATGGGTTTGGATGTGATTGTCAGCCTAGGGTTGTTCAGAGTGTAGATTTGAGGCGCGGATTGCTGTGGATTACAACATGACTATACGATGTTTTAATGGGATGCACGAAAAAAGATCAGGCGACGACTGCCTCGTCTTCATCTGCCTCGTCAACTAACACACCCGAATTTAACATTGGGTCTTCCTTCCCCTTCCCTTTGTCAGCTACTGATGGTGACTCCGTAACAGCAGCAGACGATGACAAATCCTTCTCTTCAGGAGCCGAGGAAGCCGGTTGAATTGCGGGGGAAATGGGAGCTGCACTTGGAGATGAAGAATCAACTAACTGCCATGAAGGAATGGATGGCTTAGTTGGTAAGAACGGGGAGCCTCCTGCGGCAGCGAAGGTTGGGCCGGGACGTGGAATAGTAGATATTTGAGGCCCTGAACGTGACAAAAGGAGAGCTTTCAAGGACTTAAGCTCCTGCTGAAGGTCCAGAAGCGCTTGCGACTGTGCGTCTTTATGCTTTTCCAGCATCTGAATTGTCGGCAGTGAGTCAGCCTTCCACATTTCGGGACAGTACATCAGATACTAGCCTTCGGTAACATGTCTCGTACGTTATTGACTTCATCGCGGATTTCTCTGAGTTCGGCCTTTGTTTTATTTTCTACCTCTTTTGTCTCGTCAAGCGCAATTTGGAGTTTTTCAAGAGCAGCATCAACTTTCTGGCACTCCTCATCAACTATGGTCCGCGCTGCGGCAGATTCGGATTGAATGTCTTTAATCATAGAAGCCGCAGCGTCGAACTGGGCTGTCAGAGCGTCACGATCAGCTTCATACGCGCTTGAGCTTGGGGGCTTGAGGTGGGGAAACAGATATTTCTGAAGATGTCCCATCAGAAATACGTTCAAGGTATTACAGATGCGACTGGCAACAGTTACCCGAGCAAGCGCCATAACTCCGTACATTACGCCACCAGAAACAACGGCCATAATCTTACAGCAGATGAGCCCAAATTGTTTCATATTCGTAGATGCACAGCTAGGAACAGCTTACGAAGTAGTCCCGCCAATCCCGTTCCGGAACCGAAGGAGAGATGACAGGTGCTGGAGCATATGAGCTCGGCGGGAACGTCGACTGTGGGTACTGAGTGGGTGGATAGGAGGGCGGCGCAGGGGGTGATGGACTACTGGCAGATTGCGCGAGCACATGTTCAATCTCAGAATTTGTTAGTCCTTTCGATTCTAAGAATGTTATCTTCTGTGCGAGTGGGTGTTGTCGCATCTGTGGAAGTCATTAGTATCGAATCAATCCTACATATGGAACCTACAGAAGGATCACTTAGGAAAGCGAGCGCATTACGAATGAGCTCCTGACGATCTGCCATGACAGACTCCTTCCCACTAGTCCCAGGGTTCAGGATTGGGGTCTGACAATTAATAAACGAATGCGAAAACCACGTGACTAGGTTGACTTCGACGTCCTTCGGGCTAATTAATATTGCTCCAGACCTTCCAAGCTGGACACATGTTTTCTCAATTTGCGAAGAGACTCCAGGACGGCTTGGATGCAGTCGAGCATATTGCAGCGTCTGGGGTCTCCTCTGTTACTGATGGTGCTCAGCCTAGTGGTAGCGTTGGCGATGCGAAGCAAACTGCTTCAAGCCACAGGCAGCCCTATAGCTCAGAAAATGCCCGTAATGCTTCATCACCCTCGCTATCAGGGAATACATTCTCTAGCCTTCGCCGTTCTGCAACTTCACAACGTCCTGCTTCTCCCTCCGATGTCAACCAGGCTCGTGTTACACCTCATAGCAATAAAGGAGGTAGAGAGCTCGATCCAGTGAGAAGGGTATCTACACTAGAGGAGCGGCTTCGGGCTTCATTAGCAACAAAGTCTGGTGCGCGCGCGGGTTCGCCAGTTTTTGCCTCTCCCAAGTCCGGTGAAGCGCAAGACAACGCCAGCGCGAATCAAGAGACGGATGCACTTAAGATACCACTACCCCCTTCGCCACCACCGGAACCTGGCGTTTCAACCCCTCCAGTTTCCTCAAAACCATTGTTCACAGACCCACCTTCCCCCGGTCTTATTGTTCCCGAGCTTCGGGCACCTCATCCAAAGCCGCATTCACAAGTTCACTCAGTTCTTTCTTCATCTTCGTCTGTGGAAAATTTGGAGGGTCCACCTTCGATCCCACAGTTTCGCACATCCATTGAACAAGAGGGTACGTTTTGATGAGATTTCTTGTCGCATAGGCTCATAGCATCCTCACTCATAGCACCTAACGCCTCTTTTCAGACTGATGAGCCGATATCAAATATTCCGGATACCGCGAAATCAATAGCGGTAGAGAGGAAAGACATCGGCTCACCACTAGAGCTCCCGGAAATGGTTATTCAGAGGTCTGACGAGGAACAAACTCTGGCCTCAGAGCTATACGACGTAACTCCTTCAGCCTCAATGGATGATAGGTTGAGTATTGTGGAGAAGCGCTTTTCGGGTCAGTGGGATGTTCCCCGCGTTCATGAAGCCAAGAGCTGAGTGAATGTGTTGTAGACATGTCGTCCTCCTTCAAGCGACTACAGGCCGAAAGGAATGCAGCAGACAAGCTTCTGAAATATTTTTCGCCCTCGCTCGCTATTTCTGATTTGACAGGTCTAGAAAGTTATTTTTCCAATTTGAGGGCTGTTGCGAATGTGAGAGCTCTATTCTTTTCATCAAACCCGCGTCATGTCCCACTCATCTGCCATTCATAGACTGCTACTGAAGATATTAGGAGGCTTACGGAGAAGCTCAGAAGTAGGTACATCCATATACACTTGACTGCTGAAACCGAGGCACGAATTATCGACATTCTTAGTTCAGGAAGAGCGAATGGAGGAGCTTCACGATACTCACCGCTTGGAGGGGTTCTCGCGTTCGGAACAAGTTGACCTCCTTCAACGTCAGCGGGGGGAGGCTGAGGCCCTATTGGCTGCTTCCCAAGCTGCCGTTACAAGCTCTGCAGTAGAATTTGAGAAAATTCGTGAGAGCCATAAATCCGAGCTGGCAACTGTCCAAAGTGAGCTGGAGAAGGCGCGCAGGGTGATTAAGGAAGAAGAAGAGAAGCGCGTCAAAGCAATTAGCCTGCTCAAGACAGTGCGCAGCAAATTGGTAAACACCGAGAAGGAGCGTGACGATGCAGACCAGGAACGAACGCACCTGAAGGAGGAGGGTGTGAGGCTGCGCGACAAAGAAAGATCGGAGCGCGAAAGGCTTGAAGCCTGAAGGTCTGTTTGCCTTTGTCTTTTGGCCACTGCTGGACAACAACGGAGCTGATGTTGATTTCAGGCCACGCACGATCAAGAATTGTCGACTCAGGATGTCAGAATATCACAACTAGAAGCTACCGATGAGTCGCTCACCCGCGAGCGGGATTCACTTTTTGATCAGCTCCAAATGCGCCAAGCCGAACTAGAATCGTCACGATCCCATCAAGAATCCCTAGAGAATCGGCGGACCGAGCTTCGCCACCTTCTGCGTGAGGCGAATGACAAGATCTTGGCGCTCACTGATGAGATCACCGAGCTCCAGCGACGAACCGCTACCTCTGGACCGGGGAGTCCGATCCCAAGTTTCACTAACAATCTTCAGATGGTGGCTGATGTCGAGAGACGGTACGAGAGTAAGATCTTCGACCTCCGTCAAAGAATGGAGATTCTTGAGCGCGAGCGTAGTGAAGTGGAGGAGGAGTGGAGTCGCAATCTGAACGATCGTTCTCGGGAGATTGATAGACTTCGAGCTGAACTGTCGATAAGAGACGGTGCGAAGAGCGAGGAAATAGGGCAGGTGGCGGCGAAAGAGCAGGTCATTTCCGCGCTGAAGGAGGAGATTAAGCTCTTAGACAGTGAGAAGCTCTTAGCGTTAGAAGAGATGAAGTCTGCGAAGGCAGCGGCTGAGCAGGCTCGCGAGGCAGAAGTGAGTTGTCCAAGTCTGGTGGGATCGCACCCTCTCACTAGCTGGCAGAGCTTCTCTAGGATGGAACAGAATCAATTATTGCAACGAGTCATTACTCTTGGGAAGGAAGTCGACCAGTTGCAAACACGTGAAAATACCCTTCGTGCGAGCAATAAAGTACGTCGTTCTAACATTGCTGCGACCACGATAACTGACGTTACTATTGCCAGACGCTACGCGAAGAGCTCCGCAAGGTGCAGAGCTCAGCGGCCCTCTTAGAACGGGGTCGAAACCCGGGCATTGGCTACTGGGCCAGCAAGTCACGGAGCAATTTGAACGGGCAGGATGTGAATGATGATCGCCCTGAATCTCCGCGTGTTTTGTCTCCTACTCAGTCCGTCTATTCTGATATCGGTAGCCCTAAGGCGAGGCAGAGCGAAGAAGAGGTCAATCTTGAATATCTTCGAAACATCATTCTACAGTTCTTGGAGCACAGGGAAATGCGGGTGAGTCACACCCGTCTGCGTCGTGTGTTCCAATCACCATATTCAGTGGATCGTCCTTCAGCCGGACTTGGTTCGCGTCCTGTCGGTCATTCTACATTTTACACCCGCCGAAACGCGTCGGTTAGTCTCAAAGGTTTAGAGCTCGTTTGTTTCTTTGCCCGCGAATTGTTTGATTCATTAAGATCCACTTTTGGACTGTTGCACTACCATTGCATATCTATTTCTAGCATTTGCCACACAATTAATGATTCCGTATCCACTGCCTAGATTCTCCAGAGTATGTCCCAACCTGATTCCTCGAACTCGATCCATGTTGAGAAGTCAAAAATATAAATGATTTGATCGACATGGCTGTGCGTATATGTTCCCACGAGCGTTTTCGCGCTATCCATCATGATTTCTCCTGCCGCCAGACTCGCTACTCGTTCGCTTCGATTCTCGGCCCATTCTACGAAAATTTATATTCCTTGCGCCAGGCTATCCCCTCGATGGCTTGTCCGAACAATCGTTAGTGCGTGCCTTAAGCCTCACCCACGGAAAGTTGCTCATTGCCTTTTGATAAATCTGTTCAATCGTACTCAACGGAAAATAGCAAAGAGATTCACCAAGGAACATGAATGGGTCTCATTTGATTCTGAAAACGGTATAGCTACTATCTCTATCACGGACCATGCCCAGAATGGTCTCGGAGACGTTGTCTTCGTTGAGCTTCCAAAAGTTGGACGCGAGATCAAGGCCGGTGGTTTGTGATTTTTGCGTTTGGGTGATATGCAGTGAGATGATAGGACTGGTGATCTCTTTTCCAGATGAGATAGGTGCTGTCGAGTCGGTCAAAGCTGCCTCAGATATTGTAAGTCGTACTGCGTTCACACTTAGGAAGATTGTGATTGTTGCGTGAACTCACTCCCTTTACTTGGTGCACTATTTTTTTCCCACTAGTATGCACCTGTATCCGGAGTCGTTGAAGAGGTAAACGAGCAACTTGACTCGACACCAAGCCTGTTAAATAAGTCTCCGGAAGACGAGGGTATAGTTTATTCCCATCCTCATTACTTTATTGATATTAAAAATCCTGGGGATAGGATGGCTCTGTAAAGTGAGAGCAACGAACCCAGCGGAGGTGCGTTTCATTCAGTGAGAGGCACCTTGCTCTTATCAATTTTTTGGTTACAGCTGGACACATTATTGACGGCGGAAGCCTACGCCGAGCTTTGCGAAGGAAAAGGCGAGGGACATTAAGCAGTCCATGATCTAAGCTGTCTCTTGAGGTCCTTCTGGAGGCAAGAACTCAAGGACTTTCGTGAGATTCGTGAATGGCTCGGCGACTTATTCTTGGATAAAATGATTCCGTCCGTACTTTAAGATTGGTATTGCTATTGAGCGTTCATGACAATCTGAGCTCTGATCACATTGTACCGTATCATAGTGTACAGCATAGCTATGATGGACGATACTCAGTCGGCTCACCGCGAGCCTCCATTCGCTCCTTCGCCTCCTGAAGAGCCCACTTTGAGATACTATGCCGCAAGTCTACGTCAAAAGGCTAGGTATGGCAATTATTTAGTACGAGAGACTCGCCTAGTGTCAGGTTTATAGTACAGTCCGACGGTTGCAAGAGCCAAGGAGCCAAACATTCCTAAGTACCAGATAAGCTCCCAATCTTCTTTCTTCCGTTTTTGACCCGGTGGCAATGGCTAAATCGAGTCATGAAATTGCGGTCATAATAAAAGTTGTAGTGGTTCACGATAAAATAGATGGGGTATGGGAGAATCGTCAGCCCAAGCTGGTGCAATAGCAAGAATATCAAGAATTGACCTTTTCGCCAAAAATATGCCCCGAAGGCTCATTGTAATGTGTGCCATGTGATGCATACCTCCTCGGAGATATCAATAGACTTGACCGGTGACATGGTATGGATGCGCTCTGGCGCGCAGGTATTCGGACGACTCTGTTCATAGCGAGCGTGGGTGATGTTGCAAATACGGCTCTTACCGCGGCACGTGTGCCCCATAGAGCTAAAGGTCCACTATGAAGAAGAGTTTTCTTCTCCGTAGCAGGGGTGTGGTAGAGTCTGTCGCGTCCCTCAAAAGTTCTTGTTGGTGCTCGTGTCTAGAATTCCCCACTTATAGATGAAGAGAATGCATAACGCAATGATTGGTGCTGGTCCACAGTCAAGAGAAACTATCAAAGTTATTCATATCACTGGTATGATTCTTAGCATAACTCTGGTCCCACAAGTAGTGTATATCATTGCCAGCATGCCCTCGGTTCCCATTCATCAGTTCGTCGAGCAAGATTAGTTGATTCTCTTCATACGCAGGGGAATGTACCAATCTCTTGTGCATGATCGATCTCTTTCAAAGAAACTACGAAGACCTTGGAAACATGGCCCAGTCCTTGCACCAGCCATATGCATCTGGACGGTGTTGTGTCATCAGCAACCGTACTTTGGTGTGATGCGACGACTCTTCTTTTCTTATGTTGAACTTCAACTCACTCTGGAATGGCAAGGCAGGATGCATGTCAGTTTTTCGAACACGCTAAGCTTGGTTGCGATCCTGGGATACCCCATGTATAATAAGCCACTCCTGGGAACCAATCCCTCGATCTTCGGTCTGGTACACTTTCGTGTTCTGGAAGCTATTTTAGAAGTACATTACCAAGTGTGACAGCATTGGGTATCTAATGATACAAGGACGACATCGGGTCAAAGCAACCACAGTTGATATGATACAGCAAGAAGGAAAAATGAGAATTGTCTATCCATCATATGGTGGGGGGACATGAACAGGTGTAACGGGGGGTTCTGGCGGTCGGAAGAGCGGTGATAGCGATTTCTTAGGATATTCGAGGTAAGATACTACACGAATCCCATCTGGGGGTTTTGCATGTCTCCCCTTTCTGAGTGGTAGTTCTTGATCCGTTGTTGTTTCTAACGGGATATGAGGCGATCGTCGGGTCGGTCCATTGGGAAGCTGATGACGTGTAAGTGTCTCGCGGAGAGCCTGATACTCCACATCCTTGGTTTGATACTGTGATCCAAGTGGGATTCGATTCTTACTGCTGCATATTGGTACAACTCACCTTTCTCCACCATGATAACACTTCGTTTTTCAATTCCTTGATCTCACGAAGATAATCCAGCAACGTCCGTGCATTTTTATCCACCTGACTATGGACTCAGGTCAGAAATGCCTCTAGAGAAACAGTCACACTCGGACCTCTTCCATTGATTGATCTGACACTCTCGCAGAACGACGAGGGATTCAAGCTGCTGTATCCTATCTAGCAGTAGTCTTTCGCGCGTATCGGAGGGGTTGGTGTTATGCGTTGCTACATGTGAAGCGGAAGCGAGGTCTAGGAGGGATTGGGAGGCTCTGGGGTCCAATCCTAGGTGTCGCGGTTTGGGGTCAATGAATGCAGGGTTAGAGGTAGTAGGTGGGGGCAGGTCAGACGTGGGGATGATTCGGAGGGTATAAATGTCGCGTTTTGTATACGGAACATGACAAGTCCCACAGCGGCTCATGCTGTAGTTGGATCATATACGTCAGGAAACATGCAGAAGCAGATATGTCTATGTTGATGGACGCACCTTGTTGCTGGAGTTAGTGTCGGTCGCCGCGCACATGGCGTACAAACTAGGTGGCCTAATTGAATAATGATCGCGGGGATTCGACGGCTGTGACGGTTGATAGTCGTACGGAGAGAACGAGACGAACCACATGGCAAAGAAAGCACCTTGTATGGCATTAGACCCGTGTCCTGCATTTCAAAAGCCTGCCCGCAGCTTTGGCAATTCTCCAAGATATACATCACCCGTCTCCACGCAAACCCCGCTTCTACCCTAGGTATATCTCGGTGGCGGTACGCGGTAAACTACTGGAAAAGGCCCGGAAGAGTGCCTAACTGTGCCTAACCAGTACGGCCGCCGATAATGGAGTGTGAAAGAAGAGAAACGCTAGAGCCCCTTTCAGCCCATGTACACGAACCGCCTCAAGATATCACTGGGTTGGAATCAAAAATTCACTTACGCTACATGTACAAGAGCCATTACACAAACAAACGTTTACTAATCCGGGAACCATCAAAAAATTGGGCTAACCCGTCTGCCAGTTGTTAGGGCTCCCTTGATTGTATCCACTATTGGGGGGGTGTTGTCCATGCGAATGATGTTGTCCACCAGGGTTTCCGTGACCTCCAGACCAGCTAGGGACAGAAGGGGCAGGGAATCCTGGTGAGTGGAAGGAAGGAGGGGGACCTGGAGGGGGAGCGTATCCTATGATAAAATTTCATAAGAGTGTCATAAGCTGGATGGACAGTACGAACCGCCAGATCCTCCGCTTTGGTCGTGATAACCTCCTTGAGCTGGGTATCCAGGTTGAACAGGTGCGCTCGAGGGAATCCCGTAGAACGCAGGATGGCTGTTGTTATGAGGTCCAGGGGGCGGTGCATAGTTGCTCGGGCCACCGGAGTGCGAGGATCCACCATAAGACTGGTAACCGGAAGCCGGAACAGATGGTTGGTGCACGTGGGATGAGGTGTGCGCATAAGTTTCTGTACTCGCAACCTGAACCAGGTCTCCTTCCCTTCGGCCTCCACCACCACTAAAGATGGACTGCGTCTGGACAACTCCAGAGAATTGGTTCGGATAGCCTAGAGGTTGCTGTTGTCCCACATTTGGTGCTCCTCCATTGCCAGGAATTCGTGTGTTCTCGTGATTGCGTACGGCCTCTTTGGAGAGTCTTTGAATAGTTTCATTCTTCTGAGCACCGAGCCCATTAATCCAATCGCTCATAAACTGCATCATCTCACGCTGAATATGAGAACGGGGGTCATGGAAATCAGGATGGAACCTGTGAGATCAAGTTAAGTGGTCAGTCCCGCGTGTACATATGAAGAACCCTCCACTCACATGCAGTGAAGGATGTCTTCAATCGCATCGCGAGGGTCGTGGTTGTGGTCATCCCACGCCTTGACAACCAGAGTGACGGCATGCCTCACCATGATTTGAGCAAGTTTCCCAGCAGGTTCATTCAGAATCAGAGCCTATGTAATGGGTAAGCCAAAAACTTCGGTACAATAAGTGGGGAAACCTACGAAGTGGTCTTTTCTATTAGAGAAGAGGGTGTAAATTTTTACATGTGCAAGCTGCTCAGCAGGCTCGGAGAAACTTACGAAAGGAAAGAATGGGTCGGATCGGACTAATTTCATAACATAAGCAGATAATCAAAGATGGGAGGTTGAGCGACACCTACGGCCCTGGGATCGTTGAAGACTTCCCACTGATCAGCTTTGTTAATGACGTCGGACGAAGTGGATGCCAGTTGAGTGGTTGCAGTTTGGAGCAAGGGCTTCAGGAAAGGCTGGATCGATCGTCAGCTGATAGACAAACAAATGGTGGCAAACCTCGTCATACCTCGAGGGCAGTGTAAATAAACACCGCTATCGCATTTTGCAACTTTTCTACTAGTGCATTCAATCCGGGGATTTTCTCGATCTGAATAGAATTAGAATTGTAACTCTTGCAGAGTTGAGCGCTGGAAAAATCGACGCACTGTCTGCTCGATAGTTTTCGCAACGGAATCTCGGAATTTCAAGATCTGCCAAAGAGTGGCATGAAGCTCTTCCGGTGACATATCTTCCGGTTTTTTGCCGGGCATGCCCGGTTCTCCAGACCGGGACAAGCCCTCAACGTGCGCCATTTGCCGGCCCAAATCGGTATTTCCGATGCCTGCGGGTGGAAAGGTTGAGTTCATGCTTGGGTAATGGGAAAACGTTGAATTTACCAGGAATCTGTGTCATTAAGGATCGAAGATCATTTCCGCTATCTACGCCACGCGATCGCATCTTGGCGTTCTCCACCTCCTTGCTGAGGTCCGAAACGGAGGCTTCAGACTTGGGATAATAATGTTCCTCACTTCACAATCGAGGTTTTTTATGACATCACTCACGATGTGATCGGTGGCCTCTGGATTGTCCGATCAGTAAGTTGGGGATGAAACAAAGTACACCGCACGACAAACCTCCAAGAAGACTGTATATGAAATCACTCGATCCGAATGTGCCTAGAAAACAAGCACCTGAGAACGCTGGATCCCTGGTCTCAACGATAAAACGCACCAGTAACGATAGGAGCAACCATCCTGCCATTGGGCGCACGCAAGCGAACATTATCACCTACGTGAGTGAAGACGTGGTGATAGCCAAAACTAACGAGGGCCAGTTCACAGAAGTTCGAATGCGCAGGGAAATCTTCAAGCGTATGAAGAAGTTGCCCAAGGAGCCGGTATGCTTCATACTCGTCTTCCTTTCGACCAGAAGATCGTGCCTGACGTCCGATATGAATGCACCTGTGAAGCGTGCGACGTATGAGGGCCTTTGAGGTATCCCAGTGTCCAGACTCGTTTGAAATATAGTTCTTCATTCCTGTTCTGGGGTCTATCTCGAGCTCGGCCGGGTCAACAGGAGGCCGAAGTCCAGGATTGTACTGGCGAGCATCTTCCCCCTCACCGTATCCTTTTGGATTGTCTGGAAGGGGGTCAACAGTTGAGTCTTATCCCATTCCCAAAGTATTTTTTTGCATCACCTATATGTTCAGTCTATTTCAGAGAATTAGAAGAGAACATAAAACAAGGAGGGAAAGTTATGACGTACGGGAAGATAACAACCAAGTCTTTCCCGTGTTACTTCAAATTCGGCAGTAGCATAGCCATGCGCCTGAATCGGGAAAAGCCGGATCGATGAGATTAACTAGTGAACAGAGGATAGTTATTCGTACCATGAAGCCTAACACCATGCAGAGATTGATGATAGTTTGAAGGGGAAGTTTCTTGAGACCAGCGATATCCACTGCTTGACTGTAATCACGAAGCCAATTACTATGGAGGGCACCATACAGGTCGTCAGATCGGCGGAGTGAAGAGGGGACACAGTTGCTCACCCGAAGTACACGCGTTTGATGTCCAGCCCGCCAAACTTGGAGCTAGAACCAACTCCTAAAAAACTGAGCCCACCTCCTCCAGCTTTCTTTATGAGTTCGGATAAGACATCCTCTATATCGCCATGTCGGAATGCTTTTCCCTCAAGATAGGCAAAACTTGGAATGTTTCCTGCTCCGAAAGCCCATGTGCAATCTACGAACAGAACCAGGATCACAACGGACAGAAATAACGCAAAATGTGGCTTGATTGCCATGGCGAACCACCAGTGACTACTGCTGGGTGTTCCTCAGAGGTATTGCGGGCAACGCTGAAGAGATGGGACGGATTGGAGTAGCACAGGTTTTATTTGATCGTGCTGATTAGACGTCACATGTGGTGTGAAATCGGGTGCCGGACTTGTGTGGCCGTCGGGCGCTAAGATGTGGTCACACGATGCATGGCATTCGCAATTCATACTCTTATCAGGGCGGATTTGGTGCCATATCCAGAGAGTTTCTTCATGTGTTCCTCCCTCCATTATTTCCCCCATTTGCCTCCTAGTACTCTAGCTCTCGATTCTTCTTTTCTTTGACTGGTTTTCTCTCGATCTACTTTTTGATTAACGTGATTCCCAGTCGTATTCCGCTTTGTAATTGGCTCAGTCTCGTACATCGAGAACTAGATTAGTGTCTAACTGTCCTCAAAATCTTACATCCATAGGAAGTTCTAGCCTCTTACATCTCCAGAAAGGTTAAGAGCTCCACAGCCTTTTTGACCTAGCGCTGGCCTGAATAATTATATGTCGTGACTAAGTCCAAATATTTCTAGTCATCACCAAGGTTGGCGAGCAGCGGATAGTGAATTGCTCAGAGACAAGGGTGGGCGGCCATTGCTAACCAAGGCCCAAGAGGTGCTCGACATACACTTTCATGCTCTGATGTTCAGAACTTCGAGCCGAATGGTTTTGCTCTTGCTTGGCGCCGCTTGCAATCATAACCTCAGCTCGATTCGACCATCGCTACGCAAATGCTCCGAGCTAGAGCCAGCTCTGTGCTATGGATCGAAGGTATACAATCCACAACGTTCGGGTTCGGCATCACACACCCAAATGCTTTTGGCACCATCCAATACCAGTTCCACCGTCATTACTACTGCATCCACATGGGGCGTTTGGAACGGATCCGTCAATTGGTCATTGCGGGGAATAGGGGTCATGCATAATAGCAGTGCGATTCCGGCGGACGCTTATGTACCCTCAAGGTAAGGGAGGTGACGTGGGCCATGAGTGTTGCATGTAGAGCCTCCCATTTGCATTGAAGAACGGAAAATTACGACTCGGAGGAAGAATGCATTCAAGTTCATTGATTGCTTTGAGATGGTTGACAGATCGTGATCGTATTGTTTCTTGTAGATTTTCTAACGTGGTCCAAGAACAGATCCCAACAGAAAGCTGAGAGAGATGGGGTAATTGTCCTTGCAATGCCCGGCAGATTCGTGATGTGACTCCATGACCCCAAGAAGTAGACTCGTTGCAAGGAGGGAGTGTTCGATAACTGAAAAGGGGGCTTTAGATAATGTACAGTTCTGATTTTTTAACCATTCACTTACAAATCGTGGTACAGCCCCGCCGAAAAGGCTATCAGCATAATCATCACCGTTGAGGTCTTTAGGCATCTCCACTTTCAGTTGTGTTAATTGTGGAGCGATGATTATGTCTCCCATGACACGCCCTTATTGAAAGAGACTTCAAAGCGCTCATCCGTACCGTAGGCGGCTTCCCGCTTCGTGTCCCATGACCGTGACCGAACGTAAAAGATATTACAAAACACACATACAAATTGATTGAATGTACAAACTTGTGTACGTAATCTGATGATGCACTTTCTCTCAAATCGTCGTTGAAGCAATCCCAAAAAATGTAGCAAGTTTATGAAGACATTCGAAGGAATAACCAACATCTGTTCTCCCTCACCGACGATTTGTACTGTGCTCCTGTCATAATTAGCAATGCGGATGCAAAGAAATGAGAATGAGATATATATAACTTGCATACGTACGAAGTCTTTCACTTTTCATGTCGTTCATCACCATGAGCCTCGTAGAACCAACTCTCGCTTCTCTTCGTGCAAATCATCATGGTCTATGGATGAGTGATGGAAACTTACCGGATGCACTGACGTTCAAGACATTTGGCCTTTGCCCAAAGAAGTTTCTTGCCGCCGACATTAATGCTACGCATCCCTTAAGTCTTCATGCACTCGGCTTCATTCCTCCCCTCCCATTCAATTTAACCCCAGATAATGGCTACCGTTCCGATCGAGATCTACCCTCCTGGTTTCTGAGCCTGATCCAACCAGTAACCAAAAACAGTTCCTGGTGTTTTCTGGAGGCCATTCCTCCCGGAAATGTGGTCCGCGATGATTTCCAGCAAGTTACTGTTAATATGAGAATTCTCGAGGCACTCGCCAGGGCTCATGCCGAACAAAATCAAAGAGAACCTATTATTCATGTCGGTTCGACACACGAGAACGGGTGGTATTGTGGAGAAGCATGCAATGATGGTTGTTCGTTTTCGTCTGATTTATCTTGAATTACAATGGCTTATTTAAATCTATTTTTTTTTTGGATAAAAAAAATAAAGTATAAAGTTTTATTTTGGGGATTAGATTCTCTGGAAGATGACCAATCAACTACAGAGAAGGACGTAGCATCAGGCACTCTCAGTGTCGACGATGAAGAAACTGGTCCGTAATCAAGATAAATTCGGATTTTGAAATAAATTAACAACAATTGAAAGGAAACACTAATTTCCAATGGACGCTAGAAAATTGGCTGTTTGAACATGTGACGGATAATGTTCGCCAAAGCATAATCGAAGGAGGTCATTGGGACATTTGTGAACTCCCAGCATATACAAACAACGGAGAGCTCATTGAACCGGGACGGTACAAACTGGAACTCGCAGGAGCAGTGGTGGTAATGTCATTTCGACTTAAATATGTTCAGATCTGGAATCACACCCTGAAACGCAATGATAAGTTGCAATGCATGATGGAGATTATTCAGGTGCGTGTCATTAAAAAAATGGCATCAGCTTCTGCCAGATCTTCGGCTGTCAAAAGACGTGCACCTGCTAATCCCTTATTTGGTTCTTCTTCGAAGAAACGAGCTTTGTAAGTCTTTTGTGGTGATTATGTACATTCATCTCAAATATTCTGTCATCTGGAATCCAACTGTGAAGCGGAAAGATCAAATACAAATACAAAAAATTTCACACATTTTTACAAAGCTCGTTTCTTCGAAGAAGGGCCAAATAAGGGATTAGCAGGTGCACGTCTTTTGACAGCTGAAGATCTGGCAGAAGCGGATGCCATTTTTTTAATGACACGCACCTGAATAATCTCCGTCATGCATTGCAACTTATCATTGTGTTTCAGGGTGCGATTCCAGATCTGAACATATTTAAGTCGAAACGACATTACCACCACCGCTCCTGCGAGTTCCAATTTGTACTGTCCCGGTTCAATGAGCTCTCCGTTGTTCGTATATATATGCTGGGAGTTCACAAATGTCCCAATGACCTCCTTGATGCTACGTCCTTCTCTGTAGTTGATTGGTCGTCTTCCAGAGAATCTAATCCCCAAAATAATACTTTATACTTTATTTTTTTATGGAGGCTTTGGTAAGGTAGATTGTATCTTCTGTATGATGTAATATTCGAGAGTCGAAAAATGACCCTGAGACTTCAGACAATCATACAGGACTCGCATACAACTAATGCTGTAGCAGTGGCTAGGTACAACAGGTTATGAGTCGAGAATGTCACGGCGCCACGACGTAATGACGTTATTGCGCCTTGCAAGACTCAGAATGCCAGTGCTGTTGAAGTTTCCTGCTTCCGCTCATACTCAGAGTACGTAACTTTGGCACGTCTGGGGTCGAGATTCTTAATGGAAGCGCTGTAATATGTATAGAACACAATGAAGATCTTGGACCGTGACCTCAGCACGAGTTACAGAGATGCTCACGCTTGGAGTATCTCCTTTTCAGTCAAAGGACTCTTGAATGCCTTGTGAAGGTCGTGGTATTGTGCAACTCGACCAACGTTCGCGATTGAGAGAGGTTGCGAATATATATTAGAGGCTGGTCACCAGCCTAGGTTGCGAAAATGACAAAGGGAACGAGACGTGGCATAACACCGTCTGGAGACTCATCCGTCAACGAGAGTCCACACAAAGGGTTTGAAGTAGGTGGAGTCGACCTCCTTGGTTACCACAAAAACACCAGTGTCTATGAACAGGTGATACCTTTTAGCGTAATATATCTACACAGATTTCCCTTTTTTCGGAATGTCATGTCAGTTGAAGGTTGACGAAACGAAAACAAAGGGCCTACCGATGCCTGGTTGGTGCCTTCCGATCGAGATCGGACAGGCAAAAATCATAGCGTTCTTGGTAAAATTCGTACATCGTGGTGTTTTCAGAACGAATCCAGATCTTTTGGGGAGGAGATTTGTCGATGCCAGAACATAACACCCGGGACCGATATCGTCATCCCGGTCAACGTTCATGCGATTGGCTTCGGATCATCAGACCCATGCATTGAATTGAAGCATTGAAATTGGATTCTTGCTTTCTACCCTACCTTTCATCTTCATCTAGCATGCTCTTGCGCCAGAATTCCGCATGCAGCTGTGCGAGAGGCACATGATTATCTAGCTTGCACCACGGACCCCACATATTGTCATACCGCCAGCTGGTGGCGATGTCAGAGCCGGGAAAATATTTCTGTCGGCAGTTGGTTGACCGAGGATGGTTGGATTATGCAGCTTGGATGTAGCAGCTGTTGTCGGAAACCGGGGACTCTCACAAGACTGATTGTGACAGTGGGGGTGCCTTCATTGCATGCTGCTCGGTTCGCATTGTTGCAGCGCTGAGATTGGAATTCCGATGTCAACCGTAGTTCAGTACATTTGAATGGTATATGATGCCTTCCATATACATGCGCGTGGGGAAGGACCGTGACCTTTCGTCCTCCCTCACATCTCTTCCTCCCCCTGTGCATTCGCGCTATTATCGGATGTAAATCATATATATCCTAGCCGTGAAAGGTTGTAACTTACGTGTGCCACGCAGACAATCTTACACAAAGTTACACCAGCTTTTGCTGCGCGCTGTTAATGTCGGTTTCTTTCGGCCCTTCATTATCTTCTATTTTTTGCAGGTAACCTAGCATTTGTGATTCTGCGCACCTTCCTCCCCTTTTTCCTCTTTACATGTTTGTCACGATCCTCTGTTGGTCGGCCGCAATAAAATTGGCCGTTCTCGGCCGTCCCCACTATAAAACATACTTTGTTATTATAAATGCGTGGGAGCGTTACGACCTTCGTTACAACGGGTGTTTCCAGTTTCCGACAAAGTTCCTCTACAACAGTGACCTCCTTGGCCACTAAAGGCAGCACACACTACCTCGATGTCTCGAGAAGATACCCCTACATTGTCCAGTTCTTTATCAGAGGCGCCAATATCCGAACGTCCTCGGAGTTCGATTTATGATGACCCACAAACTCAACTTGTTTCGTCTCTGCGTTCCCAAATCACAGATTTAATGAATCAAGTAACGCAACTCAACGGCAAACTTGTACAGTCTTATGATCGCGTGTCGGATCTGGAGGATTCGTTGCATATAAACTCTTCGAATTTGCGGTCCTCTACGCTTCAGGTTTCTCAATTGGAATTTGAACGCGCACAATATCTGGCTGCTCTAAATACCGGCTTGCTTGTCGAAAAAGGGTCTATAACGACCGAACTCACAAGGCTTATGGAACGAGTTAGTGAGGAGACTGCACAACGAGGGCGTGCTGAAGATGCCAAAACCGCTATCGAGAAAGATTTGGATGATCTGAGCGCAACACTTTTCGCTCAGGCTAACACTATGGTTGCCGAGGCTCGCTATGCTCGCTCTGTGAGCGAGCGAAAAGCCGAGGACACCGAGAAAGCTCTCAAAGGAGCGGAAGAAGCTGTTAGCATGCTGCAGGTCCAAATGCAGACCTTACGCGAAGAAAAGGAGAAATCTGAAAGCGAAACGAAAACGCTTAGACACATATGTGGGCTATCAGGAACAACCATGAGAACGCCTTCGAATCTTGCCGACTCTGTTATCTTGTTGCCACGTCTGTCTTCTACTCACCCCTCGTATCATGAATTCCTCGTCTTTACTTCGCATGTACGATCACTCAAATCAAATGGTGGACAGATTCCCCAAATGGGCACATTGGTTGGCCTTCCGTTCCTATCGAGACTCATAGCTGAGGATTCGTGAGTGACTCTCTTTACTGGGTAGTTTATTATCTGACGGTGCTATTTAGGGAGCCTACTCTTCGTCTTGAAGCTGCTCCCGCATTGAACTGGCTCACTCGACGAAACGTACAGACCGCGATATATTCTGGTCAATTGACCGTGGAGCCTATTAGCACACATCGCTTGCAGAATGATCCTATGATCTTCTCCTCAGTCGCGGCGTCAAGTTCGCTTAATGATCTTACCTGTTCGATTTGCGGCAATTACATATATTATAACTCGTCTATGCCAACAAAATCTAGACCTTCACGCCTGATACATCAGACATCAGCTTCCTTGGCGAGCACTTCTCGATTCCTGAAGCAGCAACTATCGTCGTCATCTCTCTCCACACCATCTCCACCTCCACTCTCCCCACCCCTCTCCTCAGCCGCATCACAGACCTTCGTGTTTCGACTCTCCCTCTCTCAATCCCAGATGACCACGTTATATCCCCTTTGTCACAATGGCTATTGTCTTTCGCGACTCAGATCCACATGCGATCTTTGGCATTTTGTGCGGAAGAATGTTGTTGAATATCTTTGGAACGAACCTGATGGTCTGAAAACGGTAGCTTCGCGGCAAACACCATCCCCCAGCGATATGCTTTCACAACCTGTGCACCCGACGAATGCTACGTCCCAGCAAACAGTACCATCCCGCAGAAACGTTGCTTCTCGCGTTGGGGATATCTGGGGAAAGGGGTTAGGAGCCCTTGGATTCGATAAATTACCAAGCCGTGGTTCAACCCCCCCGCCGTCTACTGATGTTAGCTCTCCCAATGCCGGATCAGAAAAAAGGCGATTACCACCTCCCCCATCGGCGCCTTCAATGGAACGTACTGCCGTAAATCACGCTGCTTCTGCGTCTGAAACTTTGGTTTCAAAACCAGCCCCTCCGACGCTTCCGCCCAGAGGACACTCTGTCAATGACGT
>WNFI01054711.1_pt1 | contig 20774 bp, 17 predicted proteins | sample 5400471 | NCBI WGS metagenome assembly WNFI01 (sample SAMN13153348, study PRJNA577476) | soil metagenome | isolation source: 100 cm saprolite on Douglas fir-dominated hillslope | place: USA:California | collected 2013-09-17
TTGATGTCGGGGGCTGGCGCAGTTTGGCAGCGCGCACGGTTCGGGACCGTGAGGCCCCGGGTTCAAATCCCGGGCCCCCGACCAATTTCTGAACTCAAACCGATCTCCACTGGCGTATCTAACGTGACAACGCGGATGTATCGATGTAGCACGGATGTAGCACACCCTCACAAATCGCTTCGTCCCAGCGCGTGGTTGTGTGCCCACGAGGCTGGATGGAGGGCCAGGTAGTTCACCTGTCGGGAAAACCCATGTCGCAATTCAGAAATTTCGTCAGGGGGGCCAGTCCTTCAGACCGAAACTGCGGTCGTGACTGGTTCGAATGGGAGTTCCAAACTTCTGGACGAGTCAACCAGACGCGCGGCGGCCAGCCTAGTTCATCACAGCAGAGCGCGTCCATGAGACTGCTAGACAGGCCGCCTCCCAAGGTCAAGTCGCCCGACGACGTGACGTTTTCCAGGAGATCACACGAAGCGCCGGTGAACATGTTCTCCTCACGCTTCCTGACTTGATATCTTTCGTACGGTGGGCACGATCCACAAGGTCGTCCAAGACTACTTAACGGCGCATCCCGAAGACAAACGCGTGGTGGATCCCTTTCTTCAAGGCTTCTCGGCGACACATGCGTCTCGTAGGGCATCGGGCAGAGGAGAGGTCAGCATCTTCTATCTGAAGGCCGATGGCGCAATGGCGCAACTACTCGGTCTCGAGCGCGAGATGTTGCTCGTTTATGCGCCATACGCCGAATTTCAGGCTCGCACGATGGAGATTCATGACGATGTCCTCGCATCCAATCGTGGCCGCTTAGATCCCCTGGGGAGCGTAATCGTGGCCGGTGCCCACAATACGCGGTCATTCATTGACTCATACCTAATCCGAGAGCCAGAGCGATCTGCGATTGTGGCGCTCACGACCGATGACTTGGGACACCTAGATACAAGGGACGCCCTCAGTCAACTCTTTCTTCAGCAATTGTTTCGTCGCGATTTGTTTTCACAGGAGTCTCCAATTACGCGAGATTCAATGTTCTTCGGGCGTCAAGAGCTAATAATTGAGCTCTTCGACAGGGTACTCAATGGTCAAAACTCCGGCCTCTTTGGCCTTCGCCGCATGGGCAAGACCTCGGTTCTCTACGCAGTTCAACGTCGCCTGCGGACGACGGGTGAAGGCATCTTCACCTATGTGTTCCTTGGAAATCCGAGTCGGTGGAAGCTTCGTTGGCGAGACCTTCTGCAGTTCATCGTTCGAGAAATCGCGTCTGAGTGCGCGCCTGATCGCCTAGAAACCGGAAAGATATTCGCCCTAAGAAAATCGTATTCCGAAGAACAGGCCGCCGACCATTTTCGAGCCGACATCCGCGCCCTATTGGATATCGCGCCCGGAGGACGGATTGTTCTGGGGCTCGATGAACTTGAGCACATTTCATTCGACGTCAGCCCAGGGGTCCACTGGAATGAGGACTTCCTTCCATTTTGGCAGGCGCTGCGTGGAGTGCATCAAGAGCTTCACGGGCGTTTCTCGTTTATGGTCGCAGGTGTCAATCCCCACGCGCTCGAGGAATCGCAATTAGGTCGTAGCGATAACCCGTTGTTCGAAACCGCACGTCTGTACTATCTCCCCCCGTTTAGAGAAGAGGATGTGGCTAACATGGTCGGAACCATCGCGGGTCACATGGGCATCGCGGTCGAGCCTGATGTGTATCCGCGACTATGCGGGGACTTCGGCGGACATCCTTTCCTTACGAGGAAAGCTTGCAGCGTCGTGGCATCGGAGCTGCGCCAGCGGCCAGCTTCGATCACATTGGAGTTTTACGAACGCCTTCATTCGAAGGTCGGACATGAAGTCGCGCTGATTATTGAGCAAATCATCAGTGTCTTGGGGGCGTGGTACCCGGCCGAATACGAGCTGATGAGGCGCCTCGCGCACGGTGATTCGCCGGCGCTTCTGGACGCGGTTGCTGAACGTAGTGCCGTCGCAAAGCACGTCGAAGGCTACGGCCTTGTCGCCGACGCCCGGGGCAGTCCGCGAATCACTATTGGGGCCGTGACCACCTACTTGCTCGGCGTACCGGGGCCATCTGCCGAGCAGGCGCGTCAACCCACGGATTGGGAGGCCAAGATCTTGGAGGTGTCACGGCGTCGCAATGCTATCGAGGTCGAGTTGCGAAGGGTCGTGTCCGAGGGTCTGAGATTCAAGTTTGGTCAGAAAGCGGGAGACCACGCCCTCAAGTGTTGGCCGGAATCGCGCCGCGCGATTCTTCAGCAATACAGCTACGACGATCGTTGGCAGCACCTTGATTTCAAAGAGTTGGTCTCAGTCATCGATAACGAATACGATGCGTTTCAAAACTGGTTCGCGCAGGATCGAGCACAGGTATTGACTTGGCTAGACCACATCAACCGCAGTCGCGCCGACGCCCATGCGAAGACTCTCAGCGACGAGGAGTTTGCCTATCTACGGGTGTGCTTCCGACGGCTCGAAGAGCTTCTCGGTCTGCCGAACCAATAGCTCTGCATACTCTATTTAGTCGAACCTATATCGCTCCTGCGACTGCAATAGTTTGGCTGCAGTGCCAAGAGAAGGTCTCGTACCAACACGAAGTACCACCCGAACCGCGAAGCACAGCCTCGCTATTGTTTCCGCACCCGGCTAACGGCCTTGGCCGCTCGCTCTTCCCGGAGCACCTCCTTCACCTCTGCGCTTTCCTCAACTGGAATCGAGTGCTTGCGGAGGAAGCTTCGAAGACCGGGGTGCGGGATTCTCTGAAGCTTGCCGAAATTAGTGTCTTCGTTGTAGTGGCGCGCCTCACTCTTCTTGCGACCGTATGCGGACGTGTCCACCACCAGGCCACTCCTTAACCTCTTGCGCCCGAAACCGCTCAAGATGACTGGGGTTTCGAAGTGGCCGAACCATCGACCCGACTTGAGAAGCCTCCGATCGCGTGCCTCAATGCAATCGATCATCGAGAAAATATCGAAATCGATGATTTCCGGGGCAAAGAAGTTGCCCTGATTCGCCCGAAGTTGATATGCAAGCACGAGAAGAACATCCCTAGCCGGATCCACATTCTTCACGGTTACCTTCTGGGTCAATCTTGCGGATGGCTCGCGCTTTGTCGCGGGCCGTTTCATGTCGATTTCAATGGGATCAACGTAAAGGCCCTTCAACTCGAGTCGTGTGCCGGTTGCATCGTGCATGAAGTCCGGGTAGCCCTCTCGATCTTTCAGTATGCCGGCGTGCTTTGCGAGGCCAACCTTCTTCAGAGGTGTCGGGTCCGCCACAATCAAATGGAGTTGAGGAAGGCAAGCGTCGACGAGAGTACCCACGATGGTTCCGACTTGGGATGGTTCGAATTCCGATAGGACAGCACGTGGAAGATTGAGGACGTTCAGCCGAACGCCCAGCAAGGGCCGGAGAGCTCTCCGTACATCGTTAATGGTGTTCTCGCTTATCCGCAGACGACGGTCGTCTTCCCACCAGGCCTGTGGGTTGTTAGCCACGGAGGACATCCTCGAACTCGGTTGGGGTCACCGCTGCTAACGGGATGCCCAGCGCTCGACAAAGAAGCATCAACTCAAGAATGTCCAGCCGGCGCTCGCACCGCTCCACTTTCGAGACAAACGCTTGGTCGCGGCCAGTTCGCCGCCCTAATTCGCTTTGTGAGATTCCTTGGCGTATTCGAGCGGCTCGGAGGCGCGCAACCACCTCGACGTACCTGGGGTCGTGGATCGAATTAGGCGATTTCGGCATAGTGGTATCGCCCTAGGGTCATGTGCTGACGCTAACTGGTAGGATCAAATAGTCCAAAATCGCATATCAAGCCATCGCTCGACAGTGTCATTGCTCAATGAGCGTGATAGGCTTTACAGGCACAATTGCCCCTCATCTATGACAGGCGATAGGCTTCGAGGCCAACACCATAAGGAGGACTGCGATGCCCAAGCGCCATCGTATGCAGCCCGGCGACTGGGAGTCGCTTTTCGGACGTTTGGAAGAGCTTGTTCTGGCCAATTCAGGAGAAGATGAGTTCGAAGAGATCTTTAAGATCCTTGTGGGCAAGTTGTACTCGGAACTTGAACCTTCCGGAAGCAGCCGGTTTCGCACGCTCCCGTCGGCCGCCGCGACCGCCGCTGGCTTCAACGCTCTTTTGGCCGAAGCCACGTCCCGCTGGCCGGGGATCCTCCCAATTCCGCCAGCCAGCCGCCTATCAGACGATCACTTGGCCATTTGCGTAGAGGCAATTGAATCGGTCAGCCTTTCAGATACAGCGCTGGAAGTTCTTGATGGCGCATTCGAATACTTGGCGGGAAAAGGCCAAGTCGCGAGCTTTGGCGCGGACCGGGTCTGGGGATGCGATTTCGATGCCAGGGCGGTGCGAGTTGCCAAGGCGCTGATGCTGATTGCGGGGGACGGCCACCGCAATCTCTATCGCGTCAATAGCTTGCTCACGAATTCAAGTAACCTGACTCTGTTTCCGCGATTCGACGATGAAACGCCGCGGCTCACGATAGAGGACCTGGCGCGGGCGCGGTTTCGTCGGTTCGATGGCTTCGACGTGATTCTGACGAATCCGCCCTTCGCTGGCGAGGTTCGTGAGAAGGAGTTGCTAGATGCATACGAGCTATCTCGTCCCGGCCGCCGAATGGAACGAGACATCCTGTTTCTTGAGCGGTGTGTGCAGCTGCTTCGCCCCAATGGGCGGCTCGCAATCGTGCTACCTCACAACAAATTCGCTGGCGATGCCACGAGTTACCTCCGCTCTTGGCTCGCGCGCCGGATGCACGTGGTAGCCGTTCTTGGGTTGGGCCGGCACACATTCATGCCGCATACTGCTCAAAAGGCCAGCATCCTGTTTGCTAGGAAGAGATCTCGACCCGTAGCACAGACGCCGCCGGACGAGCGAACTCTCTTCCTGATCAGCGAGCGGGATGGGAAGGACTCGCGGGGTCAAATTGTTCCTCGCACCGGCACTGGACTGGAGGATCCCGCGTGGGTCCGGGCGGACCACGACTTGGCGGAGGCCGTCGAAGGGTTCTGGGAATTCGTTCGATCCAACGATGTCAAGTGGGATCAGGAGGTGGCATAGCCATTTGATAACCGCGATCAGAAGGTTTGCGGAGCTTGAGAGCGGTGTGGTCTTAGCTCCTGAGCGGTATGACCCAAGGCGGCAGACCGGTCTCGACGGCTTGAGGCGGCTTCGTGATGTTGTTGTTGTGCCGTCGGAGACTGTGACTGAGCGGCATCAGTCACCAGTCGGCTTCGTCGTCTTGAACACTGGAGATGCAAGCCAGGGTTTCATCACAGCCCACGCTAAGGCCGCGCTGAGTAGTGAGATTGGGAGCGCCAAAAAGGCGCTACGTGCTGGCGATGTCATCATCTCCAGACTCCGGCCCTATCTTTGCCAGGTTGCTTATCTCGACCCAGGTTTTTGGGCAGATGTTCCCGCCGGCGCGGACGTCGTATGTAGCACGGAGTTCTATGTCCTCCGCTCGCCCGACTCGGCAAGCATCAGTTTTCTAGTGCCGTATTTGTTGTCACCCGCGGTTCAGACAGTTCTGGCCGCAGCCCAGGAGGGCGGCCACCATCCGCGCTTCAACCTCACCACGCTGCTCGAACTTCCAATCCCTGAGGAAATGCATGAGCGAAGGGAAGTGATTTCCGGGATCGTCGAGGAGGCAACCAGTGCCTTCCGGGTTGCAGTGCACCAGATGGCGGGCCTCACCGGGCAAACGTTGACGAAGTCGGTTTAGGTCAAACGTGATGGCATGGGCCGGCCTCAAATCGAGTCTTCTTGCAGCCGTACGCTACGACCCAGAGCATGCATGCCTGGAACTAAAGTTTCGACACGGGGCCAACGTATCAATACTTCGGAGTCCCACCTGAGGTCGTCAGCGAACTGTTGGTGGCGCCATCCAAGGAGACGTTCTTCGCTACCAATATCCGGAATCGGTAGTTCTGCGTCCTGCCCACCGATTAGGGGTTGCCGTTCTCGGCGACTCCCATCAAATACCAACCTGGATACCGAGTCGGTGGCTGATGCTGACCGTCAGGCATCGACTATCTAATACGCCGGTAGCGGTAAACATCCTTCACCTTCGTCGCCATGTAATGCCCCGGTGATGGAGCCGATACCAAGCCGTCGAAGATTGGCTTGGGCACTTGGTAATACTCGTACACACTGCCGCCCGTGAATTCGACTTCAAGGATCCCGGCGTCAGGGTCGTAACCGACTAAAGCCACACTTGTTGAATTGAGGGTAACCCGCTCCATTTAGCCCCTATGCTTCGTTAATCAAGCTGTCAACTGTTCGTATACGCCGATACCGCTCGATACTTGACCTGACTCTCCAGGTCGAGCCCTTGACCGCGCTGATCGGGATGAACGGATCCGGAAAGTCCGCGATCTTGCGCGCGCTCGCGTCATTCTATGGGGAGAGCGGGCTTATCCAAGCCGAAGACTGGTATGCGGCAGACACGAACAGCGAGATCGAGGTCATCCTGACCTTTAGGGATTTGACTCAAGGCGAAATGGAGTCGTTCACGCACTATGTTGGGCCCGATTCACTGCTGCAGGTTTCTCGGGTTTGGCGGCTTGAGGACGGCCGTATCCGCGACGCTCTCCATGGGTACCATCTCGCGCAGCCTGAGTTCGATGTTGTACGTCAGGCGGATCGAAGCGTAGCCGTGCTTCATAACAACTTAGTTGATTCGGGTAATTATCCCGGCCTCGAGCGTGTAGTCAGGGCAGACCAAGTCGAGGAAGCGCTTCGGCGGTGGGAAGGGTTACACCCTCAGACATGTCGGTGGGTTAGGGACAACGGTAAGTTCTTCGGCTGGACCCAAGTAGGTGGCGCTCGTCTGTCCGCCGCGAGTGTGTGCGTGTATGTGCCAGCCGTACGCGAGGCCAGGGATGACGCTGCTGAAGGTAAAGGATCTGCGCTCAGCAAGATAGTAGATCTCGTCCTCCGCGAAGAGCTGAGGCGAAATCCCGAGCTGGCAGAACTCAGGTCGACAACCGAAGAACGCTTCAGAGACATACTCGCGAAAACTCGACCCGCCCTAACGGGTTTGGCGGGTGAACTATCAGTAGTAATGGCCGAGCTGGTACCTGGGTCTGCCGTGTCCCTGGGCTGGCGTCAGGGGGCGCCGGCGCTGCCCGATTGGCCGGCTATCGAGGCGAGACTATCGGAGGACGGGGTTGAAACGCCGGTCTGGGCGAAAGGTCATGGTTTGCAGCGGTCCTTCATCGTTAGTTTGTTGCAAAGGCTCGCTCATGTTCGAGCTCACGAGGTGGCCCACGACGCGGGCGACGACGCTGAGGTCGGCGGGCGTCACACTCTCCTTTTGGTGGAAGAGCCCGAGCTCTACCAACATCCGCTCGCAGCAAGACGCTTCGCTTCCGTCTTGCGTGCTCTGACAGAAAGAGACGGCGGCACTCAGGTCATCTACTCGACTCATGATCCGATCTTTGTTTCGTTCGATCATTTCGACGCCATCAGACGGGTGCGGAAAGTTGTAACACCCGCGGGGCCCCCGATCACCGAGGTGGTCGGACTGACTCTCGCCGAGGTTAGAGCACGCCTGATCTACCTCTGGGAGCTCGATCCGGACTCGATAACGGAAGGATCGGTGCGGCGGCGTCTTCGATCAGTGTTGACCACTGAGGTATCAGAAGGCTTCTTCGCCCGTGCGGTGATTTTGGTCGAGGGCGAACAAGATCGCGCAATGATCGACGGCCTGGCTGCTTGGCGCGATCTCGACCTTGTTGGTAGAGGCGTAGCGGTCGTTCCCGTTGGGGGGAAGGGCAACCTCGACCGGGTGCATGTGGTGTTCATGGGATTTGGCATACCGACGTACCTCATCTTTGATGCGGATGGAAACGACATGAATCACAAAGACCAGCAGGCTCGCCTCAATCGGATACTCCTAAGTCTCGCTGGTGGAGATTTAGATGACTTTCCGGCCACCCAATGCCGACCGCGATTCACCGTGTTCTCAAATGAGTTGGAGGATGAGTTACGGACTGTTGCGGGGGCAGATTGGGAACATTTATTGGGCTTGTGTTCCGAAGCCGCGGGCCTACCTCTTGGCCGAGACGTGCTCAAGACATCCTATGGATGCCGCGAGTTCATGAATCGGATTGGAGGCAGACTCGAGCCTGAAAACGTCTTCAGCGAACTCCTAGCCCAAATCGGCGGGTTATGAATTTTCAGAGTCTAGTTAAGGCGGTCCCAATCGATCTTGGATGCTGTTTATCCTGCGCCGTAGTTGGTCTAACCCCAACAAAGCCTGGGTGCAACAAGACTCGAACGGAAGCTGGGCCAATGGAGGCCCCAGGCACACTGAGTCAGTGTGCTGCCGCTAAGTTGGCAGTCGAGTTCGAATGAGTATTTTCGTGGAGGACTGGCAGGGGAGCTACGGTTCTCCGTACTTGATCACGCCTGACGATCTGGGTTCGGCCAACGTCTCGCTAGCCGAGGACCCGATTTTCAGGACTCACGCCAACCGCATTGTTCAGGGTGCACATGAGCCGCTCGCCTTCGTTGATGGAGTTCGGCGGGGCGAGGCAGCCCTTTACCAGCATTCACGGGAGTCGGGCACGGTGGTCCGCGGCGTGGCGGGGAGCCACGCATGCGGCGCCGCTATTGCTGACGGCAAGTCCCGGGCCATATTCGCTGCCGAACGCGTACAGCGCTTGGTGATATGGGGCTCAGGTGAGACTGGCGACTTGGAGGCCACGAGTGGCTTTGAGTGGGTGAGTAGGTCGGTCGATGACGAAGCACCAGATGCGCCGCTTAAGCAAATCCAGGAGAGGATGCGCCGCGCAGAGGTGATGCTTGCTGAGGAGATGTCGCGGCAAGGATTGCGTGTAGTCCTCGACGGGCCGCTGTTCTATGTGCGTTCGTGGGACCTACCGATCGTCGGCTATATCAAAACTCACAGCCGCGCCCTGCTCGAGCCGGAAATGCACAAGCTGATTCCGACCCTACGGCCTGGCGAGCGCTCGACCATTTTCCGGCTGGGCGATGACCGCTATTCCTGTTACCTCCGACTGACTCCGTTGAGTGTGATGTCGGGCCCCTGGGCAGGCATTGTCCGTCTCGAGGTACCACAAGCCGCTGGTCTCAAGCCAGCGATCGAGACGGTCAACTGGATCGCCGGTGTGATACCGCGGTACGCGGGGGTTCCTTACAAGGATCCCCGCGCACCCCAGAATCTCCAGCCAGTGGGTGCGCTAGAAAAGCATTTGCGCCACCGGCTCGGCGATCCGCGTCTTGCTTATCGGGCCGTGAAGGCCGCAGTGTCTTCGTCACGAAGGGAGTTGACCGCATGAAAAAGGAAAACGGCGGAGACGGAGTAAAGCCCGCGCCGTCGCATTCCGGACCCATCGGGTGGGTCGACGGGTCGATTGATGCCACTACGCGGCGCTTCCACCTGGTTTTGGACGAAAACGCAGTCGTACAACTTGACGAGCTCGTCCAAATCGAGCAGACGCTTCCTACGGGCGAGCTGCTCCGTCACTACGGCATCGTCGTGGAAGGACGAGGAGTCATAGAAGGCGCCGAGTTTCCCTCTGACACCAAGTTGATTGCCCACGACGCCACGATGCCTGGCACAGAAGTGCGGCGCGTTGAGGTCCAAGTCCTGCGCACCATGCCTGAAATGTGGCTCGCTCCACGCCCAGGTGCAATGGCCTATCGAGCGATCGGGGAACACCGCGACAACGCGCTTTTCCATGACCAAATGGATCAGCCACTCGCGGTAGGTCTCGACCAGGCGCACGAGCCAGTGAATATCGACTTCTCTTTTCTGAACGGACAAAAGGGCGGTCATGCCTCGGTCTCGGGCATCTCAGGAGTGGCGACGAAGACAACGTGGTTGCTTCATGTTCTGTTCATGCTTTTTGAAACCGCCGAGGGTCGCAGAATCTTGGGACCGAGTGCGCCTCAAACCCGGGCGGTTGTCTTCAATGTCAAAGGCGAAGACCTGCTTCACCTCGACCGCCCCAATGCTCAGTTCGAGCGCCATCCGGATGCTAGACACCAGTGGGAGCAGCTCGGGGTCAGCAACCCAGGACCCTTCAAGCAGGTAGAGGTCTGCGTCCCACGTGGCAAGGACAGCCGCCCAGGGACGCTAGTAGTCGATGCGGGAAGTCGGCCGCAAAACGAACTAACCGTATACGGCTGGTCGCCACGGGAGTTCATCCGCAGGGGCTTGTTGCAATTCTGCTTTACCGATGCCAACGACCGGAGCAACCAGCTGTCGTTCATCGAGCAACGGGTTCGCGTACAGCTCGCACGGTGGGCTTGGCCGATGGACGGTGAGGAAGGTGCAGTTGTGCTCGCTGAACCGCCGCTCAATACCGGTTTCAACCTAGAGCGTGTAATAAACGAGCGTCGCGCTCCCAAGAAGCCGGGCGAAGGCTATCCGGTGCGGGCATTCGCCGATCTGGTCGACTTTCTGACCACGATTCTCGTTCCCGACGATGGCAGTGAGCCCGATCGGCGTTGGACTGGCGGTGTTCAAGGCGGCACGGCGCTCGCCTTCTACCGCAGGCTGACCGCGCAAACTCAGCGAATCGGTCACCTGGTGGCAACCGGCGTATCTCATCCCGAGTTGCGCAAGGCGATCACAGTCGTCGATATTCACTCGCTGCACGACGATGCACAGCGCTTTGTGGTGGGTGCGATCCTCTCCAAGATCTTTGAGGATAAACAGGGCAGGGGCCGGGAACCCTTGTCCTTCATCCTCCTTGACGAACTCAACAAGTATTGTCCAAGAGAGGGTTCCAGCCCTCTCAAAGAGATGCTGGTCGACATCGCGTCGCGAGGACGTTCGCTTGGCGTCCTGTTGTTGGGTGCGCAGCAATCAGCCAGCGACGTCGATCCCGCGGTCATCCGCAACGCTGCGATCAAAGTGGCGGGCCGTCTCGATGCCGGCGAGGCCGGGGAGTATCGCTACCTATCGCCAGAGCTGCGCGAGCGGGCCACGAGGTTCCTTCCGGGCACCATGGTGCTCGATCAGCCGTTGGTGCCAGCGCCGATTCCAATTCGCTTCCCGTTCCCTGGTTTCGCCACCAACGTGGTCGAGGCGGCTCAAGACGTAAGCACCAAGAAAGCTGCCGAGGACGCCTTCAGCAAACTCTGATGCGGCTGCTGCATACGGCGGATTGGCATCTGGGCCGCATGACCATGGGCGTCTCGCGCAAGTCGGACCTGCAGTCGGCGGTGCAGGAGGTCATCACAATCGCACGCGAAGACAAGCCAGATTTGATCATTCACGCTGGCGATCTCTTCGATGCGATCCGGCCAGGATGGGAGGATCTGCAATGGGGCATCGACGCACTTCGTCAACTTGGTGCGATTGCTCCAACAATCGTTATCTGCGGAAACCACGACTCGCCCCTACTCTTCCAGTTCCTGGGCAGCCTGCTGCCGTCTACGTCGAACCTCCGGTTTATCCCGAAGGCGCTACCCCCAGCCAAAGGAGGGGTAATTGAAATCGAACTCGTGCGAGATCAGGTGGTGCGCCTCGCGCCAATACCCTTCATCCACCAGAACCGTTTCATCGATGGGTTAGAGGACGACCCGGCACAGTGGATGGCCAATTACGCCGATCGGGTGGCGGCTATACAGAGCGAGCTCGCTCGTGGTCTAGAGGTCGGCTACGATCCAGCCCGCCACGTCTTGTTGCTCGCGGCGCATCTCCACGTCACTGGCGCCCGCTTCTCCAGGAATAGTCAGCGCCAGATCACGGTCAGCGACACGTATGCCACGCGAGGTGAGCACTTGCCAGCGGTGTCGTACGCCGCATACGGACATATTCACCAGCCCCAGCAGCTGCCGGGCATTGTTTTGGGCCGCTACGCCGGCAGCATCATTCCGATCGACCTTGGCGAAGAAGGTGAGCAGAAGGAAGTCGTTATCGTCGATGCCGAGCCGGGCCGGGCACCTGTGGTGACGATCCGGAACATCAAAGGCGGGCGGGTGCTACGACGCATAGAGGGGACCTTCGACGAAATCGCGGCGTTGGCCCCGAAGGTGGGAGATGCTCTGAGCTTCGTTGTAGTCAAGACCGAGCGCACAACGCCTGACCTCAGCGAGCGCATCCGAGATCTGATGCCGCTAGCCACATTTCTTGGCATCCACGAAACGGCCGATGCTCAGCGAATTGCAGTCCTTGGCGTGGACGACGTATCCAGTGATAAAGAGCCTGGCTTCAGCGAACTCTTCAGAGACTACCTCCACGATCACCCGGCGCGCGCAGGTTCAGCAGCCACGATTGCGCAGCTCTTCGACAGCGTGGTGACGTCGATACAGACGGAAGACGTCCTGAGTCTGCCGCAACTGGAACGGCTTGAGGCAGCCGCACGTGAGATAACGTCGTGAGGCCGATCCAGATCTCAATTCGGGGCCTGCGCTCCTACCGAAAGGAGTGCACGATCAACTTCGAGAACCGATCCCTACTTGCAATCGTGGGAGACACAGGCGCAGGCAAGTCCTCGATCTTGGAGGCGATTACCTACGCGCTCTACAACACTTGCACGTGGCGCGCCGATTCTAAGGCGCTGATCGCGGACGGCATGCACACAATGCTCGTTGTTCTCGACTTTGAAGGCGCGGGCCACCGCTGGAGAATAACGCGATCCACTTCGCGCACGGCATCGCCGCGGGCAGTCCACAAGCTTGAGTGTTTGAGCGATGGCTCATTCGTAGCCTTGGATAGGGAATCTCAGGTCAACGCCAAAATCGAGAACATCGTCGGCCTCGACCGACGCACCTTCCTGATTGCAGTGCTGCTGCCACAAGGGAATTTCCAAACTCTCCTTACAGAGGAGGCTCCTGGGGAGCGCGCCAAGATCTTAAAAGGCATCTTCAGGGTCACAGAGCTCGAGGAGGCGAAGACCATCGCCGACGGGCTTAGGCATCGAGCTGAACCGGCCCTCGCTTTTCTCAGCGGCCACCGCAAGGCTCTTCCGACGGATCCTGCCGCTGACGCCATGCGGCTTGGTAGCGAGCTTAAGTTGGCTGAGGCGCGCCACTTAGGTCTGTTGGCCGCTAAGAAGGTTGTCGATGAGGCCCGCCAGCGCGAGAAAGACGCAAGGCGCGAGGCGGCGCAGTTCTTGGATCCGGTGGCCAAACTGCACGCACAGCCACTCAAGATCGCCGCAACAATGGCTGCCCTAGCTCCCGTCGCTGAAGAACTCGAAGCCAAGATGAAGGAAGCACAGGCCTCGCTTCAGATCCTCGACCGTGATGAGAGTCAAGCCTCGGCTGCTCACGAAAAGGCCTCGAAAAGCGGAAGGGGCGTCGAGGCCCTGGCACACGCTGTGGCGACGCTTAGCGCTGTGTCTCGCGACCTGGCTCGAATAGAGCGCGCGAAGGCTGAATTTGGGCGACGGCGTGAAGAACTCGCTGCCCAGCTCGATACAGCCAGTAAGGGTCGGAAGGGTCTAGCGGAGCTCGTAGCCGGCGCGCAGCGAGCCCGCAAAGAACGCGACAAGGCAATCCTCGATGTCGACGTCCAAGGCAAACTCAATCGGCAAGCGGAAGACCTTCTACGTGCATCCCGCCAAGCAGCCAAAGAGGCGCGGGCAGTGGCGACCAAAATCCAGAACGCCGAAGCGACGGTCGACAAGCGTAGGCAAGCCGCCGGAAAGGAAGCCTCAGTTCTCAAGACCGCGAATGACAGCGCCAACAAGTCCCGCCAGGCGCTTGACCATGCGTCTCTCGAGCACGCCGCCGCGTTCGCAGCTGCCGGCCTCAAGCCGGGAGATAAGTGCCCGGTATGTTCAACCATCCTTCCCAAGGGCTTCACTCCGGCAAAGCACGCTGGACTCGAATCTTGGAAGGCACAACTGGGTATAGCGGAGGGAAAACTAGCGGCCGCCCGAGGAGCGGCTGCACTGGCGTCAGCCGCACACGCGTCGGCGCTCGCCGAACTCACCCAAGTCAAGGCCCAGCTACCCGACATCACCAGGTCCGAGCGCACCGCCGTCAGCGCCCTGCACAGAATTTTGCCCGGCGCCGATCTCGCCCAGCCGGACGCCATTCTGATTGAGCCGCTAGGAGTCAAACTCAGGGCCCTTGAAACGACCGCTAAGGAAACAACTAAGGCCGAAACCGAAGCTGCGATAAAGCTCGCCCGAGAACAGTCACGCCTAGACGCCGCGGACGGCGCGCTTGCCACGAGCGGTGCGACCCTCAAGGCAGATGAGGCCGAGAACGCGGAGGGTCTTCGCATTGCCCGCGACGAACTCACTCGATTGCCGGCCTTCGCCAGACCCGCCTCAAATGCCAGCGCCGAGCAGCTTGCGCCGACGTCTGCTGTGCTGGACGCACTCTTAGCCCAGGCGCGCAAAGACGAATCGGCGCTACAGGGGCTTCGTGCTAGCCAGCAGAAGGCCCGATCCAGCCTTATGAGCCTTGAGAGCCGGTATGAGAAACAAGTTGCCGACCCAAAGCGTCGCGCCCATACCACGATGATTGCAATCTTGGGCCAGCTGAATTCAGGTCGCGCGCTTATCGAGCAGATGCCGTTTACCGGCCCTGACGAAGCAGCGACCGTGGCCGCAGCCAGCACCTACGCCGAGAGATTCGAATCAGCAATTCATAAGGTCAGCACCGCACTCGAGTCCAAGGCACAGGCGGTACGCAAAACAGCTGACGAGAAGCTTGCGGACTCAGCTCGGGCGCTCAAGAAACTGGAGCTAACAAATGAGGCTGAACTTGTCGAGGCAATCGACAGAGCAAGCCGCGAGATCGGCTCGCTCGCAGATCAGACTGCAAAGGCTGAGGCTGCCATCGCTGTTGTCGCCCAACTGGACGAAGTCATCAGGGAGGGCACCGAGCTCACCGAATCCATGATCGAACTCGCACGCATGCTTGGCGATGGTGGATTCGTTCGCCATGTGATCGAGCTGCGTCAGAAGAACCTACTTGCGGTGGCCTCAACCATCCTGCAGGACATGACGGCGCGTCGCTACGGCTTCGCTGCCGATTTTCAGGTTCTCGACATCGTGACCGGCCAACCCCGATCGCCGCGCACTCTGTCCGGAGGGGAGACGTTCATGGCGAGTCTTGCGTTGGCTCTGGCTTTGGTCGAGATAGCAGGTCGGGCTGGAGGTCGGCTTGATGCACTCTTTCTCGATGAAGGTTTCGGAAGTCTTGATGCGAATGCTCTTGATGCTGCCCTCGGTACCCTCGAAGCTCGCGCGAATGACGGCCGGCTTGTGGCTCTGGTTAGCCACATCAAAGCGGTCGCGGAACGGATTCCCGACGTTTTGGAAGTCAGACGCAAGCCAACTGGGAGCGAGGCGATTTGGCGAGGAACGATGGAGCGTGACCAGATGGTGGCGGATGATCTTGAGGCGGGTTTGCTGGTCTAATCCCCGGTACGAACCGGGTACGGCCTACTGAGGTTTCAGTCCTTTTCGTCGTCATCTAGGACTACCCCAGGTTCGATGACTTCCTGTTCTCCTGCGGCAGAGATCCGAACGCGCTTAGTACCCTCGTCTACTGGTGGGAGGAGCTCAAGGTTTTGACCATCACAATCGACTCCGGCCAACAGTTCCCAGGCGCGCGGATCGTGCCACACATCTTGGTCCACCGTACGCCTTGCGATTCGGAAGTACCAATACTCTCCCTCAAGAACCTGTTCGTAGTCCAAGTTCCGATGGCACCAACGTCGAGCTTCTTGCTCCGTGCTGGCAACGTACGCTACTAGAGGCGACTCCAGACGTCCTTCGAGTTCTTTGAAATGGTCGTCGGGATCAAAACCCGTTACAACGACGTGCTCGACGACGTAAACATCCACGGCGTTGCTCCAGTCTAAATCGACCTCACCTGAAGGCCCCTACGTTGGATGAGAATCCAGGTCAGATCTTGTTCCGGTCAGATATGTCAAGACCAGGCGGACGTTCGCGAGGGGGCCGAGTTGGCTCCCATTGATTGAACTTCTCAGAACGATGAACTCCTGCAGGGCCAAACGCCGCGCAGTGCCTGCTGACTTGACCCGTCTCTTAGCTGATGCACTGCTGGCAGAGCAGGCGCCTGGGCCTGGATGTCTGGCCACGGGATCGGCCCGCCAAATGCCGTGCTGCGGCACTGTTGCCGTGACTGCACGGAACGCAAGTTGCGATAAGCGTCGGCTATTCGGGCCATTCGGCGAGTGTGCTGGACAGGCCGGATCCGGGACCGGGCAATGTTTCCAATGGAGGTCCGCATCACCCGTAAAAGCAAGCACGTCTCCAGCCGGCATCGCCTTTCCGGGGAATTGCGGACGACCACGATCGAGGATCTGGACGACGCCCTTTCTGCGCACTTCAGGCCATTACATATCCCAAACGAAAGAGCCTCCTCTGACGCGCCTTAGCCGAGTGGGAAGCCGGCACTGTGGATGTCCTAGAACTGCATCTCCCAAACCCGCTCAGCCAAAGCGGTCAACTGTTGCTGGCGAAGCTCGATCGCCTGGGAGTCCCATTTCTCAAACGGATCGAGATTCCTCACGGCGCGAGTCACCGCGTCGTTAACTCCTACGTTCGGGCGCTCCGAAATGCACCGTGTTAGAAGAAACTGCGATTGGGGATACACCCGCCGCTTATCTTCGTAGGGCTTGTTGCCCAGCGAGGTGTTTAGCGGCTTCTCCACCATTGCAAGGTTGCCTAGGCGAGGAATGTAATCAGCGGCCTGATCCGGTTTGTCAAACTCTGCCAGGACTTCGGCGCGTGGCGACTGAGAGAGGATGTGCTGGACATCAACTTTGCTCCCGATGAAATCCCTTAAGCGATCGTGCCCGTCCGCTCCGAAGGCCTGCTCATCGACGTACTGCGTGAGCTTGCCTAGCAGATAGCGGAGTCGATACTGCTGCAACGAGTTGGCGTCTAGCGAGCTCAGGGTAAGCTTGAATCGTCCTGCTAGCCGACGCTTTTCGGGTTCGAAATACTTGTTGATAAACGTCTGAAGGCCATCGGCTTCTCGAACGCTGCCCAGTTCACCGGACCATTGGGCAAATTTGCGTTCAAACTCGCGCGTGTTCTCCCGCGTAATCGTGTAAACGAAAAACAGGTTCTCGAGGTGTCTGCAAAGCTCGGTGAACAGCGGCGACGGCAGGTTCTTGGCAGCCAGCAGGAGAATCAATTGTTGCCTCGCCGACCCGCTCAACCGGCGGAGGTTCTCAAGATAACGATTCCGTTCGCCGGGGGCGTTCAGTCCAGCAAGGTAGTTGGTATAGCGGTCGGCAGCGTCTAGTAAGGAATCGACGAATTTGATGGGATTGGCTTCATAGTGGCACTGCTGCTCGTTCTCCCTGAACCACTCGTAGATATCCTCCTCGCGAATACGCTCGGCATGATAGGTCGCAAGGATGAAGTATCTAAGGAAACGGAGAGGCTTCTCGCCACTCTTGAACAAGGTATCAACGAGCCGCTTCCACCGCTTCTTCAGTCGGTCGTAGTCAGCCTCACCTGTATGAATGAACATCAGGTTTTTCAATAAGTCCATGGAATCGAGGCCGACACCGCGGTCGTTCATCGTCTCGAAGATCTTGAGGGCGTGAGCCACGCTCTGAGTACTGATCCGAATTACTTTCACCCGCTTCACGAAGTAAGCGTGGAACTTCCCGAGACCGGCTCCATCCTGGTCGAATCGCTGCTCGAGGAAAGTCCGGATGACTCTGTAGGTTGCTGTGATGTTCGTTATTGAGACGGTTTGGCCGGGAATTGCCTCGAGGTCATGGTTTCCGTCAGCAATACGTTCCAATATGTCGCCGCTGTCTTCGTACTGCAACTCGACTCGATAGCGCGGGATTGCCCTACCATCCTCGGCCAGTTGGAAGGATCTGATGCGCTGATCGAGCTCAGCATTCGCCTCGCCTCGTTGCTTGAGGTAGTCGCGCAACCCACATAGGACGATGTAAGCAGTTGTAACCCTTTGCTGACCGTCGATCAACTCAAGCGTTTCGTCGGCGCCGGGGCAGACAACGATACTGCCGATGAAGTACTCGGACTCATTAGGCCCATCGGTGAACTCGGCTTCGATGTCATCGAGCAGTTGCTGAACGTGTTGCTCCTGCCATACGTATTCCCGCTGATACGCCGGCACGACGTAGAAGTCATCAAACAACTTCGTAAGCGAGATATCCTCTGACTCGATCGTCTGGTTGAGCCCAGGGATTCTTTGGCTGATACTCGGCACGTCTACTTGCTTCCTCGACGCAATTGTGGCGGAGTCGGGTTCAGCGCGGCAGGCCCTCGTGTGAAAATGACATTCGAAGCCAGCCGAGATTGGCATGGCTACGTGGTCTCCGACGTCGAACATCACGTTTGCCCGAGCGCAACAAATTGTGGTCGGCGGGATACACGAAGTTCGGCGGCGAGGGCATCGCGTGGACGGATCGCGCCGAACGTCGGCCGTCTCGCCTGGGCGGCCCGCCGAGGCTCAAACTCTGGTCGTCCACTTGGGAGTGTTGGCGTATCCTGCCAGCTGCATCAAGAGCGGTCGGCGTATGCCGGCCCAGCAACCTGGCCTGGACAGCCAAGGTGCCTCCCGATCTGCGGGGATGTGGTTCTGAAAAGAAGCAATCAAATGTCCCGTTACTGAACGGTCAACTATCTGGCGTACCGCGTGTCCGTTTCCGCCTCGGCTGCCGGCAAATGCGCACGCGAAGCCACATCGCTTGCTAGAAGCGTTTCATTGCTGGAGATTGCGGAACCACCTCATTACGCAACGGTGGCCTCTGAGATTCGGGCCCAGGCGGATCGTGCGCATGCTGCCGCGATTAGAGCCCGCGCGGCTGTCGACCGCTGCTGCGCCATGGCTCGTGAGGACCCGACAGGTTCGGTGATCTGCGTGTGGGATAGATCCAAAGTGCTCTTTCCCGAGGACGACGGCGCACGCGCCGCTATCGGTAGGTGCTTCGAACAAGCTCAATCGCGGCGGACGGAGGCGCACCTAGCGCCGGACACTGTCAGGGCGCTCTGTGATTCGGACGCGGGCTTCGGCCAAGGGCGCCTACCCCACTAACATTTCCAGCAGCGGAACTCGCAACGCCTCGGTGTCGATTATCCAGCCTTTTCATGGGCAATCGAGAGGTGCCAACTAAGACGTTACCAATGGCGCCTTTCGACTCGGACGATGCGCGAACAACGCGGCTACGTCGTGGAGCACGTGCGGTGCCCCGGATCGATCCGGCCGCGAGTTCTGATCGTTTCCATCGGCCCTGCGATTGAGCTTGCATTTAATCTTGGTTTGGGGAAGCCGATTCGTTGAGGAGGATGGGACGTGCCGAAGACTTTTGGAGTAGCGACTGCAGCCGGGAAGGTAGACACGGTCATCGCGGATGAATTTAGGGTCGAGCCGAAGGTCATCAAAGAGGAGGCTGATGCCCAGACTGCCTACGTCTTTTACACCGTTGGCAAGTCAGTAGCTGCCTACCCTGTGGCGGGTACGAAGTGGGTCAAGCAGATGTCGAACGACGCGATCGACGCGGCAAACAAGGAGAAGAACGAGGGGCTCAAGGACCTGAAGGACTTCATGGAGAAAGGCTCCTAGGCTGGCGCAGGCCCGTCCCGGTGGTCGCGAAGAAGGCCGACGCTAAACGCTAGGGCTCCGGTTTCCGTGGACGAGACTGCCAAGATTTCGGAACGGTGAGGCCCCATACCTGCCTGCTTACCGACCCGCCCAGGCCACGCGCCACACTCGCCACAGCGCTGAGGGCTCGGACAGTGGGTCGCCGTGTACCAGGAAGAAGTCGGCTCGGCCGCCCTCGCGGATCTGGCCCGCTTCCGGCTCACCGAGGATCTCGCCCGCCTTCCAGGTGACCGCAGCGAGGGCCTCCCAGGGTTGGAGGCCTGCCTCGGTGAGTGATTCCACCTCCCATGCGAGCTGGTTTGCGCGGCCTGAGCCGCCGCCGAAATCGGTGCCGCCTCCCAGGAGCACGCCCGCCGAGTACGCGAGCTTGACGCTGCTGCGCGCCGCCTCCCATCGTTCGGCGACACGCTTGCGGCCCTCCGGGCTGGTGAAGCGCTCGATTGTGGTCGTCTGGCCGAAGGTCATCCAGGATTTCAGCACGGATAGGGTCGAGACCAGGGCGATGCCGTCCTGGGCCATCAGGCGGACGCAGTCCTCGTCGAGCTCGAAGCCGTGCTCGATGCAGTCAACCCCGGCCTCCGCGCAAATGCGGCTGCCGCTGAGCCGGTCGGCGTGCGCGGTCACCTTCGCTCCCCGCTCGTGCACCGCCGCAACGACTCGCCGCACCTCGTCGGCCGACCACGGTGCCGTGTTTGGGTCGGGACCGTCGAGGTAGAGCTTCACGAAGTCCGCTCCGTCGTCGAGCTGCTCCAGAGTCAGCCGCAGCAGCTCGTCCGCGTTTTCCGCCTCCACGGCCAGGCCCAAGGGGATGGAGCCGGTGCGGGTGACCCAGCTGCCGGCGGCGCGCACGTATGGGTAATCGGCATGCCCGTGCCAGCGGTCGCGCAGGCCCAGGCTCAGCGCGCGCTTCCTCCCGTCGACGGGATCCTCCCTGACCGGCGCGCCGACGTCTCTCGCCCAGCGGACACCTGAGCTGGTCTGCAGCTTCGCGTTGTGCTCGGCATAGCGCAGCAGCTGCACCGGGGTGTCGTTTCCGCGTTCGATCCAGTGTGAGCCACCCGGCAGGGTGAGATGGCTGTGGCAGTCCACCATGCCGGGCACGATCGTGGCGCCGCCCGCGTCGATCACCTCCGCGTCGCCGGGGTCCTCCTCCGAGTCAGCCGGCCGGATCCATTCGATGACGCCG